>OHGO01000041.1_pt1 | contig 104255 bp, 92 predicted proteins | sample 1567891 | NCBI WGS metagenome assembly OHGO01 (sample SAMEA3879526, study PRJEB24766) | human gut metagenome | biome: human-associated habitat; feature: feces | place: USA | collected 1985/1987
AGCATAACCTTGCCAAGGTTAGGGTCGCGAGTTCGAGTCTCGTTTTCCGCTCTTTTTTATGTTTTGTTAAAGAGACGGAAATCCCCGCAAGTTTTATGCTTGCGGGGATTTTTTATTTCCGCATTTATTCCTTTTTCAAGGCAAATCCCAGCATCATACCATCGTAGCTGTTTGCCAGCGATCCGATTGTTTTAAGGGTGCTATTGTTGCTCTTGCTGGAAATCAGGGTAATCAGCTTTAAGAGTTTGTCCGAATTGAACAGCAGGTCCATATTGGCGGATGTACAGTTTATTTTGGCATTAAGCGGGATCAGTTTCATGAATTTCAGACTTGCATTCTGTGTGGAAGCATCGTAGGAGTAAGTTCCTTTTATGCTTTTTGCGCCAACTTTGGCTGTGAAGGTGCTGTCTGCATTGAAAGTGAAAGACATTTGTCCTTCCTTGATGCCTACCCTGGCCAATTGTTCGTTCAGCTTGTTTTCGGCAGCATTGGCGGCTACCGCACCGCCGGCCTTTTGCAGCAGGTTGTCCGATTCGAATTCGATAGCAGAACCGGCATACGTCCATGTCCCTTCCATGCTGGCGGTGCTTTTACCGGTTATGGCATTTACTGCCTTCTCGATGTTTTCTTTGTTCAATAAGTCTTTCAGAGATTGTGCCTGGCTGTTGGGAGCCATCAGCAATGCGGCAATGAGTATTTGCCAAAAAACAAATCTTTTCATTTTGGTTGTAACAGTTATGATTTGGAATTAATTTCTTTATTGATTTGTTCGATATAGCCCAGGAGTTCGTCACGTCCCATACGGTTCTCGGAAGATGTGATGAAATGGGGCGGAAGTTCCTCCCATTGTTCACGCAGCTTCTCCAGGTAGTGGTGGATGTTGCTGTTTATCCTGCCGCCTTTCAGCTTGTCGGCTTTGGTGAAAACGATGGCAAAAGGCACTCCGTTCTCGCCCAGCCATTCTATGAAAGCGAGGTCTATGGCTTGCGGTTCGTGGCGGCTGTCGACGAGGACAAAGAGGCAGGTCATCTGCTCGCGTTGCAGAATGTAGGTCTCTATGATGCGCTGAATCTGTTCCTGGCCTTTCTGTCCGCGCTTGGCATAGCCGTAGCCCGGAAGATCGACGATGTACCAGTTCTTATTAATCAGGAAGTGATTGATGAGCATGGTCTTTCCCGGAGTTGCGGATGTCATGGCGAGTCCTTTACGCCCCGTCAGCATGTTGATGAGGCTGGATTTTCCAACGTTGGAACGTCCGATGAAGGCGTATTCGGGGAATGTTCCGCCGGGGCATTTTTTAACGTCTGTATTGCTGATGACGAATTCGGCGCTTGTTATCTCCATTTTATTACTTGTTTTTTTGTTGTTTCTTCATGCAAAGGTAGCACTTATTTCAAAAATCTCCGTCCGTAATGCGGAATTCTCTCTGTTTTTGGAGAGGACAGGCTGCATTCCGGTCATATAATTTCAAGCGAACTTAATTGCATTGCACCCAATTTGCACTATCTTTGCCCACCGATAGAAGAATTTAAGGTATGAATGGACAATATCCCTCGACATTACTGGAAAAAGCGGTGAATGAGTTTGCCAAACTGCCGGGTATAGGCAGGAAAACGGCCATGAGACTGGTGCTTCATCTGCTGCGTCAGGATACGGCGGCGGTGGAGGCTTTCGGCAATGCCATCGTTACGTTGAAGCATGAAGTGAAATACTGCAAGGTGTGTCATAATATTTCTGATACGGAGACTTGCCGCATCTGTTCCAACCCTCAGCGCGACTCTTCCGTTATTTGTGTAGTGGAGAATATACGCGACGTGATGGCGGTGGAAGCGACGCAGCAATTCCGCGGGCTTTACCATGTGCTGGGCGGGGTGATTTCACCGATGGACGGAATAGGCCCCGGCGACCTGGAGATAGAGAGTCTGGTGCAGAGGGTGGCTGCAGGTGGCATTAAGGAAGTTGTGTTTGCCCTCAGTACCACCATGGAAGGCGATACGACCAACTTTTATATTTACCGCAAACTGGAGAAGCTGGGAGTAAAGCTGTCCGTGATAGCGCGCGGCATCTCTGTGGGAGACGAACTGGAATATGCGGACGAGGTGACGCTTGGACGCAGCATTGTAAACCGTACTCCGTTTACAGGTGCGGTGTGATATGGCTTTAAAGAACGAGTGTATGGAAGAAAAGATAAAGCGGGTTGTATCCCGCACAAAAATGATGTTTGTATATTTCTGGCTGCTGCCCGTATTTCTCGTGGCATTTGGAGAAACGGGCGGAGAATGGGTAGGTGCCTATGCAGGGGACGTGCGTGCCGCTTATTTTGCGGAGACTGTCACGATTTTGCTTACTGCTGTGTTGGTGCCTGTTTCCTTGAAGCTGTTTTCATGGATGCTGACCAAGAAGATAGATGTCGTTGCCATTACGGATGCGCTACGTCTGTATGCACTGTGGAGTGGGGTGCGCCTGGCTCTGCTTGCCATGCCGGTATTGGCAGGATTTCTTACTTATTATATGATGCTGAGCAATAAAGGAGTGCTTTGCGCTTTAATTGCTTTGACTGCGTCTCTGTTCTGCCTGCCGGGTGAAAATCGTTTGCGTAAGGAACTGCATATAGAGAAAGAATGATGAAACCTTCTTATTTTGTAAGTGAGCGTGTGCGTCTTCGGGCTATGGAGCCGGAAGATTTGGAGATAATGTATGCCATGGAGAATGACCCGCAAACGTGGGATGTTACGAACTTCTCGGTACCGTATTCCAAGTATGTGCTGAGGCAATACATGGAAAATTCGCAATGTGATATGTTTGCCGACCGTCAGCTCCGCATGATGATAGTACGTCGCGAGGATGATGCCGTGGTGGGCACTATTGACATTACGGATTTTGCACCGATGCATTCCCGCGGTGAGGTGGGGATTGCGATACGGAAAGAGTATCAGGGTAATGGGTACGCTTCCGATGCCTTGAGACTTTTGTGCGATTATGCCTTCGGCTTTTTATTTCTGAAACAGTTGGTTGTGCATGTGGCTGCCGACAATGAAGCGAGCTTGCGCTTGTTCGGCTCTTGCGGCTTTGTACAATGTGGACTGCTGAAGGAATGGTGGTTTGCAGGCGGCAAATTTAAGGACGTTGTCTTGATGCAATGTATTCGTCTTGATAGTGTGGGGCGGGTAGAGGATGGTAGGTAATCGGATGATTGTCCGGTTACTGTCAGTTCAAAGTGGGGATTTGCGGAAAACGTGACCACATTTCGTATTTTCCGCCAAGTTTGCTAAGTGCATCTTTCCACAAGTTTCTGCAGGCTTTTTCATCCATGAGCGAAGGAATATCCGCTTTGTCCACCAGCCAGGTATTTTCTTCTATTTCCTTTTTCAGTTGCCCGGGTTCCCAGCCCGAATAACCGAGAAAGAAACGTATTCTTCCTTTGATGGAATTACCCTCTGTCATAAATTGCTTGATAGCGGTGAAGTCACCGTTCAGGTAGAGCCCGTTGGCTATGGGGAGCGAGTCTGTTATATTTTCCAATGTGTGCAAATAGAAAAGGGTATCGGTGCTCATCGGTCCGCCTTTATAGATAGGAATATCTTCCCGACAGTTGATTTCGCTTAGTAAATCATTTAGGAACAGAGGTAACGGCTTGTTCATTACAAGTCCCATGGTTCCGTCTTGCGTATGGTCTGCCAGTAAAACAACAGACCGCCCGAACATATAGTCGCACAGAAAAGGTTCGGAAATAAGAACTTTTCCTCGTGTAGGAACTATATGGTTAGTTTCTATTTTGAATATGTCTGCATTGGTATACATGCCCCCAAATTAAGTATTTTTCTATAAAGGAGCAAATTATCTTTCTCTTTTTTATGGGAGTCTGTTTAATTTTTATCCGGAAAGTATTTTTTCGGGGAGTTTTAAAGTTTTACAGAGAATGAAGCGTCGTCAGAGTTTGGCGCATTCATTCTCTGTAAAGGGGATATATGTCCTATCTGACAGGATGATTTTCTGCAAAGACGGCCATGCGTTCGTCCAATTGGGCGTATTGATGGTCTTGGATGAATGAGGTGCAAGCCCGCAATCCTTCCTGGTGGCTTCCGGTAGTTACCAGTGAGATAGCGCTTACTCCATAGTACATCAGCTCTTTGGCAAGTTCACCGCTACTCATACCCGGATAACCGATGGTAAAGTAAAATCCGTCGGCTACAGGCTCTCCGAGGTCGTTGTCGTATACCAGATGGAAACCATGGCGCAGGAAAATCTCTTTCAGTCGCCGTGCACGTTCGCCATATACTTTTACTTCATCCAGGAAGTTGTATTTGTCTTCATTGGCGGCTTTCAGCATGGCTGCAAGTGCGTATTGCGCCGAGTGGCTGGTTCCGGAAGAAAGGGCGTACAGGACACGATGGATAAATACTGTGCCGAATGTACCGCCGCCGTAACGTTGTGTCAGTCCCGGATATGCCCGATGATAAAGTTTGTCCGAGATGCAGCTTACCCCGATGCGTTGTCCTGCATAGCTGAATGCTTTGGAACCGGATATAAGCAGTATGTAATGGTCGGTGTAATGGGCTACGGATGGTTGGTAGGGCGCATGGAACGGTTTGCTTAAGTCCTGACGGAAGTCCATGGCGAAATAGGCAAGGTCTTCCAGTACGATTACATCATACCGGGTGGCAAGTTCGCCGATGATACGCAGTTCCTCTTCTTTCAGGCATATCCAGCTGGGATTGTTCGGATTAGAGTAGACAATGGCGGATATATTGCCTTTTTTGAGATAGCTTTCCAGCTTTTCTTTCAGTTTGCAGCCACGATAGTCATACACATCGAAAGTTTCATATTTTTGTCCCATTACAACCAATTGTTGCTTTTGTACGGGAAAACCAGGGTCGATAAACAGGATTGTGTCTTTTTTCTCGTCACATTGGCTGCATGTAAGGAAAGAGGCAAAAGTTCCTTGCATGGAACCTGTAACGGGTACGCATCCTTCCGGCGCTACGTCTACATTGACGAATGCCTTGATAAAGCGGGATGCTTCTTCTTTCAATGCAGGCAAGCCGTTAATATCCGGATACAGGCTTGCTATTCCTTTTTGTAGCGATTCAATTTCTGCCTTTACACCTACGGAGGAGGGTGGTAGTCCGGGAACTCCCATTTCCATTTTTATAAATTCCACACCGGAGTCCGCTTCTGCTTTTGCTGCAATAGCTTTTACTTCGCGGATAGTGGCTTTTGCAAAATCAGTAATATGAAAATTTTCGATGGTTTTATCGATTAGTTCACGTGCAATAGGGGTATTTTCCATAGTTTCTATTTTTTTTGTCTATGCAAAGATAACATAAATCTCTTATAATCAATAGATGTTGAAAAAAAAGATATTTTTTTCTTTCAAACTATTGCAGATTCAAAAAAAACACCTACCTTTGCAACCGCAATCGAGAGAGATAGCAACGATAAAATGAAATGATGGTGCGTTAGTTCAGTTGGTTAGAATACATGCCTGTCACGCATGGGGTCACGGGTTCGAGTCCCGTACGCACCGCAACAACACTCTAAAGCCCTTGAAAGTGATTGACTTTCAAGGGCTTTTTTCTTGAGGTCTCAATCGGGAGACCAATCTGATGACACACCGTGACGCATTCTGATACATTGCAGTTTGCTGTATAAACCGCAAAACGTTCCGTGATACTTCTACAAAACGTTTTGTGATGGTTTAGCAGCCATTAACACAAAACGAAATGCGATTTTTTATAAACCGCAAAACGTCTTGTAATGCTTTTCCAAATCGTTTAGTGAGTATTTTACATCTGCTAATACAAGAATAACGGCAATTTTGTTATTCATTTTAGTGCCGTTTGAATGGTTATTAAAAGGCATTTAATGAGAATTGAGCATGAATGTATTCTATAATTTAAAAAAAATAGTGTTTGGGTAAGATGCTAATAATTATATACGACAAAGAGCCTGCCGTTTTTTAACAGCAGACTCTTTTTTATACAGGAAAATATGTAAGAGAGTAGTTTTAAAATTTGTATCCTACGGTAATGCCTATATTCGCATTGTGTGGGGCATTTCCATCCATGATCTTGCAAAATCCGAGTTGGGTGTCAAGCCCTACCAGAATTTGTCCGAATTCTACACCTAGTCCGATGTTCCATCCTGCATCAAATCGGTTGTATCCAAGTCCGTCATCACCGAATGTGTCAATTTTCTCGTCAGCATTTATACCGACATTACCAATGGAGGCCTCGCCGTCGAATTTAGCTTTTCCACCTACGCCACAGGCAAGATATGGTCCTGTCGCAACCACTAAGTTGGTGTTGTTTGCAATGTTGAAGCGGAATTGTACATTGATGGGGAGTTCCAGATAAAGCTGGTTGATTTTTACATCTGCATCAGCATCCACGATACCTTCGTATCCTTCCGAATACTTTGCACCTTTCTGCGAGAAAAACAGTGAGGGTTGCAAGGAAATGATGTCGGTGAACTGATATTCCATTCCGACACCAAGACGTACTCCGGGTTTGAATTTGGAGTGATCCGAGTTGTCGCCGATATAGCTGCTGAGGTTAAGACCGGCTTTTACATTGAAAGACAATTGCGCAAAACTCATCGTGCAAAACAGCGCAAATAAAACGGTTAAAACACTTTTTTTCATCATAATTATAAGTTTAAAATCAGTTAGGTTGTTATTTTGAAATTTCCTTTTCTTTTTTTTGTATAATGTTGATAAAAGAAGAACTGATGATACCGGTAGGAATGGCTACCATAGCCACGCCTACCAGGCAGATGATACATCCCAGCAACTTCCCTAAAGGCGTAACCGGATAAATGTCTCCGTAACCTACGGTGGCAAACGTGATGATAGCCCACCATATTCCGTCTCCGATATTTTTGAAAACTTCGGGCTGAGCACCTCTTTCGATATAATACATGAGGATGGCTGAAAAGCAGATAGTGATGAAACTTGCAGTATATGCAGTTTCAAGTTCCTCTTTTACGGCTGAGAGCGCCCGGCCGATAATCCGGAAAGAACGAGAGTGCCGTATCAGTTTGAAAATGATAAAAATATAAGGCAGGATGATGACATGCACCACTTCCGTATCCCAATATATATAGGTAAGGATACAAGGTAGCACAGCTACGAAATCTACAAATCCATAGAAAGAGAATGTGTATTTCAGACGTGCTTTCACAGCCTTTCTGCCGGGATAAAGTGCCGGTGCAGATAAGATACGGGCTATGTACTCCACTAAAAATACGAAAGAGGATACATAGGTCACTCCGAATAGAGGCAACCTGTATGCGGCCATTTCCTCATACGAACTTCCGATGATTGCTGCAATGGAGATAAGGATAAAGAAAAGTACGAAATAATGTACATACTTTCTCCCTAAAAATCGCTGTATCAATATATAGAGTTTCATTACGGATAAATTTGTATGCGGGCTTTGCACCGTCGTTTTTTAGTTTAATAATTTTATTGTACGGTACATGGTTCTGCCTAATGTTTTCAACCAAAAAAACAAAACCTTGTCCGAATGCAGAAACGAAGGTAGCAATATATTTATTGTTTGGAAAATAAAAAATGGTATAAAAAACATTCATCGACTGCTAATCGGAAAAAGTGAATACTTTTGCTGAAAATATCAATATTAATCTTACTGTATACAGCTAAAAAAGAACAAAAAGAGCAATGTTAACTGTACGAGAATTTGGACTACGGACGGAAATCCATACCTTTGTTCCCATAATTCTATTTTGTAAATGATAATGAAAAAAGTAATTTGTTTATTGTCGCTATTGGCATGTTTATTTCCGGTTACCGGCATGGCGCAAGGCTTGCATTTCGGCTTGAAAGCAGGTGTGCTTGGCAACAAGGCGGATATTCACGGAATGAGTAGTCAGATCAAGGAAGAGAATCAGACCGGTTTTCAGGTAGGTCCCATGTTGCAATATCAGACCGGTTTTTATGGTCTTGCTCTTGACTTTTCCTTATTGTATGTGCAGCGCGGTGTGAAACTTACCAATACTGCCAACGGTGCAAGTACCGATGTAAAAACGCAAAGTATTGACATCCCTATTGAGCTGAAATGGGAGATGGGCATATCAGACAATTTTGACCTGTTCCTGGGGGTGGGACCCTCTTTTTCTTTTTTGGTAGATGAGGATAATTGGGGGCGTAAGCTTGCCCATATAGCTGTAGATGTCATAGACAAAGATCTCTCATCCATGGGTTGGCGTTCCACTGAGGTCGGTATCAATCTTGGCGGCGGTGTTAAGATTGTAAATCACCTGATGTTGAGCTGTTACTATAATATCGGTCTGACGCAATCTGCCAAACATCATATCGGCGGAAACAAGCACGATGCCATAGACCAGATATTTGACGGTGATGTATTTGAATCCAAAAACAGGTATTGGCAGTTATCCCTTTCTTATGTGTTTTAGTTGAAGATACGTGGTATGGATGGGGCTGTCTCCTTTTTATTGCTTATCTTTGCGGCCGCATTTATTGATAGACACAGATTGTCTGAAATTATTAGATTATGAAACAGAAACGGATACCGTTGGTAGGGGAGCAATACCTTGTTCCTTTTATATTGATTACTTCTCTCTTTTTCCTATGGGGATTTGCACATGCCATTCTGGATGTGCTGAATAAGCATTTTCAGGAACTGCTGGATATTACAAAGGCGCATTCGGCTTTTATCCAGGCGATGATGTATATGGGCTATTTCGTAATGGCTGTTCCTGCAGGATTGTTCATAAGCCGTTTCGGGTATCGCAGGGGAGTGGTTTTCGGGTTGCTGCTGTACGGTATCGGTTCGTTGCTGTTTATTCCCGGGCAATACTATCTGTCATTCAATATGTTCTTGTTTGCCCTTTTTGTCATCGGTTGTGGATTGACATTCCTTGAAACGGCTGCCAATCCTTATGCAACGGAATTGGGGGCGAAGGAAACGGCAGCCAGCCGCCTGAATTTTGCACAGTCCTTCAATGGTTTGGGATGTATTTGCGCTCCTGTGCTGGCAGGTCTGCTTTTGTTTTCGGAAGACGGGAGCGGCAGTGCGGGTAATGTGGCTCTGCCTTATGTAGGCATGGGGATAGTGGTGCTGCTGGTAGCGTTGGTTTTCTCGAAGATTAAGTTACCCGAAATAGAGCATGGGGTAGAGGTGGATGAAGCCGGGCATGAAATAGGGCTGTGGTCGCATAAACTCTTTATCTTTGGTTTGCTGGCTCTGTTTGCTTACGAAATAGGGGAAATCTCCATTAATAGTTTTTTCATTAATTATGTAGTGGAACAGGGGTGGATGAATGCCCGTGAAGCCTCATTGGTACTCTCATTCGGCGGATTGGGATTATTTATGCTGGGACGTTTTGCTGGCAGTTGGATTATGGGACGTGTACGTGCGGAGAAGATGCTGCTGGTTTGCGCTACGGGAACGGTGGTGACTACTCTTGTGGTGTTGCTTGATGTGGGCATGGTGTCGCTGGTTGCACTGCTCTGCGGATATGCTTTTGAGGCTATTATGTTTCCTACTATTTTCGCTCTTTCTCTGAGAGGGTTGGGCAACCATACCAAGCGCGCTTCCTCTTTCCTGATGATGTCTCCGGTAGGCGGGGTGGTAGGTCCGCTGTTGATGGGGCTTGTGGCGGATTATACAACAATGGTGATGGCGTTTATCGTACCTTTGGCTGCCTATTGCGTAGTATGGTGTTATGCACGCAAAATGCTGTCTGTTGCAAGAAAGGCACAATAAAGAGGTTGCCGATATAGGATATATTAAAAAAAGAGTTGCAATATAGGGAACTGTCCCGTTATTGCAACTCTTTTATTTTTTATGCAAAGATGTGTATGTTACTTTATCTTATTCAAGTTTTCCTGTGCCTTTTCCGGTTCTATGGTCAAAGCTTTGGTGAACCATTCCTTTGCTATTTCACTGTCGCCCGACAGCCATGCCAGCACGCCCAGGTTGTTCCATGCACGAGGATCGTCTTTTACCCTTTCTATGTATTGCTGCGCGCGGTCAAAGTCACCGTAAACGATGTTGGCAGAGGCAGCGTTGATATTTGCCACAATATCTGTGGGATAATTGGTAGCGGCTATTTCGTACACTTCCCTGTATTCTTTCGTACCCGGCCGGAAGTTCTTGGCTACGCCGTACATTTCCTGCAGATTCAGCATCTTGGGATTGGTATAAATCAACGTTGCGGCTTCGGAGTTGCGTACTTCGCGTATTTCGTAATCTATGGCGATAGACAGACGACGCAGGCGGGGATAATATTCATTCATCATGGCACGGTAGGAAGCGCTGCCCAGTCCTGATTTCAGTCTGGCTTCACGTACATCAGGGTTGGTGTACTTATTGATTATTTCCAATGCTTTGTCCGCATAGTCGGGCTTGTCTTCCTCAAGCATCTTGACAAGGCTGTCCCAGTCTTCACCGGCTGATGTTACGTTCAGTATGCTGTCCGGGAAGTGATAACTTCCTCTGAGATAGAGGGAGAAAGAGTCGGCGCGTTTTGTGGCTACGCGGTCGTTGGTCTTGGCAGAGCCGTCGGGTGAAGCATAGCCGCATATGTTGATGGCTTTGAAAGTAACCAAGTCGCCTTCGGTCAGCGGGTTCAGGGTTTCCTTCAGCTTTTGAAGCTCAGCGGAGTTGTTTTTGAAATCGGCTTTGAATTCCGTTCCGCCCGCTGCATATTCTATATACAGGGTGTTTTGTTCAGAGCGCACTTTCAACGGCTTTTCTGTCGGGGTGAGGTAGGATACCATGCTCATGCAGGGTTCGCAGATGGAACCTTTCTGCGGCAATGGTTCTTCTTCTACCACAACTACCGGTTCTATCACCTGAATCTCGGGTAAATCCAGCAGACAGTCTTTCCTGCCTTCCTGCAATATCCACATATCCGCCTGGCTCATCCATTCTTCGTAGGGGAGGCATACGGTATAGTTCACGAGGTTCCGGCGATCGGCAGACTTGCCTTTAATAATGGTATAAGGCGCATTGTAATCGCCTTTCCTGGCAAGCTTACGGTCTTTGTGGCGCATCTTGAACTTGTTTTTACCGGTGACGACAACGGGCGGCAAGGTCTTGCAGTTCTTTCCCGCAAACAATACCGGAGTAAAGGCGTAAGACTGGGTACTGTTGACTTTTACGGCTTCCATATTAAACTTAAAGTCCAGGGTCAGCGTATCGTTTTCCAGAGTCAGTACCGGCTTGGTGACTTTTACCTCACCTGCCCATGCAGCCAATGGCAGCATGGCAAACAGCAGACAATATATCTTTTTCATATTCTTCTTGTTTTGGTTGATAAATTCAGAGTGATTGGGTTTCTACCGTTTTGTATTTACGCTTGTGCTTCGGTCCGAAAGTAAAGTTGATACCCATATTTACATTGACGGCTGCACGGCTGATAGGAGCGTAGTAGGCCGGTTCGTATTTACACATGGGAACATCTGCACCAATGAAGAAGTTGAAGCCGCGCGGGTGGAAATTCAGCATGATGCCGGCATCGGAGCCAAAGTTGGATAAGGCGTAGTTTACCGATGCTTCAAACCAGGAGAGGGGAGCAACATTTGCCGAAACGCGTGCTTCCGTCCATGAGTGCTTGCCTTGCATGCGGGTGGTGGAGAGGAAGCCGAAGCTCAAACGGTCGTAAGCGGGCAGGGTATATTGAGCGCCCAGGTGCAGGGTGGCTGCAAGGGCGGTGGTACGCTTTAATCCTTCCCCTGCTTTATCAAACTTTGCCAGATCTGCCAGGTCATCTACTAATTCGTCCACTTGGGTGTCCAGTTTCTTGTTATTGTCGGTTCCGTCGTCTTTCACGGAGATGTCGCTAAAACCGTCGAACGTGAAGTCTTTGTTCATTGTTCCTTTGGTGGTGTTTTTCCATGAAATGAAACCGAGGTCGAGCAAGGAGGCGGAGAATGTCCATTCGTCATTCAGTTTGTAGGTCGCTCCCAAATCAATAGCCATACCGAAACCTGTGGGGCCGAGGTTGTCCGTATCGAAATCGATGTCATCGTATGAAATCTGTCCGTCGGTTCCGTCTTTCAGTATCGGGGTTCTGTCTCCGTTGGCATCCAGGATATAGTCGTCTTCCTGATAGTTGCCGGTTTCGCCTTTGGTGGGCACGATGAGGCCTTTGGCAGACATGTAAAGCTCGGCATTTTTCGGGGTGATGGTCCATTGGTCCTGAGAGGCGAGAATGTTCAGTTCGTCAATGTGCATGGTGGCCTTTGCCAGTCCCACGAGCGCTTTTACTTTGGCGCCTACCGTGAGGCGTTCGTTGATTTCGCGTGAGTGACCGAAAGCAATTTCCGCATAGTTGGTAGATACGATGTTCACGTTCTTCACGTTGTAGCTGCTTCCCGTTTCGCTGGCTACCCCGTTTTTCATGAACTTGAAAAGTTCATCGGGCATGAAAACGTTGGTATTGGACTTTACGGAGATGCCGAGTGTGTTAAAACCGCCCCAGGCGTGGAAGCCTAAGGAAAGAATCGATTCGTCTACGTTGACACCTACTTTCAGTCTTTTGGGCAGTCCTTTCAGGAATTCGGCGCTGCTCACTTCCTCGTTCATAAAGGTGGTGAGGTCGCCGTTGGCTTTCTTGAAGATAAAGTCGCCTACACCGCCTGTGGATTGCGCGCCGATTGTAAGATTGCCCAAGCCGGGAAAACTGACGTAGCCACGTTCGCCCATAAAGGCGGGGTTTAGTTCGTGACGGTAGGTACTTCCTTCCAGAAAATAGGTTGAACGGCTGTTCTGTGTCTGTGCCATCGCATCGCCGATTGCAAGTGTCGCTACGGCTCCAGACAGTATAATCGCTAAAACATTTGTTTTCATTCGTTTCGTTATATATGATTGTTGAATCTTTTGTCTGTATCGCATGAAATAATTTCTCTTAGTTCAAATCTACTTTGATGCCGTTGGGAATTTTGAGTTTCATGTCTTTAAGCTGCATCCATTGTGTGCTTAGCAACTGAACATCGGTGGCTTGTCCGGGCACGGCTGTTATCTTCAGCTTCAGGCCGTCCAGCTTGCTGATGGCGCCTTCCGCCGTTTCGTTCAAGTTGACATTGAGCGCGCTTGAAACTTCGGTCTTGCCGTCTTTGCTTTCCGTGATGGTTCCCTCTACGGTTACGTCGATGTCTTTTATCACGTTTCCGTTGGCATCCAGTGCGCTTACGTTGTCGTTCTTGATTTCCATTGCCAAAGGAATGGTGTTGACGGCATTTATGGAAAGAACGGCTTTTTTGATATCTACATCTTCAAGGTCGAGGTCGAAGTTATCGAGTGTTTCTTCATACACGATTTTCAGGTTGCTGCCGAAGCTCAGGGGGATGTCGATGTCGTATGCGCTGTTCAGCGTGTAGTCCTGTCCTAAATTGACGGTGTAATACTGTTCTGTCTTTACGACCGGCTTTAGCTCAACGTTGATGTGGTCGGGTATCGTTTCGATAATATCATTCAGATTGGGCACGACAACTTTGGTTGCATTTGCCTCAACCACCGTTTGCTCATCACGTACTATTGAAATTGTCTGTTGCTTGTCTCCGCTGGGTTTTAATGTGATGGATGCACCACCGTTACCGCTTCCTATTTTTTTACGATTTTGGTTACTTTACCGTCTTTATATCCGGTCAGGACACCATCCATTTCTACATCCGTATTCAGTGGGTTGTTGGCATTGAATGAGAAAACAGGATTGGTGATGTCCAGTCTTATTTCATCGTCTTGCAGGAAGTCGGGCAGATTGTTCAGTTCCACTTCGGTAGGCTTCACGTCGATGTCAGGCTGGATGGTGCCGTAAACTTCGCTTACAGCCATTTCTGCAAGGGTAATGGTAGGAGTGATATTTAAAGAGCCGTTGCCGGAGGGATCTGCTACGTTTATGCCTTGCATATCTATCTTTATCTCTTGGTTTTCGATTTTAAGGATTCTGTCGCCATTCTCTTCGTCAACTCTGTTTCCTTCACCGTATTCCTTTCCGAATACGTATTTGTTGATTTTCAGTTCTTTTGTAAATCCGGAATAGGGTTCTATCTGTACATCAGTCATGGTAAGGGTCTGTCCATTCAGTCCGTTCTCTTTCTCGAATTGTATGAAGTTCGGGAAGGTGATTGTCATAGTTCCCACTTTAACCAATGAGGTTGAAATTTCACCGCTAAGTTTTAATTTAAGAGTCAAGGTCGTTGGCATATCGGCAGCCAAGGAGCCGATTTCTATGACGGCTTTGTCCACACCATGGGCTTCTGCGTTGATGAATCCCTCTGATTCTGCATTTGAGATTAAAATATCATAAACATCACTATCATGGTTCCCACTGATTATTCTAATCGGTTCTATAGGATTCGATGATTCATTAACTGTAACCAGCTTTACCGATGTATTCGTCTCATCAATATTATCCTTTTTCAGCAGATGATATTCTCCATCCACAATCTGCAAATCATCCCCCTCGTCCAGTTCGATGATTTTATCCAATGTTATCTTCTCCGTATATCCCACGGGAATTGCCAGATGTTCGCCACCTGCACTGATTGTCATGTCGATGTCCCTGTTCAGGTCATAACTGTTATCGATGCACGATGTGGTTATTCCGAACGATGTCAGTAATAGGGCCGCAGCTATAAGCGGTCTTTTCTTTGTGTTTAGCATCATAATTTTACTGTTTATAATTGTTTTGTTGTTTACTTATGTATTCAATATTATGGAAAAATGGAATAGATTAAAAGAATTTCGGGCTACTTTTAAAAGCTGTGCAAATGTATAAATTTTATTTAATTAATAATACCTTAATCGTTAAAAATGCAAGAATATGGGTGAAATAAGATTGTTTAATCCTTTCTGATACACAGCTATTTTATTGAAAATAGTTTATAGTTTAAAATGCTGAAACATTCGGCTGTATACTGAAGGCATTTCAGTCGTATACTCATCCTATTTCGGTCGTATACTTAAATAGGTTCAGTCATATACTGAATAATACCACTTTTATGCCTATTGATTATCAGTGAATTACAAATTCTGTATAAAAACAATAAATTACGACAATTTGAATCTTTATTCTTAAAACTGCTTAAAAATTACTTAAGGCATAAAGTTTAATATTTATCTTTGAACAATTTACAATCAAAACATAAAACCGATAATACTGAATGATACAAATTATACAATTAAAGGGAACAGACAGGCGGCTATATGAGCTTGTAGCGCCATTGGTGATGAATCCCGATGTCTTAAAGCAGAATTATAACTACCCGTTTCGTACATCGGAAGATTTTGTTTGGTTTGTGGCAGTAGAAAAGAGGAAAGTTATAGGTTTTATACCCGTAGAAGAGAAGAAGAAAGAGTGTATCATTAACAACTACTATGTAGAGGACAATAATGAAAGCACGCTGAAGCTATTATTGGAGAAGGTTATATCGAATGCAACTGCGGGTAAGGAATTGACATCGGTTACTTTCATGGAGCATTGTTCTCTTTTTAAGGAATTAGGCTTTTCGGAGGAGAAAGTCTGGACTCGCTACGTGAAAATGAAAAAAGACAGATAACTATGGCTGTTTCTAAAAATGTATACGAACTTGCGCAGGAACGTTTAGAACTGATTTTTAAAGAGTTCGATACAATATGCGTGTCGTTTTCCGGAGGGAAGGACAGTGGCGTATTGCTGAACTTGTGCATAGATTACATCCGGCGTAATAATTTAAAGCGAAAATTGTGTGTGTTTCATATGGATTATGAGATACAGTACACCGTAACCATAGATTATGTAGACCGTATATTGGAAGCCAATAAGGATATTCTGGAAGTCTATCGGGTATGTGTCCCTTTCAAGGTCACCACCTGCACATCCATGTATCAGAGCTATTGGCGTCCTTGGGACGAGAGTATGAAGGAGCTTTGGGTGCGTCAGATGCCGCAGGGTTCTTATACGAAAGAAGCGTTCCCTTTCTATACGGAGAAAATGTGGGATTACGAATTCCAGATGCACTTTGCCAAATGGCTGCATCAGCGGAAAGATGCGGTGCGCACCTGTTTCCTTATTGGTATCCGCACGCAGGAAAGCTTCAACCGCTGGCGCAGTATTCATCTGAACCGTAAATACCAGATGTACCATAACTACAGGTGGACTTCCAAAATAGGCAATGACATATTCAACGCTTATCCCATCTACGACTGGAAAACGACGGACATATGGACTGCCAACGGTAAGTTCGGCTTCGATTATAACCATCTGTACGATTTGTATTATAAGGCGGGTGTCAATATAGAGCGCCAGCGTGTGGCAAGTCCGTTTCTGTGCGAGGCGCAGGAGAGCCTTGCATTGTATAAAGTGATAGACCCCAATACCTGGGGGAAGATGATAGGACGTGTCAACGGGGTGAACTTTACCGGTATCTATGGCGGTACTCACGCCATGGGCTGGCAGAGCGTACGCATTCCCGAAGGGTATACCTGGAAGAGCTTTATGCAATTCCTGCTTTCCACCTTGCCCGAAGAAACCCGGCGCAACTATCTGAAGAAGCTGACCGTCAGCATCGAATTCTGGCGGACAAAAGGGGGATGCTTGGGCGAGAATACCATAAAGAAGCTGCAAGACGCAGGCATTCCCATCGAAGTGATGAATCATACCAATTACAAGACAAACAAGAAACCTGTCCGCATGGATTATCTGGATGATATCGATATAACGGAATTCAGGGAAATCCCTACCTACAAGCGCATGTGCATCTGTATCTTAAAGAACGACCACGCGTGCAAGTACATGGGGTTTGCCCTGACCAAAGAGGAAATATACAAGCGAGACAAGATAATGGAACAATTCAAAAATATGATGTTATGAGTGTAGATAAAAGTCCGGTATATAATGTAAAAGCAATTCCCGTAGAAAAGATACAGGCCAATGATTATAACCCCAATGTAGTGGCACCGCCCGAAATGAAATTGCTGGAACTGTCCATCTGGGAAGACGGATTTACAATGCCCTGCGTGTGCTATTACGACCGGGAGAAAGACAACTATATATTGGTGGACGGCTACCACCGCTATCAGGTATTGAAAACTTCCAAGCGGATTTATCAGCGCGAAAACGGTTTGTTGCCGGTTGTTGTAATTGATAAGGAGCTGTCCAACCGCATGGCGTCCACTATCCGTCATAACCGTGCGCGCGGGGCGCATAACATCGAGTTGATGTGCAACATCGTTGCCGAACTGGACCGTGCCGGTATGTCCGACCAGTGGATTATGAAAAACATAGGAATGGACCGGGACGAGCTGCTTCGTCTGAAGCAAATTTCGGGTTTGGCAGACCTGTTTGCCAATAAAGATTTCAGTATTCCTGACAACAAGCCGGAATATATGCCTTGATAGTTGAAATAATTCTCCTGTAAACTTGCATATTTTAGCCAAATCGCCTACATTTGTCAGCACATAAACAGAACAAACAAGTTGCATGGTCTTCGGACACAGAAATAAGTGCTGCATGAAAAAAATATTGGTTAGCGGTGGTGCCGGCTTTATAGGTTCTCATCTGTGTACCCGGCTGATTAAAGACGGACACGAAGTAATATGCCTGGACAATCTCTTCACCGGTTCGGAAGAGAACATAGCCCACCTGAAAGGAAATCCCCGTTTTCAGTTTGTGCTTCACGATGTGGAATTGCCCTACGAGGCGGAAGTCGATGAGATTTATAACCTGGCTTGTCCCGCATCTCCGGTACATTATCAGCACGATGCTATAAAGACTATTAAAACCTCGGTATTGGGAGCCATCAATATGCTGGGGCTGGCCAAAAAGACGGGTGCAAAAATCATGCAGGCGTCTACCAGCGAAATCTACGGCGATCCTGTCATACATCCCCAAGTGGAAAGTTATTGGGGAAATGTAAATCCAATCGGTATCCGTTCTTGTTATGATGAAGGCAAGCGTTGCGCAGAGACGCTTTTTATGGATTATTACCGTCAGAACGGAATACGCATAAAGATTATACGTATTTTCAATACATACGGTCCGCGAATGCTGCCCGACGACGGGCGGGTGGTTTCCAACTTTGTGGTCCAGGCACTGCAGGACAAGGACATCACGATTTACGGTTCGGGTGTTCAGACCCGCAGTTTCCAGTATGTGGACGACTTGATAGAGGGGATGGTGCGTATGATGAATACGGAAGAAGGGTTTATCGGCCCGGTAAATTTGGGCAATCCCAACGAGTTCTCCATCCTTGAACTGGCAGAGAAGGTTATTAGGCTGACAGGTTCCAAATCAAAACTGATATTCAAACCACTGCCGCACGATGATCCGAGACAACGGAAACCGGACATTACGTTAGCCAAACATAAACTGGACTGGCAGCCTGTAATAGAGTTGGAGGAAGGCTTGCTCCACATGATTGAATATTTCGGCAAGTATCGTTCCTGAATAAATATGGTACCAATAACGGGAAAAAATATAATACAAAGATGAACATGGAAATAAATCCTTCTGAGTACAAAATCCTCATCGTAGATGATGTGATGTCCAACGTATTGTTGTTGAAAGTACTCCTGACAAATGAGAAGTTTGCGATTGCTACGGCAAACAACGGACGGCAGGCCTTGGAACAAGTGGATAAAGAACATCCGGATTTGGTGCTGCTGGATGTAATGATGCCCGATTTAAGCGGCTTTGAAGTGGCGCAACGTCTCAAATCCAATCCCGATACAGCGGATATTCCAATCATCTTTTTGACAGCATTGAACAGTACAACGGATATAGTGAAAGGGTTTCAGGCGGGTGCCAGTGACTTTATTTCCAAACCTTTCAATAAGGAAGAGCTGATAATCCGTGTCACCCATCAGGTTTCATTGGTGGCGGCCAAGCGTATTATTCTGAATAAGACGGAAGAGTTGCAGCGCATCATTGCCGGGCGCGACAAGTTGTATTCTGTAATTGCCCATGATCTGCGTTCTCCGATGGGCTCTATCAAGATGGTGCTGAACATGCTGATGCTCAATCTGCCCGTTGAGAAGATTGGCGGTGAGATGTACGAACTGCTGACAATGGCAAACCGGACAACGGAAGATGTGTTTTCATTGCTGGATAACCTGTTGAAGTGGACAAAAAGCCAGATTGGCAACCTGAATGTTGTCTATCAGGATGTGGATGCCGTGGAAGTGGTAGACAGCGTGATTGATGTGTTCAATATGGTGGCCGGCTTGAAGAAAATTACCATCCGTGAAGAAAAGCCGGAGAAGTTGCCTGTCTGTACCGATATTGATATGCTGAAAACCATTATTCGCAATCTGCTGAGCAATGCCATTAAATTCAGCAACGAAAATTCGGAAGTGTTGGTGAAGATGGAAGAGCAAGGAGATACAGTGGTAGTCAGTGTAAAAGACAGCGGTTGCGGCATCGATGAAGAAGGACAGAAGAAACTGCTGCATACAGATACGCATTTCAGTACGTTCGGCACAAATAATGAAGAAGGTTCCGGATTGGGATTGCTGCTGTGTCAGGATTTTGCAGTGAAGAGTGGCGGCAAGTTGTGGTTTACATCCAAGAAAGGAGAGGGTTCGACATTCTATTTCTCCATCCCGTTGAAGAAATAAAAAAGAGGACAATAAAACAATAGGGTGCTAAAGTGATATTGGCTGCAATATGATTCCTCGGATTTTATTACTTTAATTGCCCTATTGTTTTATTGTACTCCTCTATTTCTTGCACAGTCTTTTAAAGTCACAGTATTCGCATTTCTTCGCATCTTCCGTTTGGGTAAAAGGCTCTTCGGGATTGTATATCTCCTGCAGGAGCGCTGATAGCCGTTCGCGAAACTCATCTTCATAAAACGCAAAATTGTTGACCGGTACTTTGGGCTGGCGCGGTGCGCCCATCTCGATAACGGGCGAGTAACTCTCGGATGCCGCACGGTGGATGTACAGCAGGGATGGAGCTACCTTCAGTCCTTGCTTGCGGCACATAATGGCAGCATACAGGAAAGTCTGGAAGATGTAGTTCGGACGGTTGTCGGCAGGGGTAAACAACTGCTCTATGCTTTCGGGAGTCTTGGGAGTGCCACCCGTCTTGTAGTCCACGATGCGCAGGGTATCGCCTTTGCTGTCCATACGGTCTATCGTTCCGCCGATATTCAGCGGAAGTATTCCGGAAGGAGTATCTATCTCCAGGGTTTCCGTTACTTTTTGTTCCATGCCTTCCATACGGAAAGGGGCGTACTGCAGGTCGTTGCGGAGCAGTTGCCGCAGATAGGATGCGATTACTTTGGAGTGGATAAGCTGTGTGCCGTTGTATTCGGGTTGCTCGCCGGCAGGCACATGGAAAAACTCTTCCTTGAAGGCGGTGTCTACGTATGCCTGCAACCTTACGTCGTTGCGGAGCAACTGCTCCAGGTCTTCCCGGCGTATCTCCTTTCCGTTGGCTGTGAGGTCCTGGTATACCAGCTCGGCGGAACGGTGGAAGATAGTACCGAACAGGGCGGAGTCTATCTCTGCGCTTACCTCGTCGGGAGCTTTCAGTCCGGCAACGTAGCGGTAGTAGAATCTGAGCCGGCAGTCGAGGTAGGTGTTGAGTGCCGAAGGCGAAAAGAGTGCGTTGGGATGCCGGCGGATGTCGTATGCGTTGTACATCCGTTGCAGTACCTCGTCCGTCTTGTGTATTTCAATCTCGAGGCTTTGTTGGGGAGATTGCCCGGCTTCCAGATATTGGCGTGAGATGTCGTGGGGAGACTCGACGAGAAACTGGAGCATGAAGCGCGACATCTCACCCCGGTTCAGTCCGTCGGATGCCGTATTGTACAGCAAGGTAATGTTCTCCGCACGCTGTATGAGGCGGTAGAAGTAGTAGGCATACACGGAGTTCTTATGCTCGATGGTAGTCATGCCGAACGCCTTGCGCAGGTTATAGGGGATGAAAGACGAATCGCCGCCCGCCTTGGGAAGCTGCCCTTCGTTGAGGGACAGCATGATGAGGTTGCGGAAGTCGAGGTTACGCGTTTCCAGTACGCCCATTACCTGCATGCCGATGGCGGGCTCGCCGTGAAACGGGATGTTGGTGGCGGTGAGCAGGCGGTTCATCAGGCGTTTCAGCGTGTCTGTATGCAGGCTCAGCCCGTCATTCTCTATCAGGCTGAGCAGGCGGTTGATGAGGGTGTAGCCCTTGAATAGGGACTCCCGGTAGAGCTGGTTGAAGATGTCCTCTTCGTCTTTCTCCTGACGGTATATGACGGCCACTTCGCGCAGCAGCTCGGTGAGATAGCGGCAGATGGCAGCAGTTCCGTTCTGCGGGGTGAATACCTGTTCGAGAAAAGCGTCTTTTTTAAGCTCCGACGGGAGAGGGTAGAAGCGGTTGTCCTTGGTGAGCTGCTTCTCCAGGTCTTCGGCCGTGGCGGACAGTTGCCGGGTGTAGGGATGCTTCAGTACGGCAAGTGCGGCTTCGTAGGTATAGCGTCCCGTGTCCCTGCGGTAGCCGGCGGTTTGCAGTTCCATAAGGGCATTGATATAGCTGTATACGGGTGTCTGCGCCAATGGAAATCCCATGGTTATGTTTACGTTCTCCACTTCCGGCGGGATGGAGTGCAGCACGGGTAGCAACAATGCCTCGTTGCATAGCACAATGGCGTTTTCCTTCTCCTTGCTTGCCTCGGTATCGCTTTTCACGACCGTGCGCACCCATTGGGGCAGGTAGCGGGCCTGTGCATTCTCCGTAGGAGCGGATATGAAACGTATTTTCTTGGGATGCCGCAGGACATCGAAGGCCGTTTCGGGCAGTTGGTTGGGAAACAGCTTCAGGTTGCGCAGGATAAATTCGCCCGCTTCGTGCACGTAGGGCGGTTGCTGTTCGTGGGGCAGGCGGGTGTAGAACACGTCATAATCCCAGTAGAACATGGCTTTGCCCGCATCCTGCAGGCGTTGGAAGAAGCGGGTCTCTACCTTGTTCAGCACGTTGAAGCCCACGAAGACGTAGCGGTCGTAGCGCAGCCGGTCCGTATCAAGCTCCTCTATTACATGGCGGTACATCATGCCTTCGTATGCGATGCCCAGTTCGGAGAGGTTCTTCCGGTAGTGCCGGTAGATGTCTCCCAGCTTGTCCCAAAGGGAGATGAACTTCTCTTTGAGTTGCGTGCGTTTGTCGATGGAGAAGTTCTGGAAAAACTGTTGTATGGCTTCTTCCTGCTCCTGGTCGAGGAAGTCGTAGTCGTCCATGATGTTCTTCAAATCCTGCAGGTTGCTGAACAGCTTGTCGGCATCTACCAGGTTCTTGTCGGCATCGTCGAAGTCGCTGATAAGCAGCTCGCCCCAGAAATAGAAATCATCCAGAGGCTCTTCGCTGTGCGTTTCTTCGCGGAACACTTTGTACAGTTCGCACACCAGCCGGATAGGGTCGCCGGGTTTCAGAGGCGAAAGGCTACGGAACAGTTCGCTGATGTTGACATATGCGGGAGACCACAACGGGCGGTCGCTCTGAGCCGCCAGGTATTCGTTGAAGAACAGGCTGGCACGTTTGTTGGGGAATACGATTGCCGTGCGCGACAGGTTGTTCCCTATCTTGGAGTATAGGTCTTGGGCTACTGATTGAAGGAATGTTTTCATACTTTCTCTATTATTTCTTCTTCTACATACCACAGATACCCGCTGATGGCATTGGCGTCATATCCCATGCGGACAAGTAATTCCATATACCCTTGTACCTGTTTGTTATATTTCTTGTTGGGCTTGCCGAACTTGAAGTCTACGACCACAATTGCACCGTCGCGCATCATTACGCGGTCGGGGCGGCGGTTGCGGAGTTCTCCGTTCTCCTGCCAGATGATGTCGCATTCGTTGAACAACTGCCAGGTTCCCGAATACCAGTCCTTGATTTGCGGTTGCGCAAATGCCTTGCGGGTGAGTTCCCGTATCTCTTCCTCTGTCTCGGCACGGCCGATGATACCTTCGAATACCAGACGGTTGACGGCATCGTCGATGTCCGCTTCCGTTTCAATGGCGGAGAACAGCGTATGCAGCAGACGCCCCCGGTTGATGAAGCGCCGGCCGGACTCGGCTTCGTCCACTCCGGCTATGAAGTCGGCGGAACGGTTGGACTGCCGGAATTCAATGTCGTGGCGCATGCTTTCCGTATGTACCGGAAGTTTGACGGGCTTCTGTGCAAGCTTGTTCACAGTGCGGCTTTTCCCGTCCGAAGTGTCCGCATCCTTGTTCTTTCCCTTCCGAACGCAGTGAAGGAGCGCCTCTTCCGACGGATATACCGCTCCGCTTTCATAGACGCTCCCTTCTTCGTCCCAACCTCCTTCTTCCGCTTTGGCCACTTGGGGCAGGGCGGCGGAGAGAAGTTCGGACATAGTGCCTTTCTGGTCTTTCCGGCTCCATACGATAAGATTCTTTCCGGCACGGGTGAATGCCACGTACAGCAGGTTCAGGTTATCCACCCACAACTGCAACCGCTCGTTGAGGTAATCCTGCCGGTAAACGGACTCCGCCATTGTGGACGAGTAGTTGACGGGTACAAGGTCTATGGCATTGTACGGCGCTTCGGGGGCGGTGCACCACACCAGTTGGTTGTATGTTTCGTTCTCCAGTTTCCAGTCGCAGAAGGGGATGAGCACGGTATGAAACTCCAGTCCCTTGGACTTGTGGATGGAGAAGATGCGTATGCCGTCCATTTCTCCGCTGGGAATGGTTTTGTTGCAAAGCGTCTCGTCCCAGTAGCGGATGAAACCGTCGAGGTCGGAAGAGTTGTTTTGCAGGTACTCTGTCACCGCATCGAAGAAAGAGAACAGATAGGCGTCCTGCTTTCCGATGCGCCCCATGTCGAATAGTGTGAAGAGTTCTTCCAACAGTTCGTACAGAGGCATCAGGCGCAATTCGTCCATACGGGCGACGAACTCTGCGGGAAGCGCGGTCCTTGCATCGGCGGTCAGCAGTTTGTGCCAGTCGGCAGGCGCTGCAAGGGGAGCTTCCACTTCTCCCTTACCGGTAATCTGCAAACTGTAATTCGTGATTAGCGAGGCTCTCGCTATCTTCTCTTCCGGATTGGACAGGTAGCGCAGGGCATCTATCAGCATGCAAATGGCAAGCGAGGCATCCAAGCGGAACGCTTCGTCCGATACAACGGGCAGGTGCAGCTTTTTGTCGAAGTAATCCGCAATGGGTGGTATATTCTTGTTTTTGCGCACAAGAATGGTTATATCGTTCAGCTTCACGCCTTCCGAAAGCAGCCTTTGCACTTCTTCGCCCATAGCCGACAGGGTCTTTTCCGTGTAGTTCTGTTCTTCATCGGGCTCCAGGAAGGAGACTTTGACATAGCCTTTGTTTTCCGTCTTGGGAGATTCCTGGGCTACATCGGCATAGGCGCGTTTCAAGGGGATGCACTCTTCCTTCAGCTCTTCCAGATGCAATGCGTTCAGATAGTCTACTGCGGCGGTAAATAGGCGGTTGTTAAAGTGGATGACATTCGTTTCGCTCCGACGGTTTGTCTTCAAGGTTTCCACGCGCACCGGGAAAGGGAAGGGGAGCTGGACACCGCTTTCGCAGTGTAGGGGTTTAGCGTCGTAAAGTGGCACTTCAGCATCGTAAAGTGGCACTTTAGACTGGTCGCTTCCCAAGCTGTTCAATATCCCCCAGTCGCCATTCCGCCAGCGGTATATGGACTGTTTCACATCGCCCACAATGAGGCTGTCCGCTCCCTGCGAAAGCCCTTCGAGCAGCAGCAGGCGGAAGTTATCCCATTGCATGCGGCTTGTGTCCTGGAACTCGTCTATCATTACGTTGCGGATGTTGGCGCCTATCTTCTCGAATACGAAAGAAGAGTCGCCTTCGTGCACTAATTTGTGCAGCAGCGCATTGGTGTCGGACAGCAGAAACCGGTTGTGCTCGCGGTTCAGGGTGCGTACTTCTTCGTCGATGTGATTGAGCAGTTGCAGTTTGTTGAGGTGTTGCAGCGAGAGGCGGCAACTGTTTATCGTGCGATTCTTCTGCGGGCGGAATCTTTCCGCATCCTGAAGCAGGGGTATCAGGCTGGTTTCGGCAAGGCGGATAATCTCGTCCTTGCGCGAAGATGTCTTGGTAGCCCAGTTCCTGGCGTCCGCCAGGCAGTTTTGCAGGGTGGCATTCAAAACATCCTTATCCGCCAGCCGTCCGTCGCGCAGCTTGCGGAAATAGCTGCCTATGCCGCGTGCACCGCCTTTCAGGTCTTCGGGCACAAGGGCATGGCCTTCCAGCTCGCCTTCGAACTGGTCGTAGAAGCCTTTCATCTGCTCCAGTGCATCGGTCTCCATTTCACGCAGTACGTCGCGATAGAGCTTTATTGTTTCGGGAGAGCGCAGCTTGAACCGCAATCCTTCGCCGCGTTCTATGTAGCTTTCGTCGAAAATGTTCCGTCCGAAGCTTTTTACTTCGTTGGACACATTCCAGCGTTTGTCATCGGCAATGCGCTCGTTGATGTAGTCCAGCAGCCAGGCCAGTACAGGCGAAGAGGGGGTGAGCTTTTCAATCATGCTGTCTACGGCATCGCTCAGCACCTCGGCGTTGTTCAGTTCGATGTTCAGGTTGGGGCTGAGTTCCAGTTCGCGGGCAAGGTTGCGCATGACCGACTGGAAAAACGAGTCGATTGTCTCCACGCGGAAGCGGCTGTAGTCGTGCAGCATATACTGCAATGCCATTCCGGCGCGTTGGCGCAACTCCCTGTCGGAAAGAGAGGCGGTTTCCGGCTTCTTTGCCAAATCTTCTTTGATACGTTTCAGGTAGGCATCCGATGCGGGGTCTTCCTTCCAGATGCCGTAGAGCTGCGTCAGGATGCGCTCTTTCATTTCCGCCGTAGCCTTGTTGGTAAAGGTCACGGCAAGTATCTGCCGGTAGGCGCGGGGATTGAGCATCAGAAGCTTGATGTATTCCACTGCCAGTGTGAAGGTCTTGCCCGAACCGGCTGAGGCTTTGTATACTAATAGTTCCATGTAGGTATGTTTATATTTGTCCGCCAATATCCTTGAACTTCTCAATAAAAGCTACAATCTTTTGGAATACGCTTTGTTTCTTCATCAGATATTGAGGATTAAGTGGACTCATCTTCGGTAAAATAGCATTGAGGTCGGTGCCGTTCTCGCTGGCATATTTTCGTTTCAAGGAAGCTTGGATATATCGTCTGGCAGCTTCTATATTCAGTTTTTCTTCTGCTATCAGGGTGTTGGCTTCCTCTTTTTGCTTCTCTTGGGCATAGGCGAAGAAAGCGGCTATGACACCGGTTTTGTCTTGAATCGGTTCCAAGTCTGTTTCATTGATAAAATCAATTATCAGGCTTTCTTTGGCTCTATTCCCGATGCTTGCTCTAATCACACGGCGTACGTCGTCTACCAATGCAACCTTGTCTTTTATCTTTTTGTTGTGCTCAAAAATTAATTCAAGAATATAGTCAAGATTTATTTCCTGGGATTTGAGTAAATCAATTTCAAAGACTACATCATCCCAATCTATTTTTGAGCTTTCGGGAGCTTTGCCTGCCCTTTCATGCCTGAACCAATCCCGGATATCATTGTATGTTGACCGATAATCCTGTACTGTCCGTTCTTTCAGTACATCGATGTCCTGCATGGCTGCTATGTCTTCATCAGTCAGAAAGTATGTGTTCTTGAATGTTTCAAGGGCTGTACTGTCCTCCCGGTTTATTTTTTGCAGGGCTTTCAGATGCGTAAATTCATCATAGTTTTGCAGGATGTTTTCTATCTGCAAATACTCTCCGAATAGCTTCACGAAAGCTTTTTTATCTGCTTCTGTCACTATTTCATTGGGGGCGGGAAATCTTTCAGTCAAATCTTTGACTACTTCCGTATATCCTCTTTTCGTTTCACCTGTGGCAATGTCTATGAATCCGTTGAGATATTCATTATAACTTTTTTCAAGCACAACGTTCTTTGTGTTTTTATCGCCAAATGTGGTAATGGCATCTATTGTAGCCTGTTCCAAATCTCTGAACGTAACGATATTGCCGAAAGTCTTGGTTGCATCATATATACGGTTGGTACGTGAGAATGCCTGCATCAGACCATGATAACGCAAGTTTTTATCAACAAACAGCGTATTCAAAGTGGGGGCGTCAAAACCGGTGAGGAACATACCTACAACGATGAGCAAATCAACTTCTTGGCTTTTTACCCTTTTTGCCAAGTCGCGGTAGTAGTTTTGGAATTCCTTACTGTCTACTCCGAAGCTGGTTTTGAACATAGTGTTATAATCACTGATCGCCTTTGCCAAAAACTCTTTGGCGCTGCTGCTCATGGCTGAGGGTTCAAAGTTCTCTTCAGCAATGTCGCCCACTGCATTTTGTTCTTCGTTAGGTGCAAAAGAAAATATGGTGGCTATCTTCAGCGGCTTTTCATTACCTTTCTGCAGATTGTTTAATTCTTCATAATACAGTTTGGCTGCCTCTACGCTGTTCACTGCGAACATTGCATTAAATCCCTTATTGTTTCCTTGGTTCCTGTGAGTCTTTATCTTGAAATTCTGTAGGATGTATTGAGATATTTCTTTGATACGGTCGGGATGAAGCAAGAGATGTCTGTTTTCCGCTGCACTTAACTTAACTTCATCGCGCTCCGCTTCCAAAGCTTTAAACTGTGGACGCACATCGTTGTAGTCTACTTTAAACTTCAACACTTTCTCATCTCTGATAGCATCCGTGATGACATACGAATGCAACTCACGACCGAATACGCTGGCGGTAGTTTCCGTGCCCAAAGCATTTTCCGGAAAGATTGGAGTACCGGTAAATCCAAATTGGTAGTATTTCTTGAAGTTCTTCCTCAAGTTCTTCTGTGCTTCACCGAATTGGGAACGGTGGCACTCATCGAAGATGAATACAACCTGCTTCTGATAAATAGGCAGATTACTCTCGCTTTTCATGAGGTTGTTCAACTTCTGAATGGTAGTGACGATAATCTTGTTATCATCTTTATCGATGTTTCGCTTCAGGCCTGCTGTACTTTCCGAGCCGTTGACGCTGTCGGGTGAGAAACTTTGGTACTCTTTCATCGTTTGGTAATCCAAATCCTTGCGGTCTACAACGAAGAATACTTTATCAATGAAATCAAGCCCGGTGGCAAGGCGGGCAACCTTGAAACTGGTCAGTGTTTTGCCCGAACCGGTGGTGTGCCAAATGTATCCACCGCCTTCCGCCGTTCCCCATTGCTTCGTTTGATAGGCACTTTTAATCTTCCACAGAATGCGTTCTGTGGCGGCTATCTGGTAGGGGCGCATAATGAGCAACGTGTCGCTGGTATCAAATACGGAGTAGGTGAGCAGTATTTGCAGTAACGTATTCTTCTGAAAAAACGTTGCAGTGAAATCTTTCAGGTCTTTAATCAGCGTATTGTCCGCCTTTGCCCAATTCATCGTAAAGTCAAAACTGTTTTTGTTTCGTTTCACCGTATTGGCAAAATAACGGGTGTCCGTGCCGTTGGAGATAACAAAAATCTGAAGGTACTTATATAGGGAACTTTCGCTGTTGAAACTTTCCTTGCTATAGCGGTGTACTTGGTTGAAAGCCTCACGAATGGCTACTCCCCGTTTTTTCAGTTCTATCTGCACCATAGGCAGGCCGTTTACCAAAACCGTAACGTCATAACGGTTGGCTTGCGTCCCGGTCTGTTCAAATTGATTAATCACTTGCACTTTGTTGCGGGTGATATTCGTCTTATCTACCAAATAAATATTTTGAATATGCCCATCGTCAAATACGAAGTCATAGATATGGTTCTCGTGCACCTTTTTTGCTTTCTCTACAAGGCTGTCGCTGGGTTTATCCAGATATTCATCCACGAATCGTGTCCATTCCGCATCTGTAAAGACAACCTGGTTCAGGGTTTGCAGTTGCTTCCTTGCGTTGGTTAACAGAGCATCAGGAGAGGTAATTTCCGGAACATATTCGTAGCCTTGATTCTTCAAATCATCTATGAGTTCACGCTCCAAAGCGGCTTCCGTCTGATAACCGGCAGGTGGTTCGCATGCTATTGAACTTTTTACATAGTTATCAAGAACTATGTAATTTTGTAATTCCGCTATGGTATTATATTGCATCATTGTTGTTCCTCCTTCCAGTACTTATTTTCAATAAGATGATTTAATAAGAATTTTACCGTTTGTTTTTCCGGTTCCGTAGGTTCCGGTACTACTTCATTTGACAATGTGGAATGGCTTGTAAACTGAATAACTCTATTATAATAGGTTTGTTTGTCATCAGGCAGCAAATCAGACCAATGTGGATAGCCTAAGAAGTTGGCTGTTTTTTCGTAGAGGTTGCGCAGAAGCATAAAGTGGTATTTCTGAATGCTATTTGTAGCGATGGCATCTTGAATTGTTTGTATTAAATGGAGATGATATGAGAAACTTTTGTTTGAATCTCCTTTCTTCATTTGAATGTCGTAAGTACCATCTTCTTTCTTATTGAGCATGTAGCAACTGGCCTTTTTCCTATTATTGTCATATAATAAGTTTTTAAGCTCATTATGAAGCACGTTATAGAACAACGGATTATGTGTTGAAATGATAAACTGTAACCCATTGGATTTCTTAATGAGATCTGCCAAATTAACAGCCAGCTCAATTAGATGATTTTCATCTAAAGAGCTAACCGGATCATCGATGAATATATACTTTAAGTCATTAAATTTATCCGTTTCTCTATCTGCAGGTTCTGCTATGTTTAAAACTTCAACAACTTGTGCAAGCAAACTATAAAATACGCACCAGATTAAACAACTCTCTTCACCTTTTGAGATTTTTATATTATCAATCGTATTCTCATTGCCCGCAGCAATAGAGAACGTTATTTCGTTGAATCTTTCATTGAATTTAGGCATTAGCTTATCGCTGGTATAATGTTGGAAATGGGTTATTATATTGTTTTCCTGCCCTTGATCACGAAGTACCCAATCTGTGAAACTGTTTGGTTGTATTTTTAGTTTTCGGTTGGTGTCGGCATTCAGGTCGTTGTCCCAATAGAACAAATCTTCCGTAAAAGCATTGTAGTAAAGTATTTTTGCTTTTGCGTCTTCCAGCTCTTCTGTTTCGGTATTTTTTGGTGCTATCAGTCTTTTAAATTCTCTGGACAGACGCGTTTTTCCTGTACCGTTGAAAGCATAGATTAACTGCACTTTTTTATTCGCATCTTTGAGCGTTTGTGCTATTTCGGTTAGTGTTTGTCCCATACTAATTTTATATTATTCTTTGGAAATGAGAGTAACATATTACGGTAGTACTCGTATTGCTTCTGACGTAATTCAATCTCTTTTGGCAGACCTTCGGTGAGTGAGGTTGTGAGTGCGTCAAACTTATCAAGAATAGAGACTATGTGTTCTTGCTCTTCGAGGGAGGGGATAGGGATAAGAAGTTTTTCAAAAGCAGTTTTTGATAAACGTGGTACACTTGAACGTCGAACTTGACTATATATTTTCTGTTGTTGGGTTATTAGAAAATGATATAAAAATCTACTTTTTAAGTCATTCTTTGTTACAAAATAATAAACATCATCAGCTGCCCAAAAATCAACATCACTATAGCCAATTTCGCCTGCAGAACCAGCACTAATAATAAATGTAGTATCAGCTATTACATTATTTTTATGGTAATAGCCAAGAGGAATCATGCAATTTTGATAAACAGCATATTTGCCAGTTTTTTCTAATTGATTTTTAATAAGTCGTTTACCCCGTTTTATCTCTACAACCTCTTCCAATACTTTCCATTCTACTTTACCCCGCGGCTGTAAAACAGAATTGCCAGTGGGGGGATTCAATGTGGATAATGGTTGTATTGAATTGTCGCTGTTTTGGATGGAAGTGGCTGACCGGTTCGAACGTAGTGAAGACTGGTCGGACTCTTCCATAGGGTAGGCGAGTAGTTGATTACGATAATATTCATATTGGGATTTTCTCGCTTGCAGCTCCGCTTGCAGCTCCGCTGTAAGCATTGAAAAACTATCTAAAATACGAACAATCTCTTGTTGAATTTCAAGAGATTTCTTGAGATTGTTTGGATATGGGATAGGAATTTGAAGTTTTTCTATAACAAAAGCATCAAGTGTAGGAATTCCAGCAACCCGAACTCTTGATTTCAGATAATACTGTTCTCCCAATAAAAAGTAGTACAAAAATTTATTGTTTAGTTTAGCCATTTGTTCAATACAATACGTACCATCAGATGACCAAAAATCAACAGAACTATATCCAACAGTGCCAGCTGATGCCCCAACGTTAATAATCATAACAGTATCTGCTGGTCTATTAGCATTATAATAATAGCCTAAGGGATCTAAACCACCATGAAAAACGGGATATTTATCATTTGCTGACAATAGATTACGTGTTAATCTTTTTCCTCGTAGAATATTGGTAATTTCTCCCAGTGTCTTCCACTCTACCTCTACACCTTCCAATAATTTCTTTATATTACTCATAGTCCATCAGTTTACGCAATTCTTCTTGCAATTGTTTCTTATCAGGTAAATAGAGTTGATACCTACTTACAAACAGTTGGTTTGAAATGCCTTGTGTAGCATATTCAATCAGCACTTTGTCTTTGTATGCTCCAAGAACAATTCCTATCGGTTCATTATCACCTTCCGTATTTTCTTCTTTCTTGAAATAGTTTAGATACAGATTCATTTGTCCGATATCGTTGTGCTCAATTTCGCCACGCTTCAGGTCTATGAGCACAAAACATTTCAGAATACGGTGATAGAATACCAAATCAACATAAAAATGTCGCGAACCGATATTGATTTTATATTGTCGCCCGATAAAGGCAAATCCTTTGCCAAGCTCCAAAAGAAAGTCCTGTAAATTGGCTATTAATCTATCTTCCAGTTCGCCTTCCAAATAGACTTGCTTTTCGGGGATGCCTACGAACTCTAGTACAAAAGGGTCTTTCACAATATCCTGCGGATTTTGTATCTCTTGCCCTTGTCTGCTCAATGTCAGAACTTCTTCTTTGTTTCTGCTCAATGCCAACCGTTGAAAAAGTCCGCTTTTCATTTGCCGCTTTAACTCGCGCACACTCCATTTCTCGATTTCGCATTGCTTGGTATAGAAGCTTATTTCAAGTTCGTTACCTGCTTTTAGAATTTCCAGATAATGGCTCCAACTCAATTGTCCGGACAGTGTTTGGATTTTTGGGAACGCCAAATAGAACTGCCTCATTTGAAACACGTTGCTTCGGCTGAATCCTTTGCCGTATGCAACGGTCAGGTCGTGCGATAGGCGGTTCAACAACTCTGCCCCATATTCGGCACGTTCTTTTCCTTTCTGCTCGTACTCTACAATATAGTGCCCTATTTGCCAGTTGGTCTTTATCAAGGTTGCATTTACCGTTTGGATAGCTTTGTCGCGCCCTTCGCTCAAAGCCTTTCCAATGGCTTCAACAAGTTCCTTATAGGAAGATTGTCCGATAGTCTCGTTTATTTCGCTATTCATGGCTTACCCCTCTATTTCTCTTATAATGGCATCAATATCGGCACGCAGTGCATCAACGCGTTTCACCGTCCGGGCAATATCTGCATTCAGCTTAACAATATCAATTACTTCGCGTTTGTCTTCTGCTTCCACATAAGAACTTACAGAGAGGTTGTAACCGTTTTCTTCTATTTTACTGTTATCTACCGATGCCGCAACATATTTCACAGGTTCCTTTTTATTGAATAGGTCTATAATCTTTGCTATGTGTTCATCGGTCAGTACATTGTTGTTAGTCTCTTTTTTAAAGAATTCCTCTCCGCTGGCATCGATGAATTGTGTCTTTGTATCTGTTTTGTGTTTGGAGAGCACAAGGATATTTACGGCTATACTCGTTCCATAAAATAGATTGGGCGGGAGAGAGATGACGGTTTCTATAAAGTTATTGTCTACAAGATACTTTCTTATCTTTTGTTCGGCCCCGCCACGGTAGAAGATACCCGGAAAACAGACAATAGCAGCCCGTCCTCTGGCGGAAAGGTAGCTGAGGGCATGCAGCACGAAAGCAAAGTCGGCCTTGGACTTGGGAGCCAGTACGCCGGCAGGGGCAAAACGGTCGTCGTTGATGAGTGTAGGGTCATCGCTGCCTACCCAATTGACAGAATAGGGCGGATTGGAGACAATAGCATCGAAAGGCTTTTCATCGCCATAGTGGGGCTTTATCAATGTGTCGCCCAAAGCAATGTCGAATTTGTCGTAATTGATATTATGCAAAAACATGTTCATCCGTGCCAGGTTGTAGGTAGTATGGTTTATTTCCTGACCGAAGAAGCCTTCTTCAATAAGATGGGCGTCAAACTGTTTTTTTGCTTGGAGCAATAATGAGCCTGAGCCGCATGCCGGGTCGTAGATTTTGTTGACAGAGGTTTGTCCCGACAGGGCTAATTGCGCTATCAGTTTTGATACGTTCTGAGGTGTAAAGAACTCACCTCCCGATTTACCCGCATTGGCGGCATAATTAGAAATCAAGAACTCATAGGCATCACCGAAAAGATCAATCTCATTGTCTTCGAAGTTGCCGAAGTCCAAACTCTCCACTCCTTTGATAACAGCAGCCAAACGCTTGTTCTTTTCTTCTACCGTGTTCCCCAAACGATTGCTTGTAGTATCAAAGTCTGCAAACAGTCCCTTAATATCATGCTCGGACGGATACCCATTGGCCGATCCTTCTATCGCATCGAAAATCGCAGCTAAATCTGTATTCAGATTAGGATTTGTATAGGCGCTCTTTGCTATGTTTACAAAGAGTTGGCTGGGATAAATGAAATAGCCTTTTGTTTTGATTGCATCGTCTTTTATCTCAGTGGTGATAACATCGTCCGACATATCGGCATAATGGATACTGTCATCGCCGCCTTCAATGTAACTGGTAAAGTTTTCACTGATAAACCGATAAAAAAGAGTTCCCAGGACAAATTGCTTAAAATCCCAACCATCAACAGCTCCACGTACCTCATTGGCAATTTTCCAAATTGTAGATTGCAACTCATCTCTTTGCTTGATACCAGTCATATTTATTCAAATTGATTCTTGATTTATAATGCAAAAATACAAAATTTATCAAGAATATAATAACAAGCATCTCCTAACTTTGGGTTTCCGGCTGTTTTTGACGATAGAATCCTACTACATATAAAAATAATGAGAAAGGTTTAAGAACAACATGAAAAGCAGGGATATGTAAAAAGGATTGCACCTTTTTATTTGTACGGTGCAATCCTTTGTATGTATCTTTGATAAAAGGGTATGCCAAAACTAAAATTTGCTTGCTGTTTTTTTGTTCTTTTTCCGTGAAATCCGTGTCTAAAAGTATTTTGAATGCCCTCTATCTCAGAGAACCGGTGTCTGGAACAGGAACGTGAAAGAAGGGCTGTCTTTCAAATCCTTTACGGCATCTCCTGCATAGACCTCTCCGTTGGTCAGCGAGAGTTTCTTGACCTTGGCTTGGGGGCTGAAATCCATCTTCTTCAAATCGAGCCAGAAGAGGTTGGGAGTAAGGGTGGATTCAAAGTAATATACCTTATCTTTCTGATTGGCTACCGAGCGCCAGCGCGTGGAAGAGATGTGAGGCTTGTCGGGCGTAGTGATTCCGAACGGTACGGATACGTTACGCATCACACTCAATACGCTGGGGACTGCAATCGCCGCGTCTGCTGTCTGCGGAATGGCATGAATGTAGAATGATGCGCGTACAAAGCGGTCGCTGGAGCGGTTGGTTCCGGGCAGCATCTGCAATCCGCCGACTTCCTTCCAATAGTCGTTGACGGCCAATTGGTACTCGTATCTGGGCGAGTTGGTCATCACCCGGTATTCCTTGCCCTCGTGGATGCTTAGTTTCCCGTCCAGATATTCCAGGATAGCGGTATTCCCCGTTTCGTCCGTAATAGCCAGATGAAGGGTGGAAGCCGAGCCGTTGGGCATTCGGGGAGCGTCGATGCGGAAGGTCTCCTTCTTCAGTTCGTCCACGGCTTCGCGCACGGTGGCGAAGTTGTCGAGCACATACTGCGTCCAGATGCTGATGCCCATTACGGGGCGGGTGTCTCCGGGACGGTCGTATACGGACTCCGGCAGGAACAGCAGTCCGGCCACCAGTCCTTTCTCGTTCATGCCGTCGCACGTACCTATATCATAGCCCGTGGCAATGACACTGCCGTACTTTGAAGTCCATTTCACTGTTTCGCCTTTATTGTAGCCGGCCCGTTGTATTCCTCGCGGAAACACGTAGATGTTGCTCATGATGTCCTCTTTCCAGTCCATCGTACGGCCTGTGATAACCAGATTCTCCGGTCCGATGTAAGTGGCGCGCGTGCATGCGTCCGCTTGCTGTATGGTTACTGAAAACAGGGCAGCCAAGGCTGTCAGCGCTACCGTTCCTCTTTTTTTATTCATAATCTTGTTTGTTAAATGGGTTATATGCAAAGAGTAACAAATGCGGCGTCAAACAGTTTGATACAGACAGGCTTTTTAGCTTCTATTCCGTTTTTTCTTTCAGCAGTTCTTCCATTTTCAGTACTTCGTCGCGGTATTGTGCGGCTTCGATGAAGTCGAGTTTCTTGGCAGCTTCCTGCATCAGTTTCCTGGTGCGCTCGATGCTCTTTTCGAGTTGGGCGCGGCTCATGTACCGGACAATCGGGTCTGCGGCAACCGTGGTGCTGCTCTCTTGTTCCACATAGGGACGGGGCGCGGTTGCCGGGGATTTTTCCTTGCCGGTTCCACCTTCGGCAAATCCTTCCGTGCCGGCAAATACGTTGAGGTTCTTTGCTTTCCTGATTTGCTGAGGGGTGATGCCGTGCTCCTCGTTATATTTCAACTGCTTCTCGCGGCGGCGGTTGGTTTCGTCGATGGTGAGCTGCATGCTTTCCGTTATCTTGTCGGCATACATGATAACCATGCCGTTGACGTTGCGGGCGGCGCGTCCCGCCGTCTGTGTCAGCGAGCGGTGGGAGCGGAGAAATCCCTCCTTGTCGGCATCCAGAATAGCCACAAGAGACACCTCCGGCAAGTCCAGTCCCTCACGCAGAAGGTTGACACCGACAAGTACATCGTACTCGCCCTCGCGCAAGTCGCTCATAATCTTTACACGTTCCAGCGTGTCTACGTCGCTGTGTATGTAGTTGCACTTTACGCTGTTGTTGAGCAGATACTCCGTCAGCTCTTCCGCCATGCGCTTGGTCAGCGTGGTGACGAGGGTGCGCTCGTTGCGTTCGATGCGCAACTGGATTTCTTCCATCAGGTCGTCTATCTGGTTGTGGCTGGGACGCACTTCGATAATGGGGTCCAGCAAACCGGTAGGACGGATTACCTGCTCCACAACGATGCCTTCGGATTGCATCAGTTCGTAGTCGGCAGGGGTGGCGCTGACGTATATCACCTGCTTTGCCATCGACTCGAATTCCTCGAACTTCAGCGGGCGGTTGTCCATTGCGGCGGGAAGCCGGAAACCGTATTCCACCAGGTTTGTCTTCCGGGCACGGTCGCCGCCGTACATGGCGCGTATCTGCGGAACGCTGACGTGACTTTCGTCAATGACGATAAGAAAATCATCGGGAAAGAAATCCAGCAGACAGTAGGGGCGCGTACCTGCCGCACGCCCGTCGAAATAGCGCGAATAGTTTTCTATGCCCGAGCAGTGACCCAGTTCGCGCAGCATCTCCATGTCGTAGGTAACACGCTCCTGCAGACGCTTTGCCTCGAAAGGACGGCCTTCGCTTTCGAACCACTGCACCTGCTTGTGCAGGTCGTCCTCTATCTCGTGGATGGCGCGCAGGGTGGCTTCTTTGGTAGTCATGAAGAGGTTGGCGGGGTATATCTTGTAAGCATCGAAACGGGCGATTGTAACACCGCTCACGGGGTCTACCTCTTCGATGCTGTCCACCTCGTCTCCCCAGAAAACGATGCGCAGAAGGTTGTCGGCGTATGCAAGGTAGATGTCTACGGTATCGCCCTTTACACGGAAGTTGCCGCGGTTCAGGTCGATGTCGTTGCGGACGTAGAGGCTGTCTACAAGACGGCGCAGGAATACGTTGCGGCTGTAGGTTTTTCCCTGCTGCACTTCGATTACGTTGTTATAGAAATCCGCCGGATTTCCCATACCGTAGATGCACGATACGGAAGATACCACCACCACGTCCTTGCGTCCGGAAAGCAGGGCGGAAGTGGCGGCAAGCCGCAGCTTGTCTATTTCGTCGTTGATGGCGAGGTCCTTTTCTATATAGGTGTCCGAAGAGGGCAGGTAGGCTTCGGGCTGGTAATAGTCGTAATAGGATACGTAATATTCCACCGCGTTGTTCGGGAAGAATCCCTTGAACTCGCTGTAGAGTTGTGCCGCCAGCGTCTTGTTGTGGCTCAATATGAGCGTAGGCTTGTTGATGTTGGCTATGACGTTGGCAATGGTGAATGTCTTTCCGGAGCCGGTCACGCCCAGCAAGGTCTGTGCGGGAACTCCCTCAAGCACTCCTTCGGTGAGCTGTGCGATTGCTTCCGGCTGGTCGCCGGTGGGGCGGTAGGCGGATGTTAACTCGAATTTATTCATTTCATCAGGATTGTCGGGCAAAGATAGGAAAGGTATGAAAATAAAGCAACTTAATGGGTCTAAAAACGTCAGTCTCATTCCCGATATCATTGCAGAAGAACTCGGCAGACTGAAAAGAATGTAAATATATCATATCTTTTTCTACTCCTTGATGAATGTTGAAGTTTTTGTGCTGAAAATTTGCAAATCAGTAAGTAAAACATAACTTTGCGGTATCAATTTAACAATAACCATTAATGTAATACAACAAAAACATGATTTGGAACGAGAGTATCGAATGCATGGACCGCGAAAGTCTTCGTAAAATCCAGGGCATTCGTCTTAAAAAGACAGTGGAGCGTGTGTATCATGACACTCCTTTCTATCGCAGGAAAATGCAGGAACTGGGCATTACCCCCGATGACATCAACAGCATCGATGATATCGTGAAACTTCCTTTTACCACCAAATACGACCTTCGCGACAATTATCCTTTCGGGCTTTGTGCCGTTCCCATGAGTCAGATAGTCCGTATTCACGCATCTTCCGGAACAACGGGGAAACCTACCGTGGTGGGGTATACACGTAAAGACCTGTCGGTATGGTCGGAATGCCTGTCGCGTGCTTTTACGGCATACGGTGCGGGCAGCTCGGACATTTTCCAGATATCCTACGGATACGGGCTCTTTACCGGCGGACTGGGTGCGCATGCCGGTGCCGAGAATATCGGTGCATCCGTCATTCCGATGTCCAGCGGCAATACGGAGAAACAGATTACACTGATGCACGATTTCGGTTCGACGGTGCTTTGCTGCACGCCCTCTTATGCGTTGTATCTGGCGGATGCCATTAAGGACTCCGGTTTCCCGCGCGAGGAGTTCAAGCTGAAGTTCGGTGCATTCGGTGCAGAGCCGTGGACGGAGAATATGCGCCGCGACATCGAGGCGAAGTTGGGAATAAAGGCTTATGATATTTACGGGCTGAGCGAAATAGCAGGCCCCGGCGTGGGGTACGAGTGCGAATGCCAGCATGGGACGCATCTCAACGAAGACCATTATTTCCCCGAAATAGTAGACCCGAACACTCTTGAACCGGTTGCTCCGGGCGAGACGGGCGAACTGGTGTTTACCCACCTCACCAAAGAGGGCATGCCGCTGCTGCGATACCGCACCAAAGACCTTACCGCCCTGCATTACGACAAATGTCCCTGCGGCCGTACACTGGTGCGTATGGACCGTATTCTCGGGCGTAGCGATGATATGCTCATCATCCGTGGCGTGAATGTATTCCCCACGCAGATTGAATCCGTCATTCTCGAAATGCCCGAATTCGAACCGCATTACCTGTTGCTCGTCGACCGTAAGAATAATACGGATACCATGGAACTGCAAGTGGAAGTCCGTCCGGAATACTACTCGGATGAAATCAACAAGATGCTGGCTTTGAAGAAAAAGCTTACCGCACGCCTGCAAAGCGTACTGGGCCTGGGCGTGGATGTCCGCCTGGTAGAGCCGCGCAGCATCGAGCGCAGCGTAGGTAAAGCGAAGCGCGTAATCGACAATCGTAAATTGTAAATCGTAAAATAGTAAACTTATGGTAGCAAAACAACTTTCTATTTTTTTGGAAAACAAGTCCGGTCGCCTTACGGAAGTGACGGAAGTTCTTGCCAAAGAGGGTGTCAATCTCTCTGCACTCTGTATAGCCGAGAATGCCGATTTCGGTATTCTTCGCGGCATTGTGTCCGAACCTGATAAGGCGTATAAGGTATTGAAGGATAATCATTTTGCCGTCAATGTGACTGATGTGGTGGGAATCAGTTGTCCCAATATTCCGGGTTCATTGGCAAAGGTGCTCCGTTGCCTGTCTGATGAAGGCGTGTTCATCGAATATATGTACTCCTTTGCCAACGGGCAGACTGCCAATGTCATTATCCGTCCCAACGATATGGAAAACTGTATCCGGGTATTGACGGAGAAAAAGGTGGACTTGCTGGCTGCGAGCGACTTGTATAAACTGTAAAAAAAGGACAGTATGAAGGTTATGAAAGGGAGTGTGCCAAAGTAGGGATACCCCATTCATCTGTGTTTTTGAAAAATTAAGGTGCGTATCTTTGTTTAATTCGATGCGAACCTCTATCTTTGCACATTATTTGAATAAAAGTAATGAAGAAGAACGTCCTTATAACTTTGCTTGCAGCACTGCTGCTCTCCTCATGCGGAGAATACAACAAGTTGCTGAAAAGCACAGACTACGAATACAAGTATGAAGCGGCAAAGAATTACTTCGCAAAAGGCCAGTACAGTCGTGCTGCCACGTTGCTGAACGAGTTGATTGCCATTCTTAAAGGTACTGATAAAGCGGAAGAGTCTCTTTACATGCTGGGTATGAGCTATTATAACCAGAAAGATTATCAGACTGCCGCGCAGACATTTACCCAATACTATAATGTGTACCCGCGCGGTACGTTCACCGAATTGGCGCGTTTCCATGCCGGAAAAGCATTGTTCCTGGATACGCCGGAACCCCGTTTGGACCAGTCCGGTACATACAGTGCGATTCAGCAACTGCAAATGTTCCTCGAATATTTCCCTGACAGCTCGAAGAAAGACGAGGCCCAAAGCATGATATTCGCTTTGCAGGACAAGCTGGTTATGAAAGAATATCTCTCTGCCAAGCTCTATTATAATTTGGGAAATTATTTGGGAAATAATTATGAGTCTTGCGTTATCACTGCACAGAACGCATTAAAGGATTACCCTTACACCAATATGCGTGAAGATTTGTCCATCCTTATCCTGCGCGCCAAATACGAAATGGCGGTGTATAGTGTGGAAGACAAGCGTGCGGAACGTTATCGTGAAGCGGTAGACGAATATTACGCCTTTAAGAACGAGTTTCCCGAAAGCAAATACATGAAAGATGCCGACCGCATCTTCAAGGAAGCGCAGAAGATTTTGAAGGACTGACAGAAAGTGAAACAATTGTTGTAGAATAAAATTAATTTAGATAGAAATTTATGGATTACAGAAAGACAAATGCTCCTACTACTACGGTGACTCGTGATATGATGGAGTTGTGTGAGGATACCGGTAATGTATATGAATCAGTAGCGATTATTGGTAAGCGTGCCAATCAGATCAGTGTTGAAATCAAGAATGACCTTTCCAAGAAGCTGGCCGAGTTTGCTTCTTACAACGATAATCTTGAGGAGGTATTCGAGAATCGCGAACAGATTGAGATTTCCCGTTATTATGAGAAGTTGCCGAAACCGACATTGATTGCCACTCAGGAATATCTTGAAGGTAAGGTATATTATCGTAATCCTTCCAAGGAAAAAGAGAAATTGCAGTAATGATACAGCGTATTCAATCCGTTTATTTGTTATTGGTGGCTATCCTGCTGGTTGTGGCTCTTTGCTTGCCGGTGGGACAGTTTATCGGTCCGGATGGGATAGCGGCTCATATATTCAAGCCGTTGGGCGTGACTTTGGCCGATGGAAACTTCCAGTCTACATGGGGCTTGTTCGGCATTCTGCTGTTGAGTGCGATTATTGCGTTATGCACCATATTCCTGTTCCGTAACCGTATGTTGCAGGTTCGTATGACGGTGTTCGGCAGTCTTTTGCTGATAGGTTATTACATTGCTTTCTTCGCGTTTATGTTTATCCTGAAAAACGATTTGAATGCAATGGCTTTCCAGTTGGGATGGGCTTTATGCCTGCCTGCCGTATGTATCATACTGAATTATCTGGCTTTCCGAGCTATCTATCGTGATGAGCTGATGGTGAAGGCTGCGGACAGATTGAGATAAAGAGAAAAGGTCTGTCCGGTAAGACAGACAGTCCGGTATAAACAGCGGGGCGAGTGTTACCCCGCCTTTTATATCTCTGTATCCGGATTATACCGTTATTTTCTTTATTTCCTTAAATCGAACAAATAAGTGATTTTAGCGGTGATGACTCCGTGTGCCGAACGGGAAAAGTAGTCCTTCTTGGTACTGTTGTAGAAGTCGGACAAGGCATAATAGTATCTGCCTTCCACCAGGAAATTTCCGGCTTTGGTGCGGAGTTCCACGCCGGCTCCGCCCGTAATGCCGTAGTCGAACCTGTTGTCTACGGCTTTGTCATGCTGTTCTACGGTCAGTCCCGGGTAGTTGTCCCAGTCGCCGCTTATCGTATAGCTGTCTCCTAAAAAGAAGCCTATCTGCGGACCGGCATGGACGAAGAACTGCAAACCTCTGTCCTTACCGAATGCCAGATGTGCAAGGAAGGGAATTTCCAGATAATTCATCTTCCGCGTGTATTGCAGTTCGGGATAGTCCTCATAAAATTCGTCCCAACCGTGTTGGGAGAAGTTAAGCTCGATTTGCGCACCGCATATCATGCTGAAATACTTTTCGGAAATATAACGGGCGGTCACTCCGCCGTTGATACCCATCAGGTTGTTCTGGCGGACTCTGGGAGAGAAGCTTACGCTATTCAGGTTGATGCCGCCGTTGATGCCCACGGAAAAGTTATGGCGTTGTTCGCCTATCTGTGCGCTTGCCGGCAAAGCACATGTACCTGCTAAGAGTGCTGTTCCTATAATTGTTTTTAGTTTCATTTTCTTCAATTGCGAATTACTGTAACCAAATGGCTGTAAGGCGTTTCTTTAATCAAAGTCGAGCTTTATCAGTTCGAAATTCTTGGTGAAGCGTACAAAGAACACTTTCCGGTTGATAAATCCGCCCCAGTTGTTTACACGCTGGAACTTGAAGCCGGTCTGAATGGGAACAAGGTCCATTTTGTCCAGGTTCTTTTCAAATCCCGAACCGTAGCGCGACAGTCCTTTGAGGAAGAAGTAGCCCGTGTCGAAACCCAGCATGCCGAATTTGGGATAACGTTCGTCCATCTCCTTGCCATACCATTTGCGGTAGCTCTTGGTGAAGTTAATGGCTGCCGGCAGCAGATTGTTCGTGTAGAACGAGGAGTAGAAGTATGTATCCAGTTCGAAGAAGGCTTCAAGATGGTCTTTGGTGTAAGTCTGCCATTCCGGATAGCCGAACAGATGTATGCGGCTGTCGGGCATCTCGCGTACCAGCAGTGTCAGTTGCGGCAGTATCTTGATCAGTGTGATGTTGCTTCCGGAAGTGGGGATGAATATATTTTCACGGTCGGCACGCAATACGGCTTTCAAGGACTCCACGGTAGCATCCTCTTTCAGTGATTTTGTAGGTATGGAACGGTTGCGCAACTCCTCTTTCAATCCCTTGATGAAGTCCGCCTTCTCTCTGGTTCCCTGGCTTGCCTCGATAAAGATAACGTTGGCGTTGGGAAACTGGCGTACAAAGTGGTCGTACACTTCCGAATAAAGGTAGGATTGGGGAGTATTGATTTGGTATACCGACGGATTGCGAAATACGGTATTGTCTTTAGACGTAAACGGTATCACCAGCCGTATGTCGTGCTTGTCGGCAAAATCGGCCAAAGGCTTGATGTGCTGCTGGTGCAACGGGCCGAAGATAATATCCATGTCCTTCATCTCGCTTTTGCCGAGTATGGAGTTTAGGGAGGATGTAGCAGGACCGGTACTGTAAGTATAAAGGTCTATGGAAGTGCCTGTGCGCTTCAGGCTGTCTACCGCCATAAGGAATCCTTCGTAATATTCCACCATTTTGGCAGATTCGCTTTTGCTTGCCCCGTCGGGCAGGAACGGAAGGACTACGGCAGCCTTGATGACATTGATGCGCTTGCTGCTTCTGGTGTTTTCACTGAACAGTTCGCTGTCGCTCGGTGCGGCCTGCCGGGGTGTATCCTGCTGCGTTGCAGAAGGAGAGGACGGATAGGGGATACAGAGGAACGAACCTTTCTTTATCTTGTTCTCGCCCCGCAATTCGGGATTGGCGGCTATGAGTTCGGCTTCGGTAATGCCGTATTCGCGGCTGATGCTGAATACCGTTTCCTTGCGTTTTACCTTGTGCATGTCGCGGCAGCGGGATTGTACCGGGGCCTGAATGGTAGTGTTGCCTGCGGGCATGCCCGAAAGTGCCTGCGTGTCTGCGGTGGCGGCTGCCGCATCCGTGGCCGACGGAATGCGGATGACCTGCCCGATGCGGAAGTTATCCGCGCTCAGTCCGGGGTTGGCATCGCATATGGCTTTGGCGGACACATTGTATTTCACCGTAAGCCGGTAAAGAGTTTCACCGGGAGCTATGGTATGGAAAGTCTCCTTTTGCAAACCGGCATCCGTACGCGGAATGCGCAGGGTACGGCCTACATATATCTTGTCGTCGCTTCCCGGATTCAGTTTTACTATATCCGCCTGGCTGATGTTGTACATGCTGGCAATGGAATACAGGCTCTGGCCTTTTTCTATCGTATGCAGAAAGTAAGATTGGTTTTCTTGTGCGCTTGTTCCGAGGCTGCACGCGCCGGCAAGCAGCAGGGAACAAAAAATACGGTTAATCGTTTTCATTCAGTAATCGTTGGTTTATGTTTACAATTTCCCAAAGTAGCCGCAAAGTTAACAATATTGTCCCATTTTAACCAAAGGATTGCGTTAAGAAATAATATTGTGCATTTCAAAACCGAAAAATACCGCTTTTCGACTGATATTCGGTCGGAAACCGTTATTTTTGCACAAATTCATTCATTAAAATATGCAAGAAGAAACAGAATATATCAATGTATACGGAGCGCGTGTACATAACCTGAAAGACATCGATGCGGAAATTCCCCGCAACAGCCTTACGGTAATCACCGGGCTGAGCGGAAGCGGCAAGTCGTCCCTCGCATTCGATACGATATTTGCCGAGGGCCAGCGTCGCTATATCGAAACGTTTTCCGCTTATGCCCGTAACTTTCTGGGCAATCTGGAGCGTCCCGATGTAGATAAGATTACCGGTCTGAGCCCGGTGATTTCCATAGAGCAGAAGACCACCAATAAAAATCCGCGTTCCACCGTGGGTACGACAACGGAGATATACGATTATCTTCGCCTGCTGTATGCCCGTGCCGGCGAAGCCTATTCGTATCTTTCCGGCGAGAAAATGGTGAAATATACCGAAGAGCAGATACTCGAGCTTATCCTGAACGATTATAAAGGAAAGCGTATTTACATCCTCGCCCCGTTGGTGCGCAACCGTAAGGGACACTACAAGGAACTTTTCGAGCAGATTCGCAAGAAAGGCTACCTCTATGTCCGTGTGGACGGCGAGATGCGCGAGGCATTGCCCGGCATGAAACTGGACCGTTACAAGAACCATGACGTGGAAGTGGTAATCGACAAACTGGTGGTGGCGGATAAAGACGACACCCGCCTGAAGAACAGCGTTGCCGTTGCCATGCGTCAGGGCGACGGGCTGCTGATGGTGCTTGACGCCCAAAGCGAGAGCGTGCGCCATTACAGCAAGCGTTTGATGTGTCCTGTCACCGGACTGTCCTATCGCGAGCCTGCCCCCCATAACTTCTCCTTCAATTCTCCGCAGGGGGCGTGTCCCAAGTGTAAAGGTTTGGGCGTGGTGAGCCAGATTGATATAGACAAGATTATCCCCGACCGCGAGCTTTCCATCAGCGGGGGAGCCATCATTCCTTTGGGAAAAGCCAAGAACAGCATGATATTCTGGCAGATTGCCGCATTGCTGGAGAAGTATGAAGCTACGCTGAAAACTCCTGTCAGGGAGCTGCCGGACGATACGATAGATGAGATTCTATACGGTTCGGATGAGCGTATAAAGATAAAAAGCTCCCTTATCGGTACGTCTTCCGACTACTTTGTCACTTTTGAGGGAGTGGTGAAGTATATCCAGATGTTGCAGGAAAAGGATGCGTCTGCCACGGCACAGAAGTGGGCGGAGCAATTTGCCAGGACGGCTGTCTGTCCCGAATGTCACGGAGCGAAGTTGAACAAGGAAGCCTTGTCATTCCGTATTCACGATAAAAACATCTACGAACTCTCCACAATGGACATCAACGAGTTGTATGACTGGCTGATGAACGTAGACCAATATCTTAGCAGGAAACAGCAGCAGATTGCGGTAGAAATATTGAAAGAAATCCGTACCCGCCTGAAATTCCTGCTGGATGTGGGATTGGATTATCTGTCTCTGGACCGCAGCGCCGTCAGCCTCTCCGGCGGCGAAAGCCAACGTATCCGGCTGGCTACGCAGATAGGCTCGCAGTTGGTGAACGTGCTGTATATACTGGATGAGCCGAGCATCGGATTGCACCAGCGCGATAATCTGCGGCTTATCCATTCGTTGAAGGAGTTGCGCGATATGGGTAATTCCGTGATTGTGGTGGAGCATGATAAAGACATGATGCTTGCCGCCGATTACGTTATAGATATGGGCCCCAAGGCAGGCAGGCTGGGGGGCGAGGTGGTATTTGCCGGCACTCCGCAGCAGATGTTGCGGACGCATACGCTGACTTCCCGGTATTTGAACGGCGAATGTGCCATTGAAGTGCCTGCCGAACGGCGCAAGGGCAACGGCCATAGCCTGTGGCTGCGCGGTGCAAGAGGCAATAACCTGAAAAATGTGGATGTGGAGTTCCCGCTTGGCAAACTGATTTGTGTAACGGGAGTATCGGGCAGCGGAAAGTCCACACTGATTAATGAAACGCTTCAGCCCATCCTTTCGCAGAAGTTTTACCGTTCGCTTCAGGACCCCTTGGAGTATGGCAGTATCGAGGGACTGGAGTATATAGATAAGGTGGTGAATGTAGACCAGTCGCCGCTGGGGCGTACTCCGCGCTCCAATCCTGCCACGTATACGGGAGTCTTTTCTGATATCCGCAACCTGTTTGTCGGCCTGCCCGAAGCCAAAATCCGCGGATACAAGGCGGGACGTTTCTCGTTCAATGTAAGCGGCGGACGTTGTGAAGCCTGCCAGGGCAACGGCTACAAAACCATTGAGATGAATTTCCTGCCCGATGTATATGTTCCTTGTGAGGTTTGCCATGGCAAGCGCTACAACCGCGAAACGCTGGAAGTGCGCTTCAAGGGGAAGTCCATTGCCGACGTACTGGATATGACGATAAATCGTGCTGTGGAATTCTTTGAAAACGTACCTCAGATATTGAACAAGATTAAGGTAATTCAGGAGGTCGGTCTGGGGTATATCAAGCTGGGGCAGTCTTCCACTACGCTCTCCGGTGGCGAGAGCCAGCGTGTGAAGTTGGCCACCGAACTCTCCAAGCGGGATACGGGCAAGACGCTCTATATTCTTGACGAACCTACTACCGGACTGCACTTTGAGGATATCCGCGTCCTGATGAATGTATTGAATAAATTGGTCGATAAGGGCAACACGGTTATCGTTATCGAGCATAACCTCGATGTCATCAAAATGGCGGATTATATCATCGACATGGGACCCGAAGGCGGTAAGGGCGGGGGAGAGCTTCTCTCTTGCGGCACGCCCGAAGAGGTGGCGATGAGTACGAAAGGATATACCCCGAAGTTCCTGAAAGAAGAACTTCATCTTTAAAATAGTCTGAAAGAAAAATGACAGGTGAAAGGGCATCGGACGGCAAAACGTCTTTCTGCAACGGAATGCTTTTCGCCTGTCTGCAATTATAGTTTGTAATGAAAGAAAATAAAATCAACAAGACAAATGCAGCTCGGCTGCTTGATAAGGCAAAGATTGCCTACGAGCTCATTCCTTATGAGGTGGATGAGAAAGATTTGAGTGCCATACACGTGGCTGCCAGTTTGGGAGAGGATATAGAGCAGGTATTTAAAACTCTGATATTGCATGGCGATAAAACCGGTTATTTTGTGTGCGTCATTCCCGGAGAGCACGAAGTAGACCTGAAATTGGCCGCCAAGGTGTCCGGAAACAAGAAGTGCGACCTTATTCCGATGAAGGAACTGCTTCCGCTGACGGGGTATATCCGCGGCGGTTGTTCGCCTATCGGCATGAAAAAGCCTTTCCCTACCTATATTCACGAAACCTGCCTGCAGTTCTCCTATATCTACATCAGTGCCGGACAGCGCGGGTTGCAGCTCAAACTCAATCCGAAGGATTTGATAAAGGAGGTACACGCTGAGGTTTGCAGGCTTTTCGAGGCATGAGGTGTGTAAGCATGAGGGATTATGTGATTTTAATGCTTTTTCCGGCACAGATTGTCATAGTGTAATTATTCACACGCTTTTTCCGGCTTTTTTCGTGAAAGGGATATTAAAAACCTGATTTCCGGCAAGAGATATTTCGTTTTCTTACCGGAAATTTCGATGAAAAGTATATATTTGCAAAAAATATAAATAAACTAATACTAATTACTAATTTACAAAAACTTATTTTTATGTTTAGCAAGCACCCTAATGGTTTGATTGCTGCCGCTTTGGCTAATATGGGAGAGCGTTTCGGCTTCTATATTATGATGGCAATCCTTACACTGTTTATCTCGGCGAAGTTCGGGCTGTCTGAAACGACTACCGGATATATCTATTCCGCGTTCTATGCATCTATCTATATTCTGGCATTGGCAGGCGGTATCATTGCCGATAAGACTAAAAACTTCAAAGGCACTATCCTTGCCGGTCTGGTGATGATGGCGGTGGGTTATCTGATTATTGCCATTCCTACTCCTACGCCTGTTCCCAGCATGGGACTTTACCTGGGACTGACTTGTTTCGGACTTCTGGTCATTGCTTTCGGTAACGGTCTGTTCAAGGGTAATCTTCAGGCATTGGTGGGTCAGATGTACGATGATCCCAAGTACTCAAGCCTGCGCGACTCCGGTTTCCAGATATTCTACATGTTCATTAACATCGGCGGTTTCTTCGCTCCGTGGATTGCTATCGGTGTGCGCAACTGGTGGCTGAAGGTCAACAACTTCGACTATGATGCCACTTTGCCCGAACTTTGTCACCAATTCCTTAAAGAGGGCGACAAGATGGCTCCCCAGGCTATGGAGAATCTTACGGCTCTGGCAGACAAGGTTACGCTCGACGGCAGCCATGTGGCTGATATGGGTGCGTTTGTCAACAACTACCTGGATGTGTTTAACCGCGGTTTCCAATACGCTTTCATGGCTGCCATTGTTGCCATGTTGATTTCATTGGTAATCTACCTGGTCAACAAGAACCGTTTCCCCGACCCGGCAAAGAAGGTTGTAGCTGCCAAGGAACAGAATGCTACCGTAAGCAAAGAAGAAATCAAGATGAGCGCAGCCGAAATCAAACAGCGTATTTATGCCCTGTTCGCAGTGTTCGGTGTGGTAATTTTCTTCTGGCTGTCGTTCCACCAGAACGGTTATTCGCTGACTTACTTTGCACGCGACTATGTAGACTTGAGCGTAATCGATATTGACCTTGGCTTTACCCGCATCAAGGGTGCTGAAATATTCCAGTGCGTAAACCCGTTCTTTGTGGTATTCCTCACTCCGTTTATCATGTGGCTGTTCGGCGCATTGAAGAAAAAGGATAAAGAACCGTCCACTCCGATGAAGATTGCCATCGGTATGGGCATTGCGGCACTGGCATACGTGTTCCTGATGATATTCTCGTTCACTTTGCCTGCCAAAGATGCGTTGAGCACGATGAGTGCCGCCGAAATCAATGCCATCCGTGTGACTCCGTGGATTATGATAGGTTTGTACTTCATCCTTACGGTTGCCGAGTTGTTCATCTCACCGCTGGGACTGTCTTTCGTGTCCAAGGTTGCTCCCCCTCATTTGCAGGGTCTGATGCAGGGTTGCTGGCTGGCTGCAACGGCAGTAGGTAATTCGCTGCTTTTCGTTGGCGGTATCCTTTATACCACTGTTCCAATCTGGGCATGCTGGTTGGTTTTCGTGGGTGCAACGGGCGCTTCCATGATTGTGATGCTCTCAATGGTTAAATGGCTGGAGAGAGTAGCGAAATAATAGAGAAAACGTAAAGGTCAACTTTGGAATTGCAGAGTTGACCTTTACAGTTATAATGTAGCCCTTTAGAAACGTAATGTAGCTCTTTGGAAACGCAGTGTAGCCCTTTGGATTCCATGATGCGGTCCGCTGCTTATTCTTCGATTTTCAACTGCATGATGTAGTCGTTCATATAATATCCGTTTCCTATCGGAAAATCTCCCTCTCTGGATTTCTTCATCCCCATGTGCTCGTAAAAACCTACCGCTTTGTTGTTGCGGTTTACGTTCAGCTCCATGATGCACGGGGCGGGATGCACATCCCTGATGTATTTCACAGCTTCGCGAAACAGGAAACTCCCGCAGTGTGCGCCCTGATAATAAGGAAGCACATAAATCTTTTGCAGGTGAAACAGGTCTTTTCCTTGTTGCTGTACGGATACATAACCCGCCGCTTCGCACTCCTCACAGGCAATGAGGTACACATGCCCCTCTTCTTCCATCTGTTGGCGGATGCTCTCTAAGGAGTACATCCATTCCATCATATATTCGATTTGTTCTTTTGAAAGAATTTCTTTGTAAGTTTCGGGAAATATCTGCCAGGCGAGCTTATGGATTAACCCGCAATCGGCGCTTGTTGCTTTTCTGATGGTAAACATGTTTTGCTGCGTTTATATTAATATGATGCAAATATAGCATACTTTGTTTCAAACAGAAACCAAACTGCAATTATTTGTGGCATATCAACGGGAATTTTGCGGGTGCGACAGGCGCAGCCCGGATTGCTCTCCGGTCATATATACTCTTAAATAATATTAATGTAAGGTACTTTGTAATACAAGGTACTAAGATAATACATATATTTGTGCCATACAAAGGATGCAGGTATGGCATTTTTTGTTGTAAATAGTCAAACCATTTAATAACATATACGAATTATGGACGTTAATAATGTAAAGTCGCAGATGCGCAAGGGCATGCTTGAATATTGTATCATGCTGTTGCTCCATAAAGAGCCGGCTTATGCTTCGGATATTATACAGAAACTGAAGGAAGCGCGGCTCATTGTGGTGGAAGGTACGCTCTATCCGCTGCTCACCCGTTTGAAGAACGATGATTTGCTGAGTTACGAATGGATAGAGTCCACGCAGGGACCGCCTCGCAAATACTATAGGCTGACCGCGAAAGGAGAGGCTTTTCTGGGTGAGCTGGAGGTGTCCTGGCGCGAACTGAGCGATACGGTCAATCATATTGCCAACAATTAGCATGAAGCATGTTGGGCTATTGAAGAGTAATGAAAGAATAAATAAAAAAACATATAACGATGAAAAAGACATTAACGGTAAATTTAGGAGGAACGGTTTTTCATATCGATGAAGATGCCTACCGCCTTTTGGATAATTATTTAAGCAACCTGAAGATACATTTCCGTAAGGAAGCCGGTGCAGACGAGATAATCGATGACATTGAACGCCGTATCTCCGAGCTTTTTACGGAGAAGCTTGCTGCGGGTTCGCAGGTGATTACCATTGCCTATGTGGAAGAAGTGATTGCCCGCATGGGAAAGCCGGAAGAACTGGAGCCTGATGCAGGAGATGCCGCTTCCGGAAGCGGCAGTTGGGACGGCAGCAACCATGCCGGCAATACAGGTGCAGGCGCTTCCGCAACTGCGGAGAAAGTGTCTCACCATTTCTATCGCAATCCCGACGATAAGATGTTGGGCGGTGTGGTGAGCGGATTGGCTGCCTATTGGGGTTGGGACGTGACGATGTTGCGTCTGGTGCTTGTAATAATCATGATTTTCGGATTCAAGCTCCTGATACCCGCCTATATCATTTGCTGGATAATCGTTCCGGAAGCCCGCACGGCAGCCGAGAAACTGAGTATGCGGGGCGAGGCGGTTACGGTGGATAATATAGGCAAGACGGTGACCGGCGGTTTTGAGAAGGTGGCAAACGGCGTGAACGATTATATGAGGTCCGACAAGCCTCGCACTTTCCTGCAGAAACTGGGCGATGCCCTGGTTATGGTGGTGGGGCTGTTCCTTAAAATCTGCCTGGTGATATTCGCTATCATCTGCAGTCCGCTGCTGTTTGTGTTCGGAGTGGTGTTCGTAGCCCTGCTTTTTGCTGCCGTAATGGTGGCCATCGGCGGTGGGGCAGCACTTATCTCGATGTTCCCTACTTTTAATGTAGTATTGCCTGCCTCTCCGTTATCGGCCATTGTGATGTATATTGCAGGTATCCTGGTAGTGGGCATTCCGTTGGTAAGCCTCGTTTGGATGATATTCAGCCAGATATTCAAGTGGCAGCCTATGGTTTCCGGCCTGAAATGGACATTGGTCATTCTTTGGATTGTAAGTGCGTGTGTCTTTGGCATCTGCTTCGTAATGCAGGGAGCGACGTTCCCGATATTGGGCGTGCTGGTCTGACAATCGGGAGCATGGCATAAAAAAAGGAAGCCGGCAACATCACTGCAACGATGTGCCGGCTTCCTTTTTTCATATTCTTTTTTATCTGCTTTCTTTATTGTTTTGCAGGCTTCAGCCACTTATCCAGCCATTCAAAGAATGTGCGCTGCCACAGAACGCCGTTTTGCGGTTTCAGCACCCAGTGGTTCTCATCGGGATAGATAAGCAGTTCGGCAGGAACACCGCGCATTACGGCAGCGTCAAAGGCAGCCATTGCCTGGTTGGCAAGGATGCGGAAATCCTTTTCGCCATGAATGCAGAGGATAGGGGTGTCCCACTTGTCTACGAAGAGGTGGGGGGAGTTGGCAAACGTACGTTGGGCTGTAGCGTTGTCCTTTTCCCAGTATGCGCCGCCCATATCCCAGTTGGCAAACCATTTTTCCTCTGTCTCCAGGTACTGCATTTCCATGTTGAATATACCGTCGTGGGCAATGAATGCCTTGAAGCGTTTGTCGTGATGTCCGGCAAGCCAGTAAACGGAGAAGCCGCCGAAGCTGGCGCCTACACAACCCAGGCGGTCTTTGTCGACAAATGGTTCTTTTGCCATTTCGTCGATGGCTGTGAAGTAGTCTTTCATGCACTGGCCGCCGTAATCGCCGCTGATGGCTTCATTCCACTCCACGCCGAAGCCCGGAAGACCGCGGCGGTTGGGGGCTACGATGATATAGTCGTTGGCAGCCATAATCTGGAAATTCCAGCGATAGCTCCAGAACTGGCTGACGGGGCTTTGAGGCCCGCCCTCGCAGAAGAGCAGGGTGGGGTACTTCTTGTTCGGGTCGAATTGGGGCGGGTAGATAACCCAGGTCAGCATTTGTTTGCCGTCGGTTGTCGTCATCCAGCGGGCCTCTACTTTACCCATCTCCAGTTGGTCATAGATTTGCTTGTTCTCGAATGTCAGTTGCTTGGCCTTGGCGAAAGCATTGCCGTTGCGTGTGTTGTTTACGGCATATATCTCATCTCCCATACTCATGGAGTGGCGCTTGGCAATGAGCTTGTCACCGCAAAGGGCGAGAGAGGCGTAGTCGTGCATGCCGTCGGTAAGCCGGTTCAGACTGTCATTGTCGGCAAGACCGATGTTGTAAATCTGCGTTTCACCGTGCCATACGCCGATGAAGTATATGCTTTGCGAGTCTTTGTTCCACAAGAAAGCATCTACGTTGGATTCGAAGGCGCGGCTTACGAAACGCTTCTCTCCGGTTGCAAGGTCCATGACGAACAGGCGGTTGAGGTCTGCCTCGTAGCCGTCGCGTTCCATGCTCTGCCAGGCTATGTACTTGCCGTCGGGTGAATATTGGGGATTGGTATCGTACCCTTTGTTCTCTTCGGTGATGTTTTCCGTTTTCCCGGTGGCAAGGTCATAGATGTAAATATCGGAATTGGTGGAGACAGCATAGGCCAGTCCCGTCTTTTTGCGGCAGGTATAGGCCACTTTGTCCGAAGCAGGGCTCCAGGCCAGTTGCTCGATACCGCCCCAGGGTTTCATCGGGCTTTCGTAGGGTTCGCCGTCCAGAATATCCTGTACGTTGCTGATGCCGTTGCCGTCGAAGTCTGCAACGAAGGGATGCGGAGCGGTTGTCACCCATTCGTCCCAATGCTTGTACATCAAGTCGGTAACGATGATACCGGTTGCCTTGGGCAGGTCGGGATGCTTGTCGGCGGTGCTCTGCACGGTTTTTACCTGCGCAATGAAAAGCAGCTTCTTCCCGTCGGGCGAGAAAGCGAATCCTTCGATGTCTCCCTCGTACCGGGTGAGCTGTTTGCGTTCCGTACCGTCCGGATTCATCTCCCACACCTGGCTGCTGCCGCTTTCGTTGCAGAGGAAAGCGATTTTCTTGCCGTCTTTAATCCAGACGGGTTGGCTTTCCTGCCAGCTGTCGCGGGTGATTTGTCTGTTGCTGCTGCCATCGGCATTCATGACAAACAACTCGTTGTTGCTCTTGTTTTCCGGTACGCTGTAATAGGCTACCGAGTAAGCAATCTGTTTCTCGTCGGGCGATACGGCTACGCTGCCGATACGGCCCATTGCCCAAAGCGCTTCGGGCGTCATGCGCTTACCTTCAATCTTTATATCCGATCTTTCGATAAGCGTTCCGTTCTGTCCTGCGTCTTTGGTTCCGCCGCAGGATGCCAACATCATTGCTGCCGACATAAATAATAGGTTTGATTGTTTCATATATGTTTGAAGATTTATTTCGGTAACGAAGATAGGAAATTAATTTAAATTTTCTTCAGACTCCATTTCCCTTTCTTCATGTAGAAATAGCAAAGCACCAGGATTCCTACGGAATAAACAATTTCCGATGTCCATGCAAATGCCACGTCCAGTTTCAGATAAGCTACGATGTATGTGATGTAGCAGGTATAAACCACCAGTGTTATCATCTCCAGGGCCAGGGCAGTACGCGTGTTTCCGGTTCCCGATACGGACTGGAAATAGACGTTGGCGGGTACGAGGAACAGATAGGCGGAGCAAAGTACCCAAAGCGAGGGAACGGCTGCCTCTTGCAGTTCCGGCATATCCGTGTACACGCTCAGTATCAGCTTGGGGCACAGCGCAAAGAACACGGCAAGCGGCAACACGAACGCATAGGCTATGCGGATATGCTGCCGTATCGTACCGGGCACGCAGTCGGTGTGTCCTGCTCCGATAAGGTTGCTGACAAGCGATCCGCAGGTTGAAGCGAATGCCATCATAACCATGAACATTATGCCCGATACGTTGCGGATGATGTTGGTAACGGCCAGCGAACGTTCTCCCAGATGCTCTACGTAAAGGAAGAGCAGGAACCACGTGGAGAGTGACAGGAAATTCTGTACCATCGTCCAGAAAGAGACGTTGAGCATGCGTTTGAGTATGTTCCAGCGGATACCCGGTATTTTGTCCAGTCCGTACTTGCGGATGTCGATACGGTGACGGGTGTAGAGGATGAAGAATATCAATGACACCAATTCCGCCAACGACGAGCCTATGGCGGCTCCGGCAATGCCGAGCTGCGGCACTCCGAATTTTCCGAATATCAGGATGTAGTTGAATACGACATTGCTCAATACCATGACGATTGAGTTCAGCGTCAGCGTTTTGGTCTGTGTCGTTCCCAGAAAGAACGCACGGAACATCACTGCCGTAAAGGAGAAAAAGAATCCGAAGACACGCCAGTTGAGGTAGCTCATTGCCGCATCGTAGATGTGCTGGGAAGAGACAAGCCGTTTCAATATCACCGGAGCGAAGCTGTAACAGAGGGCAAACATAACCGCTGCCATTCCCAACTGGAAATAGACTCCCTGGTAGAAGAGGTTGCCTATCTCTTTATATTGCTGTTCGCCGTTGCGCCGTGCTATCAGAATTTGCGCTCCGATACTGAAACCGAATGCCACCATGAACATTACTATGTAGAAGATACCTGCAATGGCGGATGCTCCTAATTCTATCTCGCCCACGCGTCCCAGGAAGGCAGTGTCTGTCATGCCGATCATCTGCTCCATGAGCAGGCTGATGAGAATAGGGTAGGCTATAAGCCAGATTTCTTTGTAGGTGTATTTAGTCTGCATATTCGATAAATAGGTTTTTGGGATACATTCGATAACTCTTTTTGGGGGAGACTGATATACTCGAAAAAAGGAAAAGGAAGCCGGGCAAAGTGCATTGTCCGGCTTCCTTCTGAAAAAATATCTTGAACGGAAGTTTATTTCCTGTTCTGCTTTTCTTTCATCATCTGCTCCTGTTGCTTCTGCATAGCTTCAAGGCGGGCAGCGAAGCCGGTCTTTTTCATTTTCTTCGGGTCCTTCCTGTTCGCTTCCAGTTGTGCCAGAAGCGCTTCCTCATTCGTCATTTTGCGCATGATGATGGTAGTTACCACACTGACAAGCGTCGAAATGAAGTAGTAGTAGTTCAGTCCCGAAGGATAGTCGTTCAATATAAACAGGAACATAACGGGCATCAGGTACGACATCCATTTCATGGCTGCCATTTGCGGGTTGGCGCCAGTGTCCTGCTGCTGCATCATAAATTTGGTGTTCAGGATATTCGTTACTGTCATCAGCAGGCAGAAAAGGCTGAGGTGACTGCCCAGGAACGGAATATGGAACGGGAAATTGATGAACGCATCGTACGTGGACAAGTCATCGGCCCACAAGAAACTTTGCTGGCGCAGCTCGATGGCACTCGGCACGAACATAAACAATGCCATTAGAATGGGGAACTGAATCAGCATCGGCAGACAGCCGCCCATCGGACTCACGCCGTATTGGCTGTAAAGCGCCATCACTTCCTGCTGTTTCTTCATGGCATCTTCCTGCTTGGGATACTTCTTGCCTATTTCGTCTATTTTCGGTTTCAGTACACGCATTTTGGCAGAGGAGATGTACGTTTTCCAAGTTGCGGGAAATACCACTGCTTTTACAATCAATGTCATCAGCAGCAGAACGATACCCATGCTCAATCCCCAGCTGGACAGCCAGTCGAAGATGTTGATGGTGAACCATTTGTTTATCCAGCGGATTAACGGCCAGCCCAGATATACCAGGCGGTTGAGCTCCCACTTGTTCTCGCGTCCTTTATCGAGCGCGGTCAGCGTTTTGTAGTGGTTGGGACCGAAGTAGAAGAACAGTTGCGTCGGAGTCTTGCCGGTCGGGTCGAAAGCAGTGCTCATTTCGGCAGAGTAATCCTTGATGTAGCCGCTTCCCTGTGTCTCCAGCTTTGAGTTCAGCTTCGTTTTCTCAAAGTTGGCATCGGCGAGGAATACGGAAGAGAAGAACTGGTTCTTGAAAGCAATCCAGTCCAGGCGTTCTGCCACTTCTTTCTCATCGTTCTTGCCGGCAGACAGGTAATCGGTTCCGTCTCCGGTAATTTTATAGGTCAACTCCGCCAGGCGGTTCTCATACGTATATCCCTTTTCTATCTGACGTGCACGCTGCGACCATTCGATGTCTACATAGTCGGTGTTTGCCAGCTTGTTTGCCATACCTACGGCGTCAATTGTAAAGTCTACCAGATAGGTGTCATTGTGCATGGCATACTTAAAGTCGATATAGCTGGCGCTGTCTGCCGCCAAACGCATGGTTACGGTGCTGTCCGTACGGTTCACCACCGAAAAATAGTAGTTTTCCGTCTGTATGGTTTCCTTCTTGTTGTAGAAAAGGAAGTTCATGGAAGCATCGTTGCCGCTGAATAGGGTAACAGGTGTCTTTTTGTCCTGTCCCATATACTCTTTCAACGTAGCTGACGAAATACGTCCGCCCTTGGTGGCAACTGTCAGCTCTGCCAGATTGTTTTGTATTGTAACCTGTGAGTCGGTTCCCTGAAGAGCGTTGAAGAAGAGAGCGGTAGAGTCTGCCGTCTGTTCCTCTTTGTCATTGGCCAAGGCAGCTTCCGCCTTTGCTTTCAGGTCAGCTTCGCGTTGTTGTACTTGGGCTATGGAGTCGTAATAGCGTTGCTGTGCAGCCAGTTGCTCCTTGCTCGGACGGCTCAGAAAGCTGAATCCGACTAACAGGATTGCTATCAAGACAAGGCCTGTGATGGTGTTTTTATCCATTTAATCAAATATGAATTTTCAATTATTAATTAGTGATGATTACTTTGTTTCGTTTTCAATCGCAGCCTTTACGAAAGCTACAAATAGCGGATGCGGGTGCAGTACGGTACTGCTGTATTCGGGGTGGAACTGGGTTCCGACAAACCATTTCAGGGCGGGTATCTCTACTATCTCCACCAGGTCCGATTCCGGATTGATGCCCGTACACTGCATGCCGGCCGCTTCATACTCTGCCTTATATGCGTTGTTGAACTCATAGCGGTGACGGTGGCGCTCCTGTATGTGTTCCGTGCCATAGGCCTCGTAGGCTTTGCTGCCTTCTTGCAATACGCATTCGTAAGCGCCCAGACGCATCGTGCCGCCCATATTGGTAATAGACTTCTGCTCTTCCATGATGTCGATAACGTTGTGCGGTGTCTTTTCATCCATTTCGCGCGAATTGGCATCAGTATATCCCAGTACGTTGCGGGCAAATTCAATGGCAATGCATTGCATACCCAGGCAGATACCGAATGTCGGAATGTCGTGCGTACGCGCATATTTGATGGCTACGAACTTTCCGGCAATGCCACGTTCGCCGAAGCCCGGTCCGATGAGAACGCCCGACATGCCTTTCAATGCTTCCGCTACGTTTTCGTCCGTCAGCTTCTCGCTGTTTACGAAATCTACGGATACCTTGCGGTCATTGTATGTTCCGGCTTGTGAAAGGGCTTCGCGGATGGATTTGTAGGCATCCTGCAAATCGTACTTGCCCACCAGTGCTATGTGTACCGGTTCGGTCGTTTCTGCCTTGTGACGGCGTTCGAGGAAAGCGCGCCACGGGCCCAGTCCCGGAGTATCGCCCACGGGAAGTCCCATTTTCTTCAGGATGGTTTCGTCCAGTCCCTGAGCCTGCATCAGAATAGGCACTTCGTAGATAGTAGGTGCATCGATGCTCTGTACAACGGCTTTTTCGTCTACATTGCAGAAAAGGGCCACTTTCTTGCGCAAGGTGTTGCTCAGCTCATGTTCCGTGCGGAGTACCAGCACATCGGGCTGGATACCGGCGCTTTGCAACTCTTTTACGGAGTGCTGGGTCGGTTTGGTTTTCAATTCGCCGGCTGCTGCAAGATAGGGTACATAAGTAAGGTGTACGCACAAGGCGTCTTTACCCAGTTCCCATTTCAACTGGCGGATGCTTTCCAAGTACGGAAGAGACTCGATGTCGCCTACCGTACCACCGATTTCGGTAATTACGAAATCGAATTTATATTTGTTGCCCAACAGCTTTACATTACGCTTGATTTCATCCGTAATGTGAGGGATTACCTGAATGGTCTTTCCCAGATAATCGCCGCGGCGCTCTTTGTCGATAACGCTTTTGTAGATACGTCCGGTTGTAATATTGTTGGCCTTTGTGGTCTGGATACCCAGGAAGCGTTCGTAGTGCCCCAGGTCGAGATCGGCTTCATGGCCGTCTACCGTTACGTAGCATTCTCCGTGCTCATAAGGGTTCAGCGTACCCGGGTCGATATTGATATACGGGTCGAACTTCTGAATTGTTACTTTATAACCTCTTGCTTGCAATAATTTACCGATGGATGACGAAATAATACCTTTGCCCAATGAAGAGGCAACGCCACCGGTGACGAAAATATACTTTGTTTCTCCCACAGCTATACTGTTTTTAAATGTTTTCTCTAAAAATTAAAGCGCAAAATTATGAAAAAAAAGAGGAAGTACATAACAGTTTGGTGAAAACAATTATAAAAAGTGGAATATCTGTGCGTAATAAGGTTCTGATAAACTTTCACTTTCCACCTTTTGTAATCTGAACATTTTGATTTAATTTTGCGTTCAAATATAGATTTTAAGAAAAGTATGAGGAATAGACGTATTTTAATAGGATTGGTTGCCGCACTGCTTTCTTTTCCGGTGATAGCCCAGAATGCTGCAAAGAGTACAAGAAAGCGGGCTGCAACGGAGAATGCGGATACATTGTCGGGTATTTGGAGCCAGAACTGGATATTGAAGCTGAAACCCTGCGATAACGGGTATCGGTTGGATACAGTCTCTGTGCTGTATGAAAAATATTTCGGGGTGTTGGATTATTTGAACGATCCGGCTACTCCCGAACGGTATATTGCATACAATCCGGACTATTACCGTATGTTTGTTCCCACCACTTATTATTATGCTCCTATGGAACGCCTGTCGCAGGTTGGCTGGACTTTCCAGAAGCCGGATACGGTACCTGCGATGACGAAAGAGCTCTTGCCGTTCGATACATTGAGCTTCTTGTCGAAAGAGAATGCGAATAGGGTTGTGGACCGCGTGATGATGAATACGTACGTCAATCGTCCGGACTTGGTGGTAATGACCGAGAAAGAGATTAAAAAGAAAAAACTTTTCAAGGACAATATCGAAAAGGAAATCTCTTCCAAGCCTTCCGTGGTGAAACTCTTTGCCCAGGAGAACATGGCAAGAGTGAAAGAAGAGGCGGAAGTCGTGATACAAAAGCCCAACTGGTGGGTGACCGGTGGAAACGGTTCGTTGCAGATTACGCAAAACTATATTTCCGACAACTGGTATAAGGGCGGTGAAAGTACGAACTCCTTGCTTGCCAACCTGCAGTTGTTTGCCAACTATAACGATAGGGAGAAACTCCAGTGGGAGAATATGCTGGATGCCAAGTTCGGTTTCAACTCAGCTCCTTCCGATGAGTTCCACGATTACCTGGTAAGTACCGACCAGTTCCGCCTTTATAGCAAATTGGGTATTCAGGCTGCATCCAAGTGGTATTATACCATTACTACGGAATTTAAAACACAGTTTTGCCATAGTTACAAGGCGAATAGCGAAGAGCTGGTCTCAGCATTCTTTGCACCCGCAGATTGGTCGTCCAGTATCGGTATGGACTATAAGCTGAAAAAGGAAAAGTTTAACTTGTCTGTTTTTATCGCTCCGCTGACCTATATGTTGCGCTATGTGGGCAATAAAGAGGTGGACGAAGTGAAGTTCGGTCTGGACGAGGGTAAGTGCGTCAAGCATAATTTCGGTTCTCAAATACAGCCTACGCTTTCGTGGACTATCATACCTTCTATCGTTCTGGATTCACGGTTGGACTTCCAGACCAGTTACGAGTGGACACGTATTGAATGGGAAAACACCATTAATTTTGTGCTGAACCGTTATCTCTCCACCAAACTTTATGTGCATGCCCGTTTTGATGACAGTGCCAAACCGACCGAAGGCGACAGCTATTTTCAGGTGAAGGAATTGTTGAGCTTCGGTATCAATTACAAATGGTAACCATATCTGTTGCGAATGATTAAAGGGGGCGCTCCGCTGACAGCGGGGCGCTCTTTTTGGTTTTTCAGAAGAAAAAATAGCGAAAAACTGCGAAAAATAGGAAAAAGAGCGTTTACGTACACAGAAAAAGCAGTCTAATCCCTTGCAGTTCGCAAATAATGCGTAAATTTGCCGCGATTTGTAATGCACACTTTGCAAAATGGCGGATACTATAAGACATCAGGGTATTGTGGAAAACATAAACGGCACTCATCTTCAGGTGAGGATTGTTCAAACTTCAGCATGTGCTTCATGCAGTATCAAGGGACATTGCAGTTCTGCCGATACAAAAGAAAAGCTTATCGATGTTATAGATGAAAGTTCTTCTTATCAGCCCGGCGACCGTGTATGGGTTGTCGGAGAATTGTCTATGGGGGTAATGGCGGTTTTGCTTGCGTTTGTGTTTCCTTTTCTTGTTTTAATCTTTTCCCTTTTTGCTTTTATGGCTATGTGGCACGACGAACTGGTCTCTGCACTGTGTTCGTTAGGGCTCCTTATACCTTATTATTATATATTGTGGCTGAACAAGTCGCGATTGGGAAAGAAATTCTCTTTCTCGATTAAACCGATGAACTAACTAATACATAAAACAAATAATTAATAAACAACTAATTTATGAATGTAATTCTGATTGCAGTAATTTCATTGGGGGCCATAGCGCTGGTTGCGGCGGTTATTCTTTACGTGGCTTCCAAGAAATTTGCCGTGTATGAAGATCCGCGAATTGCACAAGTGGCAGCCGTGCTGCCTCAAGCAAACTGCGGTGGATGTGGTTACCCGGGTTGTAGCGGATTTGCCGATGCTTGCGTCAAGGCAGGTTCGTTGGAAGGTAAACTTTGTCCGGTGGGCGGACAGCCTGTCATGACGAAAGTTGCCGAAATCCTGGGATTGGATGCTGCTGCTGCCGAACCGATGGTTGCAGTGGTAAGATGTAACGGAACGTGTGCCAACCGCCCTCGTGTCAATCAATACGACGGTGCGAAGAGCTGTGCTATCGCAGCTTCTCTTTACGGTGGCGAAACGGGATGCAGCTTTGGCTGTTTGGGATGTGGCGACTGTGTGTCTGCCTGCCAGTTCGGTGCTATCCGCATGAATCCCGAAACCGGGCTTCCCGAGGTGGACGAAAGCAAGTGTACTGCTTGCGGCGCATGTGCCAAGGCTTGTCCGAGAAATATTATCGAAATCCGTCCGCAAGGCAAGAAATCCCGCCGCGTTTATGTGCAGTGCGTCAACAAGGATAAGGGTGCTGTAGCCCGTAAGGCCTGTACCGTAGCCTGTATCGGCTGTGGCAAGTGTGTAAAGGTATGTCCGTTCGAGGCAATTACGCTGGAGAACAATCTGGCATACATCGATCCGAACAAATGTAAGTCTTGCCGTAAATGCGAAGAAGTTTGTCCGCAAGGTACGATAATCGCCCTCAATTTCCCGCCGCGTAAACCGAAAGCAGAAGGAGAGGCCGTTGCTTCCAAGGTTGTAGAGCCGGTGAAGAAAGTTGCGGAAGCTGCGAAGAAGCCGGTGGAAACTCCTGCAAAGCCCGCAGAAGCTCCTAAAAAAGCAGCGGAAACTTCCCAAGCTTCTGAAACTGCTGCTGCTCCGGAAACTCCGAAAACTGAAGCATAATATTAAAAGAAATTAAACGACTAAAAATACAGAATTGTATGTTGAAGACATTTTCAATCGGTGGAGTTCATCCACACGAAAATAAACTTTCAGCACATCAGCCTATCGTACAGGCAGAGATTCCGGCAAAAGCCGTTATCTTGTTGAGCCAGCATATCGGTGCTCCTGCAAAGCCTATCGTTGCTAAAGGTGATGTTGTGAAAGTAGGTACAAAGATTGCCGAACCCGGCGGCTTCGTATCAGCGGCTATCCATTCGTCTGTCAGCGGAAAGGTCGCAAAAATCGACACTATCGTCGATGCCAGCGGATACGCCAAACCGGCTGTATTCATTGATGTAGAGGGGGATGAGTGGGAAGAGACCATAGACCGTACCGATACATTGGTAAAAGAGTGCAATCTCACAGCCGAGGAAATCGTGAAGAAGATTGCGGATGCCGGTATCGTAGGTTTGGGAGGCGCTTGTTTTCCTACACAGGTGAAGTTGTGCCCGCCGCCTGCATTCAAGGCGGAATGTGTCATAATCAATGCCGTGGAGTGCGAGCCGTATCTTACTGCCGACCACCAGTTGATGCTGGAGCATGCCGAAGAAATCATGGTAGGTGTTTCTATCCTGATGAAAGCCGTTAAGGTAAACAAGGCATTCATCGGCATTGAGAATAATAAGCCCGATGCTATCCAGCTGATGACGAAAGTAGCTGCCGGCTATGCCGGTATCGAGGTTGTGCCCTTGAAAGTGCAGTACCCGCAAGGCGGTGAAAAGCAGTTGATAGACGCTGTTATCAGTCGCCAGGTTGCTGCCGGTGCATTGCCTATCTCCACGGGTGCCGTTGTACAGAATGTAGGTACTGCATTTGCCGTATATCAGGCTGTTCAGAAGAATAAACCGCTGTTTGAGCGTGTCATTACCGTTACCGGCAAGTCTTTGTCCAAGCCTTCCAACTTCCTGGCACGTATCGGTACGCCGATGAAGCAGTTGATTGACGCTTGCGGCGGTCTGCCCGAAGATACGGGCAAGATTATCGGCGGCGGTCCGATGATGGGTAAGGCGCTGGTAAATACGGATGTGCCGACTGCGAAAGGCAGTTCCGGCATCCTGATTATGAACGATAAGGAAGCCAAGCGCGGTGAGGTGCAGCCATGTATCCGTTGCGCCAAATGTGTGAGTGCCTGTCCTATGGGGCTGGAACCCTACTTGCTTGCTACCGTATCGGCTCACGGCGATTTTGAAAGAGTAGAGAAAGAAGATGTCATGTCGTGTATCGAGTGTGGCTCATGCCAGTTCACTTGTCCTTCCAACCGTCCGTTGCTGGACTATATCCGTTTGGGTAAGGGTAAGGTAGGAGCGATGATACGTGCACGTCAGGTAAAAAAATGAAAGAATTGATTTAGTATAATCTTATGAATAAATTAATCGTATCCCTTTCGCCCCACGTTCACGGCGGTGACAGCGTGCAGAAGAATATGTACGGCGTGCTGATAGCATTGATTCCTGCATTTCTTGTATCGCTTTACTTTTTCGGACTGGGCGCGCTGATTGTTACGGCTACTTCCGTAGCAGCCTGTCTGTTCTTTGAATGGGCTATCGGCAAATTTCTGATGAAGAAAGAAACCACAACCATCTGTGACGGTTCCGCTATTATCACCGGTGTGTTGCTGGCATTCAACTTACCTTCCAATCTTCCTGTCTGGATTATCATTCTGGGCGCCTTGTTTGCTATCGGTGTAGGCAAGATGTCTTTCGGAGGTTTGGGTTGTAATCCTTTTAACCCGGCATTGGCGGGACGTGTGTTCCTGTTGCTGTCGTTCCCTGTGCAGATGACCACATGGCCTGCCGTAGGACAACTGACCGCTTACACGGATGCCACTACGGCTGCTACACCGTTGGCTATAATGAAAGGTGTAATCAGCGGTGCTCCGGGCATGTCTTTGAGCGACCTTCCCTCATCTTTCAACTTGCTGATCGGTAATAACGGCGGTTGTCTGGGTGAAGTCAGCGCATTGGCCCTGCTGTTGGGACTGGCCTATATGTTGTGGAAGAAGATTATTACATGGCACATTCCCGTATCCATTTTGGCTACGGTATTCGTTTTCTCCGGCATCATGTATTGGGTTAATCCGGAAATCTATGTATCTCCGGTGGTGCAACTGCTGTCCGGTGGTCTGATGCTGGGTGCTATCTTCATGGCTACGGATTATGTAACTTCTCCGATGAGCCATAAGGGAATGCTGATTTACGGCGTATGTATCGGTCTGCTCACAGTCATCATCCGTCTGTTCGGTGCATATCCCGAAGGTATGTCGTTCGCTATTCTGATTATGAATGCGTTTACTCCGCTTATCAACACATATGTTAAACCTAAACGCTTTGGGGAGGTAGCGAAGAAGAAATGAAAAAGTTAGAATCATCCTTAAAGAATATGTTGCTGGTGCTTACGGGAGTTACTGCGATATCCGTAGCATTGCTGGCTTATGTAAATGAACTGACGAAAGAACCTATTGCGCAGGCCAATGCCAAGACGTTGAGCGATGCTGTCAGCGCCGTGGTTCCGGGTTTTGACAATGACCCGATTGCTGAAAAAAAGACTCAGGAGGTAAACGGTGTCCAATACGCTGTGTATCCCGCCACTAAAGAAGGCAAATTCATCGGTGCTGCTGTTGAAGCGACTTCCATGGGCTTTGGCGGTGAGCTGAAGGTATTGGTAGGCTTCGATGCCGAAGGCAAGATTATCGATTACTCGCTGCTGTCGCATGTGGAGACTCCGGGATTGGGCTCCAAGGCTGCCGACTGGTTCAAGAAGGGAAACAAGGGAGATATTACAGGTATGAATCCCGGTGAAGCTTCTCTGACTGTAAGCAAGGACGGCGGTAAGGTAGATGCCATTACAGCTTCAACCATTACTTCACGCGCATTCCTGAATGCCGTAAACGTTGCATATGCTGCCTATGCAGGTCAGAATACCGCTGACGGCGCTACGGGAGCTACTCAAAAGAATGTGGAAGAGGCTGCCGGAGCAAATACGGCTACGGGAGCTACTATTAAAGTTGAACTCACTGATTCTGTCAGTGCTAAATAAGAAAGGAGTAGAGATATGAATAATTTTAAAGTATTGATGAACGGGATTGTAAAAGAGAATCCTACGTTTGTACTCCTGCTTGGTATGTGTCCTACATTGGGTACGACTTCATCTGCTATCAACGGCATGGGTATGGGACTGGCAACGATGTTCGTGCTTATCTGTTCCAATGTGGTGATTTCCGCTATCAAGAACCTTATTCCGGATATGGTGCGTATTCCTTCTTTCATTGTTGTAATCGCATCGTTCGTAACACTGCTGCAAATGGTGATGCAGGCTTACGTTCCCGCACTTTATGCGACACTGGGCTTGTTTATTCCGCTGATTGTGGTGAACTGTATCGTACTGGGCCGCGCCGAGGCTTTTGCTGCCAAAAATAATCCGGTGGCATCTTTCTTCGACGGTTTGGGTATGGGATTAGGTTTTACTATCGCATTGACTTTATTGGGTGCTGTCCGCGAATTCCTGGGCACAGGCAAGATATTCAACCTCACGATTCTTCCCGAAGAATACGGTATGCTGGTATTTGTTCTTGCACCGGGTGCGTTTATAGCTTTGGGATACCTCATTGCGTTGGTTAACAGCTTCAAGAAAGCATAATTTGTAATTCATAATTAGAATTGATATTATGGAATATATATTGATATTTATCTCGGCAATCTTTGTCAATAACATTGTGTTGTCGCAATTCCTGGGTATCTGTCCGTTTCTGGGCGTATCCAAGAAAGTGGAGACGGCGTTAGGCATGTCGGCAGCAGTGGCATTCGTGCTTACTATTGCTACAATCGTAACGTTCCTCATTCAGAAGTTTGTGCTCGATGCTTTCGGTCTGGGCTATCTTCAAACCATCACCTTTATCCTTGTGATTGCCGCATTGGTGCAGATGGTGGAGATTATCCTGAAAAAAGTATCTCCTTCTTTATACCAGGCTTTAGGTGTGTTCTTGCCTCTGATTACAACGAACTGCTGTATTCTCGGTGTGGCTATCCTCGTTATCCAGAAAGATTATGATTTGCTGACCGGTGTGGTTTATGCATTCTCTACGGCTATCGGCTTCGGTCTGGCGCTGACGCTCTTTGCAGGTCTGCGCGAACAGATGAGTCTGGTGAACGTGCCGAAGGGCATGCAGGGAACTCCGATAGCTTTGATTACTGCCGGTTTGCTGGCTATGGCATTCATGGGCTTCTCCGGCGTAGTTAAGCTCTAAGATATACTCTGAATTTAAGCTAAAGCGAAGAACCGGTTCTCTTTGTAAAAGAAGAGGGCGGTTTCTTCGCTTTGTCTTTTATGGGCAAAGTTATCGTACACGGTCAGGGGTGAATATTCTTTGGTTAATTTTTACCGGTCATGTACGTGCTTTATGAATTTATTTCCTTACATTTGTAGCCTAATGATAACCTAAAAGCTAAATTATCTATATTAATATGAAAGAGAAAATCTTGGTTACAGGCGGAACCGGCTATATTGGTTCTCATACTGTGGTAGAACTTCAGAACGCAGGTTATGAAGTCGTTATTATCGATAATCTGTCAAACTCCAGCGCAGATGTTGTAGACAACATTGAAAAGGTATCGGGCATCCGTCCTGCATTCGAGAAATTGGATTGTCTGGATTACGCCGGTCTCGACGCTGTGTTTGCTAAATATAAAGGTATCAAGGCTATTATCCATTTTGCGGCAAGCAAGGCGGTGGGAGAGTCTGTGGAAAAGCCGTTGCTTTATTACCGCAACAACTTGGTTTCCTTGATAAACCTGCTCGAACTGATGCCTAAGCATGGAGTAGAGGGCATTGTATTCTCTTCTTCCTGTACCGTATATGGCCAGCCCGACCATCTTCCCGTAACGGAAGAGGCTCCTATCAAGAAGGCGGAATCCCCGTACGGAAATACGAAGCAAATCAACGAAGAGATTGTTCGTGATACGGTTGCTTCCGGTGCTCCCATCAATGCGATTCTGCTGCGTTACTTCAACCCGATTGGCGCCCATCCTTCGGCACTGCTCGGTGAATTGCCTAACGGTGTGCCGCAGAATCTGATACCGTACCTCACCCAGACGGCTATCGGTATCCGTGAGAAATTGAGTGTATTCGGTGACGATTACGATACTCCTGACGGTTCCTGTATCCGCGATTTCATCAATGTGGTGGATTTGGCAAAGGCTCATGTTGTAGCTATCCGCCGTATTCTGGAGAAGAAACAGAAGGAGAAAGTGGAAGTGTTCAATATCGGTACCGGACGCGGTCTTTCCGTATTGGAATTGATCAATGCGTTTGAAAAGGCAACCGGTGTGAAGCTGAACTACCAGATTGTAGGTCGTCGTGCCGGAGACATAGTAAAGGTGTGGGCCGACCCGAAACTGGCAAACGAAGAGCTGGGCTGGAAAGCGGAAGTAGGTATTGAAGATACTTTACGCTCTGCATGGAACTGGCAGTTGAAGCTTCGTGAGAGAGGCATTCAATAAGAATAAAGATTTTGAACTTTTTAACATACAGAAAATAAACAAATGCTTCCCCGCATTTGTTTATTACATGCAAATCGGCCTGACGCTGCTTATGTATATGTGAATATCCGTAATTAGTACATATGCCTCCCCGGCATAGACAGGTAAGATTGCATAGTAGTTTTGTCGTGTTTTATTTTGTGTTTGTGTTGTGAATAAGCCTTGTCGCGAGACAGGGCTTATTTTTTAGGAGAATACGGATGGCTTTTTATGATTAGGTGCATTACCGATTGTTAACCAACGTTATTATGTGTGGAACAAATTGTTCCCATTGTAGTATTAATCGTTCAAAATAGTGTAATTTATAGAAAAAAAGCTTTTAAGGAGAACAATTAGACGTGATTTGTTTATACATTTGCGAAGTTGTTTATGTAACTATTTTGAATGAACAAACAGTCTGGCGCGAATGTTAGTAGAGCAAGTGAATTTGGACGATGAAAGACGCGACATGACTGATGGAAGATTCCATGCAGCGACTTACAATTTTACTGGAAATAATTAGGAAAATAGAATATAAAAAGATTGCTTATGTCACAGATTGTTGGACATATCTCTCAGGTTATCGGACCTGTTGTAGACGTCTATTTTGAAGGAACAGAGGCAGAGCTGATGCTGCCAAGCATTCACGACGCACTGGAAATAAGAAAGAATCACGGTAAAAGGCTGATTGTAGAAGTACAGCAGCACATTGGTGAAAATACCGTAAGAACCGTAGCTATGGATAGTACGGATGGTCTGCAGAGAGGCATGAAAGTTTACCCGTTGGGCGGACCGATCACTATGCCGATAGGAGAGCAAATTAAAGGCCGTCTGATGAATGTCGTAGGAGACTCTATCGACGGAATGAAAGAACTGGACCGTACTGGTGCTTATCCTATCCACCGCGAACCCCCTAAATTTGAAGATTTGACTACCGTACAAGAGGTACTCTATACGGGTATCAAGGTTATCGACCTGCTGGAGCCATACAGTAAGGGCGGTAAGATCGGTCTGTTCGGTGGTGCGGGTGTAGGCAAGACTGTACTCATCCAGGAGTTAATCAATAATATCGCCAAGAAGCAGAACGGTTTTTCCGTGTTTGCCGGAGTGGGAGAGCGTACCCGTGAAGGTAACGACCTGCTGAGGGAGATGATTGAATCCGGTGTAATCCGCTATGGCGAAGAGTTTAAGAAAGGAATGGAAGAAGGTCATTGGGATCTTTCCAAAGTGGACTATAACGAAGTGGCCAAATCGCAGGTATCCCTGATATTCGGTCAGATGAACGAGCCACCGGGTGCGCGTCAGTCGGTGGCGTTGTCCGGTTTGACGGTAGCCGAATCTTTCCGTGACATGGGGTCTGAAACGAACGGTCCGCGCGATATATTGTTCTTCATTGATAATATATTCCGTTTCACCCAGGCCGGTTCCGAGGTGTCTGCCCTGTTGGGACGTATGCCTTCGGCCGTAGGTTATCAGCCTACACTTGCAACGGAAATGGGTGCTATGCAGGAACGCATTACTTCTACACGCAACGGTTCCATCACTTCCGTACAGGCAGTATATGTTCCTGCCGATGACCTGACTGACCCTGCACCCGCCACTACTTTCACGCACTTGGATGCAACAACGGTATTGAGCCGTAAGATTACCGAACTTGGCATCTATCCGGCTGTCGACCCGTTGGAGTCCACCTCTCGTATTCTCGACCCGCATATCGTAGGTCAGGAGCATTACGAAGTAGCCCAGCGCGTAAAGCAGATTCTCCAACGCAACAAGGAGTTGCAGGATATTATCTCTATCCTCGGTATGGAAGAACTTTCGGATGCCGACCGCACATTGGTGAATCGTGCCCGCCGTGTACAACGTTTCTTGTCACAGCCTTTTGCTGTGGCCGAACAGTTCACCGGAGTTCCCGGTACAATGGTCTCTATAGAAGATACCATTAAAGGGTTTAAGATGATTCTGGACGGTGAAGTCGATTATCTGCCCGAACCGGCTTTCCTGAATGTCGGCACTATCGAGGAAGCAATAGAGAAAGGAAAGAAATTGCTGGAACAGGCAAAGAAATAAAAATTCAGTAGACTATAAAGATGAAAGGACTGCATTTGGATATTGTATCGCCGGAAAAGGAAATCTTCACAGGCGAAGTAGATAGTGTAACATTGCCGGGTACGCTTGGCTCGTTTACTATTCTGGTGCAACATGCACCCATTGTATCGTCGTTGAAGGCAGGTACGCTGGCTTATGTAACGAAAGACGGCGAAGAACGTGCACTGGATATTCATGGCGGTTTTGTAGAGATGAACAGCAACAGAGTTTCGGTTTGTATAGACTGACTCTTTTTGATTACCAACCTTAAATCGGATTGATGTGAGTATAACAAAACGGAACTATTTGTGGCAAGTGGCGCTTCTAACGGTATTGGTGGGCGGCATAGGCGGATGGGTTTATTATTCGGTATTCCCGCACCACTATTTCGGCGGTTATCCGCTGATACCTGCCTTCTTCCTTGTTTTCGGCGTGTTTATGATAAACATGGTTGAAAGCTGCCGTTACCGGATGCCGGGGCGGATGTTGCAGATATACCTGCTGATGCGTGTTATGCGGATGCTTGCATCTATCATTGTGATGCTGGTGTATTGCGTTGCAGTGCGTGAGGAAGCAAAAGAGTTCCTGTTGACGTTCATCGCTAACTATCTGATATATTTGACTTATGACTCCTGGTTTTTCTTCACTTTTGAAATGAACCGGAAGCTGAAAAAGAAAAAGAGACAAGAAAATGAAACAATTGCGTAACATACTAACCGGAGTATTGCTGGCATGTGGGTTGTCATTACCTGCCGTTTCTATGCAGGCCGACAGTATTCCCGCAGCGCAAAACGGCCTTGTGGCCGAACTCGACAGCATGGCCCAACGTGACGATGTGACTCCTGCCGAGCAAGAGGAGAATACGGTAGACGTAAAGGAAATCGTGTTCGGGCATATCGGCGATTCGTACGAATGGCACATCACCGATTTCGGAGAAACGAAGGTTATCATTCCGTTGCCCGTCATTGTATATAGCGGCACAACGGGGTGGCACGTATTCCTTTCTTCCCGTCTGGAAGAGAACGGAGGCTGTTACGAGGGACTTTCCATTGCTCCGGAAGGCAGCAAGTACGAAGGAAAGCTGGTGGAGCACGATGCAGCAGGCAATGAGGTGCGTCCGTGGGATATATCCATTACGAAGGTTACGCTGGCATTGCTCATCAACAGTGTATTATTGATAATCATTGTGCTGAGCGTTGCCCGCTGGTATCGCAGGCATCCTCAGGACAGTGCGGCTCCGGGCGGTTTCGTCGGGTTTATGGAGATGTTCATTATGATGGTGAATGATGATGTCATAAAGAGCTGTGTAGGACCGAAGTACCGTAAGTTTGCCCCTTACTTGCTTACTGCGTTCTTCTTTATCTTCATAAACAACCTTATGGGATTGATTCCGGTATTTCCGGGCGGGGCAAATGTCACCGGTAACATTGCAATTACAATGGTGCTGGCCGTGTGCACATTCCTTGCCGTTAATATTTTCGGAACCAAGACATATTGGAAAGATATTTTCTGGCCCGATGTGCCCTGGTGGTTGAAAGTGCCTGTGCCCATGATGCCGTTTATCGAGTTCTTCGGAATCTTTACGAAGCCGTTTGCCTTGATGATACGTCTTTTTGCCAATATGCTGGCAGGACACATGGCAATGCTGGTGCTTACGTGCCTGATATTCATATCGGCAAGTATGGGACCTGCCTTGAACGGTTCGCTGACGGTAGCTTCGGTGCTGTTCAATATCTTTATGAACGGATTGGAATTGCTGGTGGCCTTTATCCAGGCGTATGTATTTACCATGCTGTCGGCGGTGTTTATCGGTCTGGCACAGGAAGAGCACACGGAGAAAGCCGGTGAGAAGAAGGCAATAAAATGAGAAAATGATAAGATTATCTGGAATATAAACATTAATAAAATAACAATTTAAAATTTGAAAGTTATGTTACTATCTGTATTATTGCAAGCTGCTGCGGCAGGTGTTGGAGTTAGTAAATTGGGCGCTGCCCTGGGTGCTGGTTTGGCTGTTATCGGTGCAGGTATGGGTATTGGCAAGATTGGTAGTTCTGCCATGGAAGCCATTGCACGCCAGCCGGAAGCATCGGGAGATATTCGTATGAACATGATTATTGCCGCTGCCTTGATTGAAGGTGTTGCATTGTTGGCGGTTGTTGTGTGTCTGTTGGTATTCTTCTTATAAAAAAAATAAATTATGTCATTGTTATTACCTGATAGTGGTCTGCTGTTCTGGATGCTCCTTTCATTCGGCGTGGTTTTTGTGGTACTGGCCAAATACGGCTTTCCCGTCATTACGAAAATGGTGGAAGAGCGTAGGGCCTACATAGACCAGTCGCTGGAAGTGGCACGTCAGGCAAACGCCCAGCTCGCCAAACTGAAAGAGGAGAGTGATGCGTTGATTGCTGCTGCAAACAAGGAGCAGGGGCGCATCATGCGGGAAGCAATGCACGAGCGTGACAAGATTATTGTCGAGGCGCGTAAACATGCCGAAGCCCTTGCACAGAAAGAGCTGGATGATGTGAAACAGCAGATTCAGCAAGAGAAGGAAGAAGCTATCCGTGATATCCGCCGTCAGGTTGCTGTACTATCGGTAGATATTGCGGAGAAGATAATCCGTCATAATCTGGACAAAGAGCAAGACCAGATGGAAATGATTGACCGTATGCTGGATGAAATGCTGACGGCCAATCGCTAATCATTAATCTTTGGAAAAATGGATATAGGAATTGTTTCGATGCGGTATGCAAAGGCTCTCATGGAGTATGCCAAGAGCACGGGTACGGAAGACAGGCTGTATACGGAAATGCGCACGTTGAGCAGGAGTTTCGAGAAGCATTCTGATTTGCGTGCGGCATTGGAGAACCCTGTACTGCCGGTACAGGAGAAATTCTCGCTTATCTGTACCGCAGCAGTGGGGGATGCTCCTGCCGGGCAGGAATTGTCCCGTTTCGTTACGCTGATATTAAAAAACAGGCGTGAGGCATTTCTGCAATATATCTGTTTGAGCTATCTGGACTTATACAGAAAGAGCAGACATATCGGTGTAGCGAAACTGACGACTGCCGTACCCGTAAGTCGTGAGATTTGGGAACGCATCCGAAATAGCGCTTCCCATTTGCTACATGCCAAAATGGAGTTACAGACCGATGTTGACCCTTCAATCGAAGGCGGATTCATATTCGACATCAACGATTTCCGTCTGGATGCCAGTATTGCTACCCAGCTAAAGAGAGTGAAACAGCAGTTCATTGATAAGAACAGAAGAATTGTATAACAGTGGTTAGTGATATAACCGAATACCGATCATTAATCACTAAACATTAATTGCTAAATAAAATGTTGTCTGAAAATATAAAAGTAAGCGAAGTATCCGATATTCTGCGCAAACAGTTGGAAGGCATCGACACCCGCGTGCAACTGGACGAAATCGGTACGGTGCTGCAAGTCAGCGATGGCGTGGCGCGTATCTACGGGTTGCGTAATGCCGAAGCGAACGAGTTGCTGGAGTTTGACAACGGTATCAAAGCCATCGTGATGAACCTTGAAGAAGATAACGTAGGTGCTGTGTTGTTAGGCCCTACGGATAAAATCAAGGAAGGCTTCGTGGTGAAACGTACCAAGCGTATTGCTTCCATTATGGTAGGCGAGGGTATGTTGGGACGTGTTATCGACCCGTTGGGCGAACCGTTGGACGGCAAAGGGCTGATAGGCGGCGAGCTTTGCGAAATGCCGTTGGAGCGTAAAGCTCCGGGCGTTATTTACCGTCAGCCGGTAAACCAGCCGTTGCAGACCGGTCTGAAGGCTGTCGATGCCATGATTCCTATCGGCCGCGGGCAGCGTGAGCTGATTATCGGCGACCGTCAGACGGGTAAGACCGCGATTGCCATCGATACCATCATTAACCAGCGTGCCAACTACGAGGCAGGCGACCCCGTATACTGTATCTACGTAGCTATCGGCCAGAAAGGTTCTACGGTAGCATCTATCGTAAATACACTGCGCGAGAACGGTGCGATGGATTACACCATCGTTGTGGCAGCTACGGCGGGCGACCCGGCTGCGTTGCAGTATTACGCCCCGTTTGCCGGTGCTGCAATCGGCGAGTATTTCCGCGATACCGGCCGTCATGCGCTGGTTGTCTATGACGACCTGTCCAAGCAGGCCGTAGCGTATCGTGAGGTATCCTTGATTTTGCGCCGTCCGTCCGGACGTGAAGCCTATCCGGGCGACATCTTCTACCTGCACTCCCGTCTGCTGGAGCGTGCGGCGAAGATTATCAACCAGGAAGAAGTGGCACGCGAGATGAACGACCTGCCCGAAAGCCTGAAAGGCAGAGTGAAGGGCGGTGGTTCATTGACGGCGCTTCCCATTATCGAAACGCAGGCAGGCGACGTGTCGGCTTACATCCCTACAAACGTAATCTCCATTACCGACGGACAGATATTCCTCGACACCAACCTTTTCAATCAGGGCAACCGTCCGGCTATCGACGTAGGTATCTCCGTGAGCCGTGTAGGCGGTAACGCCCAGATTAAGGCAATGAAGAAGGTGGCGGGTACGTTGAAGATAGACCAGGCACAGTATCGCGAACTGGAAGCATTTACCAAGTTCAGCGGCGATATGGACCCGGTTACTGCGCTCACCATCGACAAGGGCCAGAAGAATACCCGTTTGCTGGTACAGCCCCAGTACAGTCCGATGCCTGTAGAGAAGCAGATTGCCATTCTTTATTGCGGCACGCACGGTTTGCTGAAGGATGTGCCTTTGGACAAGGTGAATGAGTTTGAACGCAGTTTCCTCGAATTCCTTGAAAGAGATTATCAGATGGAGGTGCTCGATGTGTTGAAGTCGGGTGTCATCGATGACAATGTCTGCAAGAAGATAGAAGAGACGGCGGCAAAGGCAGCCAAGCAATTTATGTAGATGGCAGTTAGGCAACCCCTAACCGCTAATCACTAACCCCTAATCACTATATGAAATGGCTTCACTGAAAGAGGTAAAAAATAGAATAAGCTCCGTCAAGAGTACGCGTCAGATAACTTCGGCGATGAAGATGGTGGCGTCCGCCAAGCTGCATAAGGCACAGGGGCGGATTGAGAATATGCTGCCCTATCAACGGAAGCTGAACGAGATTCTGACAAACTTCCTGAGTACGGATGTTACGGTAGAGTCTCCCTATACCGAGGAGCGTCCGGTAGGGAAGGTGGCAATTGTGGCATTCTCGTCCAATTCATCTTTATGCGGCGCTTTCAACTCCAACGTGGCAAAGATGCTGGAGCGTACACTGGAAGACTACCGGTCGCTGGGCAAGGAGAATATCCTGGTGTATCCCGTAGGCAAGAAAGTGGAAGAAGCTGTAAAGAAATTGGGATATGAGCCGCAAGGCAGTTATCAGGAAATGGCCGACAAGCCTTCGTATGTGCAGGCTTACGAGCTTGCCGGGCGCCTGATGAAAGAGTTTCTTGAAGGGCGCATCGACAAGGTGGAGCTGATTTATCATCATTTCAAGTCTATGGGCTCGCAGGTGCTGACGAGAGACAACTATCTGCCCATCGACTTGGGCAAGGTAGCCGAAGAAGCAACCGGGACTGTCGGAAAAAGCAGTTTCAACAATGATTATATTGTAGAGCCCTCTGCTTCCCAACTGGTGGCCGAGCTTCTTCCTAAAGTGTTGAGCCAGAAGATTTATACGGTCTTGTTGGATTCGAACACTTCCGAGCACGCGGCACGTATGCTTGCCATGCAGGCTGCCACGGACAATGCCAATGAGCTGATTCAGGATTTGACGAAGCAATACAACAAGAGCCGCCAGCAGGCGATTACGAATGAGCTGCTGGACATCATTGGCGGAAGTATGAAATAATTTTTCCGGCAGGAAACAAGGAGATGTGTCAAAATACACTTGACGGTTTCTTTTAGGCACGGATTACACGGAAAACACGGATTTCACAGATTTTCTTTATTCTTTTTCTGTGAAATCCGTGTTTTCCGCGTAATCCGTGCCTAAATAAAGAAACAAATAGTAAGCGGATTTTAGTTTTGACACATATTCTATCCGGATTCTGGTACTATCTCATTCGGTTATTTGGGCGATTGTGGCTTTTACTCTTTCTTGAGTTGTCACATTCCGTTCAAATTCATTGATTTGTACGGTTGCCCCCATCGGTACCCGTTCTTTGCGGTATTGCATACGGCTTGCTACGGTTTCCCTTGCAGAGAAATGAAATTCGTGGATACCCGTTTCACGGGCAATGCGTGCGATGTTGCTCTCATTTACTCCGCAACCGGCGAGTAAGGTAATGCGTCCTGCTGCTTGCAACTGGAGTTCTTTCAATAGAGGAATGCCCGCTTCGGCGGTGGGTTGCTGACCGGAAGTCAGGATACGGTCACATCCGAGACTGATAATATCTTCCAATGCCTTTTGCGGATTGCGGCAAACATCGAAAGCCCGGTGGAAAGTTACCGATATGTCTTGGGCAGCTTCCATAAACTGCTTCATTAGAGGAATATCCACTTCTCCATCTGCCGTCAGACAGCCTAAAACAATACCGTCTGCCCCTAAACGGCGGGCATTGTCTATGTCCTTTAGCATGATACGTTGCTCGATAGGGGAATACAGGAAATCACCGCTGCGGGGGCGGATAATAACGTGCAACCTGGTGTTTTGCAAGACTTCTCTCGCTATGACAATATCACCGTAGGAAGGGGTTGTTCCCCCTTCGGGTATTCCGGCGCACAATTCTACCCGATTGGCTCCGCCGGCTTGGGCGGCGATGCAACTCTCTACGGAGTTTGCGCAGACTTCAAATAAATACTCCTTCATGGCTTTGGTTTTTGCGTTATACCGGCAAAAATAAGAAAACTCCGCAAACTCCGGAACAATATAAAATAAAAAAAGGAGCGAAGGTACGATACCAACGCTCCTCTTATGGTTTTGATTCTCTTGTTTACTTAGCGTAGCTTACTGCACGCGTTTCGCGGATAACAGTAATCTTTACCTGTCCGGGATAGGTCATTTCATCCTGTATCTTCTTGGCTATTTCGCCGGAAAGGTTTTCCGTTGCCTTATCGTCAATCTTGTCTGCACCGACGATTACGCGCAACTCGCGTCCTGCCTGGATAGCATATGTCTTCGTTACGCCCGGATAGGACATAGCCAGTTGTTCGAGGTCGTTCAAGCGTTTGATGTAAGCCTCTACGATTTCGCGGCGTGCTCCCGGACGTGCTCCGGAGATGGCATCGCATACTTGTACGATGGGAGCCAGCAGGCTGGTCATCTCCACTTCGTCATGGTGAGCACCGATGGCATTGCAGATATCCGGTTTTTCCTTGAATTTCTCCGCCAGTTTCATACCGTAGAGTGCGTGCGGCAATTCCGGTTCTTCATCGGGCACTTTACCGATATCGTGCAGCAATCCGGCACGTTTTGCCTTCTTGGGATTCAAACCAAGTTCGGATGCCATCACAGCACAGAGATTGGCTGTTTCGCGGGCATGTTGCAACAGGTTCTGACCATAGGAAGAACGGTATTTCATCTTACCGATGATACGGATAAGTTCGGGATGCAGGCCATGGATACCCAGGTCTATGGTGGTGCGTTTACCGGTTTCGATGATTTCTTCTTCCACTTGCTTGCGTACTTTGGCTACTACTTCCTCGATACGTGCCGGGTGGATACGTCCGTCTGTTACCAGCTGGTGCAGCGCCAGACGGGCAATTTCGCGGCGAACAGGGTCGAAAGCTGATAATACGATGGCTTCCGGAGTGTCATCCACAACGATTTCCACACCGGTAGCTGCTTCCAGCGCACGGATATTGCGTCCTTCACGGCCGATGATACGTCCTTTGATTTCGTCCGATTCGATGTGGAATACAGTAACGGAATTTTCAATGGCGGTTTCTGTTGCCACACGCTGGATAGACTGTATGACGATACGTTTGGCTTCTTTACTTGCTGTCAGTTTGGCATCATCCATAATATCATTGATATAGGATTGCGCCTGTGTCTTGGCTTCTTCCTTCAAGGATTCTACCATACGCTCTTTGGCCTCTTCGGCAGAAAGTCCTGAGATGGCTTCCAGTTTCTCGATTTCCTGGCGTTGCATGTGCTCCAGTTCCTCTTTCTTCTTGTCAACGATGGCCAATTGGGCTTCCAGGTTCTCTTTTACCGCTTCTGCTTCCAGTTTTTTGCGTTGGATTTCCTCCTGGCGTTGGTTCAGCACCAGTTCGCGTTGTTTCAACTTGTTTTCCGCTTGCTGTATCTTTTGGTTACGGAGCGATACTTCTTTCTCCAAATCGGCTTTCTTGTTCAGGAATTTTTCCTTTACTTCAAGCAACTTGTTCTTTTTAATCACTTCTGCTTCGGTCTCGGCTTCTTTGAGGATGCTGTCGTATTTGGACTTCAATCCATGCTTGAAGAACATGTACGAAGCAAATCCGCCAACGATGAAACAGGCAATGGATACTACTATTGTAACTACTGTCATTTTATTAATTTGTTTTTTAAAGTATATAAATAAAAAACACTGCATAAAAGCCTGTCCGTTGCAGGACAAAACTTTTGTACAGTGCGCGACGTTATTTCTTTCATAAAAAACGGACAGAAAATCGTTTTCTTACTCTTCCTTGAAATAAGCTTCCAATACTTCCGTCAGTTCTTTTATCTTGGCTGTATAGGGCTCAGTATCATTACGGTCTTTCAACTGAAGGGTCTCCAAAGCAAATTGATAAGCCACCATGGCTATAATCCTCTCTGAAGAGATGTTCTGATAATGTTCCCGATACGCATTAATCCGGATATTTACCTGCTTGGCAGCTTCCCTTACTATTTCCTCGTCCTCGCGGTTGATGGTGAGGGGATAGGCTGCTCCTGCCATTTGCAGGTTTATCTTTATCTTATCGTTCATACATCCTCTTTCTTTTATTCATTCAACAAAGCGATGCATTTATCGACTTCACGCACTAATTTGGACAATCGCAGTTTCGTCTCTTTTACGTCACTGCCGTTAAGGCTGATTGTCGTAGCTGTTTTTAGGTTCGTGTAGTTGTTTTCCAGCTCTTTGTAATCGGCACGTACTTTCCCGCATTCTTCTTCTTTAGCTTGTAGAAGTTGCTTAAGTTCAGTATTTTCGCGTTTTAATTCATCATGCAGATAGATTAAATGCCGCAGTCTGGCTTCAAAAGTACTTAATAGCTTCTTTTCTTCGTCTGTCATTACTACACCAAAATTGTACACAAAAATACAATTAACTTGGAGATTACAAAAGCTTTTCAAGGAAAAATGTTCTGTATGCGTTAAAATAAGGGGAAAACAGGACTGTTATTAATTTATTTCATGCTGAAATTTTCTCGTCCGACAGCCGTTTCTCTTTCGTCCGACAGTTGTTGGACGAAAGAGAAACGGCTGTCGGACGAGAAGTAAACAACTGTCGGACGATTAGATTTTGGCAGGGTTGGCATTAGTCCGTAGTTGTACGGGTAATTGCTTCTTCTATCATTTGGGATAAGTTTGTGTATATGGTTGTTGAAATGTATATAAAATAATTTATTATATAATTTGGTTTATAAAATAAACTTGTTATCTTTGTATCGGAGTTCGAACCCGGAGTTGTAACAATGTATAATAAAAAGCTGGATAAGACTATGGAAGATAGAAAATTGAATGAGAAAGAAAGCTTGGAGCTTATCACTCAAATGATTCGGAACACACGTCGGAATCTGGATGCCGGTAGTGGAAATATGTTTTTATTGTGGGGGTATGTTTGTGTGTTGCTGACTCTGGTTGTTTGGGCCGGGGTCGGTCTGACACAAAATTCTGCATGGATGTGGGGCTTTTGGGGAATTCCCGTTGTGGGCTATCTGCTGAGTTATATTTTTGTGCGGAAAAAGGACAAGTCGGTGAGTTTGTATATAGATAAAGTATTGAATGAGATGTGGCAGTTTATGGGAATCGTCTGTCTGGCGGTTGCGTTGATGGCCGCATACTTCCATGCTTTCGAAGTAATATTGCCTTTGTGTGCCATATTGCTTTCGTTGGGCAGTATCTTTACGGGAGTTCTCATTCGTTATACCCGGTTTTCGGGCTTGTCGAGCATGGGCGTTCTGTTGGGCTTGAGAATGTTGTTTGAGGTTTGGGATAAGTCCTCTTTTTTGCAGATATTGCCGGAGTTTGTTCTGGTGGTCATACTCGCAATGATAATACCGGGACATATTTTGAACTATAAAGCGAAGAAGGAAAACAAAAATAAGAGTAAGTGATATGTTTAAGGAATTAAACCCTTTGCTTCACAGTGAACTGAGGCTTGCCGTAATGTCGTTGCTCATCAGTGTTGAAGAAGCGGATTTTGTATACATCCGCCAGCAGACCGGTGCAACGTCCGGCAATCTCAGTGTGCAACTGGATAAACTTGCCAAAGCGGGGTATATAGTTGTGACCAAGACTTTTAAGGGGAAGATGCCCTGCACGCTTTGCAAGATTACCCCGCAGGGAATAGATGCTTTTGAGGAATATGTGGAGGCGTTGAAATCGTATATAATGAAGTAGGGATGTGAACCCGTTAGTTAAGAGTCTGTTTAAATTCTCTTCGAGAAATGTTTCGGACAGAATTTAAACAGACTCCGGAATAAAAATAAGAAAATATGAAAATTTTGGTGACTTATGCCGTTCAAGGCGAATTTACGGAATTGAAATTCCCCGGTTTGATAGGGGAGGAAGAAGTGCAGGTGGGTTATCTTCGCACCGGAATAGGAAAGGTGAAATCTGCTTTTTACCTTACGGAAGCGATTAATCGTGCGCAGCCCGATTTGGTTGTCAATGTGGGCACGGCAGGAACTGTCCGCCATCAGGTGGGGGATATTTTTGTATGCCGCCATTTTGTAGACCGTGATATGCAGCGGCTGAAAGGGTTTGATATGGAATGCGAGATAGACTCGGCGGCACTGTTGGCGCAAAAAGGATATTGCCTGCATTGGCAGCGAGAAGGAGTGTGCAATACGGGTGATACTTTCCTGACGGAACTGTCGGATGTAAAAGGCGATGTGGTGGATATGGAGGCTTATGCCCAGGCATGGGTGTGCCGTACCAAGAATACGCCGTTCATTGCCGTGAAGTATGTGACGGACATTATCGGGCAGAATTCGGTGAAGCACTGGGAAGATAAACTGGCGGATGCCCGTAAAGGACTGGGAGCGTTTTTCGAATCTATTTCAGTGTTTTGAAAGAGAGGATGTGGTAGCTTGTTCCTGCTGCAATCAGCAACAACACTGCCTTTAGCCACCAGTAGGGGACTATGAAAAAGATACAGTTGAGGATGGTTATCCATATCAGCGAGACCGAGATGATTTTGGCTCTTAACGGGATGGCTTTATTTTCACGGAAGTTACGGATGTAGCTTCCCAGGTATTTATGGTGCAGCAGCCGGTTGTAAAGGCGGGGGGAACTGCGTACATAAAGGGCGGCTGTGAGCAGCAGAAACGGAGTAGTAGGCAGTAACGGCAGGAAAATGCCGATGATGCCGAGTGCCAGAGAAAGTGTACCGAACAGAATATAAAGGACTTTCATGTCGCAAAAATACATAAAAAGATGAATAATAAAATTGTTTGGGATTGTTTATTGTTCATATGTACAGGGAAATATGTTTTCTGCCTGCAACCGGAGTCTTTGTGGACATCAGGCAGCCGCGCAGTGTCGTAGTGCTCACTGTATGTATGAATAAGCGTCAATCTCGTGTGTAAATTCCAAGTTTTTTGTACTTTTGCTGCCGCATCGAGGTGACATTAGATGCACGGTTTTATAAAATGATATTTTAACCAGCGTATTAACAGTATGTACACAGTCATTAAACGAATGGAGGTTTCGGCTGCACACAGTCTGAATCTTTCTTATCAGAGTAAATGTGAGAATCTGCATGGTCACAATTGGATAATCACAGTCTATTGCCGTGCCAAAGAACTGAATGCCGACGGGATGGTGGTTGATTTCAGCCACATCAAACGGGCGGTGAAAGAAAAATTGGATCACCGGAACATCAATGAAGTCCTTCCCTTTAATCCGACAGCCGAGAATATGGCACGCTGGATATGCAGCCAGATACCTGCCTGCTTTAAAGTGGAAGTGCAGGAATCCGAGTCGAATATAGCCATCTATGAGGAGGATTGACAGGAGCGCTTATGAGGAAGATTAACGAAATATTTTACAGCTTGCAAGGAGAGGGCTTTCATACGGGTACTCCGGCTGTTTTTGTGCGTTTCTCCGGTTGCAACCTGAAATGTTCTTTTTGCGACACGCAGCACGAAGAGGGTGTGTGGATGTCCGATGAGGAAATCTTGGCGGAAGTGGGGAAATATCCTGCGGTGACGGTGATACTGACGGGCGGAGAGCCTTCGCTCTGGATTGACCGTGAATTTGTGGACTGCCTGCACCGGATGGGGAAGTATGTCTGTATCGAAACGAACGGTACGCATCCCTTGCCGGATAATATAGACTGGGTGACTTGCTCGCCCAAGCAAGGTGCAAAATTGTGCATTTCCCGTATGGATGAGGTGAAGGTAGTGTACGAAGGACAGGATATTGCCGTATATGAATCGCTTCCTGCCGGACACTTTTTCCTGCAACCCTGTTCTTGCAGCAATACTGCGGAAACTGTGGCTTGCGTGATGCAGCATCCGAAATGGCGGCTGAGCTTGCAGACGCACAAGCTGATAGAAATAAAATAAGACCTTGTAATTTTTAAAATTTACAAGGTCTTGTCGTTGCACGGGAGGAGAGGCTCGAAGAATAACGATTGTACCTTTAATTTTCTATTTGTATTGATTGTCAACATGCTACGAATTCATTCCTTAAATGATTAATATATTGTGATGTCCGATATTTGTCTGAGAAACTATATGTTAATTGAAAAGTAAAAAATGAATACGAAAAGCTATAGGTCTTTTAATATTTTTAATTCAGTTTCAAATCTAAGAATACAAGCTTTTAATTCTTTTTTATCAAATTCTATAAGTCGGCTTTTATCATATTCGATCCCATTAATGGTTATTTTGTTATCAAAAGGACCGTCAATGGGTAAATGATTTCCGGACAAACAGTCTGTTAACTCTTGAAATGTATTTTTTAATCTGTATAAGAGGTCCGTTTGTTTTTCTTCGGTAATTATCATAAAAATATTTAATTAGATAGTTATTGCTTATATACGTTTTTTGATAATTTTTTCAAGTAACCTTAATTCAGTTTCAATTCTAGCTATACATGCTTCAAGTTCATCTATATTTATTTCTATTAGGTCGCTTAATGCATATTGATTTTTTTTTAACTGTATTGGGCAATCATCAGGTAAATTACGTGTTGATTTTATTGAAGGTTCATTTCCTTGAGTACAGCATAATATAACAAAATGAAAATCGTATTCTGATGAATATACTGTTTAATTCAAGCGGCATTCCCCTGCTGATGCAATCCACGTATATATTCGGTGAGACGACGGGAACACCGCAGAAGGAGATGAAAGAACGTGCCAGGATTCTGGCGCCGTATGACCAGTCGAACGCCAGTTATATAGACATCGACGGGGTGAAAGTACGTCCCTGGGGAGATGGAAACGATTTCCCGCAGAAGGCGGCCGAAGAAATCGGGAATACCAGCGTGCTCAACACCGGGCTGAAATTTCTCCGTAACCTGACACTCGGACAGGGTATCTATCCTTGCAGGGTGGACGGTTACGACGACGATGGCAATGAGCTGCTGAAGCCCGTTGAGGACAGCCGGGTACAGGCTTTTATCGCTTCCCGGAATGTAAGGCGCTACATGGAAAAGGTACTTCGTGATTATCTGAAATTCGGTAACGGAGCCGTCCAGTTCGTACCCTCGGCAGCTGCCAACTCTTTTGCCGGCATCAATCCGGTCAATGCACTTTACCGCCGCTATTCCGAAATGGACGGATATGGCGCCTGCAAGTGCATCGTTTCCGGATATTGGCCACAGCGTCCGGACAAGGGGCAATACACCAGGCTGGATGTATTGTCCGAATATGACCCACAAATGCACGCCGAGGTACTGAAGTTTGCCGGAAAGATGAAGGATGGTTTCATCATGCCGGTGCGTGACAGTTGGAGCAATGATGACCTTTACGGTATGCCTATCTGGTGGCCCGCTTACGTTTGTGGATGGGTGGAGATAGCCCATCTTATCCCCCATTTCCTCAAGAAAGCCTACAAGAACCAGATTACCTGGAAATGGCATGTGCAGATACCGTATTCCTATTGGGAGAAAAAATATCCGTCCAAGGACTATTCAGCCAAGGAACGTGAGGCGGCCATACAGAAGTACATGGACTCTGTGGAGCAGAACCTTTGCGGCCCAGATAATGCGGAAAAGCCCATCTTTTCACATTATGCCGTAAATGAAATGAACGGCAGGATTGAGGAAGAATGGAAAATCAAGCCGCTGGAGAATAAATACCAGGGCGGTGACAATCTGCCGGTATCGGCAGCCGCCAACTCGGAAATTCTGTTTGCCCTGATGGTCAATCCCAATGTGCTCGGTGCCGGTATGCCCGGTGGTACATACGCAGGCAATCAGGGTGGTTCCAATATCCGCGAGGCATTTCTCGTGAATATAGCCAATGCGTGGATTGACCGGCAGAATATCCTGGACCCGATAGAACTCTACATAAAGATAAACGGTATGCCGGAATGTGAGTTGCGTTTCCGTAATACAGTCTTAGTAACTCTTGATACTGGCAGCGGTACCAAAAAAACATTGAGCTAATGATATTCAGTGCAGAAAAATGGAACAACGGCAAGGAGTTGAAAGCGGTGATGAAGGTGAACACCGCCATCTCCTTTGACATGATGGAAGCACCTCTTCGGAATGCTTTCCGGCAATACCTTGTACCGCTATTGGGCGATGCGATGGCGGGTGAAGTGGTTGAGATATACAGATTCGGTCCGAATCCGGATGTACTGGAACAGAATACTGAAGGGGCAACCGAACGAGAGCAGCTGGACAGTTGCCTGTTGGAGATTTGCAAGCGGGCAAACGCGAACCTGGCGCTCTGGAATGACTTTGATGAAATCAGCATGCGCATCACCGATGCTGGCTTCCAGCGACAGAAGTCTGACAACAACGAGTCATTCCAGCAGGTGTATAAGTATCAGGAAGATAACCTGCGGACATCGTTACGGAACAAAGGATTCAATGCGCTTGACGAACTGCTTGAATTCCTGTATGCCCATATAGCGGAATATCCGGAGTTCGCGACCTCGCAGGCTTATCAGGACCGTAAATCCGCCATCGTTCGCAGTACCGCGGATGTCAATGACGTCTGTTTTATCAACGGCAGCCGGATTATCTTCCTGCGCTTGCAACCGCATCTGAAGTTTGTCGAGGAAATGCTGCTTCAGCCGGCTATCGGTGACAAACTGTATGAACATCTGATTGATGGGTTGGTCAATCAATCTGAAGATGAAGGGCGGCGGAAAGATGTGGAACGTCTGCGCCTGGCCTGTTCCCGCTACATTGTTGCGATGGCGGTCAGACGTCTGTTGATGGAAACGGGTAGCATAACGGACCGGGGATTGTACTTCACTACGGTACAGCCAGGTGAAAAAGGAAATGAGGAAAGGAAACCTGTCGATACGGAACGAATATCCGTACAGATTCAGAACCTGAAGGCGGATGCGGATATGTATATGACGGCTCTGCTAAGGACGGCACGCAGTTATTTCTCAGAGCTGTATGTCGGTGACCCCAGGAGGATATTCGACCGGAACAATGACCATAAACATACATTCTGGACATGAAAGAGCTTCGCATTGAATACAGCAGCTTCGGCATCCGGCGTGAAGTGACATGCCCGGTACCGGAGAAATGGGAAGAACTGACACCGGAACAGTTCCTGCTTGTGTCGCGGCTGTATCTTCAGGAAATGGATGAATCATCATTCCTGAAGAAGTTCTATTCCCTGCCGTCCGGAGCCGGTTCCGACAATTATTACAGGTATAAGTTGGGCGAGCTTGTGGAGTTCATCAGTGACTGTCGTGTCCGGATGGACCGCTTCATACTTTCCGATGTAGCGGGACTCAAGGCGCCGGGTGAACGTTTGAAAGGAATGTGTTTTGAACATTTCATGCACGTGGACACGGCTTTCAACCGATATGCCCGTGACGGCAAGGATTCCTCACTGGATGCTTTCGTGTCAATGTTATATCTGAAGGACAACGAGTATATTGTCCTACCGTCAGGAGGAAAAAACGGCTTATTTAGCCGTCAGAAACCCCTGATATTGCAAAAACGGGTAATGAAGGTGGCAAAGATTGACAAACATGTCAAATACGCTATATTCCTGAATTATGTTTTTATCAAGAGGTGGCTCTCGAAGGCTTTTCCTTTCCTGTTTCCGCTGGATGACGAACGGGAACAGAAGGATGGGCAAAAGAAGCCGGCTGCACCGTCGGTCAATTGGCTCGACATATTCGATGCCTTTGTCGGTGACGATGTGGCGGTCATGGAGAAATACCAGGCAATGCCGGTGGCAACCGCATTCCGCCTGCTTAATAAAAGAATACGTGATGCTCAAAAACAGAACAAATGACATTTTCAGAGTACATAGAGAATTTGGCCGAAAGGCATGTTGACATCCGGCACAAGAAGAACGATGAGGTGCACTTCTTCTCATCCGAAAGGGAGAAGCATACGGCATTGGACAGTGTGCTCCATTATCCGGCGGTGATTCTGGACCGTGGTTCCGGTTTCGGTTACGGCGGTGGTCCGGGAGCTTATAGAAAAGGCCGGAATTACCTGTTGTTTGTAGTAGAGCATGTATCCGACACTTCCGACTACGTTCAAATAGAAACGGTTCTTGAAAGGTGTGAACGTATTCTTGACGAGATACTCAACCAGATACTTGAAGACAAACGGAAGAACCGCCAATGGCTTGCCTTCTCACTCGAAGAGGTGGAAGCGGATTATGTGGTGAACTCCGACAACCAGCTCTACGGAGTCATTGCGGTAATACCGTTGTCCGAACCTTATAAGTCTATAAATTGCCGTAAGGCTTTCTTATTGGATAGAACTTTTGACGAAACTTTTGATAAAACTTATAAATGATATGGCTACACAGTCTTATGAACAGTTGATTTCCGGAGCAAATAAAATCAGGCAGAATGAACTACCGGAATCCAATACGGCCGCACTGGTCGGAGAACAGCTTCTCCAAATGGTAAACAAACAGCAGGAAGAAAGCAGGGAAAGGGTAAAAGGTATTACTGAATATAATGTTTCCGTCCACCATCCTACTTCGGGTACCGATGGAACAAACCGATATACACTTGAGACGGCTATCGTCCAAGTTCCGCCAGAACTTAGAAACATCGGGCTGAAGGTGTCATTCATCAATTCGGAAGGCAAGGTAGAAACGTGGGAGTTCCAGGACGGGACGTTTACTGATGTCAGTGGCTGGAAGCAGCAAGTACAAAGAACCGAAATTATGAAGTTGAAACAAGAAGACCTGTTACTGGAAGAAGCCAACAACACAAATGCCAAATTCATTTCAGATTGGGGCTGGCAGAAAGGAAATAGGGACTATACTACAGGAGCATTCAAAGAAGGTCCTTACTTCGTCAGTGACATTGTAAATGTGGAAGGGGAATCTTTCGATTTCCAGACTGACGAGAATGCGGATTTTGTATGTTGTTACTCCACAGATAATGGTACATCCTTCCGAAACAGCCAATGGCTCGACAATTATCACATTGCAGGATACACCCATGTCTTTATCATTCTCGCAGATTCCAAGAATCATTATACCGGACCTTCCAATACGGATGTCTATACAACTACACAAAAGAAGTATTTCAAAAATGCGACAAAAGAAGACTTGGATAATTGTATTAAAGATTTGTCCGGTAAAGTTTCTTTGTTCGACGGGCGAATAAGAGGGCTTGAGGTTGATGCTTACGGTGGGAACAAGGATATTTCCATTCCATTTCCATTTAATCCTTGTCTGTTTGCCCAAAACGGCAGCGACCTTACTTCTGACGCCTATCCGGATGCTTACGCTACGGATTATCTGGATTTGACCGTTTATGACCGCTTTGTGGTGAATGGTGCATGTATCCTTTCTTTTCCCTATGGCGTGTTCTACGATGCCGACAGAAAGATTATAAAGACGATTTCGCCGGGTGGACAAAGTGTGGTCAGGCAGTATCCGGAACTTGTTTTGGAACGTTCGGAATATCCGGACAATGCAAGATATGTCCGTTTTCATTCATACAGCAAGGTTGATGGCAAGCCCATAGAATATTCCTGTATTGGAAACAAAATCGTCGAAGGTTATGAGACTCGCTTTGCCAGGCTGGAAAATAATTTTGGAAACATAACCTCTTATTCAATTTTTAAAGAGATACATTGATATGGAGAGAATAATAGAGTTAAATCAAGAAGACAAAAGAGTATATCCACTCTCACATTCAGAAGGGGTGTTGCTGAGCAATACAAGTGAAATATCCTTATTTGAATCCATTTACGGGTTGAAAGATATGGTGAAGCTGTTCTCCGGCAGTGATATAACCGATTTCAGCAACACCACTTGGATAAAGGATACAGATGGAATCAAGGCTACCAATACCGGAAGCGGTAATTACCTCAAGATAGACAAGGATTATTTCTGTGACATCAGGCATGTCCGGATGAAGCTGCATTTAGGTTCTGACAACAGGCTCATACTTGCGTTTGCTTCAAAGGGTATAGGGAAAGGTGTCGTACCGAGTACATTCTATGTGGATATGTCCACTCAGAAGTTGGGTATGTACAAGCTGACGGGTCCGTTGGCGTATGCGGAAAGTGTATCCGATGAAATCTGGGGGGAAACCGGTTTCTCTGATAGCTTTGGAAGCGGTGAATATGTAATTGACATCATTAAGAACGGACGGACAAACATTCTCCGGCTGACAAGCTACCTGTCCGGCAGAAGCACTGAAATTATCTGTGACGATACAGTATGGTCGGTCGGTGCCCAAAACGGGCCTTTGTATGTTTACCTTGATAAAGGCAGTGACATGCCGATTATTCGGTATATCGACATCTGCACATTAAAAGAGCCGGATGTCGTATTCGTCGGAGACAGCATAACGGAGGGGTTCTGCGTAGAGGATTTACGCTATCGGGTTGCCGAACTGTTCAGGACCGAACATCCCAATCACAAGGTTATGATTGCCGCCCGTGGCGGGTGTACGATTGAAGCCATACTTCAACGCTTCAGCACGGAGTTCGACATATACAGACCTAAAAGGATGGTTGTCAATATCGGAGCCAACGGCGGTAACAGTACGGGACTGTTCAATACGCTGAAGCAACGGTGTGACGCTATTGGATGTAAATTGTATTTATGTTACAATGTCTGTTATACGAGTGCGGTGGAAGAGAGAAAACACCAGTATGTGAATGCCATGATAGAAAGCTGGTCGGCTGAGAATGGTATAATCGGGGCAAGATACGACATAGCTACTGCTTTGGGTAACAATCCGGTGAATGATGAATCACAACTTCCGGATGAGAGTCTGTTTTCCAGAAACACCCAACCGTACAATTTGCACCCGAATCAGGCCGGACAGATTGAAATGTACAGAAGGTTGTCCATCGATTTACCGGATTTGTTTTATTGTATAGTAGGATAATAAATATTACCTGAATATATAATCATAGTAAAGTTGTATATCTTTTTTATTATTTCTATCTTACAATCTCTATTTAATAAAATCACTATGGAAACAATTAACAAAAATAGCAGTATGCATGAACATGACATTGAGAAAATGAGTGAGTTCTTGTATCAACTTCATAAAAGTATTACCGACTTAAAAAAGGGAGAAACTATATTAAGCGACCATTCACTTAATGAAATAAAAAAGACAGAGGTGTATGCTCTATTATTGGCTGCTCGACTTGATGTTACTATCTGTTTCAATAAGATAGTATCTGCAACCAACAAATATGAAGGCTGCTTCTTTTTGAATATAGCTTTAATGAAAATGCATGAGATAATGAAATCTTTATTAGACATTATGACCAAAACAGACAGCCCATTATATTATAATCCACATCCTGAATCAAAAAAAGAAATAATACATATTTTAAAAAAATGGAAAAAGGATTTTGAAAGATGGATAATTCCTAAACGCAACCATTCTACAGCACATTACCATAATAGTTTTTTTGATTATATAAATGATGGATATGCAGAAGTATCCCCGACTAAAAACCAAAAATGTTTTACCCAGTTCTATATCTACTGGAATGACATTTTTACTAATATGCAGAAATATAATCCTTTAAACATAGACTTTATCGAATCTGAAATAAAAGAGTTGGTAAACCGTTGCAGAAAATCATCCCAGCAAGACCAGTGTATATAAAATAAACGATTTCATACTTTGCTTTTCACTCATCCCGGAACTTCACAGTCCGGGATGAATTTGTGTTAACCTTATTGGAAAGTAGGATCAACCCCATTATCCAACACCTCAATACTGACTTCAAGACCGCTTGTGTTTTCTGCGACTGAAATCGTATTAACCCACTTTCTCGGCACATCACTTTCCACAATCAAATGGTCTCCCATATTAATCATCGTATGACAAGCCAAATGTATGGATGCAAGTGCCGTACATATATCCTGTACAGACATATCGTCAGTAGTGGCCACACTCCACGGCTTATTAGTGTATGAAGTACCTTCTACCTCATTGTCTATATTTTCGCTTCTGAATAATGTAGTGGTATACTCTTTAAGAGTAATAACTCCGTTGGTAGGAGTGCCTGTAAAAGAGATTTTTATTTTTTCTCTGGTGCCATAATTAGTACACACCTTAACCCCTTCACCGAAATAAGCACTTCCGACAAACGGGAATACAGGCTTAATCATAGATATATTATTTCTCCAGGTTTTAAGCAGGGAAGTATATTGCGTATTAGTATCAACGACAACAAGCAGCCCTTTGTCTGCATAATCTTTGATGGCATTTAAAATCCTCTCTCTGTCTGTCGTAGTAGCGGTATCATGGGCATACAGAGCAAGATGCTTTTTATACTTGACCGCTTCATCAAGTAAAGACAATGAATAATCTACCAACTCTGCATTATCCATTCCGTGCCTTGGGATGTACCATCTATTAGTGCTGGCAGTGATAAACCTGGCTTCACCGTTGAAATACCTCTGGCCGGTTGTTCCGATGGAATAATTATAATACTTGGATAATATTACAGCACTATGGGCATCCATATAATTCTCAGGAGGACACCACCCCTCGGTTTTCAGCCCTTGAGAAATAAAGTATTCTTTGGCCGATTTGATTGTATCTTCAAACTCAGCATCACTGAAGTTATTGCTACCTTTATGTGTGGCCCAGCCATGAGCAATAAAACCATTCCCGGCTTGTATTAACGACTTGAATTTCTCCTTGTCCTGGATAGACCTGTTTTTATATATAAAGGCATTAAGGCAACAGGTAATTGGAATACCCATTGGATTCGCCACGTCACACCAGGAAAAAAAGGCATCAATGTAATCCAGCATTATACTGACTGATGCTGTTTCTTGTAATGTCGGTATGTGCGTGTCTAATTTGTTTAACAGCTTTATATTTTTATCGATTTCTTCTATTTTTTCATCAATAGTTGGAAAAGTGTATGATATAGATATAGTTGCATCCAAATCATATCCCTTATAAATTATATAAGGATAGTCGGATGGTGACGGCGCAACAATCTGTTTGCTGCCTGATTCAAGCTTATTGCTTCTGTATATATCTTGTACTCCATCCGTATTATTATCACTTGACTTGCTGAAATAAACCTCGGTCCAAGCCGCTTTGGTTTTAGCATAGTCAACATTCAAGGTACTGTTGTCAGGAAATGTATTCTCCAATGACTGAAACTGCATCTTAAATGGATATATATCAACATTTATCTCTTTGCCGCCAATACTATCCTGTATGCCCAAGATAATTTGGCTCTGCTCTTCTATTTTCTGATTAACATTTTTGGAAACCTTATTGATGTCGTCAAATATGTTTTTATTTTCACCGGCAGATATTGTCGTTTTAATGCTGCTGTCATCTGCTGCCTTAAAAAGTATATATGGATATTCTGACCTGTTAGGAGCTTTACCTGTTTTACTAATAGTTTCATGATTCATCCCTTTAATGACAAAATCAGGATAGAAGTATTGTTGGCCTTGATATGGAGATACAGACGAGAACGCCAAGAATATAGTTTGCTTATTCGGGTTATCAATGTGAATGGTACAATCTTTCCCTTCGGGGAAAATATTCTTAAGGGATTGCCAAACTGCCGATGGAGACAGTTCTAATGTTATCTCTTTGTCGTAAGTTCCATCTATGTCAATCTTATCGGCGTTTAAGTTGAATATATCGTTATCAATTCGTTCAATCATTGCCTGATTGGGTATTTGCTTCCACCTACCGGCACTTGTAAACGTCCCGCCCTGGAACTCCCATGTTTCTACTTTTCCGGCTGAATTGATGAATGGCACCTTCAGCCCGATGTTTCTAAGTTCTGGCGGGACTAAGGATTGATGTCCTATTACTATGACGCTGTAATACACACCTTTGCGGAATCTTTTAATAAATAAGTTTGTAGATTATGGCAAAAGCAGAAATTCTATTCAGGATGATCCGCAAATGGGAAGGCGGATGGAGTGACCACAAGAACGATAAAGGTGGTAAGACCAACATGGGAATAACCTTGTCAACTTGGAAATCATGCGGTTACGACAAGGATGGTGACGGTGACATTGATGCAAATGACCTGCGTATGATTACTCCGGACGATGTTTTTCATGTTTTCAAGAAGTATTATTGGGACAGATATCAGGCTGATTTTATACATGATCAGTCCATTGCCAACATTTGTGTGGACTGGGTATGGGCTTCAGGGCGTTCCGGTATCACAAGAGTACAACAACTCCTGCAAATCAAGGTGGACGGCATTGTAGGTCCTCAGACTGTTGCCAGTATCAATCTGACCAATCAGCGGCAGCTGTTTGAAACCATCAAGGCGGATAGAATCCGATTTATTGAAGAAATCTGTAAAAGGGACCCTTCACAGGTTGTTTTCCGTAAAGGATGGCTGAACCGGATTAATGATTTTAAGTTCTCCGTTCATTAAATTCTTGTCCTTTTTCCCACTCTTTTCAGCCTTTAGTTTTGTACCTGAAACTAAAGGCTTTTTTATGGCAGAAGAAACAAACCCAAACAAGCTGGTCACAGCACCGGAATTCAAAAAGAATGTAGGTGCCTGGATGGACTCCATCATAGGTATTTCAGGCAATATTCTCCAGCTCAGAACCAGGGGAACGGATGAGCTGAGCCGTAGTTTGGAGAAGAAAATGAGATATGCCGAAGGGGGTACCGAAGATGAGATAAACCGCATTGCATTCAAATTCAAACAATACGGTGTATTTGTACACTATGGCGTAGGACGTGGATATACCCGCATCAATGGTGTGGTTGTCAAAGGATATAATCTGTATAACCGGAAAAAAAGGAAGTGGAGAAACGAGGATATAAAGTCAGCGTTGATTAAAAAGGGGTATTCTCATGCGGAGATAAAGAAACAGAAATACCAAACACAAGTCGGGACTTTTACCGTATTACGTAAACCGGTTGATTTCATTGATGGGGTAATAAACCAACACATCACTGAATTGGCGGATATATCCGGAGAATACTACGGAGACAAGGCTTTTAAAAAGATACTGAAGGATTTTGATAAACTAAAGATTCAGAAGAATGGCAAAAAGTAAATCTGAAAAAAGAGGCATTTACCTCTATATTGACGGCAAGGAGATAGTGAATGATGTCAATCATATCGAGAAAGAATGCCGGCAGCTGACGCAGCAACTAAAGAGTATGACCTTGGGGTCTGAAGAGTATAACCGCACCATGGCGAAGATACAGCATTTGCAAGGAATACTCAAACAGCATCGTCAGGAGATAAAAGGCGTTACCGCTGAAACCAAGAAAGCAACTGTCAGTGTCGGCAGCATGGTGGACTGGTTCAATCGTTTTGGTGGGGTTATCTTGTCTGTAATCGGTTTTCTGACTGGATTCACGCTTGCCTTACGCGCCATCAGGGATGAACGCAACAAGTTGGAAGAATCGCAAGCCGGATTGAAGGCATTGACCGGACTTGATGATGACAGCATCTCCTGGCTGACAGAGCAGGCGAAGACACTTTCCACAACCATGACCAAAGAGGGATTACGTGTCCGGCAGTCGGCAGCCGAAATTCTTGATGCGTTTATGTTGGTCGGTTCGGCCAAGCCGGAATTGCTTGGTGATAAGGAAGCGCTCAAGGCTGTAACGGAAGAAGCCATGAGATTACAGGCAGCGGCCAAGGATATCACCCTGAACGAAGCGGTGGATTCGCTGACCTTATCGCTCAACCAGTATGGCGCGGCGGCAGACCAGGCAGGACGGTTTACCAATGTGTTGGCTGCCGGTTCCCAAGCTGGTTCCGCCAATATTGCAAGCCAGGCAAAGGCTATCCGGAATGCGGGTACGGCAGCAGCTTCAGCCAATGTTCCTATCGAGCAGACGGTTGCATTGATTGAAACGCTTGCCTACCGGGGTATAAAGGATGAAGTGGCCGGAACGGGATTGAAGAAATTCTTCCTGATTCTTCAGACAGGAGCCGATGAAACAAATCCTAAAATTGTCGGATTGGATAAAGCACTGGAAAACCTGAAGAATAAAAACATGGATGCAGGCGCCATTAAAAAGATGTTCGGAGAAGAAGGTTATAACACGGCATCCGTAATCCTTCAGAACACGGAAATGGTAAAGGACTTTACGGCTGCCGTTACCGGAACCAATGTGGCGTATGAACAGGCGGCAATAAACAGTGATACGGCACAGGCGAAATTGGAACAGGCGCGTAATAAAATGAAACTGGCAGCTATTGATTTGGGTGAAAAACTGAATCCGGCTCTGACAGTGAGTACCAATATGCTGACCAATGTCATAAAATACCTTCCGGGACTAATTGACTGGTGTAATAAATGGGGTGACACCATCCTATATGTGGCATCCTGCATCGCTATTTATACTTTACGTACCAAGGCATCTACCATTGCCACTACAGTATGGAATACTGTGACCAAAACCGCTACTGCATTACAGCTTGCCTACGGTATTGCTATCAATACAGTTTCAGGTTATACTGTCACTTCCTTTACACAACTACGTAGGCTTAGTACGTTAATGACCGGTCATAATATATTGCTCAAAACCGTCCGGGTATCTACTTACCTCTTTGCCGGAGCCATGCAAGTGCTTCAGGGACGTGTGGATCTTGCTGCAAAATCCATACGGGCGGCATGGGCGGTCATGAGGTTGAGTCCGGTTGGATGGTTGTCCACTGCGCTCTTCGCAGGTGGAGCAGCTTTCGTATATCTGTATAGACGTACCCATGAGTATATGAATGTACAGAAGGCTACTAACCTGCTGCAAGAAGAAGCTGTAAAGTCTACAGCAGACCAACGGAAGGAACTGGATGCTTTGTGGCTGGTAGCGCAAAACAACAATAATGCCATGAAAGTACGTAAGGAAGCTATGGAAAAAATCAATAAAATAGCCCCCGATTATTTAGGGGATATAACCCTGGAAACCATTAATACACAAAAAGCGGCTGATGCCAAAGCCAGATATGTAGAGCAGTTACAAAAAGAAGCGATGTTGAAAGGGGCATCCACCCATATCGAGGAGGAAAGCAAAAAACTTGTCGAATATCAGGCGGCTTTGGACAAAGCTTTATCCGGTCAGAAAAAAGCACGTGAAGGGGCTACTTATGCACAGACAGGATTTACGGCTTATGATGCTGCGGTAGAACAACTGAAGTTTGATATAGCACACACAAAGGAAGCACTTAAAGGTTATATGACTATCTATGAACAAATAAACAACGAATTGTACTCTCCCGTTAAAGAGGTACGCACTATAGAAACTGTTACCAAAGAACTGAATAATGCCAAAACTGTATTGGATAAACTCAAGTCAACGAATACTGAATATTTCTCATCCGGAGAATTGATTGCCTACAATGCACAGTTGAAAAAAGCGTCTTCTGCGGTTGTTCAGTTGTCTGGTGAATTGGAAAGGTTGAAAGAAATAGAAAAGAACGGTAAAGGTACAAATGGTAGTAGTGGTGGTTCCGAATCAGAAGAAGAACGTAAAAAACGGGTGAATAAAGACTTGGAAGATATTGAAACAAGGCACATGCGACAGATGACCCATTTACAAAAGTTATATTTGGAAGGTGAAATTAAAACCGGTGAAGAATACACGGCCTTACAGATAGACTTAGAGAAGAAGTTTTTGGGTGAGAAACTGGCTGTAATTGGACTGGAAGCACATGAACGTGAGAAATTACAGGTCAAAATGCTGGAATCACAAATTAAATTTAATGAAAGTTGTAAAAAACAAGATGAAAAAGCCGAAAAAGACAGGCAAAAAGTTGCAGACAAAACAGCTAAAGAGCGATTTTCTGTACGGCAGAAACAGTTACGAATCGAATTAGAAGAAGCCACAACTAACCATTATAAGAATCTTACCTCTGAAGAGGATTTCGCTCAGGAAGTGAATAATATCCGACAACGATATTGGGACGACTTACTTCATAACTACCAACTTACAGAAGAACAACGTACGGAAATACAGAAGGAGCAGGCAGAAGCTCAGACTGATGCAGAAAAAGAAAAGTATGACAAGACTATGGAAATGCACAAACAATATGCATCTTTGGTAACGGATATTGCTTCCGACTTTGGGGAAACTATTGGCGAAATGATTGCCAATGGTGAACTTTCACTGAAAAACTTTTTGCGAGAAACCATTCTGATGGCATTGGATGCCTTGGAACGCGTTATAGAAATTTCTATATTAGAAATCACAGCTAAAAACTTGGCTGCTACAGCTCCCCTTTCTTTTATTGGTGCTGCCAAAGCTGCTGCGCAGGTGGCTGCTATCAAAGCTGCTTTTGCTGTAGTAAAAGGTTTGGTTGGTAATTTCTATACCGGTGGCTACACCGGTTCCGGCAGTTGGGACCAACCGCAGGGCATAGTTCATTCAAATGAATTTGTTGCCAATCGTTTTGCTGTGGCCAACCCAAATTTACGACCGATATTCGATGCCATTGATGTGGCGCAACGCAGTGGAAATGTCGCTAACCTGACAGCTGAAGATATAGCAGCTGTGGCTGGTCCCGGAAAGAGTACACGTACCGTACCGGTCAAGACACCCGCAGCCAGTGCAACAACGACTACTAACGACCCGGCGGTGGTGGCTATGCTGATAGAATGTACCCGTACACTTCGTAAACTAAAGACCCGTTTGGACGAACCATTGGTGGCTGAAACTTATCTTACCGGCAAACGGGGTATTAATCAGGCTCAAAAAGAATATCAGAAACTGAATAACAATAAATCACGTAATAAGTTATGACCGAATTATATATTGACGGACAGTTGGCTGTTCTTCCTGAAGGGTTCAGCTTTACATTTACATCCGAGAATCCTTATTTTACCCGTAGTTCTAATTATTCTATGGATGTTGAGCTTCCCATGCCTGCCAATTATGCCATATTTAAGCATATCAATCGTTTGGATGTAACGAAAAAAAAGACCATTCTTCCGGCTACGCTCATCGTTGATGCCAAAAGCCTACTTTATGGCAGTGCGGTTTTATTGTCGGTGGAAGATACATTAGTAAAAGTACAGCTTGTATCAGGTAATGCAGAATTTAATCTTCTGACAAATGATGAAATTTACATTGATGAGTTGAAATTGGGTGGTCCCTATGTTCCACCCATGCCGGAGATGTTTCAGTTCTTTTTACCGGAATCGGAAATGAAGGCCGTCTATGGTTCAGTGGATGAAGTAGACGGGGTTTTCTTGCCTGTGTTTTACCAAGAAGCGAAAGAAGAAAATCTGGTCAATGCAGTTGCGTATGAAGAGGGAACAACCAACTTCAATCCCTATTCAAGCTACTTAGTAGGAAGTTTCCAACCATATCTACTTATAGTCATCAAAAAACTGATTGGCTATTTTGGATATACTTTTGATACTACTTTCTTTGACAATAATTTCTTGCGGAATATCTATATATGCAGTGCAGTAAACTCATTCCGTATTGAAACGGCATTGCCACACTGGACTATTTCCGAATTTTTTAACGAGTTAGAAAAGTTTTTAGGTGTAATAACCGTGGTGGATGAACAGTCCAAAATTGTGCGCTTTGTTGAACTGAATAGTTATTTTTCCAATCCTGATAAAGAAATTATCAGTTACACTGAATTACTACACGAATTTACTGCTGAAATAAACGAGGAGAAGGGAGATAAGGATGTAACCTCTGGAAATATCGGTTACGACCTTCCTTCCACTTCTGATGATGGTTACTTCCGACTGGATCGGAATCTGTTGAAAGCCGCTAAGAAAATGGAGTATATCAATTATCAGCAAATGAAAAATGCCTATGACGGCATGAATAAGGAAGAGCGGAAGAAAATAATATTTGTCGTGGGTAAACGCTACTACATCAATTACAATGAGAATGAAACCGATATTCTGCGTGAAGTCAATCTTTATGCAGACTTTGTCCGTGACCCGGAATCTTATGATACGGATGTCGAACTGAAAATAGTTCCAGCCAAGATTGTACAACATGACCGTGGTACATGGAAGCGACTGCAACATAATTTTGATGTGGTGAGGACCGATACCAGCTTGTTTTTGAACATTCCCTTAATCAGTTATTATCGTAAAAGTTATAATCCGGATTTCATAATCAGTCCTCTGGGAGAAGGATTCAATATCCAAGAGGCAATTGACGGTGATATTGAGTTACCGGAGAAGCAACAAAAGAACGACCATATGGAAATAGCTTTCAATACCGGAATACTAAACCAACAGAATCTGATTTCCAACGGTCAGACCAAACTCTATAGTCATGCTTATCCTTTCACAGACTACCAACAGAAAACTGAAGCACAAGTTACGAATTTTTTGCCTTACTCTCTCAGTCTGAATGACGTTTGTGCAAATAGTATGGGACACCGCCTATCCAATCTTAAGAAGTTTCATTCGAATATTCCTTATGTTATTCAATTTCAGGCTAATAAATTGCCGAATGTGAATAAGGTATTTCTCATAGGCAACAAGCAGTATTTGTGTGAGAAGATTGAGGCGGAGATAGATGCAGATGGATTGAATAAGGTGTTGAAGGGGACTTTTTATAGGATAGAATAAGAATGTTAAAAATAAATTCACTCCTCAAAATAAAGTGCATTTCTCTTGTTTAATTACCAAAAGGTTATTATTTTTGCAGTGTCATTAAGAATCGCGATCTTTTTATGACTGAAGAAGAAGAGCTAAAGGCTCGGATTGAAGCTGCGAAAAAAGACCTCAGCTTCTTTTCCCTCTATTGGGATGACATTCAGAATACTGATTGGATTTCCGATGAGGAGCTTGAGAACGGCATCAATGATTGTCTTGACGATTTGAATGATGCACAAGACAAGCTGAATGAAAACGGTAGCCCTCCTTGAGGGGGCTACTTTTTCTCTAACATATAATTTTTAGGCTTATGGACGTACAGAAAGAATTGGGAAAATGGAAATCGGAATATGTGAAATGCAACACTCCGGAGGAATTGGCCGACCATAAGAAACGTTTCAAGGCTTTTTTGCAGTCGCTTTCACCGGAAGATAAAAAAGCGTTTGCGCAAGCGTTCCAAGATGGTGCCAGGCAATCAATGGATGAAGCCCAGGCTATTGTGAAAACAGTGGAAATTAGGCAGACCTTAGAAAAAGTATTGCCATTCGCTTCTATGTCTTATATTGCCCAGCACTATTTCGGCAGAACACGTCAATGGTTATATCAACGGATTAATGGCAGTGCGGTAAACGGCAGACCTGCCAACTTCACCGCTGATGAATTGAATACCCTATCTTTAGCTCTATCCGAGCTTGGCGACATAATGAAAGATACTTCTCGGTCTATCGCGAGGCCGTAAGGTTTTTAATGACAGAGGGGCTTCCACGGATTGGAAGCCTTTTTTTGTTTTCTATATATTGGTTCTATGAAATATAGATTGTTAGAAATCTCCACTTTTCTTTTGTTTTATCAATGACTTATCTTACTTTTGCAATCAAGAAATAACTACAATTAAGACGTGGGGCATACGGATTTAATTGTAAAAGGTATAAATCGCGATTAATAGAGTTTACTTTGTAGCAACATGCCCCGTTGTGAAGAGTAAGCTCTATTTTTCTATTCAAATGGAGTATTTCAATTTTGAAGATTTAGTAGGTGATTTAAAAAATCTGAATGAAGAACAGAAATATTGGATGGTACGTACCATGGGAGGTGCTTATTACGGAGAATTTATAAGAGGTAATTACATTGCCGTTGGGTACAATAATATATCATTAGGAGATTTACAACACTTACCAGAAACAGATAATGCAGCCAAAGAAGTTTTGAAAGCAATGTTTCATCACCGTTATCCTGATATAAGAAACTCCGGTTATCCCGTTGCTCAAATTCTACGATTTGCTCGTGATATACGACAAGGTGACGTTGTTATTATTCCATCGTCAGGCGCCAGTCATGTTGCAATTGGTATTATTGATGGAAATATGTATGAGGAAAACACACCCATAATTGATGATGAGCATCATTGTGATTTCAAAAAAAGAAGGCATATTAAATGGAGATATTTTGGTAGAAGAGCAACTCTTCCTCCTGCCCTACAATTAATGTTTACTTCCAGGCATATTTTATCCGATGTAAGTAATTACGCTTCTTATATAGACAGTGTAATTCACGATTGTTATGTCAAAGAAGATGTTATGAATTTAGTTCTAAAAATTCGGACTCAAAAAGAAGTATCTTTGGATGACTTTTGCGATTTAAAAGCTGTTTCATTGTTAATTGACGATTTTTGTCAAAATTACAATATTTCCTCAGAAGCTCCTTTGAACATGAAAGTTCAAATGGAATCTCCAGGATGGTTACGATTATCGACTAAAGGAATTGGGAAACTATTGCTTTTCGGGCTATTTACCACAATACTAACTGGCGGAGGAGTTAAATTCAATAAAAAGGATGGACTGGACATCTATACTAACGGTATCGGTGGAATAATTAATGATTATCTCGATAGGAAAGCTGATAGAGAATTAGTAAGAGCAGCTGCACGAGCAATGGACTCTCTACAAATAAAGACTCCTGAAGATATGCAACCAATAATTGAAATCTTAAATGCCAAAAACGAAGGTAGGCGTAATTATTGAACCGGCAAGTAGTAGAAGGGAATAAGCAATAAAGCAACCAAAACACCGATTATGATAATTCTATAATCGGTGTTTTTTTTGTATGTCCAATCCCATGTAACGAAACATACAATTCCTTGTATCAGTAGCATTGTACTGGTACTTATTACAAGAAATGTACTTGCAAATGCTAATATATTTCTCAGACAATCGAACATACAGATTATGATTATGCCGACAAATATAAGGCAAAAATAAATATCTCCGATATGCAGGTATGTTAAAAGCCCAATAGAGATACTGGAGAAATAAAAAATCTCCGCTTTTCTTTTGCTATTTCAAAATAAACTCTCATCTTTGTGGTGCGTTTCATTTTGACAAGGCGAGACTGTTCGCCAACTTTTGCCGTTGGCATTTTTTATGCCCAATGGTATCATATAGTTCCGACCCCCGTGTGGAGTGTTAATGCACCCACTGCCTTGTCAAGGTGAAACGCAACGGGAAAGCGGAACTTTCTTTTTTAATAGGTTTTCTGATTTTTTGGAGAAAGTTCCCTTCCCGTCTTTTATTGAAGCATTACATTATATTGTTTTATTTAAAATAGCGTTTCATTATGACAAAACAATCTCAAAGCATTCGCGGACGTTATGTATCCGCAGAGAAGGTGCAAGAACTATTTGCCCGGTTGGGTATCGAATTGTGTTCCGGACGTAAACGTATCCGTACAGCACATAGTGAAAATTCCATTTCCATTTATGTTAATGGTGGGACAGTAAACATCACCTTTAATGAGAAAGGAGGTAAAGTATGATGTTCTTTGTTTACCACTTGCAGACCTATTCACCAAAGAACCGGGCATGGAAAAAGGTGATTGATTATGTAGAGAAGTATAAATATGTCCTTATCAAGAATGAACTTTCCTTGGATGCACTCAAGCATGAATTATGTGATGTAGTCAACCGCATCAATGCCGAACATCCAAAAACGAAACGTATGCAATACACCGCCGGTCCAATTGACAATGACCGTACCATACGTATCGAGGCTCATGTCATGAGTGGTGGGTGTCCGGACACAGTATTCATTATCGATATCTGTAAAGTACGTTCCGTTTATCAGTTCAGTGAAAAAGCGAATATACTGGAACAGAAAGGGGGTGAGGAATGAATGATGAATTCTTTATTACCAAAACAGTAGATACAGGTAGTGAAGGAAGTAAAGTTGTGAAGTTTCAACTATATGCTCGTAACTGTGATGGGGAAATTAATGAAATAAGTTATGAGGAACTGGTACGGCTTAACCAATTCCTTACTGAATTTTTAAAAAAAGAGGAGGGGAACCATGAACAATCGTAGAAAAATAGGCTTTCAGGCATATTATGATAATACCCAAAATCCGGAAGAGGATGAACAGAAGAAAGAACAAGCTGAAAGGCAAAAAGCCATAGCCGAATTTATCGGCCATAACTATTCGCCTATTGGTACTACTTCTAAGAAATGTTACAAGACTTCTGCAGAACTGGTATACGATATATCCAATATCATTGCTGTCCGTCCGGCAGAACTGGCTAAGCAGCTTAGTGATGCAGGGTATCATGTAGAATATCTGGCAGGACAACCTTACTGGGTTTTGTATGAGAAGTCTTAAAACATAAAACCAAACATTTTTTTTACATTTTTTTGAAGGCTCTTGTCCGTGAGGATAGGGGCTTTCTTTATAAGTGACCTTCAAAATGCTTAGTTTCTTCATGTACTGTCAATGAACTTCCTTGTAGATACTTATTGGTGGTTGATATATCTGCATGGCGAGCCTGGTCGCGGGCAACTACTATACCGACAGCGTTTGCCAAATCACGGATACCGGAATCCTTCAGACTGTAAAACATGTATGTTTTAGGCAGCTTCAATGCTGTACGGACCTTATAGAAGTGGTTCCGGATTACCCGTGTCGTGATTTTCTTTTTACCCGGCTTGAAACCTGTACTGAAAAGGTAACTATTGGTATCATTATCGAATATCTTTAAATCAACCATTTGCTTGAGGATTTCATCGTTGAGTCCGACCATTCCGTCACGGCGGTTCTTGGATATACTTGATGCAATAAAAATTTTCTGTTCCTTTAGGTTAATGTCCCGAAGCCGTATGTTCGTCAATTCTTCAGGGCGAATAAAGGTATAGTATTCCATCCGGCATACCAAAAGGAAATAAGGATTGTTTTTGCTCAGATATCGGTTTATGCGTTGCAAGTCCTCTGATGATATGGCAGAACGTTTTTTGTCCTCTTCTTTGAGTGCTTTGATGCGTTCACATGGATTGGCATCCATATACTGCTTTTCGACCAGCCAAGAACAAAACGAGGATAACCATATCTTGTAATTGTTTCGGGTGCGGGCACTCGAATCACGGTCGAGTAGAAGGTAGTCCAGGAAGTCGCTGATGTAGGACAAGTTGAACTGGTAGATATACATGATGGGTAAGGTATGGTTTTGCATGTAATCGCACAACACGCGTAACCTCTTATTGTAATCAGTAAGTGTGCTGTCTTTGATACTTCCGGCGGCATGTAGCTTCTTCAGGTATTTGACGTATATATTAATCACGTCATCCACTTTGGCGTATTGTCTTGAATTAGATAATTCGGCCCATGGGTTCCACCCGGAACGCAGGCGTTGTGTTACACTGGTGATAATATCTGCTGCCATTTTCCGGCGTTCTGTTACTTTAGCAATGCCGTCAAGCATATACTTTTTCCGCTTCATCTTTTGTTCGGCAGGGTCATAACAGGTGAAATCTACATACCAATTCTTCCCGGTATGCAACTTGGGGAGAGTGTAGCTAACTATTGCGGCTAACGGAGAGCCTTTTCTTTGTCTGGAAAACATTTTTTTTATACGTTTTTCAGGTATGAAAACGTATGATGTTCGACAATTCAATTTTGGGTCAATGTAAAAACCTGAGGGGTAATATTTGTAAAAATCCTATCTTTGCATAA
>OHGO01000345.1_pt1 | contig 22247 bp, 14 predicted proteins | sample 1567891 | NCBI WGS metagenome assembly OHGO01 (sample SAMEA3879526, study PRJEB24766) | human gut metagenome | biome: human-associated habitat; feature: feces | place: USA | collected 1985/1987
ACAAAAAGTTTTCTACTCTTTTGGCTGGTGTTGCGCTTTTAAGTGCGATGTCAGCAAATGCGCAGTTAGCTAATGCTCCTGTTGGTGCTGGTGCTGGTGCAGTGCAAAAGTTAGATGAGGCTGCCCAAAAGGGTGTGTACCAAATTAGAGACAATGCAGGAAATGTACTTGTTATTGAGAATGGCAAGTATGCATTTAAAACTGTAGCTAATTTGTCTGATCTAAAGGCTTCATTATGGTGTGTGAAAGTTACGGAAGAAGCTTCTGGAAAAGAGCCAATCTATGACTTCTTTAACAAATCTACAGGTGAGACTTTAGCCGTTTCGGATTTAGATGCTTCTGCAATTAAGGCTGGAACATTTGCTTCAACAGATTCTTTAACTGTTGGTGAGAGTTTTGGTGGTTGGGCCTTCTCTAGTACTTATGTTACTTCTTTATTGCCTGATCAACCGATGTACACTTATTATGAGCCTGATTATGTCCTTTTATTGACAAAAGGTGCAAATAATGGTCTTCAAGCTAAAAGAGTATTGGCTCAGGATATTAGACAAAATGCATCTTCTAATGATGCTGTTGAGTTGACGTTGTTTAATGCTGGTACTTATGTATTGAGCGCAAGCGAAATTAATGAGTATGTGAAAGATAACAAGTTTGTGTTGACATTTGATAAAGATGCTAATGCAGATGTTAATCCATTCTCTACAACAGAGTTCGTAGCAAAAGCTGTTGCTGACAAGAAAGCGGACAACACAACACGTGATTTCGTTTTCGTAACTTCTAAGGCTGACGCAAACCAATATTTGAAAGTTGATACTGCTGCTAATGGTGTTGGTATCCAATTCTTGAAATTTGGTTGGACTGATGAGTCAAAAGAGCCTAGCGCTAATGTTGAGAATTCTACTTTGGCAGATCAACATAAGTTCTTGTTTACGTATCGTCCTTCTACAGATAGCTTGTATATCCAAGTAAAGCAGGTTCGTTACAAAAATGAGAAAACTCCTGAAAAATATTGGAATCAAGTAAGTAATATCATTAACTATGGTATTACCTATCAAGATATTTTCTCTACAGGTACTGCTGTGAGCGCTGATAGTTTGTTCGTTAAGTTGCAAAACTTTACAGTAGCTGATAGAATTGCTACAATTGGTTTGAAACCGATCAATACTCACATTAAGTATAATGCTACAAACTGTTTTGTTAAGAGTGATAAGACTTCTTTAGAGAATGGTCTGTATATCATTAAGAATGCTAAAGGTCAGGTATTAGCTGCTCCTATTCATGAGAATGATAATGCAGGTAATAACAAACTTGAGTGGGTGACATTAGATGAACAAGATCCAATGCATATGCCTGCTTACCAATTCGTAATTACTAAAACTTTAAGTTCTGCTACTGCTCAAGCAACATCTCCTATCAATGTTGTAAACCGTGAGTTCCCATCATTGAAATCTGCAAATGTACAGTTGAGATTAAATGAGAAGGGTGAGATCGTTGCTTCTGTTGCTAACTTGAATAATGCTACTTTCGTTCAAATTAAGGATTCTGCTATTATTAAGGATGCTAAGTTAGGCTATAAGTATCTTTCTAAGAATGAGTTGATCGTTAATAAATATAAGTTTAACTATTTGAACCCGTTCACTCAAGAATACTGGATTGCTAATGGTGCAGACAAAGATTCTTTGATTTACGTTAAACAAGCTGCTAACGAGTATACTTTGTCTGAAGGTTCTACAGCAGCATATGGTATCGATGTAGATGCTGCTTTGCTGAAGAAGATTCCGGGACTTGCTCAATTGGAAAGAACAAACTATGTAATTGCTAAAAACAAATCTGCTAAGTTGGTAAAAGCTTATGGTAGCAAGTATTCTATGGGTGCTGCTAACTATGGTACAGTTGCAGAGGTGGATACATTCTTCTTCAAAGAGAACAACCACTATGATGGCAAGCATTACTATGCGATCTTGGAGACAGCTTATGATAACACGAATAATGCGGCATATATCGCTAATCTGAATACTGCGACTTCTAAAGTTGGTATCGCTGATGACGGTATGACTGCAGGTTTGAAGGTTCAGTTATTGAACGAGTCTAGAACCTCCGCATTTACTGTAGAGCCTAGCGATGCTCCGTTGTATCGTCGTTTCAACAAGGCAATCTTGGGTGAAAATGAAAATGATGGTCCGGATAGCTTAGTATTCGTTGAGAAATATCGTAAAGAATACTTGATGGATGAAGGTAATAAGAACTTTACAGATGAGTTTGTTGATTACCTTGGCATTTGGAGTAAGGATAAGGCTGAAAACAAGTTGGCTATGCGTATTGATACCGCATGGTTGAACCGTGGTGCAGGTAATGTTAAACCTCAATATTTGATCTCCGTAGCCCGTGACGATCAAGGCGCTATCGAAACGATTCCTTGTGATGAAGCTGACGACAAACACTTCTATATTGATGATAAGGGTGTTGCTCACAAAACTGATAAATGGCATTGTCAACATGCTAAACAAGGTAGAGCAGGCTTTGCTTATGGTAAGTATTTGGTAAGTTTCGCTGACTCTGCTAGAGCTGATAAGAAGAAACCTTATATGGATATTGATAATGGTTATACTCGTGTAGGTTTCGTTAAGGCTGTTCATGCAGGTGATAGTTTATTCATCTTGGTTAACGAGTTCAAGAATATGAAACCGGCTGATTTGGATACGGCAGACATCGTTAAGGCTTATAAGGCTGCTAAGATTGCCGGGACATATATTGTTAACTTACAAAATGATCAACATAAGAACGTAACTTGGTCATTCCGTTATGCTGATCCTGATAAGGCTGCTACAGTAACTGAAGAAGGTGATGCTAATGCATTCATGTTTGAGTCAAATGTTTATACTGATACTCCAGAGACTTCTGTAAATGGTAATGTGCCTTTAAGCAATGTTCATGGATTGGGCAATGCTATTGCTCCTAAGTATGCAGCATGGTTGAAGATGCAGAATGGTTGTTTGGTATTGACTCGTGGTGACTCAGATTTCAATTCTTCTAAGACAGGTGGTGATGCAGCATTGGTATTCAATGTAGCTCAACCTACAACAGAGGATATGGTAACATCTAACGATAACATCAACAATGTTGAAGGTGTATCTGTAGTAGCTGGTAACGGTACTGTAACTGTTCAAGGCGCTGCTGGTAAGTCAGTAGTTATCACTAACATCTTAGGTAAGGTTGTTGCTGAGACAGTTCTTACTTCAGACAACGCAACTATCGCTGTACCTGCTGGTATCGTAGCTGTAGCTGTTGATGGTGAAGAGGCTGTTAAGACAATCGTTAAATAAGTAGAAAACTGACCGGATTTCCGTAAGGAAAGACACAGTTCATAAGATAGAGCCCCGTCGATGTATTTCGGCGGGGCTTTTGTGGTTTTGCCTATTTGCCTGACTGTAAGCGAAACCGCAGTTATCCGAACTTTTTGATGGATAAATGGGGATATGCGTGATAAAGCCCTCTTGTAAAGACGCAGAAATAGAGGGAAAGCGGTGGCTTCAACGGGCGTTTTTGACAGGAAAAGTCCCCTTTTTGCACACGATAGGCGGTTAAAGCATATGCGATAGGTCGCGTTGGGCAACGCCAGTAGTGCCGTTGGGCATCGTAAGTAGTCAAGAATAGGGTTGTCAATACTCTAGAATGGGCATCGTAACCCTGTTACTTCCCGGTCGTAACCCTATGGAATCGCCCGAAGAACTCAATGGATATGAATTACGATGAATAAATCTCGCTAGAATGAAAGGTCGTTTTTCGATAAAGGATTGTTATGCAGATGATTGTCGAATTTTTTTCTCGTATTTGCGCACGAACTGTCCGTATGCCCGGAAAAATCGATTCTCCGGGAGTTGATATTACAAATTGTCAGAATGATAATTGCGAAAATCCTCAAAGGGGAAGGCTAAGAATAAATAAATAAACATTGCTGATGTATTTTGATGAGCCCTTTTGTTTTTCGATATGAAAATATATTCTAACTTTGCATTAGTCACTAGGCTTGCCTGTGATTAGAGAATTTTCTCGAAAGTCGGGTTATTCTTCGTAATTATCCGGTAGAGTATAAGAAGATCTCCTCTTTTTTATTTTCCAGTGTGATGATGGAGTGCATTCCACCTTTGAGACTTATCGCTTGATTTAATGTAAAAGACCTCTGCTTACGGAACTAGAGTATAACTATAGGTGGTCTGGAAGTATTTGGAAAATCAACGTATAGAGGAACTAGCCTGTAGGACGGACGATAATTACCATACCGCTATTATTAAGTTCAAGAAGCCTCTCACTTTTAAAGAAAGCGCTGTTCTCCATATAAAAACAAGCAATGATGACGCAAAAGGAGATGCTCTCTCGTCCGGACGCAGGGTATTATTATCGTATTGATTGGGAGAAATAAGATGTGAGAGGAGCCTCTGTTTGTTTAAAACTTCGTTATCATTTCCAAAAAAACACCTATATACCAGCCTTATAACCCTCTATTTGATTTATTCTGCTTATATTTGCGAGTTATCAACAGTTAGGGCGATTTATCAACAAAACAAGCATTGTTTTGATTGAACCCTGTTTGGTTCAGTTTTTAATGTTTAGTTTTGCCCTCGAATTAATTAGGTATAGTATGGGAAAGATTATCGCTTTAGCAAATCAGAAAGGTGGAGTCGGGAAGACAACCACCACGATTAATCTGGCTGCGTCATTGGCCGCTCTTGAGAAAAAGGTGCTGGTCGTAGACGCTGATCCGCAGGCGAATGCCTCATCCGGTCTGGGTGTGGACATACGTAATGTAGAACTTTCTATCTATGAATGTCTGGTGAACGGTGAGGACGCGAGTGGCGCTATCACACAGACTGAAGTGGAAGGACTGGATATCATCCCCTCTCATATCGATTTGGTGGGAGCGGAGATCGAGATGCTAAACTTGGAGAATCGTGAACGGATATTGAAGCAGATATTGACACCGCTGAAAGAGAAGTACGATTTTATCCTGATCGACTGCTCTCCTTCTTTGGGATTGATAACCGTGAATGCCTTGACAGCCGCCGATTCGGTGATCATCCCGGTACAATGCGAGTATTTCGCCTTGGAAGGTATCAGTAAGCTGTTGAACACGATCAAGATTATCAAATCAAAGCTGAACCCGGCACTGGAGATAGAGGGATTCCTCTTGACTATGTATGATTCCCGCCTGCGTTTGGCGAACCAGATTTATGAGGAAGTGAAACGTCCGTTCCGCGATTTGGTATTTACTACCGTGATCCAACGAAACGTGAAGTTGAGCGAGGCTTCCAGTTACGGTAAACCTGTCTTATTGTATGACGCGGATTCGAAAGGATCTATCAACCATATGCAGTTGGCACAGGAGATTGTTGAAAAAAATAAAGGATTATGGCAGCATTAAAAAGATCGGCGTTAGGCCGTGGATTAGACGCGTTAATTACGATGGATGACCTGAAGACAGGTGGTTCATCGTCTATTAGTGAGATCGAGTTAAGCAAGATCCAGCCTAATCCGGAACAACCTCGATCTGTCTTTGAGGAAGAGACCTTGGAGGAGTTGGCTACCTCTATCCGCTCGTTAGGCGTGATACAGCCGATTACGTTGAAGGAAATCGGCCCCGAGCAATATATGATCATCTCTGGCGAACGCCGTTATCGTGCGTCGCTAAAAGCAGGTTTGGAGCGTATTCCCGCTTATATTAAGACGGCGGCCGACGAGAACGTGGTGGAGATGGCTTTGATAGAGAATATCCAACGAGAGGACTTGAACTCTATCGAAATCGCGTTAGCTTATCAAAAATTAATCGATAATTACGGCTTGACCCAAGAGGGGTTGAGCGAAAGGGTTGGAAAGAAGCGTGCTACGATCGCCAATTACCTTCGTTTATTGAAACTTCCCGCCGAGATCCAAGTAGGATTGAAGGATAAGAAGATCGATATGGGACATGCCCGGGCATTGATCCCGGTGGATGATCCGGAGGTTCAATTAGCTTTATATGAGCAGATATTGGCTCAAGGACTCTCCGTTCGTAACGTGGAGGAGATGGTGCGTAATATAGCCGAGGGAATACAACCGGAATTGCCGGAAAAGAAAAAATCGGATCGTAAGCCGATACTTCCGGAAGAGTTTAAATTGCTGAAAGATCATTTGTCCCGTTACTTCAATACGAAAGTCCAGTTGACTTGCAATGAGAAGGGAAAAGGTAAAATTACGATTCCTTTCGCCACGGAAGAAGAGTTGGAGCAATTGATCGGGTTACTGGATAAATTGAAATGAGAAATCGAATCATACTCCTTTTGATCGGATTCATGTGCTATGCCGGGATGGGTAACGCACAGGAGGATAAGACGGAGAAAGCCGTTCCTGCTATAGTTTCCGATTCCGTGGAGGTAGCTGCCCCGGATTCTACCGTGCAAGCCGTCTTGATGGCGGCCGATTCGGTGGGCGTACCGGAAGTGAAGATGAAGCTGGCTTTTAAGCCGAATCCGACAAAAGCGGTCTTGTTCGCCTTGGTTCCGGGTCTGGGACAGATCTATAACCGGAAATATTGGAAATTACCGATCGTTTACGGTGGCTTGATGGGATGTATGTATGCCGTGACTTGGAATAATAAGAATTATAAGGATTATTCGACGGCTTATAAGGATATCATGTATGATGCCGCTAAGAATCTGGAAAATCCGGATGCTTGGAGTAAAAGTTGGCAAGACTTGACTTCCATGGCTCCTGAGGATGCGATTAATAATTCCAATTTCAAGGATCAATTGAAAAGACAGAAGGATTATTTTCGTCGATATAGAGACTTGAGTATAATTATTACGGTCGGGGTGTATGCGTTGAGTATCGTGGATGCTTACGTGGATGCCCAGTTATTCGATTTTGATATATCACCGGATTTATCCTTGCATTTGGAGCCGGTTGTTAGTCCGAAGACGAGTGTCACGCCTCGTACTTACGGATTGAATTGCAGTCTAAAATTCTGATATACATGAAAAGATACCTGCTAGCACTCATTTGTTTAAATTGTTTGGTCTCATTGGTCTATGCGCAGGAAGAGACCCGAATTGAGGAAAAAGATACCTTAAGCTCGCTGGAGTCTGAGGTCGGATTGATTCCGGAAAGCTTGGATGCGAACGTGGATAGTTTGCTCCGTACTTGGCATGTGCAATATTTCTCAAAAAGAGAGGACTTTTGCCATGATGACGACGAGAATGTCTATTTCCCGGATTCGGTCTATATCGACCGCCTGTCTAGGCTTCCCAGCGTGATCGCTTTGCCCTATAATAATATAGTGCGTGATTGTATTGACTTATATGCGGAGCGTAAACGAAATTTAGTGCGTTATATGCTGGGGATGGCGGACTTTTATTTTCCGATAATCGAGCAGGTGTTGGATGAGCATGGCCTGCCTATTGAATTGAAATATCTCGCCGTCGTGGAAAGTGCCTTGAATCCGGTAGCCCTCTCTCGAGTGGGCGCTTGTGGTTTATGGCAATTCATGCTTCCTACGGGTAAGAGCTATGGCTTGGAGATTAATAGCTTGGTGGACGAGCGCCGGGACCCCTTGAAAGCGACCGAGGCCGCTTGTAAGTATTTCAAGGATATGTACGCTATCTATGGGGATTGGAATTTAGTGTTGGCATCTTATAACTGCGGGCCGGGCAACGTGAATAAAGCGATCCGTCGTTCGGGGGGCAAGACGGACTTCTGGGATATCTTCCCTTATTTACCGAAAGAGACTCGTTCATACGTCCCCTTATTTATCGCCGCCAATTACGTCATGAATTATTATTGCGAGCATAACATCTGTCCGATGCAAACCAGCTTGCCGCTAGCCACGGATACGGTCATGGTGAATAATGCCCTACATTTGCAGCAAGTATCGGATCTATTGCAAGTAGATATTGAGACGTTGCGTGCGTTAAATCCACAATATAAAAGAGACATCGTTCCGGGTAATACCCGCCCTTCGGTTTTGAAACTACCTGCGGCAGAAACCTATGCTTTCATTGATAAAGAAGATACGGTCTATATGCATCGGATCGAGGAACTGTTGGCGAATTGCATTTCTGCGAATAACTCTAATGGCTCTTTACCAAGTGGTGCGACCCGGGAAAAAATCACCCACGTGGTATTGAGTGGTGAGAATCTTTATACGATCGCTAATCGCTATGGAGTGACAGCGAAAGATATCCGTAAATGGAACGGGCTAGGCTCCAACCGGGTAGCGAAAGGAAAACGGTTAAGATTATATGTAGATAATGGGGGTGTCGCTTTTGCCTCGGCTGCCAAGACTCCGGTGAAATCAACTGCGACAACAACGAAAAAGTCGGCTTCCGTCGCTACAAAACAGATCGCTTCCGCCAATAAAGATTTTGTCTCTTATAAGGTTAAATCGGGAGATTCACTTTATTCGATTTCCAAGAAATACCCTGGGGTTACCGCCTCTTCCTTACAAAAGGTGAATGGGCTGTCAAGTCCGGATATCCGTCCGGGCCAAGTACTGAAGATACCGGTAGGATGATCATTCGGGGATAAATTCGTCTTTAACTCTTTTTTTTCGCTTTCTTCGTGCACTGGAGAAGGATGTGAATGATTTTTTATTCCTTTGTATACGAAAAAAGATACAATCGTATGGGTTCATTGGATGAAAAGATATCAGTGGTCAAGGCTAAACCTTGGTTGGTCAGTTTGGTTTGCGCGGTGTTTATCGCCTACCCGAATTTGGCATGGATCTTTTGTGACATGAGCTATCTGGCTCCGAACGATCATCAAGGGTTTTTGCTCTTCTTTGGGTTCCGTTTTCTTTACTTTTGGGGACTTATTTGGTTTTTGCTGAAAAGTAACTTGAAGCATGAGGATTGTACCTCCTTCTTCGAGCGGTTGTTCTGGAATGCCTTGTACGTTTCTGGAGGCTTTGTTGTCTATAAATTGATCTCCTTCCTGACTATTAGTTATGATCGTTTTTTGAGTATCATTATCTTCCAGTTTATCGTGTTGGCGTTGTTATGTACCTTGATCGGCTATATACAAATGCTATATCACAATCAACGGGAAAAGGATCAATTGATCGAGAATCTGCGTGTCGAGAATTTGCAGAGCCGCTGCGATGCATTGGTGAACCAGATCAATCCGCATTTCTTTTTCAATTCATTGAATGGAATCTCCTCCTTGATACGGAAGAAAAACGATGAGAATACCTTGTTGTATGTTACGAAATTGTCCGATATATTCCGTTATATCCTTCAGAGTGATAAAAAGAATTTGGTACCACTGTCGGAGGAGCTTGCGTTTATAGAGGCTTTTCAGCATGTAATGGTAGTCCGTTTCGCCAATAAGCTTACTTTTACGATCGAAGTTCCCGAAGATAAGCGGAACTTGCGAATTCCCGTATTATCTTTGCTTCCGTTGGTAGAGAACGTGACGGTACATAATATTATAGACAGCGAGCACCGAATGGATATCTTGATCCGGCTGAACGAGCGAATGGAACTGGTTGTTTCTAATCCAATCTATCCGAAATTGACCTTACCGGATACGAATGGAACCGGGCTTAAGAATCTGGAGAATCGTTTCTTTCTATTAATGAATAAACAAATACGGGTAGAATCTGATGAGGATGAGTTTCAGGTATACCTACCCCTAAAATGATGCTATATGAGAATACTGATCGTAGAGGACGAGACCGCCGCCTATGAGAACTTAGCGGATATGTTGGTTACAATAGATCCCACGATTGAGATCATGGGAAATACGGAGAGTGTCCGGCAAACGGTACGTTGGCTGCAAGCCAATCCGAGGCCGGATTTGATTTTTATGGATATTCATTTATCGGACGGTTCCGCTTTCGCTATTTTTGACCAGATAGAGGTGGAGGTACCGATCATCTTTACTACGGCGTACGATCAATATGCGATCGACGCTTTCAAAGTAAACAGCATAGACTATATCTTGAAGCCGATTAAGCCGGAAGAATTGAAACGGGCCTTAGATAAGTTTAGCCGATGGAATCATCAAGATATCATCCATTATTTATCCCAATTAACACAGTTGTCTACTACTCCTAAATACAAGGATAAACTACTGATTCCTGTTAAGGATAAATTGTTGCCTATTAGCTTGAAAGATGTGTCTTGTTTCTATACGGCTGATAAGAATACATATGTTTATTTAAAGACTGGTAATTCGTATCCATATGCTAAAACATTGGAACAGATAATTTCTTCTTTAAGTCCTGCTGATTTTATCCGTGCGAATAAACAATTCATCATTTCTCGTGATAGCGTGAAGGACATAACAATTTGGTTTGATAGCCGTTTGCTCGTTACTTTGGATATAGAAGTGCCTGAGCGTATATATATTAGTAAAAATAAAGCATCCGAGTTTAAGTCTTGGATAGTAAGTCTGGAATGATAATTAAATAGAAATGCCGGTTCTCTTAAAGCCGGCATTTTTTTGCCCTTTTCGTGTTCAATCCCCATTTTTTCCTTTTCGTCAACAATCGGAAACTGCCTATCCGATAATTCTTCATCTTTGCAATACAAACAAGGAGATACATCAATAAGATGTAAGTTGAAATTTTGATGTTAATCCGAGTTTTATCATACACATTAGATAGGTTAATAGGTTTGTAAAAAAGGATTAGTCCGAAACAAAAGAATGTTTAGGCTATCTTCTCTAAAATGAGTGTTTGTTTTGTGAATGGTTTTGTAATAGGTAAATTGTAGGTATTATGAGAAAGTTAATTATGGCGGTAGCGGTTTTGGGAATGAGTGCTACAATGAATTTTGCGAAAGCGCAATGTGTGAATGAATATGGGAATAAAGAACCGTTTGCGGTAGAGTTTAGCCGATTGAGTTCTTATCTAGGATTGGCTCCTTACCAAATGGAGGAGGTACTTAACATTAATGATTATTTTGTACAAGAACAAAGAAAGAGTTTGAGCAAAGACCTGAAGCGTCAGGATGAACGATTGCAAAAAGCCGTGTATGGCAATTTGAAGCTGATGAAAGAGGCGTTGACTGCCGATCAGTATCGCAAGTATGTCATATTGTTAAATGTAACTAACAACAATAACCGATTAACCGGAGCTGTGACATTTACGGATATCTATTTGGCTGAGAATAAATGAGTGTAACCTTGGCTCGATGTGATGTTGATTAGAAAGGCGATCCTTGTGTCGAACAGGGATCGTCTTCTTTGCTTCTGTCCTTTTCCTTTTGGAAGTGCGCTATCAGATTTTAGCGAAAGCTTGATCCAGATCATCTATAATATCATCTATATATTCGGTTCCGATGCTCAAGCGTACGGTGGATGGTGTTATGTGCTGTTGGGCAAGTTCTTCCGGGCTCATTTGGGAATGAGTGGTCGTGTATGGATGAATGACAAGGCTCTTTACATCGGCGACATTCGCTAGTAGGGAAAAGATCTCCAGTGAGTCGATGAATTTCCAAGCGGCTTCCTGCCTGCCTTTGATCTCGAAGGTGAAGATACTGCCGGCACCATTTGGGAAATATTTATTGTAAAGTTCGTGGTCCGGATGGGTAGGAAGTGATGGATGATTCACCTTTTCTACTTTCGGATGTTTTGATAAATAATCCACGACTTTCAATGCGTTTGCTACATGGCGTTCCACGCGTAGGGATAAGGTCTCTAATCCTTGCAACAAGATAAAAGCATTGAAAGGAGAGATCGTTGCCCCGGTATCGCGAAGAATGACCGCACGGATACGGGTGACAAAGGCGGCGGAACCTGCTACGTCCGCAAATATGGCTCCATGATAACTTGGGTCTGGTTTGGCTAATGTAGGAAACTTATCGGCATTCGCCTTCCAGTCGAAAGTACCTCCATCTACAATTACGCCTCCTAGACTACTGCCATGTCCCCCTATGAACTTTGTGGCGGAATGGATGACGATGTCAGCTCCATGTTCGATCGGACGAATCAAGTAGGGGGTTCCGAACGTATTGTCTACGATTAATGGAATATGCTGTCGGTGGGCGACTTCCGCTACCGCATCCAGATTCGTTACGTCAGAGTTAGGATTCCCGAATGTCTCTACATAAATGGCTTTCGTGTTTTCCCGGATAGCTGCTTCTAATGCGTTTAGGTCATTTACATTGATAATCGTATTAGTAATGCCTTGGGAGGCCAGTGTATGGGTGATCAGGTTGAAGGAACCGCCATATAAATTATCGGCTGCGATAATATGATCTCCTGCCCTCACTATGTTCTGTAATGCATAGGTGACAGCCGCTGCTCCTGAAGCCACGGCCAAACCTGCCACGCCTCCTTCTAAGGCAGCTACACGTGCCTCGAAAACGCCTTGCGTGGAGTTTGTCAAACGTCCGTAAATATTCCCTGCGTCACGTAGGCCGAAACGGTCTGCCGCATGTTGTGCGTTATGGAATACATAGGAAGTTGTTTGATAAATGGGTACCGCACGTGCGTCGGTTGCGGAATCCGGTTGTTCTTGTCCTACATGAAGTTGTAATGTCTCGAAATGTAACTTCTTTGTTGCCATAGTCATCTTGTTTATTTAGTTCTTATTCTGTTGGCAAATGTATGATGTGTGTGCTTTTTGGACAAGATTCGTTGAGAATATAGAAAATAATACTATTTTTAGGGCTATAAATAGAATACATCTTCGGCGAAGGACGTTGGGGAATCAATCCGATAGAATTTTTTTCTTATGAATGTTTCAGATAAGTTAGACAAGGTGGATCTGCAAATCCTCCGAACGTTACAAGATAATGCCCGGTTGACTACGAAAGAGTTGGCGGCAAGGGTCAGTCTCTCGTCAACCCCGGTGTTCGAGCGTTTAAAACGTCTTGAGAATAGTGGATATATAAAGAAGTATATAGCGGTACTAGATGCGGAGAAGCTGAATCAAGGCTTTGTTGTCTTTTGTAGCGTGAAATTGGTTCGGCTGAATAAGGATATAGCTTTTGAGTTTACCCGGATTATCCAAGAAATCCCCGAGGTAACGGAGTGCTATAATATTTCAGGCGATTATGATTACTTATTGAAGATACACGCTCCCAATATGAAATATTATCAAGAGTTTATTTTAAATGTGTTAGGAACGATCGATAGTTTGGGCTCGTTGAGAAGTACTTTTGTCATGGACGAGGTTAAACACGACTATGGGATCCATATTTAAGCAGTAGATATTCTATTTTTGTCTTTTGTTAGGGTTTCCTTCCAAATATTTGTATATATTTGTGGCTATACAGTATAAAAATGGGAGGTGTAAAACCATGGACGATACAAAGGACACAAAAGATATAAAAGAAACGGGCGAGGCTGCGTCCGTTCTCTCTGCGGACGAACAGATGATACAAGATGGGTTCAATGCGTTGTTGAACGATTATTTGAAGTCAAACCACCGCCGTAAGGTCGAACGAATCACGAAAGCTTTTAATTTCGCTAATCAAGCGCACGCCGGAGTGAAACGGCGTTCCGGCGAACCTTATATAATGCATCCTATCGCCGTGGCTCGTATCGTATGCCGGGAGATGGGTTTGGGCTCTACCTCTATTTGCTCTGCGTTATTGCATGATGTCGTGGAAGATACCGAGTATACGGTGGAGGATATCCGGGATATGTTCGGAGACAAGATCGCCCAGATCGTGGATGGCTTGACGAAGATATCCGGTGGCATTTTTGGGGAACAGGCCTCGGCTCAAGCCGAGAACTTCCGTAAGTTGCTGCTGACTATGAGCGATGATATACGGGTGATTCTAATCAAGATCGCAGACCGTCTTCATAATATGAGAACCTTGGGTTCCATGCTTCCCGCCAAGCAATTTAAGATCGCGGGTGAGACTCTTTATCTGTATGCTCCTCTGGCGCATCGTCTGGGTCTCTTCTCGATCAAGACGGAACTGGAGGATTTGAGTTTTAAATATGAGCATCCGCAAGAATACGATTTCATCAGCGCTAAGTTGAAAGCGACAGAAGAGAGCCGTAATAAATTATTCGAGCATTTCGCCGCCCCTGTGGACGAGAAGCTGAAATCGATGGGACTTCAGTATGAGATGCGTGCCCGTGTGAAATCGGTCTATTCCATTTGGAATAAGATGGAAAGCAAGGGTGTCGCTTTCGAGGATATTTATGATATTTATGCGGTCCGCATTATTTTTGACCCGCTTCCCGGTGTGGACGAGAAAAACCAATGTTGGGATATCTACTCGGCTATTACGGATATTTACCGGATTCGTCCCGACCGTATCCGTGATTGGGTGAGCCGTCCGAAAGCGAACGGTTATCAAGCGCTTCATCTGACCGTTATGGGACCGGATGGACAATGGGTAGAGATCCAGATCCGTAGCCGCCGTATGGATGATATCGCAGAGAAAGGCTTCGCTGCCCATTGGAAATACAAGGAATCCAACGTGGAGGAGGATACGGAATTGGATAAATGGATACAAACCATTACCGAGATCTTGGAGAGTCCGGACCCGAATGCGCTGGATTTCTTGGATACGATCAAACTGAACTTATTTACTTCCGAGATATTTGTTTTCACTCCGAAAGGAGATATAAAGACATTGCCCCAAGGGGCTACCGCCTTGGATTTCGCTTATGCGCTTCACTCCGATATCGGTAATAAATGTATTGGCGCTAAGGTAAACCATCGTTTGGTGCCATTGAGTCATCCGCTGTCCAGTGGAGATCAGGTGGAGGTCTTGACTTCACGTTCTCAGGAGCCGCAACCGGAGTGGTTGAACTTCGTGACTACCGCTAAGGCTCGTGCGAAGATCGATGCCGTATTAAAGCGTGTCCGTAAAGAGGTCGCTAAGTATGGAGAGATAAAAGTTCTTGATGCCTTCAAGCGTTCGGAGCTTGAGGCGAGTACATCCAATCTGGATAAATTAGGTATGTACTTTGGATTCTCGAAACGCGAGGAATTCTTTTATGCGGTAGAGAAGGGGGATGTGGTTTTGCCCGAGAATTTAAAGAAGCTGTTGAAGGAGAAGACGGATAATGTCTTGTTTAAGTATGTGAAACAGGCGTTGGGTGTCGCTTCCAAGAAGGTGAAACAACCCGAAGAGGAGGAAGCCAAGAAAGAGAAGCCTAAATATGATAAGAAAAAGCCTTATTTATTGAAAGAGGAGGCTTTTGAGCGTAATTATGTAATTGCCGAATGTTGTAAGCCGATTCCGGGAGATGACTCTTTAGGTTTTATCAATGACGATGGTAACGTAGTGGTTCATAAACGTTCCTGCCCGATCGCCATGCGCTTGAAAAGTAGCTTTGGCGAACGTATCTTGAATACGGTTTGGAGCAGCCATATGAACGCTTCTTTTGAGGCCACGCTAGAGGTGAAAGGTATAGACTCGATAGGCGTACTGAATACGATCACGAAAACGATTTCCGAGGATTTCAACGTGAACATCATGCGCTTGCTGATCGAGGCGAAAGACGGCGTGTTCGAAGGTAAGATAAAGATGAAAGTTCATGACGTAGAAGATATCCAGAAAATGTGCGTGACTTTGTCGAAGATACAGAATATTAAATCTGTCGGACGTGTAGCGGATTAAGTGTAGCGAAGTGCTTCGCTACACTTTTGTTTTATAAAAGCTTTATCAGCCGACAATCAAATAAGTTATATAAGCTATATAACAAGCGATCAATAGGATTCCCTCCGGCCTAGTGATGGTCCGTTTCTTGAAGAAAAGGCCAAAAATATAAAGCAATACGCATGAACCGATCATGACGCCCAAATCCAGATTGGTAATGCCTTGTATGTTCATCGGCGTGATTGTCGCGCTACAACCTAATACGAAGAATATATTGAAGAGGTTGGAACCGATAACATTTCCGATCGCCATCTCCGGGTTCTTCTTTAATGCGGCCACGACGGAAGTCGCTAACTCAGGAAGAGAGGTTCCTCCGGCCACTAAAGTCAAACCGATAATAGATTCGCTGACACCCAGTCCACGGGCGATACCAGAAGCTCCATCCACGAAAAATTGTCCTCCGTAAATCAAACCAGCCAATCCACCAATGATGAATAAACTCGCTTTCCAAATGGGCATTATTTTAATCGTGCTCTCTCCATTTTCCTCTCTATTATGTGCGATCGCGAATGTATAGCCAAGGAAAATGGCGAAGAAGCATAATAGTAACATTCCATCGCTACTACTGATACTATTTTGCGACGCGCCGTTGATCAAAACGTCATTCGCGCAAATAAATAATACGATTGAGGCAAGCACGCAAAGAGGGATCTCTTTGCTCAACGTACTTTTCGTGACGCTGATCGGTACGATAGCGGCCGTACAGCCGACAATCATCAAGGCGTTAAATATATTGCTTCCTACTACATTACCAATAGCGATATCTGAGCTTCCTTTCAAGGCAGATACGACACTGACCGTTAATTCCGGTGCGGAAGTCCCAAACGCCACAATAGTTAGCCCGATTACTAAGCTGGAAATATTGAAGCGTTTGGCTACCGAGGCGGCACCATCCGTCAAGGCGTTAGCCCCAACTAAAATTAGTAGTAAACCGCCAATTAGTAATACGATATCCATTAGTCTTTAGAATGGCAAATCATCGATAGGATTGGCCGGTCCGAAATCAGGAGCGGATGAGGCTGGAGCCGTAGGAGCGGAAGCCGGAGCGAAATTATCCGGAGTTACTCCCATCGGAGCGGCTTGAGAAGCTGCCGCCATCGGACGGTCTACTTTCCATGCGTTGATACTGGTGAACCAGCGGCCTTGGTACTCACGGCTGTCAATGTCGAAAGAGACTGTCAATTCCTCGCCCGGCTGAATGGCCGCTTGAGCGATCTTATCCGCTCCGAATATCTGGAAGCATACTTTCTTGGGATATTGATCGTGTGTCTCTAATACGTACTCTTGTTTTTTCCATTCGTTTCCGGCTTTGCTGACACCGCCTACTTCCGGTAGGACTTGAATAATTTTTCCTGTAATTTCCATGTCTTGTATTTTATTTGCTTATGTTTTATTTAATTGGGGACGAAGGTACGGTTTTGTTCTGGTTTTATCAACAGAATAATCACACTTTCGGGGCAAAAGCATCGAATGCGTCTTTCATAGCTAACAGCTCTTCTTTGATCTGTTTCAGGCGGTTTACGATCTCTTCTTGCCGGATCGTCGTCTCTTTATTGTCCTTCAGTTTTTGCCGTGCGCCGGCCAAGGTCATCCCTCTCTCTTTAACCAGATGGTAGATGAGGCGTACCGCGTCGATATCCTCCTGCTTGTAAAAACGGGTACCTTTGCTCGTCTTCCTTGGATTGATGATATCGAACTCCTTCTCCCAAAAGCGAAGGGTGGACTCGTTCACGTCGAACATCTGCGCCACCTCGCTGATGGAAAAATAGAGTTTGAGATCTTTATTCTTTTTTAGACTCATACTGCTAATGAAGTTTAATCCATAACCTGACCATGATTCTCGGCAATCTGGATCATACGGTCGTATTCCTCAGGTGAGAGATCCATGTAATAGTATTTAGATGGGTTATCATACTTCCCTCGTACGATTACCTCATAATGCAAGTGAGGACCGGTAGATTTCCCGGTATTTCCAACCTCGCCAATCACCTCTCCACGAGTAACCTTTTGTCCGACACGTTTCTTGAACTTACTCATATGACCGTATAAAGTCTGATAGCCGTAGCCATGATCGATAATCAAACAATTTCCGTATCCCTGTTTCCAAGCGGCGAAAGTGACAACGCCATTACCTGTCGCATAGATCTCCGTTCCCACTTTAGCCGAGAAATCCATTCCGGAATGGAAACGAGGTGTACGGTAAATCGGGTCGATACGTACGCCATAGCCGGAAGCGGTACGACGCAGATCCTTATTGGAAATCGGCTGGATCGCCGGGATACATTTACTTCTCTCTTCTTGGTTCTTTCCTAGGGAGATCAGTTCTTCCAAGGAATTGGATTGGATATATAATTGCTTACGTAGCATATCCATCTTTTGGGTCGTGGAGACCACAAGCTCCGGATTGGACAGGCTCATCAAATGCTCGTAACGGTTTGTCCCTCCAAACCCGGCTTTCCGAACGGATTCGGGTATAGACTCAGCTTGGAAGATAGCCCGGTACAGATTCTCATCACGCTGTTGGATATCATCCAATACGTCCAACGCGTTATTTAAGCGAAGGGAAAGTACCTCGTATTGAGAGTCCACCAAATGCATCATGACGAAAAAAGTGGCTACGCCGAACGCTATTCCGGTGCTTAAATGGCGGAGAACGGTGAACAGCCGGTCTTTGCTAGATGGGTATACACGCTCATAATTGAGTGTGTTCGGATTGTATAAATAGTATGTTTTGCGACTTTTAAAGAGTTTCATCTACATTTTTTGTTATCTGAATGCACGCAAAAATAATAATTTGCAGTACTTTTGCAAATTGTTTTTCAGAATATTAACGAGAACTATATAAATAGATTATGTTGACAGCAAAAGAAATCCGTGAATCCTTCAAGCAATTCTTCGCTTCTAAGGAACACCAGATCGTGCCTTCCGCTCCAATGGTGGTAAAGGGTGACCCCACGTTGATGTTTACGAACGCGGGAATGAATCAGTTTAAAGATATTATCTTGGGCAACGTGCCCCGTAAGTATCCTCGTGTCGCGGACTCTCAGAAATGTCTTCGTGTTAGCGGTAAGCATAACGATTTAGAGGAGGTAGGACATGATACCTATCACCATACGATGTTTGAGATGCTCGGAAACTGGTCGTTCGGAGATTATTTTAAGAAAGAGGCGATCAACTGGGCTTGGGAATACTTGGTAGAGGTATTGAAGCTGAATCCGGAGCGTTTATATGCCACCGTATTCGAGGGAAGCCCTGCCGAAGGCTTAGATCGTGATAACGAAGCTGCTGGTTATTGGGAGCAATATTTACCGAAAGATCATATTCTAAACGGTAACAAACATGATAACTTCTGGGAAATGGGGGACACGGGTCCTTGCGGTCCCTGTTCCGAGATCCATATCGACCTTCGTTCGGACGAGGAGCGTGCGGCGGTCAGCGGCGCCGATATGGTAAATAAGGATCATCCGCAGGTAATCGAGATCTGGAACCTTGTGTTCATGCAATTCAACCGCAAGGCCGACGGCTCTTTGGAACCGCTGCCGGCTAAGGTGATCGATACCGGTATGGGATTCGAGCGTCTGTGTATGGCATTGCAGGGTAAGACCTCAAATTATGATACGGACGTATTCCAACCGATTATCAAGGTAATCGCAGGAATGGCGGGTACGACTTACGGTACGGATAAACAGCAAGATATCGCTATGCGTGTGATCGCCGATCACATCCGTACGATCGCTTTCGCTATCACGGACGGACAGTTGCCTTCCAACGCTAAGGCCGGTTATGTAATCCGTCGTATCTTGCGGCGTGCCGTTCGTTACGGTTATACATTCTTGGATCGCAAGGAAGCGTTTATGTATAAGCTTTTGCCTGTATTGATCGAGACGATGGGCGACGCTTATCCGGAATTGATCGCTCAGAAAACCTTGATTGAGAAGGTTATCAAGGAGGAGGAAGAATCTTTCCTTCGTACCTTAGAAACCGGTATCCGTTTGCTGGATAAGAAAATGGAGGAGACGAAGGCTGCGGGCAAGACGGTCTTGAATGGCGTAGATGCCTTTACATTATATGATACCTACGGATTCCCGTTGGACTTGACGGAATTGATTCTTCGTGAGAACGGCATGGAAGCCGATATCGAGGAGTTCAATAAGGCTATGCAGAAGCAGAAAGAGCGTGCCCGTAACGCCGCCGCTATCGAGACAGGCGACTGGATCACGCTGAAAGAGGGTGAATGTAAGTTCGTGGGTTATGATTTGTTCGAATGCGAGGCAGAGATCTTGCGTTATCGCCAGATCAAACAAAAGAATAAAGTATTATATCAGATCGTTCTGGATCAAACCCCGTTCTATGCGGAAATGGGTGGACAGGTCGGTGATACGGGTTGGTTGATCGCCGATGACGAGAAGATCGACGTGATCGATACGAAACGTGAGAATAATTTGCCGGTTCATTTGGTTACTAAACTACCGAAGGACGTAACGGCTACATTTACCGCGAAGATCAACGTGAAAAAGCGTATCCAGTGTGAGTGTAACCACTCTGCCACGCACCTTTTGCATGAGGCGTTGCGTGAGGTATTAGGTACGCACGTAGAGCAGAAAGGTTCTTATGTCTCTCCGGATTCTCTTCGTTTCGACTTCTCTCATTTCCAGAAAGTAACGGAGGAGGAGATTCGTAAAGTGGAAATCTTGGTCGGCCAGAAGATCCGTGCGAACTTCCCGTTGGAAGAGCATCGTAATATGCCGATAGCGGAAGCTAAGGCGTTAGGTGCTATGGCTCTGTTTGGCGAGAAGTATGGAGACGAGGTTCGCGTCGTGAAATATGGAAGTTCCGTGGAGTTATGTGGTGGTACACATATCCCGGCTACCGGAATGATCGGTTCTTTACATATCGTGGGCGAGAGTTCTATCGCTGCCGGTGTCCGTCGTATAGAGGCGGTTACGGCCGAGGGAGCGGAGGATTTCGTTTATGCTCAGCAAGATTTGATCCGTGAGTTGCGTTCATTGATGAACAATATGCCGAATTTGGCGCAAGCGATGAAAAAGTCTATCGAGGAAAACGCGGAGATGAAGAAACAGATCGAGGATTATATCCGTGAGAAGTCTATGCGTTTGAAGGAGGAGATCGTGGCGAAAGCTTCGGAGAGCAACGGTATCAAGGTTATGCAGTTCGTTGGTAAGGCAAATGCGGACGCTATGAAGAACGTGGCTTTCCAGATCAAGGCGGAGACAACCGATAGCTTTGTCTTTGTTGCCGGTATCATTGACGATAACAAATGCACGCTCATGCTTATGTTAAGCGATGATTTGGTGAAAGAGGGCTTGCATGCCGGTAAGATCGTAAAAGAGGCCGCTAAGCATATCCAAGGCGGTGGTGGTGGACAACCCCATTTCGCTACGGCCGGCGGTAAGAACATGGAGGGCCTTTCCATTGCGGTTGGCGCTGTGAAAGAGGCTGTTGGAGTACAGTAAAATCGGTTCGGAAGAAATTGACTTTTCTTTCGGACGCAATGATAGATTCCTTCGGATCGAATAAGAATTCCATCCGAAGGAATTTTTTTATGTCGTTTTGATAATCGGAATACATGTTTTACCTTTGTGGTCTAAGGTTTTAAATAAAAAAGATATGTCAGAGCAAAAAGTGGTTATTTGCAAGGACCTGAAATCGGAACTGCAAGATTTTCTCTCCTCTCTAAAATACGATAAGTTGTTCATCCTTATGGATACGAATACCAAAGAGAAATGTTTTCCCTTGGTAGAGGATATACCGGCCTTTCAAAAGGCGCCGATTCTCGTGATGGAAGCGGGTGATATGAATAAGGGTTTTGTCTCTTTAGCCCAGATATGGACAGCTTTGTCGAATGAGGGGGCTTCCCGTAACTCCTTGCTGGTGAATTTGGGCGGCGGTATGATTACGGATATGGGTGGTTTTGCCGGCGCTACTTTCAAGCGGGGCATCCGTACGATCAATATCCCTACGACCTTGATGGCGTCCGTCGATGCTGCGGTTGGCGGTAAGACTGGTATCAACTTCAATGGGTTGAAGAACGAGGTCGGTTCTTTTTATCCCCCCTTGTGTGTATTCATCGATTGCGATTTCTTGCGCACGTTGGATCGCGATAATATCCTTTCCGGTTATGCGGAGATGATCAAGCACGGGTTGATTAGTTCGATGGAGAATTATGCGTCTGTCATGCTTTTTGATATCGACACCATGAATTATTCGTATTTGAATAGTTTGGTAGGCCAGTCGGTCGCCGTGAAAGAGCGGATCGTAGAGGAAGATCCCAAGGAACAAGGTATTCGTAAGGCATTGAATTTCGGTCATACGATCGGCCACGCTTTCGAGAGCTTGTCTTTCCTGAAAATGCGTCCGATCTTGCATGGTCATGCGGTAGCGGCGGGTATCGTGAGCGAGCTTTACCTCTCGCATAAGCTGTGTGGCTTCCCGATGGAGAAATTGAGTCAAGTCGTTTGTTATATAAAAGAGTATTATCCGGCGCTCTTCTTTGACTGCACGGACTACGATACCTTATATGAGTTAATGACACATGATAAAAAGAATGAGGGCGGTATCATCAACTTCACTTTACTGAAAAATGTAGGAGATGTCCGTATCAACCAATCGGTCACCAAGGAAAAA
>OHGO01000468.1_pt1 | contig 16213 bp, 14 predicted proteins | sample 1567891 | NCBI WGS metagenome assembly OHGO01 (sample SAMEA3879526, study PRJEB24766) | human gut metagenome | biome: human-associated habitat; feature: feces | place: USA | collected 1985/1987
AGGGCGATCGTACGGCGACCGACCTTTGGCGTGAGAACGCGGCGATCACGGCGACGGCCCTGTTGTTCGCGGCCACCGATGCGGGGCTGGCCTCCTGTTGGGTGCATGTGAACGGACGTCCCTGCCTGAAGGATCAGCCCGACGGAGCGCAGGCGGAAGATTATCTGCGGGAGTTCCTTCCCGTCCCGGCGGAGCACGGCATCCTGTGCGCCGTCGCCCTGGGTTACTCCGACTTCGAGCCTGCGGCCCTGCCCCCGTTCGATGCGGGAACGCATATCCACTGGCCGGAAAAGTAGCGGGGTCGAATCGAGTCCGGGGCGGGCGAGTGTCGGGAAGGACCTCGTTCGGTCGTTTTATGTCGTTTGCCGGTGCTTGTATCGGGAACCCGGCGATTCGACTTTCTTGGGTTGAATTTATCTTTTTCGCGGCGAAAATCCGGTTCGTCGAATAAAAAAACCGCAACCTCTCCGTTGCGGTTTTTCTGTTTCGGTATATAATCGGCAAAACGAGATGCGACGAAGTTCAAAACGAGATGCGACTTTTGGAGGGTTGGAGTAGTCCAAAACGAAAAGCGACGAAAATTTCACACACTTATCAAACGTGGAGTAAATACGTTTCCCGTTTCCATATTAGGGAAGATTTATAAACGAATCCAGAAAAATACACAGTTCGAACGGCAATCAAAAGCTGTTCGAACTGTGTATTGTATTAAGTTATCAATATGATTTCGCCCATCGATTCAAGGTACATAAATTAGGATATCTCCAACAATGACATCAGATATTTAGTTTGTTCGTCCATAACCGTCGCATTTACCTTTGCAACAAATAAATTGGTGAATATCTTTCCAAAGCATTGTATTTATCTGTCCTGTCAGATAGGCTACTTCTTCGCCTTGCATCGGCATTGCGGATGCTACGGCGATGTCGTCGCACAGGTGCCGCAGTTCATGCTCGAAAGAGTTCAGGAATTGTGCCTGGGATGACGCCAATCCTACGACTACGACAGACCTTCGCCGGGTCTTGTTGGAATAGGTGAATCCCGAATCCATATCGGCCTTTTCCAAATTTTCCCGTACTCGCTCCATAATTGGCCTGGGACACTCTATCTGTTCCAAAGAAAAAAGGATAGAGCGCGTGTGATAGCCATGTACGGCGAAGTAAAACCGCACATGCCAATCATAGTTCTCTATCCTCAGATCCCGCAGCTTCATGTCGTCGAATACACTTTTTGAATCCTTACATACGGTCTGTCGAGCCGCTTTCTGGATTTGATTCCGTTACAGGACATCTTCCCACGGCACATTTGTTCCCGACCCTATCAGATCGGCGAAATATCGTGTGAAGGGCAGCCCGGGATAGGCGTCTTCATCGTCGATGAAATCCTTGACGAACAGGGCCAGGTGTTGTTCATCGGCAATGGATGATCCCCAGTAATCGGCCCGGGCCATATTCGCGACATATACACAGTCGTAGCCGTTGTCGTGCTTGAGCTCGATACCGTTCGTCTTGAGCAATTTGTCGATCTGCTCTTTGGTGATGGGTTCTATTTTCTTCCCGTCGCGGTCCTTCATGCGGCTGACGGCAAATTCACACATTTTCTTTGAAAAAGACCATCCGTTTTTTTCGAGGTATGCGCGAATATCTGCCGGCATGGAGTCCCTTGCGTCCAATCTTTCTCTGTCCATAGGTTTCGCTGTTAAAGAGAGGGGATTTCTCCCCTCTCCGGATTCGTTTTACCGGCGGAATCTGGAGTAGGGTCCGGTTCCCCGGACACCTCTTCGTTCGCCATATCCGTCGCTGCCGTATTCTCCGCCACGTTCGCCGTAGCCGTCGGGCATGTAGCCTCCCGTGTGACGCTCTCCGTAGCCGTCGCGCATTTCGCGTTTGGCATCCTCGTAGCCACACTCGTAGGCTTCGCGCATCTTGCGTTCGATTTCTTCACGCTCGCCGTACCCGTCACCGCGGTACCGGCCTTCGATTTCCCACATTCTCATGATTTGCTTGTTTTAGCAGACATTTGCGATTTAAGAAAGGCGTCCAGCGATGACTTCATGGAGGCGAACTCCGTTTGCATCTGACGAAGTTGTCCCACCTCTGCCCGCAGCTCCTGGAGCTCCTTGTCGCGTTGCGCCTGACCCGCGTACGCGGGATTCACTTCGCGCATGATCTGGTCGAAAACTTCCAGATTGGCCTTGTGTTTTTCGTAGGAATCCACAACGGACTGGCTCTGCTGCTTTGCCGCATTGATGGCATCTATGAGCCGTTCGCGGGATGTCGTGACCGTAAGTCCGTCCTTTGTCACCATATCGGCATTTACCGGGACGACCCATTTCTGGTCCCCTACCGGGAAGCTGACGGAAGGCTGCGCCGGGGGAAAGTTCCCGGGAGCGGGGAAATAGGGTTGTGGCGCCTCTTCAAGCGTCGCCATGTAGTATTTGGGAGTTCCGCGCATATCGAGTACATATACCGGAGCGCCTTTGGTTAAATTCGCAAACATCTTCGGTTAATTGTTTTTTTGAAAGCTCCGAGAGGGGTGGTTTCCCCTCCCGTTGCCTTCGGTTTATTCTTGGTTAAACTGCCCCTGTCATCAGTTGCAGGGTGTCGGTCTGCTTGTCGTAGAAGAGCTGGAATACACCCGTCCCCGGAATATCGGACACGGTGACATTGGCTCCGTTGTACGTGGTCACATTCTTGGTCACGCCGTTGGTTTCGAACAACACGGGAAGCGTGCCTGTCGTGCCTGCGGGTATTGCCTGCGACAGCTCGACCAGGACTATCCCCCTGTACCAGGAATTGGCAAAGGCGTGGTTTTGGAATGAGAACACGACATCGGCGGCATTGACCGTCACACCCGTAGTTTTGATGACCGGGATACCTCTGCGATTGACATACTGAAATGGGAATACTGCCATAGCATACCTCCTTTCCGTATTAACCCCAGAATCCGCCGTTGCCGCCGAGTCCGAACGCGGCACCGAAGCCCAGCCCGTATTGGGCGGCTACGCAGGCGGGCATCGCGTACACCTGCGGATTGGGAACCACGGTCGTAGGCGGCAGGCCGCACTCGATCTTTGCCAGCCGGTTGCTCAGATCGCCGATCGCAGCGTTGATGGGCGCTACGGCCTGGGCCTGCGACTGCATGATCGTCGCCGTCTGATGTTCTTGGGAGAGCTGCCCGGCCAATGCCGCGCTCTTGGCACGCTCGGCGTCGAGTTTGTTCTGCATCTCACGCATCTCGAGGGCACAGAAACGGTCGTTGATGACCTGCGTCTGGGCATCGATCTTCGAGCCGAGGGCATTGAACTGCGTGTTGGCGTTGCTCGTCAGGGTGTTGGTCTGATTGAGCGTTGCGAGCTGGCTTTCGTAGCCCTGGCGCTCGATGGCGGTGCGGACATCGCAGCAGCAGGAGGCCATCTGCGAAAGCACCTGTGCGTTGCCGGACTGTACGGCATTGATGATCTGCTGCGCCGAGAGGCCCGACTGTGCCTGGATGTTGCACAGAGCGGTCTGAATCTGCTGTACGGAACAGTTGAGCGAAGATGCGAGCTGGTTGATGGCGGTGCCGTTTCCCTGAATGGCATTCATCAGCAGCTGACGCCCTGCGTCGCCGTTCAGCTCGGCGGGAAGATTCGAGAGTCCGTTTCCGCGGCCACCGAAGCCACCCCATCCGTTGCCGCCCCAGAGCGCCCAGAGCAGGATCATCCACATCCACTCCCAGCCGTAGCCATTGCCGTAGCCGTTATTGCGGTTGTTTCCGTTCATCAACGCGGCCACGAGGTTGCCGTCCATTGCGCCACCGTTGTCGAACACTAAAGTTTTTTCGTTCATTGTTTTAGACTTTTACATTGTTGCGTCCGTTCGGCGGACGCTGCCGTTGAGCTCACAATGCAAAAATCGACATGAACGATGGGAGAATCAATCGTATCAGTCGCAGGTGGGACGGAGTTTGGACGCAATACGGACGAGGAGCATTTCGAACATTTTACCGCTTTGTTTACGACGGATATCGAATTGGGAAATCATCTTCTCTATGGGCCGTCGTGAGAAGTTCATCAGCGAGGATATGACCGGGGCGTGAAATCCCTGCCTCCAGAGGAAATAGACCAGTAAATACCTGGCATCCACGATCTCGGCGTTTTTGGCTTTGGATAGTATTCGCTCTTCCGAAATCTCCGTTTCTTGCGATACCGTGCCGAGAATTTGTCGGTAAAGTTCAGATTTGCACATATAGGATATTTCTCTTACCTTTGTTCACTCTCTTACCAAATAAAAATAAGTGCCAACACACTTGCAAAGGCTTTACAGCCCCTGTCGTGGTGTGTTGGCACCTTTATTATTAGCGGAAGGTAAGAGAGACGCTAATAAAGGCAGGGGCTTTTTTTACGCCCACCCCTGACGGGCGAAAGCTGTTAGAACAGATACTTTTTCAATGTCGGCCAAAGCAGGTAGAAGTAGATTGCCCCGACGGGAATCAACCCGGTTGCGAACAAGTTGCTGCTTTCGACCTGGCAATAGTAGAGTGTTCCTATCCCACCCACAATACAAACGAATGAGAAGAAGGCAAGGAAAAGCAGTCCGATTTTTTTAATTGTTTCCATAATTATAATTCGTTAAAAAGTTATTTCCGCCATAAATCCATACTTATGCTTCCTTGAACATAGGGGCCGTTATCGCGTGGGTCCCAGCCGAGGGATGCCGTGATATTGAACCTTCCGATGTTTCTGTGAAGTTGCCCTCCGATCCATACGCCACCCGTGCGATTAACGTAATAGACGCCTGCGGCAGGCCCGAGTTGCCATCGGTAGGGCGTTCGGATTATTTTCTGCTGCGTGATAGTACGTCCGTATGTTTCGATGTGTTCAAGGGTAGGGTGGCAGTCGCCCAGGGCTATTCCGCTCACTATGGCGAAGTAGCTGCTGTCGCGATATTCCCGGCGTTCGAATGGCAGCTGTACCGGCACACTGTCCCGGTTGGGATTTATTGTTACGGTGGTAAAGGTGGTATCCGCTGGGGCGAACAACCATTTCGGCACCTCTACCGAAATAGCCGAGGACAGTATTTTATGCGGTTGCGGTCTTTCGAAGTAGGCCGTATCGATTCGAGTATGCTCGATGATACGGACATCGACGGATCGCCTGCCGAGCCACCATCCGACAAGGAACAAGCCGGTCAGAAGGAGAATCAGGATTATTTTCCGCAGTACCATAATGAGTACGAGCTATCAACCGTTGATGAACAGATCCCAGCCGGCCATCACGTCCGTCATGCAGGCATCAACGCCATTTTCTACGCGCGACATAGCTGCGACTATCGGGATCATCACATCGCGGTTGGTTGCCGTGATCCATCCGTTTTCCGGGACGCCGGACAATTCGGATACCGTACGGATATATGCATCCGTGTCGTTCTCGCTCGGGGGTGCCCAGCGTGAAATCATCTTCCGAATGGTGTCGAGCCCGTATTTTCGGCTGTAAGTGTTCAGGCATTTGAACATCGCGCGGTATCCCCACGCCATAGATTCGAACTGCTTGAATGCAGCGTCGCGGGAAGGTTCCACCTCTCCCTTCCAATGGGTTCCATCCTTGCGGATATTCCCGGGATTGTTGTTACGAAGTCCTCTGGTCATTTTTTTGTGCTGTTTAATATGTTTTCTACATCTTCAGGATTTACATTGAGTTTGCGGGCTATTTCTCCGGTCAATGCTTTTCGAAACAGACGTAAGAATGGAAAGTTCGGATTGATGATTAAAGCGTTGCCACAGCTCGACCATGCTTCTGCCAGGCAAATGGCAGAACCCAGGATCACGGTCGTAATCTTCGTTTCGATACCTCCTGTCGTAACGAATTTATCGATGAAAACGAATACTACGATCAGATTGAAGTAAACTGCCAGCTTGAATATCGTAGCCCGCAGGAGTTCTGACAGGATAAATTCTCCGCGCTTTCGAGCAACGCATATTCCAAACAAAGCGTCGAAGGCTACGGCAATAAGCACCCCATAAAGTACGAGCTGGTACCCAGCGAAGAAATTCACGATGACGATCAATAGTCCTATAAGCCATCCTTGCACGGTCATAAGCGCTTCGGACAGCTTTGTAGCAATACCTTCCAACACCTTTTTCGTTTTATTAAATATTTTGTCCATAATTATTATGTTCACGCTATGGGAATGTACTACCGTTGGTATTTCTCAAATCTTTGTCCAGGTCGTATGGTCGGTATCTCTCTTATATACATACCCGTTTTGAATACGTAATCCGGCTTTTCCGATCAGGACCTCGAAAATATCTCCTGTGAATACCGCGTAGTTGCTCGATCCTTTCACAACGGCTACTCCGTTGGGTGCAATCAGGTTCTTGCGGATGTCGGTCACGAAAGAAAAAGTAATCGCTTCGACAGCTGCGGATGCCGCATTTCCGAGTCCTCCGGACGAGGATGCTTCCACTGTTACTTTTATATAGTAGTTGCCGGGGGTCGTAAAACGATACCTAATGTTCTTGTTGATCTGTATCGATCCCGTGTCGTCATATGCGGAAGATTGCCGGAATATCGTGTCGGTAGTATCGGCTGTCCGGTTAATAATTTCGATCTTCACGCTTCCTCCGCCCCGGATCGTCCCCTTGACTTGTGCCGACATCTGCACCTCCGCTCCGCATTTGAATTGACTTGAGTTTCTGGAATCCGAGGCGAAAGGCTTCGTTTGAGAGGTTATGACCGCTATACTTTCCGTCGTTTGGCTCGACGGGACTTCGGAAGAGCCCAAAACCTGGCTTACGCTGTTTATGTTGTTAGTAGTGAGTATGATCTTGTTTCCGCTTGCGGTCGCATCGCTCACCTCTACGGAATTGTTTTTGACCTGCAGGATTCCGACGGTTCCTTTGGTTGCGTGTACTTCCCCGTCGGCGTGTACTCTGAACACGGCTTTTTTCCGGTTTGTGTAGTCGGCTCCCGACCAGAAGGGCACATCGTCTTCCTGCAAGCCGCTCACGCCGGCCGTCACGTCGCCTTCAGCATTTTTCAGCAACATCACATTGGTCATTATCAGACCGCCTTTCACCTCGGTACTTCCGTCTTCCATAGCCTTCTTGAGGTACTCTGTCGATTTGATGGATTCGTCTATCGCGTCGTCGATCAAGTCCGACATGTTGCTGCTTATTTCATAATAATCGGAGAATACTTTTCTGAACTCGGTGCCGGTTATCTCGGATGTCGTACTCATATCGGCCAGCAGGGGCGTGAGATAATCTTCGAGTGCCTGGAAATAGACCGTAAATGAATCCGTGGGGACATCATACTTTTCGGCATTCGCCATGATGCTCCAGTATTCGTTCTGTATGCGTACCCATTCGTTGGCCACCTGTTGTTTATCGGAGGGTGTCAGGCTCGAATCCGAGGCAATGTAGTCCACATCCAACTTCACCTGTTCGATCTGCGCCTGCACATCCTCTTCGGCCGTGATATACCCCGTGGGGGCCTTGTTGCCTTCCGTAAGCTGAATGTCGTAGAGATACATGGAAACACCTTTGCCGACATACATGTATATCTTCTGTACCACACGCGAAGCATCGATGGTGTGGACCACTTCATATACTCCTTCCGTTCCCGCCGGAGGAGCGGAAAGCACTTCTTTGGTGCCGTCTTCGTATACGATACGGAACGTAATTTCGGCACCCTGCTTGATTCGGGCTTTGAAGACGTACGGAGTATTCGGCTTGTATTTTATCTGGCCGCCGAAACAGTCGGGGACCGTCGAAACCTGGGAGGCGTTGGTTGCGGCAAGCCCGGCTTGTATAAGTTTGCTCCAATTGACATACAAATATGCTCCGTCCGCGTCCGCCCCCGAAGTTACGACATCCGTAACGCCCTCTTTGACACTGTTCCATTCCCGGATAAATTGTTTAGCGATATAGTTGCGGGCGCCGAACTGAAGATTCGCAATCTCGTCTTTGGCTTCGTTGGCTGCCGTATCATCGGTGTATTTGGATGCTTTGTCCCAATCCGAGCTCTCGAAATTGCCCGTTGCACGGGATTCGATACAGCGCATGATGTCACCACCTTCGCCCTGCGTCCAGATGTCACCCACATCGTAAGGTGTAGTCGGTGTTACGACGAATACACGACGTTTGGCATCAGCCGTGTCCTGCGCCCGCGCCGCCTCTTGCAGGGCCTTTACCGCATCGCTGTCGGCGATCGGCGTCCATTTATAGGTTCCGTCCTCTTCTTTTACCCACCGCCACGATTTGCCCGCATCGGGGTTCGTCGTCTCGTCGCTCGATATGGTGAAGTGAATCTGCGGGTATTCCGCCGGAGTGATTTTGGCATTATCGGTTTTGCGGATGACAAAAGCTATGTAGGGATTGTCGCTTCCGACGGTATAGCTCTGGCTCCATACGTAACTTGCTATAACCGCTCCGGATGACGCTATCGGATTGTAACCCATCGTATAGCCTTCACCCACCGACAATACGGCGCCTTTGGGTATTCCTCCGACCGGAGTTTTGAGCCGGATGCGGGTGCTGTCGGCGATTTTGATCTGATCCCAGGTCTTAATGCCGTCGATATAGGGTGCAACGATGCTTCCCTGCTCCCAACAGCCTGCGTCCGTCGGGTCGAAATTCGCGGGCAGCGTATTGGTGAACGTGTCGCCGATATGGTTTTCCTGCTCGCCGTCCGCTATCCATGTTTGGGCCGGTTCATTGTAAAGCGAGGGGGTATAGGGATAGAACCAGTTTTCCACGACACCGTCCAGCCGTTTGTTGATCTCGGACAATTCGCCGGGCAGCGTGTTATCGATGTAATCCTTAGCCTGCTGAGCTTTGCGATCGGCGGAATTGGCAGTGGCCTGGGCTTCGGTGGCCGTCTGATCGATCTGTTCGATGTCGAACTCCTTCTGGAACTGTCCCGTCGCGGGGTCGTAGAGCTTGCCTTGCTTCCAGCCTGCCTCCGGGGTGAATGCCACGCCGACGCCGTTGTCGCCGACAAGCCGGAACAGCTTGCTCCGGGTGTCCAGCAGCGCCTTCTTGTCCAGGCTGCTGATCATACCTTGCAGGTAGATATTATCCAGATAGGCCGAATAGCCCGACATTTGGATCCCGAAGACGGAGAGGTTCGTAAGGTCACCGAACTGTGCGGCGATATTCTCGGCCGTAAACTCCCAGTCGCTGACATTGCGGAGATAACGCTGGTAGGTGCGCGTCGAGTAGCGCGAGCTCTGCCGGGCGGGATTCGTGAACGATCCGTAGGCTACGAAGGTCATCGATTCCATCGGATCGATCTGCTTGGTAAAGGTGGCCGACAGGGGGCGCAGCTCGTAGCGGAACCGCTCGTTGCGGTCGCCCAGGACCTCCGTGATACGGAAATAGACCGTTGCGAAGCCTGCGAAAGAGAAGTTGCCCCGGCCGTCGTCGGAATCTGCCGTCGCATTGTTCGACGGGTCGAAGTCGTGGAAGATACCCATGCAGATATCCCCGACAGCTACGGCGCCGATCTCTCCCTCTTCGAGTTTGAGCGTTACGAGCTTCTGCTCCTTGTCCACGCTCTCGATCACCCCGGCGCCCGGAGCGCTCCAGTCGTCCCCGACGCTGATGCCCACACGGTTGTACCGAAGCTCCGGAACCTCCAGAAAACGACGGATGAAGAGGCTCTCCAACTCGCCGGCGCCTCGTCCGTCGATCTGTGCACCGAAGCCGGTGATGCCGCTGGCGAAGTCGCTTGTCCGGAATCCCTCGTCGAGCTGCTGCCGCTTAAGGAATCGGGTGATTCCTTCGACCGTACCTCCCCGGCGCTTGTTGAGAAATTCCCGTTCGCTCTTACGCGACGAATAGAGCGTCGTGTCGCTTGCCGGCGTTTCCTCCCACGATTTAATGATGTCGGGAAATTCCGATGAAACCTGCCGGGTTATCTGCGTCACTTCCGAAATCTGATTTTCGATGCGGGAAATACGGCCGGTAGAGAGGACATCGCTCATTTTAAGAGTCATGTTTCCGGGCTGAACGACGGAGCGACTGATTCCGACGATACGGATATCGCGATATCCGGTATCGGGAAAAAACTTGTCGCTTCCGAGCCGAACCCGTTGTCCCGGCTTCAAATCGAGGTTTCTTTTATCGACAACCGTAAAATCCGTCGATGCCTGGAACACGGATATATCTTTACGGCTGTCGGCCATAAAGGTATCTACCGCAGTTTTGAATTCCTGTTCGGCCGCAGGATAATAACTGTCCGGCATACTGATATTCCAGAGTACGTATTCGTTCCCGGGAGCCGGGACCAACGGTTCCGACGGCAACTGTATATCGTTGTCATAGGGCCATTGGGTGATGATTTCGAACTCCTTCTTTTCCGAGTCGTAATTCACTTCGAACTCCCGTCCGCGAAGCTCCCCGGTCTGAAAGGTTACCCGTTTGACGAGGCCGCCTATTTCGTATTGATTGGGATCGAACGGAATGTCGGGATCGGTGAAATACCAGACCGTAAACGGCGAACCGTCATCGCTCGTATGCTCTTCGGACCGTACGGCACCGACCGTCCCGATCCGACGGGGATATATCGCATCGAACGCTTCCTGCTCGAAATATTCGATGATACCGAGGTGAGTATCCTGTTCGACGTACTTCGCCCCGTCGGGCAATTGCAGCCGGGCATGTCCGTACCGATCCGGATCGATGTTGCGGGAGGAGCCTACCGGGAAGAGCCGAGTGAAAAACTGCACGCCATCGGCCATGCTCCGTTCGATTCCTCCGATCAATCCATTGCCGTAAGACAACGGGACAGGCTCGCCGAACTCACAGCGGGATATGTTGAGCGTCATCCCATCGAACCACCACTCCGTCCCGGCGGCAGCCGACAGTTCCGAAAGAGCATCGGAGGCGTACTTTCCCGTATATTCGATATCGATGTATTCCGATACGACCACTTCGCCGACCTTCCATTCGGTCGTTCCCATTTTGCGGTTCATGTTAGCGATAATCAGCGCCGCATGTTCGCGTGCCGGTGCCGTGAGTGTCAGAATCGGGTTGTCGTCATCATCCGGATTGACCATCAGGACCTGCGTGGCGAGTCCTTCGACCCCCGACAGTTGCACCGAATAGCTCCATTCGTTGTCGCAGTTCATCTTCGGCTGATAACGTTCGAGTACCCAATAGCGCCGTCCGAGGAAGTCCGCATAATCGTAAACTTCGAGCGTGACGCATTCGAAGGCCGTGAAGGAGAGCGAGAGGACACTCTCCTCCTGTATGCCGCAGGTTGCAGCGCTGTTACTATCGGGAGAGGCCGTCAGCTTCAGATTCCCTTCTTTCGAATATATTTTGAGTTCCATTTTTTGAAGATTTGAACGTGACCTTTAGATCGACGCAGCGAGTTCGAATGTCGGCTTCGGCTCCCGGAATTTCACCGAGAAGGTCGCCGCGACCTCTCCCTTTCCGAATGGCGCCAGTTGTGAATAATCCGAAAATCCGGTCATATAAACCCGGAATTTCAGCCCTACGTCCGTCAGATGGAGCGCCAGCCACCCGTCATCGCCCTCCTTCAGAAATTTCACGAACGAGGCGTAGCGCGTGAAGAACGAAACATCGTTCGAGGCGACGAGGGCGAATCGCAGCGTGATATCGCGGGCTTCGTAAGTCTGTGTCAGGGTATCGGGCATACGGACGCCGTCCTCCTCCCGAATGGACACCTCCGCCTGCTGCTTGAGGGCCGGAGGTGTGAGCAGCGAATCGTAGTTGTCGTGCCTGTCTTCGGCGGTTTCCGCGAGGAAAGCCCCGAAGCGGGCATATACATCCGTTTGGTTGATCAGCAACAGTCCTTCGAGTATTTCATCCATAATCAGATCGCTTTTAATCCGTCGCGTTTTATGGTTTGCAACAGTTCATAGATTTGGGGTATCGGTTCGGTATTTTCCCGGATGGCATTCATCGCTTCGAGCGATCCCTTGAGAACCGGGACAATGCCTTCGATGTTTTCGTCGATCTTCGCGGAATGGATCTGTACCGATGTGACCAGTCCTTCGACGCGGGAGAACGAATCCTGCGTTACGGTCTGAATGGCCCCGGCCTTACCGCTCTGCTGCGAAGTGCCGGCTTCCTCGTCGATCGAAAGTCCGTTCTCTTTTGCAATGCGGCGGAACTCTTCCCACAGACGATTGAAATCGTCCTGTTGATCCATGGCATCCGAAACCAGCGATTTCATCGTTTCGCTCCATTGGGCAAACCGCTCTTCGTCGGAAAGGTCGCTCTGCATGACCTCTTCGATGCGCTTTTGGGCATCTTCGAATACCTTACCGAGCGTACTCGAATAGATCATATCCTTGGCCAGCGAGCGCAGGGCCTGCCCGACGCTGTCGGCAAAAGTATCCGCCGCATCGGTGCCGTTTTCGAAAGCATCCACCAAAGCATCGGTAAGCGTACGGCCCAGATCGCCGAAAATATCCTGCAAATAGTCCCGTACCGCAGTCAATGCCTCTTCGTAGGTTTCCCAGTCGTCCACCATTTCGCGGAGCATCTCTTGATTCTCCTGTGCCAGGTGCTGGAAAGTTTCTCCGCCCTCTTCGACGAATTGCCGGAGTGCGTCCATATCGACTTCGCCATCCGTGAATAATTCGGGAAGCAGCGAACCGAGGGACTGGTATTTCGCCGAACGGAACCAGGTCGAGTGACGCGTCTGAACCTGCATGTTGGCGATCGAGTCGGCAATGTTCTCCCACGTTTTTTCGTACCTGAACAGCCCCGAAAGTCCCGTGCCGGCTCCGCCTCGCCACTCTCCCGGCAACTGATATTTTTCTTCCCCGCGCGAGAGGATTCTCTCCCGGACCTTCTCCAGCTCTTCGAGCGAGGTGCGCACCACATCGATATTTTGCTTGTAACGGTCGTACACCCGATCCTCGAAGATATTGTCGAATTCATCGGAGTCGATACGGCTGCGCTCTTTCATGATCCGAAGCTCTTCGTTGAACTCGCGGGCCAGACGAAGGTTGCGCTCCATCGAAGTTTCACCGCCCTTGAACAAATTGACAATAGTGGTCAGCGCACCGATACCGGCAGATATGCCTCCGAGAATTCCGGAGGCCATGCCGAGCGTGTTCGATGCGGCTTGAGCTTTCCGGTATGCCTGAACGGCATTGACGATTTGCAGGGTAGAGCCGGCGATATCTCCTGCGGCGGCGATGATGGCTCCTCCGGCATCCCCGACGGCATCGCCGACCTCATTGAAAGTGCCGATGATGTCGGTCAATACGCGGTGAAGCTCTGTCCAGGAGGTCGTATCGGTAGTTTCCTGCTCCGTTTGGTTCTGTTTTTTCGCCAGCTGCTGCTCGGCCTTGCGGAGTTTGGCCTGCGCAACGGCGATGGCATTGCCGTCGTCCGGCATCTCGCTTTGCAGGTTCTCCAGCTCTTCTGCGGCTTCGATCACCAGGCTTTCCAGCTTTTCGACCGAAGCAGCGACGACCCGGTCGGCCCAGGCTTCGAATTCCGGAAACTGGCTTGCGAATTGTTCCGTGAAGTCGTCGAGCGCTTTTTGTTTGGCTTCGCGGGCGAGTCGCTGGGCCTCCGGATTCGAGGCAAGAGCGGCAATCTCCTGATCGTACTTCCGGGCGATTCGCAGACGCCCCTGCTGGTAGGTTTCGTACTTCTCCAGCAGTTTGGCGTATGAAGCATCCTCTTTCTTATCGACCTCTGCAAGCTCTCTGTTCCGAATTTCCGCGGCTTGGGCTATTGCAGCGGCCGTGCCGGCCATAAAGGTTTTCTCCGCATTCGAATCGATATCGGCCCCCGACTCCCGGAGTTTGCGAATCAGCGCGAGCGTCTGTTGTTCCTGCCGCTCATACTCCTGACGTTTTTTCTCGTAATTGAGGCGGATCGCTTCCCGTTCCCGGTCGAATTCGTTTTCAATCAACTCGACCCGCTGGTCGTCGAGGCTCTGCTGTTGGCGCCGTACGGCTGCCTTATACTGTTCTGCGAGTTGGTCGGTGGAAGTCGGTTCGGGATCGGTCGTCGTGCCGGACGGGTTTTCCAGCAACTGAGCCTGCTCCGCCACGGCAGCCAATTTCGTCCGCTGCTCTGCGAGGAATTGCAGAAATGCCCCGAGGTTGCCATCGAATTTCTTCTCTATCTCATCGATAATTTCTTCCCCTCCTTTGTTCTTCCTGATCTCTTCGAAAATCAGTTCTTGCAAGCGGTTAATCTCTCTTTTTGCGAGCGAAACTTGGTTTTTCGCCCAATAAAGCTCTCTCTCCTCTTTGACCCCAGGATATTGCTGTCCCCGTCGTGACGCAACGTAGGCTTCCTGTTTTTCAGCAAATTTCTCTTGGGCCTCGAGGTATTCGCCATAAATTCTCCGGAATTGTTCGATATACGGTACGTTATTGAAAAACAGCTCTTGCTGCTGGATATCCACCAGGCTCTTGAAAGCCGCCTGTGCTTTGGCGTAGTTGTAAATGTTCTTGATCAGCTCCTTGTAAGTGTCATTCGCTTGTCCGAGCATGATTTGCTCGTCGGAAAGGTTCTTGAAATAACCCGAAAACTCCTCTTTGAGTTTGCGCACGGCATCCCGGCGGTCGTCCGTGGCGCGGGCGTTGTCCGTCGCAGCCCGGTAGAGCAGATTCAGTTTTACGACCTCCTGCTGGGCGTTTCGAGCCCCTTCGAGCATCGTACTCTGAAACCGTTCGGCCGCCATGCGGGCGGTGTCGAGGGCTTTCTTTCCCCGAAACAGATTCGCTACCCAGTTTCCGATCTCCTTGCCGTACGCTACTGTCAGCGTGATTCCGACGGCTAACGCCGTTTGCCAGGATACAATGGACGACAGGACCTGCCGCCACACGGGGACGCCTTTCTGCCCGCTGGCAATCATCGCCTCGTACTCTTTACGCGCACGGGCCAGTTCGTCGGTGAAGATCGGCAGGTTGTTCGAAATGGCCATGAAGAACATTTGAGGCCCCATCGACAATACCGGCAGCTCTCGGGCCAGTTGTTGGATCGACATGTTCAATCCGTTGTAAGTCCTTACGGCTGCCGGAGCACTTGCGGGAACCAGGTCGGTGCGTTTGGTCGCGGCTTGCAAAGCCTGGAGCTGCCGCTGCAACGTTTCTATCTGGCGGATGTTTTCCGTCTGATCCATTTCCGGCGTCTGGGCTATGACTTTCTGAAGTCGCACAATTTCATCCTTCAAAGCCTGAATACGGCCTCGCGCCTGCGCGGCATCCTTGTCCACGGCATCAATCCCGCCGGAAACTCCGGAGAGTCCCTGACGGGTATTGTTCTTTACGAGGAATTCTATCTCGACGGGTTTCATTGCAAGTTGAGTTTTGATTGAAAGAGTTGTGCGGTATCGGGTTTTCCCGTTGCACTCCCGGCTTCCGTACATTCAGCCGGGACGCTTCGATAATGCGGGGCATCGGCCAGCATCATGGCCAGTGTCTGGAAATTGACCTTCCACAGAATGTAATGCACCGACCATCCTGTTGCGGAGGCAATTTGCCAAACGATTCCGAAGGGGCTATGGGAACTCTCGTAAACGGTTCTTAACTCCCCTTTCCTGCTCTTTTGGGGCGGCTCGTTTCGTACCGGAAGGGATCGATCCTCTCGGCCGATTCGATAATACTCGTAAAATCCCGCGTGCCCCGCATTCTGCGGAACCAGCGTTGGGCTTCGATCCGGTACTCGGAGGGCACCTTCCACCGGATCAACCAGGCCACCACGGGGGCCAGCAGGAGTCCGGACAGATAGCCGCGACATATCGTCAGCGCAAGGATCAGCGAAAGGCGTTTGGCATGCCGGTCGAAAAAGGCACGCTCCTCGTCTTCGGAGAAAGCATCCCATTCCCGGGCCGTGATTCCCAGCTTCAGGTAGTGGCGTACGATGCGCATCTGCCCTCCCAGGCAGGGGCGCCGCATCGTTACGCGCAGCACCCGCTCCCGGCCTCCGGGCAGGCGGAACCGGAGAAGAGGCAGCAGAATCCCCACATCGAGCAGAGCTTCCGCTGCCTCCAGTTCTACATTGCGTTTCATGGCTTAGGCATTGGGCTGCGAAAGCAATACGGTAGCTTTTGTTTCAGGATCGGACTCCAGGATGAATTCCAGTTGTCCGGAGCGGGGCGATTCCGTGGAATTGGCTTCGGCGATCCCCGTGACGCGTCCGTTCACGACTTCCACCGAGAAACCTTCGGGCACAGCACCTACCGAGAACGGACCCGAGGCTTCGATATCGACCGGGAGGCTGCCGC
>OHGO01000514.1_pt1 | contig 14568 bp, 10 predicted proteins | sample 1567891 | NCBI WGS metagenome assembly OHGO01 (sample SAMEA3879526, study PRJEB24766) | human gut metagenome | biome: human-associated habitat; feature: feces | place: USA | collected 1985/1987
AGGGGGCAGCTTACACTGGATTTTCCATCAGGTATTAATAATTCTTCTAAACTATTTTTTAAGCTGCACTTATATTGTTTTTCCCCTTTTTCTGTTTTTCTTATTGTTTGTTCGCATATGTAATATAGCCGAAACATATATTACATCGTGAATAGTAAATTTGCAAAAATGCAACACTTTAAAAGTTAATAAATATAAAAGAAGTAATAATATATTCTTTATATGTTGCTTTTATTAAAAATTATCCATTTATTTGTCTGACAAATAATACTAATAGGACTAATAATAACACGATTTAATATATGGAAAACTTAAAAATTGATGGGCAGTCGATTACTTTGGTAGACCAAGTGGAAGACAAGTTATTGAATTATTTGTCGTCAGCGTTGGGGGTAGCTCGTAGTGTTCTTCGGGAAGCTCTTAGCCGTCTGAAAATGATGGGAATGATTGAAAGCCGTACACGTCGTGGAATGATATTAACTGAGCCTTTCATCTTAGGGGGAATGAAGAGAGTGGTTGATCCCCGTATTATGAGCCAGGAATCACTTCTCGATCTTTTGGGATTCAGGGTTGCCTTGGAGATAGGAATCAGTAGTGACATATTTCATAATATTAAAGAGCAGGATATTATGGAACTGGAAGAGATTGTTAATGCAGGCGTTGCATTGGGGAACAACGAATATGCCAATCTCAGCGAATATACTTTCCATTCAAAACTATACGAAATAACGGGGAATAAGACGATTGTACAGTTCCAAAGCATCATTCATCCGGTTATGAACTTTGTAAAAACCAATTTGAGGGAACGGGTGGAAGCTATAAATATAGAACTGGAGAAAAAGGGAAAGATTGTAACTCACACCGATTTATTGAACTTTATCAAGAATAAGGATGAAATGGGCTACAGAAATGCTATCGAGCAACACTTTTATGTCTATAAGAAGCTGATTTATGATAGGGCAGTGTTAGGAGAACAGAATAAGGGTCAATCACAATAAAAATATGACAAATGACACGGATTGTAAATAATTGTGTTGCATTGGTATGCCTTTGTTTGTTTTGGGGTCAAAGCCTGAGAGCTGCAGATGCTTCTCATTCTGAGCAGATAAAGTGGGGCAACGAGAGTGTTTTTAATGAGGAACACAACACTTTGGGACTCTTTTCCGGAGTACTTGGCGGACAAATTGTATTGGCAGGCGGCACTTCCGACGATTATAGCCGATGGGGAAGAAATGCGGTATGCCTTTCTGAAAATGCCGGATTCGCTTTGTATGAAGATGTGTTGTCCAAGCCGTTGGCTTATGGCGCTTCCATAACACTCTCTGACGGTATCTTGTGTATTGGAGGGCGTGATTCTTCCCAATGCTACAAAGATGTATTTCTTGTCACAATGCAGCAGGGCAAACTGAATGTTTCGGAAGATTGGCCGCCACTTCCTTTTCCGTTGTCTAACGCGGCAGGAGCACTACTGGACAATAAGGTATATTTGTTTGGAGGCAGGAAGTCGGTAAGTCCGTCTAGGTTATCGGATTCTTTTTTTGTGCTGGACTTGTCGAACAAGTCCAGAGGATGGAAAGAACTACCGGGCTATCCGGGATGCGTCCGGGAAGATGCAATTCTCGTGGTACAGAACAACGGCGTTTCCCCTTGTCTGTATTTATTGGGTGGACAGACGGAAACGGAAGAAGGGTTGTCTTCTTGCTTGACTGATGGATATGTCTATAACCCCCAATTGGGTAAATGGAGTTCATTAGGTTCGGATTTTCCGAAAGGAATATGTGCTGCTGTCGCCAGCGGAGCCAACCATATACTTCTTTTTCAGAAAGAGCCGGAAGATACACAGCATCTTAAAAAAGAGAATGCTTTATGGAAATACCATACAATTACGCAGACTCTTGTCAAGTCTGAATGTATTCCAGGTACCTATGACACCATGCAAGTCTTGCAAAGAAACCGTTCCTTCGTTATACTCGGTAGCAATGCCAGTTCCGGAACGAATAGACTGTACAGCCTTCAAGGGGATATTGTTCCTTTGGAAAAGGGGTTGGGACTTGTCAATATCCTTGTGATTATCGGTTATTTTGCCGTATTGGCCGGAATTGGAATTTACTTTTCACGGCGCCAGAAAAGTACGAACGACTATTTCAAGGGTGGAGGACGCATTCCGTGGTGGGCTGCCGGGCTGAGTCTTTTCGGAACCGCGTTGAGTGCCATCACCTTCATGGCTATACCCTCCAAGGCATATGCCACGAACTGGAGTTATGTGTTGTTCAATACCGGTATTGTGTTTGTTGCCCCCGTCATTGTTTATGTCTTTATTCCTTTTTTCCGGAGATTGAATATAACGACTGCCTATGAATATCTGGAGATACGTTTCAATGTCTTTATCCGGGTTATTTGCAGTCTGGCCTTTATTATTTTCCAGGTAGGGCGTATGGGCGTTGTGCTTTTTCTGCCCTCCATTGCTTTGAATGTGGTGACTGGATTGGATATATTCCTATGTATCGGTATTATGGGAGTTTGTAGTATTCTATATACAATGATAGGGGGAATAGAGGCGGTTGTATGGACAGATGCCATTCAAGTAATTGTACTGTTGGGAGGAGCGATATTTGCAGTGATATACATCTCGTGTTCTCTTCCCGGTGGATTGGGTGAAACGATTGATATTGCCGTGGCAAACGGTAAGTTCGATTTGGGAGCAACGAACTTTGACTTGAAGGATGCTACGATGTGGACTGTCATTATTGCCGCATGTTTTACCCATCTTACCACCTATGGGACGGACCAAAGTATGGTGCAGCGCTATCTCACTACCTCTTCGATGAAAGAGGCACGGAAGAGTGTATGGACCAATGCGATACTGACTGTTCCCGCCACACTGATTTTCTTCTTTATAGGCACTGCGCTTTATGCCTATTACAAGGTGTATCCTGAGAATCTGAGTATCAGTATTCCTAACGGCGATGCTATTTTTCCGTGGTATATTTTTACCCAATTGCCGGTCGGTATTGTAGGGTTGTTGATTTCGGGCATCTTCGCTGCGGCAATGTCCACTTTGAGCGGCAGTATGAATTCGGCAGCCACAGCTTATATAGTAGACATTTATTCACGTTTCTTTCATAAGGGAGAGGGTGGCAATGAATTGCATGCGGCACGTATGGCAACTTGTGTGATAGGAGTCATTAGTCTATCTTTTGCTTTTCTTATGGCAACATGGAATATCGCTTCATTGTGGGACGAATTTAACAAGATACTCGGGCTCATATTGGGCAGTATGGGAGGACTGTTCATGTTGGGCATGCTTACCAAACGCGCCAATTCCGGAGGAGCAATCATTGGTATAGTCGCAAGTATCATCGTACAATTGTTTGTTGCCAGATTCCAGACGTTCCATTTGCTTTTGTACACGGCATCCGGCTTTATCTCATGTTTTGTCATAGGTTATCTGGCAAGCTTGTTCTTTAAGAAAAAATAGGTTTGAACCTATCATTAATTATAATATAATTTTATTTATGAACAAACGACTTTTAACAGGATTAATCGCTGCACCATTTACGCCAATGCACGAAGATGGTTCCTTAAATTTGCAGGTGATCGGGCCGTATGCAGAGTTTCTGATGCAAAAGAAATGTGTGACGGGAGTGTTTATTTGTGGCACGACGGGAGAATCCGTTTCTCTGACAACAGAAGAACGAAAGGCTGTTGCGGAAAAATGGATGGAGGCAGCCAAGGGAAAACTGAAAGTGATAGTGCATGTAGGTGGCATGTCGCAGGTTCAGTGTGCCGAGCTGGCAGCCCATGCGCAAGCTATTGGAGCTGATATGATAGCAGCCATGGCGCCCTGCTTTTTCAAGCCCGGTTCTGTAGATGAGCTGATAGGTTTTTTCAAGCCGATAGCTGCATCGGCTTCCCGCTTGCCGTTTTATTACTATAACATGCCGTCCATAACCGGGGTTTCCTTGCCGGTACACAAGTTCCTTATAGAGGGCAAGAAGCAAATTCCCAATCTGGTGGGAGTCAAGTTTACTCATAACAACCTGATGGAGATGCAGCAGTGCATTCATGCGGACGGTGGGGCGTTCGAAGTCTTGCACGGTTTTGATGAGATACTGATTACCGGATTGTCGGTTGGAGCTAAGGCTGCCGTAGGCAGTACCTACAACTATGTTCCGGGTATATACAAAGCTGTGATGGAAGCCATGGAAAAGGGAGACCTTGAAACAGCTCGTGAAATGCAATGGAAATCTGTTGAAATCATTGATGTGCTGATAAAGCATGGGGGAGGAGTCAGAGCTGGTAAGATATTCATGAAACTGGCAGGAATAGACTGTGGACCATGTCGATTGCCGATAGCTCCTTGTTCTGAAGAAGAGCTGGAGGAGACAAGAAACGAATTGAAAAATACGGAATTCTTCAAATACATTAATTAACTAAAAACGATTGCCTATGGAGATATTGCAACAATACATCCAATGAAAAAACTCATTGGCCAACTTAAGTTTGACCCCCGAAAAGGGAGGGGAAACGAGTATTGGCACTTCCCGTTTCCCCTTAAATAAATTACTGAAACAATTTATTATTAAAATCGTAACAAAGATGAGAAAAATATTTCATTTTCACCTCATAACTTTTCTACTATTTTGCCCATTTTTGCTTTGGGCACAAGAATTTAACCTATCAGGTGTAGTAGTGGACAATACTGGTGAAACTCTTCCAGGAGTTTCCATCGCTGTGAAGGGTACGACTCGAGGAGTTATTACGGATATGAATGGCGCTTTCCAGCTGAAAGTAAGCAAACTCTTGTATTTTCCTATGTGGGCTATGATGAACAGCAAATCCTGATTACTAATCAAAAGATTCTTAACATCCGGATGGAACCGACCACCATGGGGCTGGATGAAGTGGTGGTTGTAGGTTATGGTACCCAATCCAAGCGTACCGTAACATCCGCCATCAGCAAGGTGGATGGAGAAACATTGAAGGCAACTCCTATCAATACTGTGGGAGAAGGGCTGAAGGGTAAAATTGCGGGTGTACGCGTGTACAATGAGAACAATACTCCGGGTGCAGAGGCTACGTTCTTGATTCGTGGTGGTTCATCTATCAGTCAGAGTAATTCTCCTCTTATATTAGTTGATGGCGTAGAGCGCAGTACAGCGGGTATCAATCCCAATGACATCGAATCTATCGAAGTCTTGAAGGATGCCGCTTCTTCTGCTATTTATGGTTCGCGTGCATCGAATGGAGTTGTCCTGATTACGACAAGAAAAGGAAAAAGCGGTGCTCCTCGAGTGACGTTTGAGGCTTCCTTTGCAAACGAGAATGTGGAGCGGATGATTGAGTATCTGGATGCTACCCAAGCTGTTACTATCATGCGCGATCGTTGGGCTTCCGGACCCAGTCCGGAAAAGTTATACCTTGACGGATATGCTTATAGTTCCGGCAATACGGATGCTTCCAAGTTTTCTACCCGTTACCTGAGGGATGGAGAGAGCATTCCGGCAGGATGGAAGTCTGTGGCTGATCCGTTGGATCCCAGTAAGACTTTGATTTTTGAAGATAATGATTGGGCCAGTACTTGTTTCAAGAATGCTCTTTGGCAAAATTATTATGTGGGGATAGAAGGAGGTACGGAGAAATTGAGCTATGTGGGCAGTATTGGCTATATGAAAGATTCCGGTGTAGGTGTAGGCACGGCATTCGACCGTTTTAACGCCCGTACTAATGTAACTGCCAAAATCAGAGAGAACCTGACTTTCAGTAGCAACATAGATTACAGCCAGACGAATAGCGAAGAGTATGCCAGTCAGTATCAGGTGATTTCCCGTGGACTGATGACCCCGGCCGTTCAACGTAAATATTGGGTGTCTGACAATGAATGGTACGGAACCCCGACGCCAGGTCCAAACTCTTCGTCTCCGAATCCGAGCTTCTACTCGTATTTTAATGATAACAATCAGCGTACCAACCGTTTGGGGTTAGTCGGCTCTCTTGATTGGGAAGTTTTGAAAGGATGGCATGCTGTGGGCACCGCTTCTTTGTTTACGCAAAACAGCCATGGAGATACATTCATGCGTGCCAACCCGATGAATGGAACGCGGAAGGCGACTACCAACATGACGGATGAGCAACGGAAGAAACTGGAATTCTACACCAGCTATACAAGAACGTTTGCCGATAAACACAGCATCAGTGCGATGGTAGGATATTCCTATCAGCAATATTTGTACAAGTATGTGTATGCTGCCACTACCGGACACAGCTCCGACAAGATACCGACATTGAACGGAGGTTCTGTTTATTCCGATGCAACGTCGACCAAGCAGGAAGATGTGAATATCGGTTATTTCGGCCGATTGAACTATGATTATCTGAAAAGATATATGTTGACTGCTACTTTCCGTGAGGACGGCTCTTCCCGTTTTGCCAAAGGCAACCAATGGGGATTCTTCCCCGGATTGTCTGTCGGATGGGTTATGAGTGATGAGCCTTTTATGCAGAATATCGGTTTTATAAGTAATTTGAAGTGGCGTGGCAGTTATGGGCAGACCGGTAACAACTCCATCGGCTATTACGATGCATTAGGATTGTATGCCATTACCACCAGTTACGATCAAAGTGCTGCGACCGTTTCTTCGGCCATGCCTAACAAGGCTCTTGAATGGGAGACTTCCACACAATTGGATTTAGGTTTTGATTTAGGCTTGTTCAAGAACCGCATCATATTGGGTATAGACTATTTCAATAAGATTACGGATAACCTGATTACTTCCAAAGTATTGCCCAATACGTCGGGATACGGTTCCATCCTTACCAATCTTGGAAAAGTACGTTTCCGTGGTTTCGATGCTGAAATAACAACACGTAACATTGTCAAGAAGGATTTCACGTGGGAATCTAAATTCACCATTACTTACGTAAAGAACAAGGTGCTTAAACTGCCCGAAAACGGACGGGACAAGAACCGCCAGGGAGGATACTCTGTAAAAATGCAGGATGGCACGACCAAAGAATTCGGAGGTGTTGCCGAGGGTGAACCGTTGGGGCGTTTCTATGGATATAAGAAAGACTTTATCATTACAACTCCCGAGCAGGCTGCCAATGCCCGTTATGACACCTCATCCAAAGGTTGGGACTGGACCACGAAACAGAAACTGGGTGTCGGAAAAAAGACTATCGGAGACTATGAGTGGAAAGACCTGAACGGAGACGATATCATCAACAGCAATGATATGTTCCTGCTGGGAAATACGATTCCCCATACCACCGGAGGTTTGAACAATACTTTCACTTACAAGGGCTTCACATTGAATGTCTATCTTGATTTTGCTTTGGGGCACTCCATTTCCAATGGTTATCTGCAACGCCAGATGTGTAATTTCATGAATGGAAACACCAGCCTGCCTGCTGAAATCCTAAAATGCTGGAATGTGGGGGATGACCCGAGTAAGGCCAAGTATGCCCGTTTCTCAGGCAATGACTCCGATGAGTTGAATAAGAATTTCCGGGACAACTCCGATGTTTTCACCCAGAAAGCCGATTATCTCTGTATCCGTGAAATCTCTCTGCAATATGCTCTGCCTCAGGCATTGCTGGCAAAGATTGGTCTGAAAGGGCTGGTATTGACCCTGGCCGGAAACAATCTGCATTATTTTACGGAAGTAATAGGCCTTTCTCCCGAAGTAGGTGCATCAAGTACCTATTCCGGTAGTTTCAACACCTATCCGCCTATCCGTAAGTTCTCTATCGGATGTAAAGTTACTTTGTGATAAAAGAAGTTTAATACGAAAAATAAGAATTATGAAAATAAAAATATTATCCGGCATTCTTCTTATAAGTGGGGTCTCGTTTTTTACATCATGTCATGGAGACCTGAATGTGATACAGCCCAGCCAGTTCACCAGCTTGTCCATGTGGACAGAGGAGAGCGATGCTACGAGTGCGGTAAATGGAGCATATACTCAATTCCGTTCCGCCTTTTCCGATTTGCTCAACATCTATGGAGAGATGCGCTCAAACTGGTATGAGAGTGGGGCGGTAAATGATGCGTTTTTTAATAGAGTGGGTACAAACGTATTGCTGAGCGGTGATGCAGGTACAAATTGGAGTAGTATATATACTACCATTAATAGTGCAAATTTGATTCTGAAGCATACTCCGGAAATCTCTTTCACCAATGAAGCTACACGTAATGAGGTGATGGCCAATGCCTATTTCCTACGGGCATATTGTTACTTTACTCTGGTGCGGGTATTCGGTGACTGTCCACTACTGACTTCCGGCTTTGAGTCAGAAAAGCAGGAGGACATGTATCCCAGCCGTACGGCGGCCTCTGAAGTATATGCTCAGGTCGAAACCGATATAGAAGAAGCTTTAAGGTTGATGCCCGCTTCTTCCAAGCTTCTCCATAAGGCATCTCCGGCAGCCATCAACATGTTGCGTACTGAATATTACTTATGGAAGGCAAAGCGTCTGGGAGGAGGGAATGCGGCTCTGAGTACGGCGCAGTCTTCTGTTGATGCGGTATTGAAAGCCGGATATGCACTTCTTCCCACGTTTGCCGATATTTTCAATTTAAGCAACGAAGCCAATTCTGAGCTTATCTGGACATTGCCCTATATCGTCAATGAAAATGTGACTCCGGGAACATCCCCCAACTTTTTCGCCTATTATCTGGCACCTAACGGTGACAGAACCCGGCTGAGGGAAGCCGGATATACCGAGGATGAGGTTCCTGCCGGTTCCCATGCCCAGTATGTTGTGCCCACGCAAGCCTATTGCGATTTCCTGGCTGAGGATGCACGTGACACGCGTACGGATGTTTCAGTACGGGTATTCGAGGATAAGTTCCTGACGGAAGAAGTACAGATTAAAAGGATGGTTGTGAAGTTCAAAGGCTCCTTTGCCAATGATACGCGTAGTTTTGACAGTGATGTCCCCGTCTATCGTTTGGCCGAAGCCTATCTTTTGAAAGCTGAAGTGGAAAATGCCTTGGGAAATACGGATGCCGCTTTGCAGAATCTGAATGTAGTGGCCAAGCGTGCTTATGGGGTAGACAACTACTACACGGCAAGGACTCAGGATGCCATAGACAATGCCATTATCAGCGAAATACTGAAAGAGTTTGTCGCAGAATCAAAAGCATGGTGGGCATACCTTCGCTTTAATAAGGAATTCGAGCTTATTGAGACCTTGAAGGGGCGTGAAGGGGAGAAGAATGTTACCTTGTGGCCTATTGCTCCTGCTTGTCTCAATACTAATCCGAATATAACACAAACGGAAGGTTACAAATAAATATTGGGATGATATGAGATATAAGACTATACTTTTACTGGTCTTGTCTGCTTGGGGCATCATGGCATGCCAAAATTATACGGATAAGATAGCGGTGGAGATTCGGCAACCGGTATATCCGGTGTTGACATTGAAGGAGCATAATCCGGTATTGTGTCTGCGTCTGATTAGGAACAGCGGCGTGGCATATCAGTTGGAAAAGATAAATTTCACTTTGGATGGAACTGTCCGTTCCGGTGATGTCGTTTCCGCTTCGCTGTTCTTGGATAAGAATTGTGGGCAGGTTTGTGCAAGTGCCAAACCGGTGAACAAACAATTGAGTTTTAAGGTAGGCCGGCAGATAGAGGAAGATACACTGACATGCTGGGTGACACTCCGACTGAGGGATGATGCGGCGCAGGCTACAAGCAAGATTGAAATCTCATGCAGCAGTGTCCAGACAGACTTGGGGCTGGTGGGCATCCGCCAGTTGCCCGCAGTAAAGCCGCTCCGTATAGGAGTGGCCCTGCGGCAGCCGGGTCAGGACGGGGTACACACTTCCCGCATTCCCGGATTGGTGACTTCGACGAAAGGTACCTTGCTGGCCTTGTATGATGCACGCAATGAAAGAGATGACGATTTGCAGGGCGACATTGATATTGCCATCAATCGCAGTGAAGATGGAGGGCGGACTTGGCAACCCATGCAGACTGTTCTGGATATGAAAGAATGGGGCGGGCTACCTCAGAAATATAATGGAGTGAGTGATGGTTGCATCTTGTCGGATGATTTCACCGGAGACCTCTATGTCATAGGGTTATGGATGCACGGAGTCTTGGACCCCAAGACGGGCAAATGGATAGAGAATCTTACCGATACCTCGACCGTATGGAACCACCAGTGGCGTGCGCACGGTTCTCAGCCGGGATATGGTGTCAAACAAAGTTCTCAATTCCTGATTAGTAAGAGTACCGACGACGGACTTACCTGGAGTGAGCCGCGTAACATTACCCGCCAAGTAAAAAAGGAAAAATGGTGGCTGCTTGCTCCCGGACCGGGTCGTGGCATCACAATGGAAGACGGTACATTGGTATTTCCGGTAGAGGGGCGGAACGAAGACGGGCTTCAGTTCTCTACAATCATGTGGAGTAAAGACAAGGGCGAAAACTGGACCGTAGGCGAACCGGCCTACTACAATACCAACGAATGTCAGGTGGTAGAACTTTCAGACCATTCCTTGATGTTGAACATGCGTGAGCGCAGCAACCGGGGACGTCAGGAAGGTAATGGGCGGGCCATTGCCGTCACTGCCGATTTGGGAAAAACGTGGACGGAACATCCCACGTCGCGCAGAGCTCTCATTGAACCGGCTTGCCAGGCATCCTTGCTGCGCCATGATTATATTGAAGACGGAGAAGAACGTCATGTATTACTCTTTGCCAATCCTAATTCAAAAGAGCGCCGTAACAACATTACCATTAAGGTGAGTTTCGATGACGGGCAAACTTGGCCCGAGGAGTATTGGATGTTGTTGGATGAAGGTAGGGGGGCGGGGTACTCTTGCATGACTTCTATTGACGAGCATACCATAGGTATCTTTTATGAGGGGAGTCAAGCCGACATTCAGTTCCAGGCTATCCCGCTGAAAGAATTATTGAAGAAATAAAAGTATAACACCTTAAAAAATAGATAAATATGAAACGCAGTGAAATCAATCAATATATCCGCGAAGCCAAAGCATTTATGACAAAGTACCACTTCATGCTGCCTCCATGGGCGGACTGGACTCCGGACGACTGGAAGACCAAAGGACCGGAATGTGATGATATCCGGGAAAGAGCCATGGGTTGGGACCTGACCGACTTCGGCTGGGGCGATTTCCTGAAAATCGGCCTGACGCTGGTAACCCTCCGTAATGGAAGTCTGCAGAAGAAAGACAAACCCTATTGTGAAAAGATTATGTTTGTCCGCTGCGGACAAGTTACTCCCACCCATTTCCATTGGCTGAAAACGGAAGACATCATCAACCGGGGTGGAGGAATCCTCTGCATGCGTCTGTGGAAGGCCGACAAGGAAACTGAAATGCTGACTGAAGAACCGCTTGTCGTTTCCATCGACGGAGTCAGTACACGGGTAGCTCCCGGAGAAACGGTGCGTCTTGCTCCCGGACAAAGCATTTGTTATGAGCCTTATCTCTACCATACTTTCTGGGCCGAGGACGACCATTGTCTGGTAGGCGAAGTCTCTACAGTGAACGATGACATGAGAGACAACCGTTTCCTCACCCCCAAGGGGCGTTTCCCGCAGATAGAAGAGGATGTTCCGGCCGAACATCTGTTGTGCAACGAATATCCCGAAGTTTAGAAAGTATGAAAGATAAGACCAACCTGACGGGATTGAATCCTGATAATTTCCGGTCCGTAATCAACGGAAAGGATACCGGCCTTTATATACTGCGCAATGGCAGCGGTATGGAGATGTGCGTCACGAACTACGGGGCCATCGTCTTATCCATCATGGCTCCTGATAGTCATGGTAAGTTTGAAAATGTCGTCATAGGCTTCGATACGCTGGAAGAGGCCCGCAGGCAAAGCAAGGACTATTATATAGGAGCTACTATAGGCCCCGTAGCCGGACGCATATTGCACGGCGCTTTCCGTGTAGGAGAAAAAGATTATCACTTACAGCTTAACTCTGTTTCTAATACTCTGCACAGTGGTGATAACGGTTTTCACACGGTGGTGTGGGAAGCACAGCAACCGTGTGAAAACCAACTTCTCCTCCGGCATTTCCATGCCGATGGAGAAGCCGGTTTTCCGGGCAATGTTACGGTAAGGATGATGTATACCTTGACGGACGACAATGGGTTCCGTATAGATTATGAGGCGGAGACAGACCGCGACACCTTGTTCTGTCCCACCAATCATGCCTATTTTAACCTGGCGGGCATGGGAACTCCCACTACTTCCATTGAAGACCATCTGGTGAGGATAAACGCGGATTTCTACCTGCCTATCGACATGAATACGAACAATACCGGTGAAGTCAGGGCAGTGGGCGATACGCCTTTTGATTTCCGCGACTACCATTCCATAGGCGAACGCATCAACCGGAAAGACTTGCAGTTGCTCAACGGCCACGGTTATGACCACTGTTTTGTCTTGAAGAAACCCGCGCTGCATGAGCTCTCTTTCGCCGCCACCTGCATCAGTCCGTCCAGTGGGCGCAGAATGGATATCTATACCACAGAGCCGGGGCTTATCATGTACACCGGCAATTATTTGCCGGGCTTCACGGGCATGCATGGCACTGTGTATCCGCGTCGTAGCGCCGTCTGCTTTGAAACCCAGTGCTTTCCCGATACACCGAACAATCCGCATTTCCCCTCCATCGTATTACGTGAAGGAGACCTTTATAAACAGACATGTATTTATCAATTCAGTACGCAACCATGAAAAACAGAATCATTCTTTGTTTGGGATGCCTGCTGGCATTCCTCCAGCTCCGGGCACAAGTCAATACCAACCAGCAGCATTTGTGCAATCCTAATTCTTTTTCCATCGTCCTGCTGGGCGACCCGCAAAACTACGTGAAGTATGACTATAACCAGCCGGTTTTTGAGCTGATGACGGCGTGGACCGCTCATCATATAGACTCCCTCCGTGTAAAGGCGGTGCTTTGTACGGGCGACTTGGTAGACCAGAATGAATGTATTCTACCTCCCTTCCCGCGTTTCGGGAATCTTACGAGCCGGGAGCAGTGGACATTTGTGTCGCGGGCTTTCGGGCGGTTGGACAACAAGGTCCCTTATCTCATTTCTACCGGAAACCATGATTACGGCTACACCCGTTCGGAGAACTCGATGACCCGTTTCCCGGAATATTTCCCGATAGAGCGCAACAGCCTATGGAGAAAGACCATCGTGGCCGCCACCAATAACAGAAACGGCCTGCCTACGCTGGAGAATGCCGCCATGGAGATAACGGACGAGCATTGGGGGAGGATTTTGATTATTGCCGTTGAATTTGCCCCGCGCGACGAGGTCTTGTCATGGGCCAGGGAGCTGGTGGCTGCCCCGCGCTTCAAGGACCATACGGTGATTCTCATCACCCATTCCTACCTTACCGGCTTCGACAGCAAGCGCATCACCAAAGAAGGCTATAAGATAACCCCGTCCAATACGGGCGAAGGCATCTGGCAGAAGCTGGTGCAACCTTCCGCCAACATCCGTCTTGTGTTGTGCGGACACTATGCCACTCCGAATGAACGGTTGGACTATACCACGGGATTCCGTACCGACAAGAATGCAGCCGGACACGATGTGCACCAGATGATGTTCAACTGCCAGGCGTTGGGTGGCGGCATGAGTGGAAACGGGGGAGACGGCTGGCTGCGTCTGCTCGAATTCCTGCCCGACGGACATACGGTGCAGGTCAGGACCTATTCTCCGCTTTTCGGCTTTTCTCCTCAAACCAAGGACAAGGCATGGCGTACGGAATCTTATGACCAGTTTCAATTCACGATAAAATAAAAAATATGAAGCGTATATCAATTATTTATTCATTAATACTCTTTTGTATGTATTTATCAGCACAGACAAGTCCGGAGTGGACTTCCGGAAATGCGAAGAAATGGATGAAAAGTGCCGTTTGGTCCAATGGCTGGACTGTCTCTCCCCATAAATCAGTCAATGCTGTTGAATTTGCCTGCCAATATCATAAGAACAAGGATGTCTGGGATGCTGCATTCCGCTTTCTTGCCGAACATGATTTGGAAGCGCTGTCCATTGGCAACCATGTCATTCTGGAGGGGAAATGCTGGGCTACGGTCAGTGAATACATTCCCAAAGAGGTGGAGAAAGGGAATATTGAAAGTCACCTCCGTTTTGTCGACCTTCAGTATGTACTCTGGGGAAATGAAAAGATGGGGCTGGCAAGTGACGTCGAAGTACGTCAGGCGTATAATTCAAAAAAGGATGTTGCTTTTTATACCTCTTCCCGGATAAAACACTACTCTGCCGATGCCGGCAGTTTCTTCTTGTTTTTCCCTTCGGACATTCACCAGCCTTCTGTTCGGGGAAAGGGGGAACTTGTTAAAAGCAGGAAGATTGTGATTAAAATAGAATATGTAGATTAGTGTGTTTTCGGTTCTATTAAAAATACTATTTGTTTTTCAAATAAATTTCCTTTAAAATTTGTACTTTTGCCGACTGTTTAGAGAAATCAACGAAAACTTTAAAAAACGAAATAGAATGGCAGTAGAATTGAAAGACCTTACCAAACGTAGTGAGAA
>OHGO01000535.1_pt1 | contig 14086 bp, 7 predicted proteins | sample 1567891 | NCBI WGS metagenome assembly OHGO01 (sample SAMEA3879526, study PRJEB24766) | human gut metagenome | biome: human-associated habitat; feature: feces | place: USA | collected 1985/1987
CGCATATCTCGACGTACCGATTATCCATCGACAGGTCCATGAGGTTGTTGAGGTCACTGAACACGCTTACCTTGCCGAACTTGGTCACACCTGTGAGCAGGGCGAAACGGATGGCCCTATCCATGGTCTTCAATACGCCGTAGAAGGGTTTGAGCATGTTCCGGAGCCGGTTTTGCATCTCCTTGTCGTGCAAGTTCTGTAGCAAGGGCTTGTCGTACTCGTCTATCAGGATCACGGCCCTTTGTCCAGTTTTGCGGTAGGCCCGGTCGATGATTCCGGCGAAACGGAGGGGCAGGGTCACTTCCGAGGGACGTGTCCCATATTCGTCTTCGTACCGGGACAGGATGTCGTTTAATATCTTGTATAAGCTATCCGGAGAGTCGTATTGGGAGATATTCAGGTCAAAATGGAGGATCGGGTATTCTTTCCAGTCCTTTTCCAGTTTCTCCATGGCCAGTCTCTCGAACAACTCCTTTTTCCCTTGGAAGTAGGCCTCCAGCGTGGACAGCAACAGGCTTTTCCCGAAGCGTCGGGGGCGGCTGAGGAAGTAATACTGTCCGGTAGTAACCAATTGATAGACCAAGGCTGTCTTGTCAATATAGAGATAGCCGTCCTTGCGAATTTTCTCGAAGTTCTGTATGCCGATGGGATAAATTGTCTGGTTCATGGCTTTGTGTATTTATGTGACTTATATACAAAGGTAATTCTTTCTCCCAAAAGGGCAAGTAACGGCGCTTTTTTCTGTACGGTACGATCAGTGGATGGCGCGTGCCGTGAGCGTTTTGCCTTTCCACAGCTATCGCGTGGGCTCAACCAGCCACTTCTCGATATTGCGGGTCTCGGCAGAGAAGTTCACGCCGATCTTGAAGACCTCCCGATTGTCTCCGGCGAAGGGTAGGGCGTAGCCTTTCTCCTCGATCTGCCGCAGGGCCTCCTCGGCGGTTCCGTTGAGCTTGAACTCCATGATATATACATAGCGATCGGTTTGCAAGACGAGGTCTATACGCCCGTTCGAGGTATGGTACTCCACTTGCGTGTACAGGCCGACCAGCTTGAAGACGATGAAGAGGACGTTCCGGTAATGCAGCTCCGTGTCTCGCTCCGGCTTTTGCCCGGCGATCACCTCGTAGGGTGTGTCGGCGAAGAAGCTTTGGAGGCGGTGGAAGAAAGCGTCGTAATTGCCAGACCGTATCTCCCGAACGAACTGTCCGATCTCGAAGGGGGTCTTAGAGGCTTGTATGCTCGTATAGAAAGGAAGTAGGTATTTGACGAAACCTTCTTCCACCTCCTTGTTCGGGAAACCCAGTCGATAAATGCCAAACTCAGGATCATAGCCCTTGATGGTCAGATACCCGCTTTGGTAGATGACGGGTATGGGATTGTTCGAGGCGGAGTCGATGCTGTTCAGCACATTGGCGTCGGTCTCCGTGTTGGCCATCTCGTAGAGGTCGTAATGGGTGTGCTTGAGCAGCTCCACGAGGTAGGAGGGTGTTCCGGTCTCGAACCAGTAGTCTCCGAATTCCATCTTAGCGAAGGTATTCAATAGGCTGAATGGATTGTATATACCCTCGGACTTGGCAGTGAAATGGTATCCGTCATAGCGTTGCTTGAGTTTTAGGCAGGTTTCCTCGTAGGTCGTCATTTGGGTATCAGCCAGTTCCTTCACTTCGTCATCCAGATAGGCATGTATCTCTTTCTCTGTGATGCCGCATATCTCGACGTACCGATTATCCATCGACAGGTCCATGAGGTTGTTGAGGTCGCTGAATACGCTTACCTTGCCGAACTTGGTCACGCCGGTCAGGAACGCTAGGCGGATATATCCGTCCATGCTCTTCAGAACGCCGTAAAACGCTTTCAGTATAGAGCGGTAGGCCTCCTGTAACTCCGGATTCCCGATCGCCTGTAGCAAAGGCTTGTCATACTCGTCTACCAGTATGACCACTCTCCGTCCTGTTCTCTCATAGGCACGGCGTATCACGCCGGTGAAACGATCGGATGGTGTTATCTCTCTCTCGTCTTTCCCCCACAGGTCTTCCCAAAGGTTCAGATAACGTCGTAATATACTCTCTAATGCCCCAGGGTCAGAATATCTCTCCGCATTTAAATCCAAATGTAAGATGGGGTATCTTATCCAGTCTTTTTCCAATTTCTCCATTGCCAGTCCCTCGAACAGCTCCTTCTTTCCTTGGAAATAGGCCTCCAGCGTGGACAGCAGCAAGCTTTTCCCGAAGCGTCGGGGGCGGCTGAGGAAATAATATCGTCCGGTTGTTACTAATTGGTAGATTAGGGCGGTCTTATCAATATAGAGATAACCATCTTTGCGAAGGCTCTCGAAGTTCTGTATGCCGATGGGATAAATTGTCTGGTTCATATCGTCCTATATTTTATGCGACTTATAAGCAAAGTTACATAAAATATAGGAGAGGAACCGTATCTTTAGAAGTAAATTTTCAACAATAATATCTTACTATGAAGTAGATTTATAACTTGCTGACAGTAAGATGGATAAATATGCTTGTCGAATTTCCGTAAAAACACGTACATGTTTTCACGGATTCACGTACGTGTTTTTGGGAATTCACGTACGTGTTTTCCGAAAAACATGTACGAATAAAAAACAAGTCTGGAAAAACAGACAATAAGTAAGAAGTTTTTATTCCTTATACTTAGCCACCATAATCACGGGGTTGGATTCCTCATTCAATCCCGCTGCGATCTCATTCAAGCGGCCTTTCAGCTTACCTTTCTCGTAGTCTTCCACCAACTCATTGGCTTCTAGTTTCTTTATGAAAGCGATCCCATCGTTATTGATGATCTTTAGTATTCCGTGTTCGTACCACATATCAACGGGTGTCTGATCTACGAAATCGTTATTATATACGACACACTCAAAGATAGCGTCCTCTTGTTTATCATATACCAAGTCGGTTCTGGGGAATCCGGTTTCTTTCTCAAAATCCCATTGTTTCTTTGTTGTTTGCATGAAATAATACCGGTCGGTAAGAATACTTGGATAAAGAAATACTTCCGGGGCCATAGAGCGGATAGGTGGAGTCCTTACGATAAAGGGTTTGATAGAGTGATCTTGGGAATAACTATAAATCGTATCTGTAGATGGCTCTATTAAGACCCAACTTCCATTTTGGGAAATTAATTCGGTATTACGAGGTCCTGCGGACCAAATTCCTTTTGATAAAAACGGTGATATCTTATGCTCATAAGGGAGTTCGATTTCCTTGACAATGCTCCCGTCTTGTTTGGACAGGAGCCAAAATGCGCTTTTTCTCAGATTTTTATAATTGCCAATCTCATCGTAGCAGATTAAGTTGTCTTGATCGAAATTGTATGTCTTCCCGCTATTGAAATTAAAATCTTTATCGTACTTTAAAGTTCGCTTAAAGTTTCCGGACAGGTCGTATACGATAAACTGGCTCGAATAGTAGTTGTTGATAAACAGCTCACCTTTCTCCTCATCGAGGGCAATAGACCCGATATTCGTGTATTCTTGGCTACCTTGGCCGCTGCGGTTGATTTTTCTCTGGCCTTTTCCGGTCCGGTCGAAGATAAATATATCTCCGTCTTGTCCGTTCTTGTTTCTAAGGATTATGAGATTTTTGCCGATGGCTTGCATGCTGGCTGAGGTTATGAATTCCTCATTCGTTTCTAATGGGATGTATTCCACATCCAAAAAGTCTTGAAGAATCAGTTCCTTCTTCGGATAATTTGCCGTGATATCCACGGTTAAAAAGTCGTTAGCCGGTTGCTTACCACTTTCGCATCCCGTTATCAGGAACAGGATCATCGCAGAGATTGTGAGTATAAGTTTCATGGTAGTATGTTTTTAAAGGTGTCCCTTTAGCAAACATATGCTTTTCTCACTGTTAGAAAAATATTTTATACATCTATTTTCGTGAATGTGTTGTTTAACATTATCTTTGCAAGTCAATGAACGTGAATATGGAAGATGATTTTGATATAAGGGATGCCCGGATGCCGGAAAACGAACGAGAGTACGAGAACGTGCTTCGGCCGCTTTCGCTCCGTGACTTCAGCGGGCAGGCGAAGGTGGTGGAGAACCTGAAGGTGTTCGTCATGGCTGCCCGCATGCGTAAGGAGGCGCTGGATCATGTGCTTTTGCATGGACCTCCCGGGTTGGGAAAGACGACGTTGTCGAATATTATAGCGAACGAGTTGGGGGTTGGTTTCAAGGTCACGTCGGGGCCGGTGCTGGATAAGCCGGGAGATCTGGCCGGGGTATTGACCTCGCTGGAGAAGAACGACGTGCTTTTTATCGATGAGATTCACCGGTTGAGCCCGATCGTGGAGGAATACCTGTATTCCGCTATGGAGGATTACCGGATCGATATCGTGATCGATAAAGGACCAAGCGCTCGCTCGATACAGATCGATTTGGCTCCGTTTACATTGATTGGCGCTACGACCCGTAGCGGCTTGCTGACTAGTCCGCTGCGTGCCCGTTTCGGCATCAATATGCACTTGGAGTATTATGATATGGAGACGCTGACGAAGATCGTGCTCCGTAGTGCTAATATCTTGAATGTAAAATGTGAGTTGAACGCCGCTAGGGAGATCGCTTCCCGTAGCCGGGGTACGCCTCGTATCGCCAACGCTTTATTGCGCCGTGTGCGTGATTTCGCTCAAGTGAAGGGGAACGGAGATATCGATAAGGCGATCGCTTGCTTCTCTCTGGAGGCGTTGAATATAGACCGGTATGGCTTGGATCAGATCGATAATAAGTTGCTGACGACGATCATTGATAAATTCCAGGGAGGCCCGGTCGGATTAACGACGATCGCCACGGCTTTGGGCGAGGACCCCGGAACGCTAGAAGAAGTGTACGAGCCTTTCTTGATCAAAGAGGGCTTTATCAAACGCACGCCCCGTGGCCGTGAGGTCACCGATTTAGCTTATACCCATCTGGGACGTAGCCGGGTGGGGGAACAAGGTTTTTTATTTGATTAGACAGATACGATATGGCAGGAGGAATGAAGCGGCTCGCTAAAGAGACAGCCGTTTATGGATTGAGTAGTATAGTGGGGCGTTTCCTGAATTGGATGTTGGTGCCGATGTACACACGTGTGTTGGCCGGGACAGGGGATTATGGGATCGTGACGAATTTATATGGTTGGACAGCCCTGTTGCTGGTCTTGCTTACTTATGGCATGGAGACGGGGTTCTTCCGTTTCATCAATAAGAAAGAGGAGCAAGAGCCGATGCGGGTGTACGCTTCCGTGCTGTATTGCCTGCTGGGAAGTTCGGCGCTGTTTAGCGTAGCGGTTTTCGCCTTATTGCCATCTATTAGCGCCAGCTTGGGATATGGCGACCATCCGGAGTATATCGGGATGATGGCGGGTATCGTGGCGGTAGACGCTTTTTGTTGCATTCCGTTCGCTTATCTTCGGTATAAGGGGAAAGCATGGCGTTTCGCCGGGATTAAGTTGCTGAGTATTTTCTTGAATATTATCTTGAATATATTCTTCTTGATCACTTGTCCGTGGTTGCATGCGCACTATCCGGAGGCGATAAGCTGGTTCTATCGTCCGGATTATGGGGTAGGCTATGTATTCGTGGCGAACGTGTTTACGACACTGATAACCTTATTGCTTTTGATCCCGGATATCTTGCCGGGCATACGGGCGAAAGTAGACGGAACGGTATTGAAACAAATCTTGCGTTATTCCTTCCCGATCCTCATTCTAGGTATTGCCGGTATCTTTAACCAGACGGCAGATAAGATCCTGTTTCCATTCTTGTTTGATGATAAGGAGTACGCGAACGAGCAATTGGGTATATACGGTGCATGCTTCAAGATCGCCGTGGTGATGGTGATGTTCACGCAGGCTTTCCGGTATGCCTATGAGCCGTTTATTTTCGCTAAAAACAAGAGCGATGATAATAAGAAAGCCTACTCGGAAGCGATGAAATATTTCATCATATTCGCCTTGTTTATCTTCCTCGGGGTAATGTTCTATATCGATATCTTGAAGTACTTTGTCGGGCCGGCTTATTATCCCGGATTACGGGTAGTGCCGATCGTGATGCTGGGCGAGTTGTTCTTCGGTATTTATTTCAACCTCTCCTTATGGTATAAGCTGATCGACCAGACACGATGGGGCGCCTATTTCTCCACGATCGGATGTGTGGCCACGGTCTCTATCATCTTGCTGTTCGGTCCCTCGTACGGTTATATGGCTTGTGCGTGGGCATCGTTCTTTTGTAATTTATTGATGATGCTTTTATCCTATTTTGTAGGACAAAAGAAATTCCCGATCGAGTACGACTTGAAATCCGCATTTCTTTATTTCGGAGTGGCGACGGTGTTATACGTGGCAGGCATGGCACTGCCGATACAGTCTGAATGGCTCCGGTTGGGATACCGCACGATCTTATTAGGCGTATTCATCGCATTTATGGTTAAAAGGGATTTACCTTTACGAGAACTCCCGTACGTAGGACGTTTCTTCCGTTAATCGGTAGGTTCGGAGGGCTTGGACGGCGTGGCGATTGGCATCGTGATAACGAAGCGTGAGCCTTTCGTATAAGACGGATCTGTCTTTATCTTACCGTTTAGCCGGTTAACGATCAAGCGACATAGGTAAAGCCCCAGGCCAGAGCCGGGAATGAAATCATTGGTCTTCGTGAAACGCTCGAATATCCATTCCTGTTTGTCTTGAGGGATGCCGCAACCCGTATCTGTTACCGACAAGGTCACTAAATTGGCTCCGCTATCCAGATGGTATGAAAGTGTGATGCTTCCTTTCTCCGTGAATTTATTCGCGTTTGCCAGCAGATGCGAGATGATCAAACTGAAATAAGCACGGTTGGTCAAGACCATATCATTCTCCTTATCGCCTTCCACCACATAGTTGATCTCCGGCTTCTCTTGATATTTCTTTACCTGTTGCATCTCATGTAAACAAAGCTCATGGATACGTGTGGGAACAAGAGGAAGGGAATCATTGCCGCTATCAAGCTGGGCGATCTCAAGGAGATTGTTCAGCATGGAAGTCAAGTGGTAACAGTTTTCATAGATAATACGGCTGAAAGCCTGTTTCTCGTCCATGGAGATATCGTCGTTGGTGATGAGTTCCGAGAAACCGTTGATTGCGTTTAAGGGAGTCCGTATCTCATGCGACATATTCCGGATGAAGGCGGTCTTCATCTCCTCGCTTTCTTGTGCTTTCTGGTTCGCTATCAAGACCAGCTCGTTAGACTTCTGCAATGCCCGATAGAGGGATCTCATTTTGCCTAGCCGGAAAAAGATATAGAACACGGCGCATAAAGCTAGAAGCAATAAGGATATATACAGGTAATTCTCTTTCTTGCTTTTCTGTAATTCCAATTCCAATGATCTCTTTTCGATCACCAACTCGTTCGCCCCTTTCTCGATCTCCAGATTTTCCATTTTCTTCCTGAGTTCTTGCATACGTAAGGTGTCTAGCAATACAGCGTATTCCTTGGATGTCTCATAGGCTTCCTTGTACATCCGGAGGCTGTCGTAAGCGGCAGCTTTCGCGGACACATAAGCGATTACATGTTCCTTGTAAAGCGGTATCTGTTTGGAGAAATTGATCAAAGAGTCACTGAACTCAATGAATTTCTTATAGTCCTTAATACCTAGGTAATAATTCGATGAGGTGTAGTAGAGCTCATACTCCGGGGCGGCGCTAGCTGATTCCGGATAAGCCTTCAGCAGATTCATGAACTTACGGTAATAAGAGGTCGCCAAATCCTTTCCAATAGCCTCGGCGCTAATGGCAAGGTTTGAATAAGCGCTTAATAATTGACGTTTGTTGACTGCGTAAGGACGTTTCCTCATCTCCGGGATGTTAGAGTAACCTAAGATCGTATTTAGGTAACGGGTAGCATATTGTCCTCGTTCTTGAGGGTTACTCGCATAAGCGCATAGCATGAAATAGGTGTTAGGCAAGAAATTGTACGCATATCGTAGGGGCAGTTTTTCCGCCTCGGCCAGAACATTGTCGAAATATTCTCTTCCTTGCTTAAAGTCCTCCTTAAGCATATTTTCTTCCATAATGCTGTTGCTGACAGCCATACCAAGTATATAATTGCAGGCTATTTTCTCGTAGGGAGACAATTTATCAGGTTCTTCCAGCTTGAATAGGCAATTCATGAGGACTTTCTTTCTCGGTTCACCGGATGTGTAGAATATGACGCGCGTATCTTGTATCATTTTCATGAACGACACGAGGCTGGCTCTGGCTTCTCCTTTTAGCTCCTGCTCGGCCTTGGCGATGTAGATATTTGCGCTATCGGTTTGGTCCGTGTTGATATAACGTCGGAGAATCTCGGTCAACGCCGCTTCCTTATAGTAATTGTCATTCGCTTTTAAGGCCTCCTGATAGAGTTGTTTAGCGTTTACTAATATGTCATCGTTTCGTGAGATATCCATTAAATTGGTAAGGATTTCCAGTCTAGAGCGTTCGGAGGTTGCTTTTTGCAAGGCGCTTTTAAGCGAGTCTGGCGTTGTCGTTTGAGATGAAACGACAAAGGACGTAAACAATAAGCATAAAAGCATTAGATATCGTTTCATACAAATAGGATCTCTTGTTGTTGTATTGTGTTTGCAAATATACGTAATCTCACCATAAAAAAGCTATTAAATAGTTAGAAAAACAAACAATTGGAATATCTTTGCATAAATATGGGACAAGATTAATACCGCATGGAAAAAGGATTGCTACATAAACAGATTATGGATTTTTTTGTCCGTAATTTCGACGTCAGGCAGGACAAAGAGGATGAGCTGGAGACGATAGAATCCATTAAAAAGGGGATAGAGTTTAAGGGGACGAACTTATGGGTACTTATTTTCGCTACGTTTGTGGCCTCTCTCGGATTGAATACGAACTCTACGGCCGTGATTATCGGCGCCATGCTGATCTCGCCGTTGATGGGACCGATCATGGGATTCGGCTTGGGATTGGGAATCTCCGATTTCGAGTTGATCAAGCGTTCGTTCCGTAATTTCGCTACCGCTACTATTTTTAGCGTGATTACCTCCACCTTATATTTCTTGATCTCACCGATCAGCGAGGCGCAAAGCGAGTTGCTTGCCCGTACGCAACCTACGGTATACGATGTATTGATCGCTTTCTTCGGCGGTCTGGCCGGAATCGTGGCGAGCTCGACAAAGAGTAAGGGTAACGTGATTCCGGGTGTAGCTATCGCTACGGCTTTGATGCCTCCGCTTTGTACGGCTGGATTCGGGTTGGCGAGTGGCAATTTGTATTACTTTTTCGGTGCTTTTTATCTGTATTTTATCAATACGGTTTTTATCAGTTTGGCTACGTTTGTCGTCGTTCGTTTGTTGAAATATCCGAAGAAAGTTTTCTTGGATAAACAACGGGAAAAGATCGTGACTCGTTACGTGGGTATCATTGTTTTTTTCACGATCGTGCCGAGCCTTTTCTTGAGTTATAACTTGATCCGGAGTAGTTATTTCAATGATCGGGTACGTAACTTCGTATCGGAGGAGTTGACTTTCCCGAATACGCAAATCTTGAATAAGGTCGTTACGGATACGAGCGAGAAAAAGGAGGTGAAAGTAGTCTTGATCGGCCAGACGGTACCGGATGAGATGATCGCTAACGCCCGGGCTAAATTGCCTAAGTATGGATTGAAAGATGTGCATTTAGTCGTGCAACAAGGCTTCGGACAAGAGGCCACGGATATCAATGAGTTGAAAAGCCTCTTGATGCAGGATTTATATAAGAATAGCGAGGAGGTACTACGTGCGCAGACCATCCAGATAGATTCGTTAAAACGACAGGTTGACAAATATCAGAGTTATAGGCGTTTGACATCCGAGTTGATCCCGGAGATGAAGGTTCTTTTCCCCTATGTAGTCGAGGCTTCTTGCTCGAATACGTATATCGTGAATACGGAGACGGCGAAGCCGGATACGGTTATGCTGGTTTATCTGAAAAGTAAGACGATCATTAAAGATGCGGAACGTAAGAAGATCAGGGAATGGCTGTCGGCTCGTGTGGAAATGAAAAATATTAAATTACTAATCGAATAATTTAGACTAATCAGAGTAGAATGAAGTTGATGAAAAGAGTGTGGGCGGCTTTGTTGCTTTTAGCCGCTTCCGGCCAGTTATATGCCGATGAGGGCATGTGGGTGCTGAAGGAATTAAATAAGCAGAATTTGGCGAGAATGGCCGAGTTGGGTTTTACCCCATCCTATGATCAGTTGTATAGTGAGACGGATCCTTGCGTGGCGAACGCCGTGGTAATCTTCGGTGGGGGATGTACCGGTATTACGGTCTCTAACGAGGGATTGATCTTCACGAATCACCATTGTGGTTTCGGAGCCATCCAGCAGTTGAGTAGTGTGGAGCACGACTATCTGAAAGATGGTTTTGTCTCTCAAAGTAAACAGGAAGAACTTCCGGTTCCAGGCTTGACGGTACGTTACCTGAAAGAGACCGTAGACGTGAGCGATCGTATCAACAGCCAGATCTCCGGTATCGAGGATGAGTTCCAGCGTTTGTCGGCGGCTGATTCTATCGGTCGTGTGATTTGTGATTCCGTGGGAAATAATGAGTTCCTAGCGGCTGATGTTGTCCCTTTCTATAGCAATAATAAATATTTCTTGGTGGTGTACGATGTTTATCGTGACGTGCGTATGGTTTTCGCTCCGCCTAGCTCTATCGGTAAGTTCGGTGGGGATACGGACAACTGGATGTGGCCCCGCCATACCGGTGATTTTTCCGTGTTCCGTGTGTACGCCAACGCGGATAATAAACCGGCGGAATACAACGCGGATAATAAGCCTTATACCCCGAGATATGTAGCTGAGGTGTCTATGCAAGGTTATCAAGATAAGGATTATGCCATGACAATCGGTTTTCCGGGAAGCACGGATCGTTATTTGTGTTCTTGGGGCGTGCAACAGCGTATCGAGAATAGTAATAAGCCCCGTATCGAGGTGCGTGGCATCAAGCAGGGCATCTGGAAAGAGGCTATGTCGGCTAGCGACGCCGTACGTATCAAATATGCCTCCAAATATGCGGGAAGTTCCAATTATTGGAAGAACTCGATCGGTATGAATAAAGGATTGGCGAATCTAAACGTGATCGAACGTAAACGTGCGGAAGAGACGGCTTTTGCTGATTGGGTGGCAAAAGATCAAGCCCGGGGCGCTAAATATGGCGAGGTCTTGAATTTGTTGGAAAAAGGATATACCTCGACCAATAAGTATAGGGAGGCGTTGACCTATTTGAATGAGGCATTTTCCAGTGGAGCGGAGATTATTCGTTTGGCTCGTATGGTGCAATCGGTGGATATAAACGGAGCTACTCCGGAAGAGATTACTGTCTTTTTAGAGGATCGTATCCAACCGTTCTTCAAGGATTACGAACCGTCTTTGGATCAGAAGGTATTGGCCGCGATGATGAAGATTGCGAAAGAACGTGTATCTTCGGAGTTCTTGCCGGATATTTATACGAGCATTGATAAGAAGTATAAAGGAAATTATGAGAAATATGCGGCGGATGTATTTAAAAAGACTTCCTTATTGTCGTACGACAAGATCGCCGAGATGTTGAGAAATCCGAAGCAATATGAGAAATTGAGAAAAGATCCGGCGGCGGAACTGAGCTTGTCCGTATTGGTGTCTATCTTCCAGTTACAGCAGTTGATGGGCGATGCGGAGTATGATATCGCTAAGGGAGAACGGTTGTATTTCGCGGGCTTGAAGGAGATGTATCCGGAGAAAGCTTTGTCTTCCGACGCTAATTTCACGATGCGTTTAAGCTATGGTTCTATCGGAGGGTATCGTCCTTATGATGCCGCATGGTACAATTATTACTCAACGGATAAAGGTATCCTAGAGAAAGAGGACCCGACGAGCGATGAGTTCTGGGTACAACCGGAGATACTGGATCTGGTTCGTAGCCGTGATTTCGGACCTTACGCGAATGAAAAAGGGGAATTGCAGCTGTGCTTCCTCTCGAACAATGATATCACTGGTGGTAATTCCGGTAGCCCGGTATTCGATAAAAACGCCCGTTTGATCGGACTTGCTTTCGACGGTAACTGGGAGGCGATGAGTGGTGATATCGCTTTTGAACCGGATTTGCAACGTTGCATCGGCGTAGATATCCGCTATGTCCTTTTCATGATCGATAAATGGGGTAAATGCCCAAGGTTGATTGAAGAGTTGAGGCTCGTTCGATGAGAGAAAAAAGAGATGGGCATCCATGATTTTCGCGGATGCCCATTCTAAGGAGCTAATAATGCCCATTGTAAGGTGCTTTGAATGCCTATTCTAACAACCTTACGATGGGCATTGTAATATCCTATACGATAGGGAAGTTCTAAATGCCTAATTTAGACTTGATTGCCTTTGGTATCGCATCCTTATGTACCATGATATAGATCGTCTTGGCACGGACAAAACTATCGGACATGTTCAAGTAGCCTCCGAATGTATTACGCTCGGTTCCCCAAGAGTTCTTCGTGATATAATATTTCGTTCCGTTCTGATCCTTGGCGATGCCGGTAAGGTGCATCAAATGGTCATCGGTCGTGACGAACGCCTCGAAGCCTTCTTGACGGACCTGCGGGGTGACGTTTACTTCCGGGAAAGGTTTCTCGAATTTGTAGACTTCCTCCAGACGTTCCTTCTCGTCCATTTTCTCGAAGCGGGCACGGTCGGTAGTCGAGTAATCTTCCACCTTCTTTACCTCCGGGTTGATCGCCACGCCATTCTTGAAAGAGAAGCCTTTCTCGCTCACGTCGCCATCCCAGCATACCGTGTAACCGTTATTCAACGCATAATCCGCTACTTCCATCATTTCATTCAATGGTAGGTTATACATTTGCGCATGCTCCCAGTTATCGGGAACCTCTACCTCGAATTTCTGGTAATACGGATGATGCGTGAAGCTTGTCAGCTCGATATAATCGTCCATATTCAACCCTAGGGAGGCGGCGAATGTCTTCGGGGTATATTCCTTGCCTTGATAGGTGAATTTCTCCGGAAGCTTGCCTAGGTAGGTATCGAATAGGTTATCGATTAGTTTGTAATATTCCGGGCTCCGTTTTTTCATATCCACGGCGGTCGTTGCGATCGCCTTGATGTATTTTACCATCTCGGCATGATTGTGCCGGTCGGAATCGTAGTTGATACCCGAGTACACCTCTTCCGGAACGATACCTACTTGGTTGAAAGCGTTCATGAAGGTGTGGGAAAGACTTCCTTGACCGATATTACCTCTACCTTGGCGGACATAATTATCCTGCAACTGGTTCATGTATTTCTGGCGGACGATAAACATCTCAGAGAGATCGTACGTCCCTTTTCCCATACGGAGTAATTCCGACTCCATGAAAGAGGTCGTGGCGAAGCACCAGCAGGTTCCCGTGGATGCTTGATTCTTGACTGGCGTGGCGGGTACCTTTACTACATCCGTAAATTGGTAGCCTTGAGCGAATGTGCTCAAGGAACCTAACGCTAAGGCGCATGATAGAATGAATGTTCTCATTGTATATGAATTTAAGTTTATATTATTATTGTAGAGACGGGGCGTGCCTCGTCTTTACTATCGGATGTGGTGATTAGAAGCCTCTTTCGAATTGGGTCCAGAATGAGTCTCCCATTTCTCTCCAGCGTAGCATCGTGGCTCCGGCGAAATCGGCGGTATATCCGGTTAGGTATTCTTTTGCGGCCTCCTCACCTTGTTGGGTAAGAATCTCTTTGTAACGGCTCTCTACGAAAGGAAGTTCTGTCTGCCCTTTCTCCGTAAAATGGGCGATAGATGCTTTCATACGATCTTTAGTCGCTCCCCAACGTACGGTAGCGAGTTTATTGGCACGACGGAAAGCCCATACGGCGGCATCTTCCCGGTAACGGTGCTGTCCGCAAACCTTGAAGCAAGCCGGGAGATCTTTCGTCCCACAGAAGATGGGGATGCGGGGGCTTTGTCCGGGATTATCATAGGCCATCCAAACCACGCCGCCTACCGCATTGGGTAACCAGTCACGTAACTGGATCACGGTAGAGTAGGAGCATTGCGGCACGGCTACAAGGC
>OHGO01000540.1_pt1 | contig 14014 bp, 11 predicted proteins | sample 1567891 | NCBI WGS metagenome assembly OHGO01 (sample SAMEA3879526, study PRJEB24766) | human gut metagenome | biome: human-associated habitat; feature: feces | place: USA | collected 1985/1987
AGAGGTCGACGTTGAGAGTTGGTCGCCAAGGCGAAAAATACCACCGCAGGAGCATCGTCACGACCGAAAACGTCACGGATTGCCATGCCAAGGCCCAATACCCGAACCCAGACAACGCCAGCAAGATCCCCACGACCCCAGACAACGCCAAAGCGCACAAATCGATCTTCGCCCGCTCTTTCACCATCATACGCTTGAACAAGATCGCACTATGGGCTGTAGCGAACGCCCCCAAAATAATCGTCAGAAAAAAAAGCCTGGATAAGGCGACCAACTCCACACGCCCAAAGAAACGGGCAATAAGGGGTGCGGCGAGAAACAAGACCACATACGATAAACTACCCGCAATCAGATTAAACCAAAAGACAGCGTTATAATCTGCGTGCTTGAACTCGTTCTTATTCGTTAACGCCGCAGTGAACCCACTCTCCGATATGGAATTGGCGATCGCCACAAAAATCGCCAACATCCCCACCAAGCGATAATATACGAGCCAAGAAGATACCGAACAACATACCCAATACCTGCTGCAAGCCATTGCTGACACCTCCCCAGAAAAGCCCTTTCGCCGCCTTGTCTTTTAATGATTGCTCTGCCATCTGATTTTTATAGTAAGTTGACAAAGATAAGCATTTCACGCATATTTCACGATCTATGATCCATGGAAATCCCGCTTAAAACTATGATTTCACATTTTTAAATTTACACTTTTCATTCTATCTCACAGTGCTCAAAACAGGGAGTAAATCGAACCACCATAATCAGACGTGTTCAAGCCTAAACTTGTCTGTTGAAAACGCAGTAGTACTGCAAGTGCCAAAGGATATATACTGCGTTGCCACTTGCAGTATATATTCTATGAAGAGGTAAGTAATGCTGACTTTTTCCCGCCTTACATATGCCCTCACCCCTTCCCCGCATAAATCCTCCGTATAATATCCACCACCTTCATACCTTCCAAGACGTTGGTCGTTATGATCTCGCCGGGGGCGCCAGAAAGGACATTGACTACGTTACGGATCACGAAGTTGTGGTTTTGGGCGGAGCCTTTGTAAGGGCCATAATCATTGCCGGGGTTGGTAGGGGCCAATTCCGGCATTTCATACCCCTTGATATGGCAATATTCTACCTCATTCATATATTGACCGCCGATTTTCACGCTGCCATTCTCAGCCACGATCAGCATGCTGCTTTCCAGATTCTTGTCCCATACCGCCGTAGAGTAGCTCAAACTGCCCATTCCACCGTTCACGAAATTAAAATTCACGAAACCGGAATCCTCAAAGGCGGTCAGTTTCTCGTGGTTGAAGTCGGCGAAACGGGTCTGGATATTACAGATATCCCCGAATAACCAGTACATAATGTCGATGAAATGGGAGAATTGGGTGAATAAGGTACCACCATCCAAGGCAGCGTCGCCATGCCATCCTCCGGGTTTATAGTAGCGTTCATCACGGTTCCAGTAGCAATTCAGCTGCACCATATAAATCTGGCCTAATTTTCCAGACTCAACCATCTCCTTGATCCAGACCGAAGGCGGGGAATATCGGTTTTGCATCACGCAAAATACCTGCTTACGGAATCTCAGCGAGGTATAAACCACTTTCTCGGCATCCGCCAAGGTCAAGGCCATAGGCTTTTCTATGACCACATGATGTCCGCTTTCTATCGCTTGGATCGCCATCTCGGCATGTAAGCCGTTAGGTGTACAAATATTCACCACATCTATATCCAATCCCAAACGGAATAGTTCATCTATATCCCGGGCGAAAGGGACCGCATAAGCCTCGATCCCCAGCTCCTCTTTCGGACGGATATCACACAAAGCGACCAACTCCGCCCCTTCATCCCGGGTAATCATCTCGGCATGACGCTTACCTATATGACCACAGCCGATCACGGCGAAACGTATCTTCTTATTCATAAAACACTTATTCATTAAAGAAGTACAAAAGTACTTCTTTTAGCAACAAGAACCTAAATATTGCCTTAAAAACAAAAAATGGGCTGAGAACTATCTTATTCTTTATATTATTCACACTCATATTAAATTTATTCCGATATTTAGGACGTTAATCTTAAAAACTCATTTTACAATGAAAATCATTGATAGCACATTACTAAATACCGTAAGCGAACAAGCTAAGACAAACGTACGCTTACGAATGAATTATAACTTCCATAAACAAATGGATGAGCCTGTTCAAAGATTATTAAATGCTCTTGAGCCAAATACATATTTACCTCCTCATAGGCATCTCCAAGCCCAAAAACAAGAGATATTCCTCGTACTAAGAGGGAGTGTACTTACATTTTTGTTTGATGACAAAGGCACAATTACACAAATCCACGAGATTAACCCTGCTAAAGGTGTTTTCGGAATGGAGATAGAGCCAGATATATGGCATTCTTTTATTGTTCTAGAAACCAATACTGTTATATATGAAATCAAACAAGGGCCATTTGCTCCTATAGACCCTAAAGATATGGCCCCATGGGCTCCAAAACCCCAAGAAACAGAAGCTGCGCAAAATTACATACAGGAACTATTATCAGCTTATCAATCCCAATATATAATCCACCCAACCGCAGAAGTAGCACCTTCCGCTACCATCGGGAATAAAACCATTATTGAGAACCATACAATAATCGGAGAGAATGCAAAGATTGGTGAACAATGTAAAATACACCGGAATATCTACGTAGACAATGATGTGCAAATAGGGAATAAAGTAAAGATTCAAGATAATGTCATGATTCCGCACGGAGTTACGATTGAGGATGGAGTATTCATAGGCCCCGGTGTAGCTTTCACTAATGATAAATGGCCTAGATCGATCACGGAAGATGGGGAATTAAAGACCTCCGAAGATTGGGTTTGTTCCGAAACCATCGTAAAATACGGAGCCTCTATCGGAGCGAACGCTACTATAGTTTGCGGAATAACTATCGGAGAGTGGGCCATGATAGGTGCTGGAGCGGTCGTAACCAAGGACGTACCGGCACATGCGGTCGTGATAGGGAATCCGGGAAGAATCATACAATAACATCTTAAATATAATATCATGATAGAATCTATTATAACATATCTAGCAGAGAATTATTTCTTCATAACATTAAGTATAACTATTGTATTTATATTAATAAAGGCATTTGAAACAATAATAAAACGCACATTATTAAAACTACATGAACAACAATTAAAAAGTAATAATTTTGCATACGTATTAAAACGCAAAATACATAACATTAGAACAGAATACTCTTCCGAGTATGATTTCTCATTTTTAGAACATGGTTGGAAAAATATTCCTTTTGAGAATCGAAATACACAATTAACAAAAAACAATGAGGCAACATCATTATTAAAAGATAGAATTAAACATTTAAATGATTACTATGAACGAATTAAAAAAGAAATAAAACCTGAATATCAAGATGCTATATCTATTGAAGATATAAATTTCATCCAAAAATTTGTCTTAGATGAGTCAAAAATAGTCACTATAATCGATAGGCTAAACAATCGTCGCAAAAACAAGGAATTAGATATGGCATTTATTGGAGACAAAGTGGGACTATATGATTATAATATCAAGAAAGATGATATTACATTAAAGTGCTATATTACAGATCATTTCACATGGAAAATATTTAAAGAGTTATATCTTGATCAAACAAAGAATGAAGATGGAAAAGAATCTAATAACGACTTTTTCAAGCGGCTATTCTTATCCTTATATCAAAACAAAGACAACGAAACAGTAAAGAGTTTACTAATGAGAACTTTGACTTACATATTTTCTTCAATGGGAGTTGATGCAATTGTCTGCGGAAAAAATGGGAAGAATAAAAACTCATGTCTCATAACTATACGTTCATCCAAAATAGACGCACAAAAGCAATCTCGACTTCATGTTTCTATTGACGAAGCTTTTTCCGAGACAGATAAAAATCCTGAAGGAGAATATGATGTACAACAATGGATCATTCGTGGACTGAAAGAAGAAATAGGAATATCTAATAAAAATGCTAAGGATATAATACCACAGTTCTCTGACTTTAGCATTATTACAGATAATGGAGAGATTGGTTTATGCTGTACTATTAAAACAGAGGACATCGAAGAGTTACAGTTTTATCCAGCACAAGATAAATATCTTGAGAGTGAAGGTTTTTTCATTGCAGAATTTCCATCATTAATTAAACTCTATTTTAAAAAAATATGCATATCCCCTAATAGAATAGGAGATCATTTTTATAAAAAAACGGCAAATGAAAAGCTAAGGCTTCCATGGATAAGTTTTGCCCCTATTATTTTCATTAGGACCTTTATTAGAGAAACTCGCTTATTCAATATTTCAACGCTAATCATATTTATATCCGCACTATATACATTATTATCATCAATCAAATCAATTCATGAAATATACAAAAGCATTTTATTAAATAACTTTTCAATAGAAATTCTAAAAGACAACACAAATATATCAACCATATTTGCATTAGTTATCACCATACTTTCCATCATATCTTCTTATCAGTTAAAAAAATCCAGAGGAAAGTACAAAAGTAGTATTTATCCATGGGTACCTTTATGGAATGGCAATGCAAAACCATTACAAACAACAGGCCAATTTAATTCTAATGATAAAGATTTTCACAACCCTAATTTCGGACTTTATTTTCTAGCTTCAGAGGAAATCCCTAATACAATTCTATCTTCATCAATACATTTATCTAATACACCTTTATGTGCGGTACGAAAACTTGAGAAAATGACAGAAACACCTATAAGTTTTTATCAAATAAGTAAAAATAAAGAAACAGGTACAACAAATAATTTAAAGTTTTTAAACATTGATTTCAAAAGTAACGAGACAAAGAAAACTCTGTATTTTTACCGAATTCATATAAAGAGAAAGAATAATCAAATACACACTATTTATTCTATAAATTTCCCCATGAAAGAAGATATTATACTACAATTCAATACTATCAACAATATAAACATCAGACCACAAAACCTAATATATTATTTCAATCTCAACTATTCACCAGAGGAACTATCTCAAAATTATAGATTTTCCACTAATCTAGGAACTGACCTATACAAAAAAAACATACAGCTTTATGACCTATATACTTATGGGAATAATTACTATTGGTCTACAACTTTTAACGCATCCAACATATTTAAGGAACTTTTATTGAAAATATTATCTCTACATAAGCTAGAAACCTCTCATATTAAAGGTTGGGGGAAAGGAATTCAACGAAATGACAAAAAAAACCCCTTCTATATAGAAGATACATACATTGCCTTATATGACGATACAAACAAAAAAGAGGAAATACAAATTGATTTATGCAAGATAGATGCTATGTCCGACAAAGATTTCGATCTCAAGATAAATAAGTTCATAATGCATAGTTCTCCTTGTTATGGAGGAGGATTAAATGAACTTGAAATCTTAGCATTACAATATATACTTATTAGATATGATATTTTAGTCGCTGAGAAAAAACTCAAGCCCTCATTAAAAGCATCTCGTATCTGGAAAATATTTGAAAAGCCTGATCAATTTATAGATTCTTTAGTGGTTTAAATAATCATGTAGTATATCTATAATATACTCTTGAACATCCTCTTCCATCTCCGTATGTATAGGGAGGGAGAGGACGTTTCGTGTAAGGCGTTTAGCTACAGACAAGTCGCCTCCATGCCGAACATGATCCTTAAACGCAATTTGTTCTTGCATTGGAACGGGATAGTAAATCAAGGCAGGGATTCCATGTTCTTTTAAATAATTTTGCAAAGCCTCACGACGGCCATCCAAGACCTGTATCGTATATTGGTGGTATACATGTGTTGAGGAAGGAATACAAGTAGGCAACAATATACCATCCAAACTTGATAAGCTTGCATCATATCGCCGGGCAGCAGCTTGTCGGGAGGCAATAAAGTCATCTATATGTTTTAATTTAGCATTTAAGATAGCCGCCTGTAAGGTATCAAGGCGGGAATTACAACCTATAATCTGATGATGATACTTTACATTTTGTCCATGCACCGTAGTCATACGGACTTCTTCTGCCAAGTCCGCGTCATGTACGATCACAGCTCCTCCATCACCATAACATCCTAAAATCTTTGTCGGGAAAAAAGACAAAGCGCCAATATCGCCTATCGTCCCGGTCTTTCTTGAGGTTCCGTCCGGGAATGTATATTCCGCGCCCAATGATTGCGCATTATCTTCAATAACATATAAATCATTTTTCCTAGCCAATTCCAATATCGGATGCATATCACAGCTTTGTCCAAAAAGATGGACCGCAATGATAACCTTCGTACGATCCGTTATAGCTTCAGCTATGGCTTCCGGAGAAATATTAAAAGTACGCTCATCTACATCAACCAAAACAGGAACCAGACCTAATAAAACCGCAGCCTCAGCCGCCGCCGCATATGTGAACGCCGGCACTATTACCTCATCTCCTCGCTTTAAATTCAAACGCATCAAAGCGATTTGTAAAGCATCGGTACAGTTTCCACAGGGAATCACATACTCCGTATCTAAATAAGCTGCCAGATTTGAGCCAAAAACCTTCACCATCGGGCCATTAATAAAAGAGCTACTCTCTATCATTGAAAACATAGCTTCATCTATCTCTTCCTTTAGTCGATGATATTGACCAACTAAATCAACCATTTGTATTTTTTTCTCCATATCTGCGATCTTATTATTTAAAAATGAAAAAGGAAGGACATTCAAATAGCACTTGAATGTCCCTACTTTTAATTATGCCATTCCAGAAGGATTTCCTATTTCACCTCACTACCCGGTTTCACCTCTTTCTCCGGGGTGATAACGGCCAGCTTTCCATCGAAATTCTCGGCGGAGAGAATCATGCCCTCGGAAACAATACCTTTCAGCTTACGGGGAGCTAAGTTAGCGATAAAGCAAACTTGCTTGCCTACCAATTCCTCGGGTTTATAATGCTGGGCGATGCCCGATACGATCGTGCGTTTCTCCAGACCATCGTCTATACGGAACTGAAGCAGCTTATCCGCTTTCGGAACCTTCACGCATTCCAGCACCGTACCCACACGGATATCCAGTTTCATGAAATCATCGAACTCGATATTCTCACGGATCGGTTTCGCCTTATAATTCGCTTCCTCATTCGCTTTCTTCGTATCCAATAATTTCTGTACTTGGGCCTCGATCACGCTATCCTCTATCTTCTCGAACAACAACTCTGCCTTGCCCAATTGATGACCGGCCTCCAATAGATCCGTAGCACCTAGGCGATTCCATCCCAACGGCTCTACATTCAGCATCTTATTCAGTTTCTCCATGCTAAACGGCAAGAACGGCTCAAAAGCGATCGCCAGATTAGCCGTAATCTGCAAAGCGATGTTCATGATCGTAGCGACACGAGGCATATCCGTCTTTGCCAACTTCCAAGGCTCCATATCAGCGAGATACTTATTTCCGATACGGGCTAGGTTCATCGCCTCTTTCTGAGCGTCACGGAAGTGGTAGGTATCCAACAGACGTTCCACGTTCTCTTTCACATCTGCGAAATCCTTCAAGGTCTGGCGATCATAATCTGTCAACTCGCCAGCCGCCGGCACCTTACCCTCGAAATACTTATCCGTAAGGACTAACGCACGATTCACGAAGTTCCCTAAGATAGCGACCAACTCGTTATTATTACGAGCCTGAAAATCTTTCCATGTGAAATCATTATCCTTTGTCTCTGGCGCATTGGCCGTCAAGACATAGCGCAACACGTCTTGCTTGCCCGGCATATCCACCAGATACTCGTTCAACCAAACCGCCCAGTTGCGGGAAGTAGAGATCTTGTCGCCCTCCAAGTTCAAGAACTCGTTAGCGGGGACATTCTCCGGCAAGTTATAAGAACCTTCCGCTTTCAGCATGGAAGGGAACACGATACAATGGAACACGATATTATCTTTACCGATGAAATGGACCATTTTAGTCTCCAGATCCTTCCACCAAGTCTCCCAGCTATCCGGCAGCAACTCCTTCGTATTAGAGATATAACCGATCGGAGCGTCGAACCATACATACAGCACCTTTCCTTCCGCCCCTTCTACGGGAACAGGGATACCCCAATCCAAATCGCGACTCACCGCACGGGGTTGCAGACCCATATCCAGCCAACTCTTACACTGCCCGTAGACGTTCGGCTTCCATTCCTTATGATCCTCCAAGATCCATTTACGCAAGAATGGCTCCCACTTATCCAAAGGCAGATACCAATGCTTCGTCTCACGCATCACCGGCTTGCTGCCACTGATAGCGGATTTCGGATCTTTCAAATCCGTCGGGCTAAGGGAAGTACCGCAAGCCTCGCACTGGTCGCCATATGCCTTCTCGTTTCCACAATGCGGACAAGTACCCGTGATATAACGGTCGGCCAAGAATTGCTTCGCCTCCTCATCGTAGTATTGCTCGCTTGTTTTCTCGATGAATTCGCCTTTATCATACAATGTACGGAAAAAATCCGAGGCCATCTGATGATGCGTAGCGGAAGTAGTACGAGAATAGATATCAAACGTGATACCGAACTCCTCGAACGATTTCTTGATAATACCGTGGTAACGATCCACCACATCCTGCGGTGTGATCCCCTCTTTCTTCGCTCTCAACGTAATGGGTACCCCATGCTCGTCCGAACCACCAATCATCAACACTTCCTCCCCCTTCAAACGAAGGTAACGGGCATAAATATCAGCAGGCACATACACCCCGGCCAAGTGTCCGATATGCACCGGTCCGTTCGCATACGGCAACGCCGTAGTAATCAGCGTTCTCTTAAAATGTTTTTCCATACCTTGTGTTCTCTTTTTGAGGGGCAAAGGTACGGAATAATTTGGTTAGACGAAAAAGAATAATTTCCTTTGTGAGTGAGTTTCCTCTTAATGAGGCTAGGAACTTTACCTCTAATAATAAATATATGGGAAGAAGACATAAAAACAAGGTATAAAAAAAGAGCTTACCGCTATTGGACATAAGGCGGAAGCTCTTGACATCATCGAAAAAGGTAATTTCTTCGACAAAAAGAAGATTATTATAATAAAGATCGAAGATAAGATTTACACAGCGTCCATTACTACTTCCGAGAAGGGGACTTTAATCTCGTTTATTTAAATCCAAACCTATACACCAGCGCCAACCGGAAATTAAGCATGAAATGGGTCGCCGAGAAATTCTCCGTAGTCTCGCTCACCTGTGCATCATAATCCCGCTCGTAAGTGGAAGCATCAAAGATAATTCGTGAGCCAAAGCCAAACCCAGCCTCAAAAGCGAAATTCCCGGAGATAGGTTGCAAATAATTCAGCATCGCCCCGATACCGAAGAACTGTCCAGTCTCTCCATGTCCTAACGGCTCATTATCGCGCACGTTGAAGTTTCCGTATTTCATCTGCAAGCCCACGTTGAATCCCCGATAAGTACCATCATCGTTAAACCATAGTCGAGGCTCCAAAGATAGCACCGACACTCCCCACAAATTATTAGGATTCCCTTTATAACCAAACCGAGAATACATACCTCCCAATACGACAGAACCCCAACCTCCAAACATATACTCCAATTCCAAGTTTGGCATGATAGACCCTGTCTTCAATTCCGCTCCCTCCTTACCGACACTTAAACCCGGGGGAACCGTCATCCAAGGCAGTACATTCGTCCTAACAGTCAAATTTGTCATTTGGAAAGTAGGATAGACTTTCTCCATCGTCACGGCACGAGTCTCCGCCTGTCGGGGCTGATATGCGGTAGACTGCCGTTCCGGAGCTTGAGGCTCAGGGGTTACAGCTACCGTTGCCTGCCGAGTAATCTCAGGTTCCGTCCGAGCCGGTTGAGAGACTACCGGCGTTTGCCTCACCTTCTCCTGCGCAGGAGGAGCCACCGGAACCATCGCCCCTTCCTCATAAGGAAGATCGGCCTTATTGCTGATCACGACATAAGCGAACACCTCATCATCCACGCAAAGATCCGGATCATTGAGCACGTAAATATAAGGGACCTCCGTATATCGTTTTAGGCTTGCCGAGATAGCAGGTATAGACTGATCCGTGGAATAAAAGATCTGCTTATTGGCAAACTCCGGCATAGCGAAATAAAGCAGATACACATGCACGCTATTCCCCCATTCCCCGCTACGGTCTACATAGAAGGAGATTTGTTTATTATCAAGCTCGTATTTGTTTTTCAGATATTTCCTCACGGTATTCCCCCGCCACATGGCAGTGTTGACAGCGTTTTTGGATACCGCTCCTGTCTCAGTATAGATATGCGAGACGATCAGCACATGAAACTCCCCATCCATCAAAGGATTCATCACCGGCCAGATTTTCCGATTGAGTCGCTCCATCTCTATTGAATTATTCCCGTAGGTAGCTTGTAGATCAGCCTCTCCGGGTATAAAGGAAAACAAGAATGAATCGCCCTTGGATTTCTCATTCTCCGATTGCCCATGGGCCATAAAGATTGAGAGAAGCGAAAAACTGAATAGAATAATTAGCGAATGTCTCATACCTTGTTCTTTATGTTATATTTTTTGCAAAGTTACTACAAAAAGTAAGATACGTAATATCATTACACTTGGAAATCGGACGGAGAATCTGGATAAATGGAGACAATCACTCGTAAGGATTGACCTCGACCGGTATCTCGACAATCTCTACCGTTCCGTTTACATTAATGGTCAACGTTAATGTGCCTTGCGTGTTCGCAAGACTGTATTGTACGCTGTAGTTCTTGGTGGCGGCGGTGGTGGAAGTCGTTTCCGATTCCCGTATCTGCGACGAGGTGTCGAATGTCTTGCTCTCGTCCGCGATCAGCTTGCCTGCTATATGGATAAACACATTCGAGAGGCCGGGTTTCACGAACAAGGTCTTGCCGGCTTCCAAGGTATTCTCGGTGGATAGCAGGGAATATCTCTGGCTTTCGCCCGAAGGCAGGGAGCTTTCAGAGCCGGTGTACACATAAAGCTCGGTGATCGTAGCCATCTTCTGCAATTCGGCGAACGTTCCCTGATCGATCGTGATGATCGAGTTGGTGAGCGTGGCGGTGATAGAGGCCTTTGCAGCCGCAGCGTTGGGAGTGACGGTTACGGTTTCCGTTGTCTTCCCCGCAAGCATGGGGCTGTCGAACTGCAAATCGCCGGTCATTTGGCTGTACGTAGCCGATAGTTCCGTATAGGTACCGGCGGGAACGGCTCTTGTGACCCCATTGGCAAAATCAGAGGATTTGCCTAAAGTAATAGAGCTGCCCTCTTTTGTCCCGGTGATCACCAGATTGTTTTTAACTTCGTCACTAATCGTGACCGTTGATGTAGCTTTCGTTGTTACATTGACGGAGGCATCCGCCTCAAGGGCAAGGCTAAGCTTGCCGGTCTCGGCGATAGCCGAGGGGCTTCCGGAATCCTCTAGGATGTTGCTACAGGAGGGGAGGAAACCTAAAGCGAAGGCGGTTAGGCCTAATAGAAATGTTTGTTTCATATTGTTATTTTATTACACTCTTATCTATAATTAATTTTCACATAATAGACCTTTGAATGAGCGGAACTTAATCCATAACTATTATTACATTTTACATAATTATTAGAAGATGTCATCGTAGATGATACGGTACCTTCTTTGGTTTCTTTCCCCCAAAAAGAAACTTTTGTTGAAAATAATGTACTCTGGCCTAAATTTAAAGTAAAGGTATTATCAGCTGTCGCTGTTTGCACATAATACTTCGTTGCAACATCTACATTCACATTCCCTGGAATATAAAAATTCAATGTTATTGATTGAGAACCTGAACCAGCCACCCCTCCCAATTGCACAGAACCACTATCCCAGCTAATTTTTCCATCGCCTGTCCATGGATGATCCCCCGTATTACTCGGCGGTTCTGCCTTATACGGCAACCCCGTCACATGGCAATCAATCGGATTAGAAACTTTCTCTGTCCCATCAAAAGTAACCGTCGCAGTCAGGACGTGCTTTTGCCAAGCAAGGGAAGTGAAACTTGCTTTTGCACCATAGGCAAACTCTCCTGATTCTTGTCCGGTATCCGTTTTATAAGAACTCTTCAACAAACTCGAATAATTCGGATTATTCAATATACCCTCAGCTATACTTGCCGTAGCCACGATATCAACAATGCTTGATCCATCCATCGCATTCGCAGCGGTAGGATTATTCTCTTCCGCATAAACCGAATAACTCGTGCGACCGGAAACACTTACGGAGAAGTCCGGCTCTGTAACCGCAACATCTACCGGAGGAAGCGTAAGCTCCTCGCCTGTTCGCAGTCTAATAGAGGTAGACAACTTACATCCCTTCGGGACATACGGCCATCCCTCCACCACAGTCATGGCACCAGTAAGATTATTACCTGAATAAGTCCGGATAGGCGTGTCATTGTATAAAGCACTGATTGTCCAAGTATCTACCAACTCAATAGGAACCCCTTCCGCTACACAGCCCAACGTTATCCTAGAACCCGTCAGCAGACCTTCTTCATACGTTGGTGTAGCAAGTGCTTGCATCTGTATGTTCGAGAAAATAGACAAATCCGGATCACACTGAACGATATATTGCTTACAAGCCTCCGCTTGATCAATCAAGTCCCATCCCTTCGGGGTCGCCGGCTTGTCCAATAGATTCGTACCTTCGAACAGAGCTTTCACCGTCTGCCCGGAACGAACAAACAAGGTTCCCTCCGAAACCTCATGGGTAGCTAAAACATCGGAGGCTTCTCCCACCTCTACCGTCAGTTGCCAAGTCTTATAATGCTTTCTCAGATTTTCACTCACCGCAGCCACCAACATCGTATTCGCCAAGGAAGTCTCAATGGATTCCACCAAGCTCTCTCCCGGCACGATACGCACCTCCTTGGAACCATAAAAATAAGGACTCTCTTCAGTTCATTCGTTCCCGCATATACCTCCAGAGTATAAATGCTCGTAGGCAACTCCAAGTTCTGCCCCTCTATCTCTGAAAAGGGTTTCGGATACCCTTCATACGAAGTACCCCCTTGCTTAATATCAATCATGAAATCCGTTTTCGCGGGAATATACGTATCGGGCAACGTAAGCGTTCCCGCCTTCGTCTCCACCTCCGCGGAAACAGCGGCCGAGATATCCCCCAGCGTAAGCCGGAGATACCCTGTGCCCTCCCCCTTCGGGGCAGAAAGCTCCTCGCCCACGCAAGCGGAGAGTGTCGCGAGCAGGGCGAAGAAGGGTAAATATATGTACAAGTGAATATGTCTCATTGCTTTCATCCTATCGTTTGTTTTCCTTATTGTTAGTCGTAAATCAATTCACATTCATCCAGCCAAAGCTTGCTACCCTCGCCACCCGTGAAGTAATCGCCATACTTGCTAGCAGAAGCGACTACCACGATGTATTTAGGCGTACGGTTCGTGTAGCGGTAATCCAGCACGATATCCGCTTGCGTCCACGAGGAGACAGGCTCGCCTTTCGTCAGCTCGCCGTAAGCGATCACTTTCGGATCCGAAGGGTCAAAGAGCTGACGTTCGGAAGGCCGAGTACGGATCTCCAGCGGAGCGTCCCAGTCAGTCAAGGCGATATAGACCTGACACGAGTCCGGGCGACCTACCAAATATTTGAAATCATCGTCGCCCGACTTGTTGATCGGAACGCAATTGTATTTATAATGGATCCGCAACTTCGAGGGGAAGCTCGTGAAGGGACGGCCGAATTGCAACACACCGTTCGTCCCATCTGTCCGCACGTAAGTACCCGTAAAGATGTTGCCGGCGGCAAACTTCAGGACGATATATTTCGATTCCAACGAGGCCGCCTGCCCGCTTCCCGTGCTCGTCTCGGTAGTAGGCGTGGAGTTGCTGTTACCCACGGTGGTAGCCCCTTTGTTTCCTGTATCCCAGAAGGAGGTTCCTCCCTCCGCCCAAGGCTGCCAAAGCGTATTCTTGCCTACGGCCACGGAACTCCAGTCATC
>OHGO01000548.1_pt1 | contig 13785 bp, 15 predicted proteins | sample 1567891 | NCBI WGS metagenome assembly OHGO01 (sample SAMEA3879526, study PRJEB24766) | human gut metagenome | biome: human-associated habitat; feature: feces | place: USA | collected 1985/1987
ACACCCCATTTCCTAAACAGTATACCATACTGTCTAACAAATGGGGTGCAGTTCAATCAGCATTGCGGGTGTTTTTCGATTGGATGAATCTCAGGAACTGTCTGTCATTATTTCCGGCTTGCCAGCAGAGCCTCGATCTTCTTGATGGGGTCGATGATGCTGGAAACGGACATGTCATGGTTCAGGGCCACGACGAAGTATGCGGCGTACTTGGAGACGTCAACATCGACGTACCAGTCACGGGTCAGCAGCTCAGGCATACGGTAGGTCAGGTTGGTGCCGGTAACGTAGTCCAGAATGCCGTCGGCCACAGCCTTGTCGAACTTCTCGAGGCCGCTGGTGAAGAGCGGGAAGGTGGCGTTGGCGATGATGCGCTTTGCGCCGCGCTCTTTCAGGTTGGTGGCAACTTCCAGCATGCTCTCGCCGGAAGCGATGATGTCGTCAGCGACGAAGACGGTCTTGCCCTCGACGGAATCGCCCAGATACTCGTGAGCGACGATGGGGTTGCGGCCATTGACCACGCGGGTGTAATCGCGGCGCTTGTAGAACATACCCAGGTTGCAGCCCAGCACACTGGAGAAGTACATGTTGCGGCTCATAGCGCCCTCGTCGGGGCTGACCACGATGAACTTGTCCTTGTCGAAGCTGATCTCGGGGTTCTTCTTAAGCAGATTCTTCAGCACCTGATAGGTGGGCATCGCATTGTCGAAGCTCATCAGAGGCACAGCGTTCATCAGGCGGGGATCGTGAGCATCAAAGGTGATGATGTTCTTGACGCCCATGGCCTGCAGCTCCTGCAGAGCCACAGCGCAGTCCAGGCTCTCGCGGGACACGCGGCGGTGCTGACGGCCGCCGTACAGGCTGGGCATGATGACAGACACACGGTGTGCCTTGCCGGCCACGGCCTGGATGAGGCGCTTCAGGTTGGCGAAGTGGTCATCCGGAGACAGGTGGTTCTCATAGTTGAACAGCTTGTAGGTCACGCTGTAGTTGCCGGGGTCAACAACGATGAAAATATCGTCGCCGCGCACCGACTCCTTGACCAGACCCTTGGCGTCGCCGCTCTGGAAGCGGGGGCAGGCGCTCTCGATGATAAAGCTATTGGTCTGGTAGCCGGCCTCGCTGGCCCAGCGCACCAGATGCTTGTCGATGAGGTTGGTCAGCTCCTCGGCGCCCGGGCAGGCGATGAGGCGCAGGTCGGCGACCTGAGGCTGGTGGAAGCAATCCTTAGGGATAATGACAGACATAATTACAGCTCCTTAAAGTTTCTTTTATCAGTTGATAAAATTAGACGTTGAAGTGCATATCCGTTATTTATTCTATCACATTTTCGGCGTTTCGACACTACAAACTTGCATCCAACCTGCATTTTCTGCGCCTTGCACATCTCTTTTTCGAAAAAGAGCCGGAGACTATGTGTTTTTTACAAAAACCATACATTCTCCGGCTCAAAAGTCATTCTTTTAAGTTTTTACTCTTACAGGGCGGCGACAGCAGCCTTCAGCTCTTCGACGCGGTCGGTGTTCTCCCACTTCACGCCCAGGTCCTCGCGGCCCATGTGGCCGTAAGCGGCCAGCTTGCGGTAGATGGGCTTGCGCAGGTCGAGGTCGCGGATGATGGCGGCGGGGGTCAGGTCGAAGACCTTCTCCACAGCCTGCTCGATCTTCTCGTCGGCCACGACGCCGGTGCCGAAGGTGTCCACCATGATGGAGACGGGCTTTGCCACACCGATGGCGTAAGCCACCTGCACCTCGCACTGCTTGGCCAGACCAGCGGCCACGATGTTCTTAGCCACCCAGCGGGTCGCATAAGCGGCGCTGCGGTCCACCTTGCTGGGGTCCTTGCCGGAGAATGCGCCGCCGCCGTGACGAGCGTAACCACCGTAGGTGTCTACGATGATCTTACGGCCGGTCAGGCCGGTATCGCCCTGAGGGCCGCCCACGACGAAGCGGCCGGTGGGGTTGATATAATACTTGGTGTTCTCGTCCAGCAGTTCGGCGGGGATGGTGGCCTTGATGACCTTCTCCATCACGTCGGCGCGCAGCTGCTCCATGCTGACGGCATCGCTGTGCTGGCTGGAAATGACCACAGCGTCCACGCGGACGGGCTTGCCGTCCACATACTCGACAGTGACCTGGCTCTTGCCGTCCGGACGCAGATAGTCCATCTCGCCGCTCTTGCGGACCTCGGTCAGCTTCTTGGCCAGCTTGTGGGCCAGGCTGATGGGCATGGGCATCAGCTCGGGGGTCTCGTCGCAGGCATAACCGAACATCATGCCCTGGTCGCCGGCACCGCCGACCTCATCGTTGGTGCCGAGGGCGATGTCGGGGCTCTGGCCGTCGATGTTGGAGATGACGGCGCAGGTGTCGGCATCGAATCCGAACTTTGCGCGGGTGTAGCCGATGTCAGCCACGACCTCGCGGACGATCTTCTGGAAATCGACGTAGCAGTTGGTGGTGATCTCGCCCATGATGTGGACGAGGCCGGTGGATGCGCAGGTCTCGCAGGCCACGCGGGCATCAGGGTCGTGGGTCAAAATCTCGTCGAGGATGGCGTCGGAGATCTGGTCGCAGATCTTATCGGGATGGCCCTCGGTGACGGACTCAGAAGTAAACAGACGGTGCTTTGCCATTTTTTGTACCTCCTTGGCGTTGGGGTGTGTGTATCGATATTGACAGCTTCCTACTCGTTCATCAAGTTTATGCAATGAAAAACGCTCAGAACCGAAGCTCTGAGCGTTGCACTCTTATCTTTCGGTTTCCCGCAGGATTTGGCACCTTATGCTCACACACAGGTTGTCGGGCTTCACAGGGCCTGTCCCCTCAGCCGCTCTTGATAAGTCGGTATTCAGTTTGTCCGGGTAATATCTTATCATTGCTTCGTCGAAATGTCAAGAAGAGTCGCACTCTTTTTTGACATTTCGCGCAGATCGATAAGGCTCAATAACCCTTTGCCTGCTCGCCGTTCAGGATCTTGACGGCGCGGGAGGTGCCCAGACGGTCTGCACCGAGGGCGAGGAACTTCTCCATATCCTCGACGGTGGAGATGCCGCCGGCGGCCTTGACCTTGCAGCGGCCAGCCACACCCTTGACCATCAGCTCCACGTCGTGGAAGTTTGCGCCGGCGGTGGAGAAGCCGGTGCTGGTCTTGATGTAGTCAGCGCCTGCCTCGCAGACGATGTCGCACATCTTGCGCTTCTCGTCGTCGGTCAGCAGGCAGGTCTCGATGATGACCTTCAGGACCTTATCGCCCACAGCCTGCTTGACGGCGCGGATGTCCTCGCGGACGGCGTCGTACTCGCCGTTCTTCAGGCGGCCGATGTTGATGACCATATCCACCTCGGCAGCGCCGTTCTCGATGGCAGTCTTGGCCTCGAAGGCCTTGGAAGCGGTGTCCATTGCGCCCAGAGGGAAACCGACCACGCAGCAGACCGGGATGCGGCCCGCCATGTACTCGACAGCCTGCTTCACATAGCAGGTGTTGATGCAGACGGAAGCCGTGTGGTTGGCGATGGCCTCGTCGCACAGGGTCTGGATCTGGGGCCAGGTAGCCTCAGGCTTGAGCAGGGTGTGATCGACGTGGGACAGGATCTCTTCACGATTCATACTTTTTTCCTCCTGAATCGAAGTTGTTTTGAAAACAGCTTCTTAGTTCTTGGTGGCACGGCGTACCTTCGCCATGCCGACAGCGCTCAGGGCAATGGCCGTTGCAGACACCGTTGCGCCGATGATGCCCAGCACAAGGCCGGAGACCAGAAATGCAAAACCTTTCAGACCACGTTTCATAATACCGTACCTCCTGAAATTATATCAGATATTTTTCTGCCTCCGACAGAAAAATATCTCACTTACGCTTAAAAACGATGAGCTTGCTGAACACATAATTCAGTACGACCACCACCACGTTGGAGAACACCTTCACCGCCATGCCCCACAGGGCCTGGGCATCGTAGAAGCTGGTGACAAAGATGGCCGTCGGGCCGTCGGCACCGCCGATGATGGCGATGGCGGCAGAGCCGTCGGAGATGGAGGGAGCGGGCGCTGCGCCGCCGGTGGCCATGTGCAGCACCGTATCCGGGCCAAACCAGCCAGCCAACAGGCTCAGCGCACCGTTCATAAAGCTCTCCACCAGAGCTGCCCCCTGGGCGGCCAGCAGGTTGCCGAAGATCATCATGATGGCGGCGTCCAATACCAGTGTACCCAGACGGCAGGTGACGAATGCACCAAATTCTTTCAGTGCTTCTCTGCCCTGCGTCCGGCTGGCGAAGACGAACGCCCGGTTGGTGACATAGGCGAACAAAATGCAGATGACATTGTCCAGCACATTGCCCCAGCTGTTGGCAGCGGTATAGCCGAACAGCCGGCTGAACAGCGCATACAGTACGATGTTCAGCAATGTGGTCAGCACACCGAAAACGAGATAAGCCAGCACCTCGCGGTGCTTTATAAACCAGTTTTTCATAATTGTACAAAAACAGCCCCGCCGCCGTTTTCCCGGCAACGGGGCTGTAGTTCGCATTGTGTCTGATGAGACTATGCTGCAGGCTGATTACTCAGCGTCGTCGTTCAGCAGAGCCTTCATGGACAGGCTGATGCGCTTCTTGTCGAAGTCAACATCCAGCAGCTTCACATCGACCATATCGCCGACCTTCAGTGCGTCGGAGACCTTCTCAACGCGGTCATTGCTGATCTCGCTGATGTGGACCAGACCGTCAACACCCGGCAGGATGCGGACGAATGCACCGAACTTGGTCAGGGACACGACCGGAGCATGGAAGGTGCTGCCGATGGGGTAGTTGTTCTTCAGCTGCTCCCAGGGGTTGTCCTCAGCCTTCTTGTAGCCCAGAGAGACCTTGTGGTTCTCGGTGTCGATGTCCTTCACATACACCTCGATGGTGTCGCCAACGGAGACGACCTCAGAGGGATGCTTGATGCGGTTCCAGCTCAGCTCGCTGATGTGGCACAGGCCGTCCACACCGCCGATGTCAACGAATGCACCGTAAGAGGTCAGGCTCTTGACGACGCCGGTGTAGGTCTTGCCGACCTCGACGTTTGCCCAGAACTCCTCACGCTTAGCCTTGTTCTGCTCAGCGGTGACCTTGTTGATGCTGCCGACGATCTTGCGGCCGGAGCACTCGGTGACGACCAGCTGAACGTGCTGGCCGACCAGAGCAGTGTAGTCCTCGTCGCGGCGCATAGTGGCCTGAGAACGGGGGACGAACACCTTGACGCCCTTGACGTTGACGACAACGCCGCCCTTGTTGAACTCGGTGACGTCGCCCTCGACGACCTCGCCGGACTCAGCTGCCTTGGCGATCTCTTCCATGCCCTTGCGAGATGCGAGCTTCTTGCGGGAGAGCTGGATGACGCCATCCTGATCCATAACCTTCTCGACGATGAGGTCCAGCTCATCGCCAACTTTCACCAGGTCCTCGACCTTGGCGGAGGAATCATCGGTCAGCTCGCTCAGCTTGACAAAGCCGGTCTGCTTAGCTCCGATATCCACCTGGATCTCGTTGGCAGAGATGCTGGTCACGATTCCTTTCACAATACTGCCTGCATGAACACGCTTTTCCTCGGATGCGTTCAGCATCTCCTCAAAGCTCATGCTGTCATTGATTTCTGCGCTCATACTGTTAAGTACCTCCTCAATAATAGACGATGGCGTTGAAGCCCCGGCTGTGACGCCCGCCGTCTTTACATCTGCAAACCATTCCGGCCGAAGTTCGCTCGCTGTCTCGACCGTTACGGCTCGCGTATGCTTTGCGGCGACCTGTACCAGCTTTTGGGTATTGGAAGAATGATGACCGCCAATGACAACAATGATGTCGCATTGTTGGCTGAGGTCTTCCGCTTCCTGTTGCCTCGCCCACGTCGCATTACATATTGTATCAAAAATTCGGGCGTTTGTATAGGCTTTTTTGAGAAACTCCGAACTTTCTTGCCATTTTGTTACCTGAAATGTGGTCTGTGCAACTGCAAAAATGGGCTTTTGGGGGTCAGAAGGCCCTTTCCACGCCTTCAACTGGGCCAGATCGCTGAAAATGAATACCTCTCCCCGGGTATGTCCGACGATGCCCTGCACCTCCGGATGGGACACGTCACCGGCCACCACGAGTGTCGCACCGGCGGCTTCGGCCTCGGAAGCGACTTTCTGTATCTTCTTCACGAAGGGGCAGGTGGCGTCGTGATAGGTACAGCCCCGGGCGTCCAGCTCGTCGTAAATGCTGCGTGGGACGCCGTGGCTGCGGATGACCACCTCGTAGCCCGCAGGGACATCAGCGGGGGTGTCTGCTACCAGTGCGCCCCGGCGCTCGAGGTCTTCCACGGTCTGGGGGTTGTGGATGAGGGGGCCGAGGGTGGCCACCTTGCGGCCCTCATCCAGCAGACCGTAGGTCAGCTTGACCGCGCGGTCCACGCCGAAGCAGAAACCCGCAGTCTTTGCAAGTCTGATTTCCATTGCTTGTCCTTCCTATTCTAGCGTCCTTGCCCTCTCAGTCTCGCTTTGCTCGACAGCTCTCCCAAAGGGAGAGCCTTAAAGCGCAGCGGGAAAGCGAAGCCTCTCCCTCTGGGAAAGGTGGCATCGCTTGCGATGACGGAGAGGGCAAGCCGCCTTACAATTCGCTCCACGCATCCAGAACGGCCTGTTTATTCTCCCGCAGCTTCTTGATGTCACGGCGGCCTTCCATCGCAAACTGTGCAGCGGGCATGGGCTCGCCGAAGATGACACGCACCTTGCAGAACAGCTTCATCTTCCCATCGGGGGTGTCGTAGTAGATGCGGCAAGGCACGACGTCCACATTTGCTGCCGCCGCGATGACGAAGAGTCCGCTCTTGAGGGGAAGGAACTTATTCTCCTGCTCCCGCGTACCCTCCGGGAAGAGCAGCAGTGTGCCGCCCTCCTGACACTTTTTCACGGTGTCGTCGATGACGCTGACCTCTTCTTTCGTGCCGCGGACACAGACTGCACCGGCGCACCGGAAGAACCACGACAGGAATGCGTTTATCTCGAACAGCTCTTTCTTGGCGAACACTGTCATCCGCTGGCCCCAGAACCGGGTGATGACGACGAACACCGGGTCGATGGCGGAGATGTGGTTGGGGGCAATGATGCAGCCCTTCGTGCCGATTTTTTTCAAGTTCTCCCTGCCCTCACACCGGACGCGGAAGCCGATGTGGAACACCAGCCATGCCAGCGGGACCAGAATATAATATAGTATCATCCGACCTTCTCCGTGATCATTTTCTTCATGGCCTCAAAGCTCTGCTCGAAGTTCAGCTCCGAAGTGTCCAGCAGCACGGCGTCGTCTGCCTGCTTGAGGGGGGCTGCGGCGCGGTGGGTGTCCTGATAGTCGCGCTGCTTGACGTCGGCCAGCACATCTTCGTAGGGGGTGTCGATGCCCTTCTGCTGGTACTCCTTCCAGCGGCGGGTGGCGCGGGCCTCCGGGCTGGCCATGTCCCGCTGCATCTCCAGCAGGAAGGCGCGCACCGCCGGATTTGCACCCACGGCAGAAGCCGCCATCCCCACCTCTTCGGTGCGGATGGCCGTGCTGACGTCCTCGCCATTCAGATAGATATGCTGTTCGCCCTCGATAAAAGCAAATTCGAGGGTGATATTGGGCAGCAGGGCATTGACCGCCTCGTTGTCCTTCGGGTCCTTGCCCGCGCGGAGGGCGTAAAGGCCAATGGTGCGGAACATCGCACCGGTGTCCACATAAATGTAGCCGAAGTCCGCAGCCAGACGCCGCGCCAGCGTAGATTTGCCTGCGCCCGCAGGCCCGTCGATCGCAACAGAAATCATTTTTATATCTCCTTCTCTATGAATCTGAAATTTCCAGCCGCTTAAACCTCTCCGTCACGGCTGACGCCGTTCCACCGCTGGCGGCAGTCGTTGTTGTTGCCCCAACGAGGGGGCCGTCTGCGAAGCAGACTGAGAGGTCATTCCAGATGATTCGCAAAACTCTGTGCCGTGCAGAATGCGATCTGCAGGTTATAGCCGCCGGTATAGGCATCCACATCCAGCACCTCGCCTGCAAAGTAGAGGCCGAGGGCCTTTTTGCTCTGCATGGTCTTGGGGTCCACCTCCCGCACCGACACGCCGCCCGACGTGATGACGGCATGGGCCAGGTCGCCCCGGGCGTCGATGGATACCCGCCAGTGCTTCACCAGCTGTACCAGTTCCCGCTTCTGCTCCCGGGTGATCTGGTTTTCCCTGGTGGCCGGGTCGATGCCCCAGCGGGCCACCATGACCGGCTGCATACTGGACGGCAGCAGCTTCACCAGTGCGCCCTGCGCCGCGTGGTTCGCCAGAAGGGCAAAGTCCCGGGTGATGCGGTCATAAAGCTGTTCCTCGCTGAGGGCAGGCTTCAAATCAATAAAAGCTTCGTACCTGTGCTTTTTCATGTCGCCCAGATGACTCGACGCGCTGAGGGTCAGCGGCCCGCTGATGCCGAAGTGGGTGAACAGCATCTCGCCCTGCTCCTCGAAGATAGGTTTGCCGTCCTCGTGGAGGGTGAGGGTCACATTCTTGAGGGCGAGGCCCATCATCTTTTTGCAGTCGGCATCGTGGCTCACGAGGCTGACGAGGCTGGGGACAGGCTCCACGAGGGTATGGCCCGCCTGCTGGGCCAGCTTGTAGCCGTCTCCGGTGGAGCCGGTGGTGGGGTAGCTCAGGCCGCCCGTTGCCACCAGAACGGCGTCCGCCTTGTACTCCCGGCCCGAAGTTCCCCGCACACCCACGCAGCGATAGGCCGGGCCGGGCTTTTTCTTTTTCGGGTGGCGCGGATTTTCCGGCGCAGCAGGCGCTTCTTCCGGCTGGGTCAGCGGCTCCAGCAGCAGCTTTTTTGCCCCGTCGCGGACGATGTCCGCTCCGTCTGCGTACCGCAGAAGAGCCTGCCGGATCTCTTCGGCCTTGTCGGACACCGGGAACACCCGGCGTCCGCGCTCCACCTTCAGCTCCACACCGAGAGACTCAAACAGCTCCATCGTCTTGGCCGGTGGGAAAGCCCCCAGCGATGAGAACAAAAAGCGGGGGTTCGTCCGCACATGGTGCAGAAATTCCTCTGCGGTGCAGTCGTTGGTCACATTGCAGCGGCCCTTGCCGGTGACGAGAATTTTCTGAGCCGGCTTTTCCATATGTTCCAGCACCGTCACCTCATGCCCCTGCCGCAGGGCCGCGCCCGCCGCCATCAGGCCGGCAGCACCGCCGCCTACCACTAAGACCTTCATGTTTCGTTTCCTCCGCTTTTTCTTCTGTCTTCATACTTATTCTAGTTTATCATACCAGAATCGACCGCCAAAAGCAATGTGAAAAAAGCAGGTACAGCGTTCTGCTGCACCTGCCCGGAAAATTTTGCTTATTTCATGGCCTTGATGGGGTCGAGATACTTTTCGCCCTCCATGACCTCCAAGTGGATGTGGCTCTCCTCGGCGCACTCGCAGCTCACGCTGCCCACCTTGCCGATGGTCTGCCCGGCCGAGACGGTGTCGCCCTTCTTCACCCTGGCGTCCGTCGTGCCGCAGACCCGCCAAATCCTGCCGGAAGCATCTTCAATGGCGACCACAGGCCCCCACTTGTCGTCCGTGCCGGTCTCCACCACCTTGCCTGCCGCCGGGGCGGTCACTTCCGCGCCCCTGCTGGCGGCGTAGTCCACACCGTTGTGGGTGCGCCAGTCCCCCAGCGTCTTGCTGTAGACCAGCTCATCGCCGCTGTAGCTGTTCAAGACGCGCCCCGAGACAGGCTGCGTGGAGGCAGGCGCAGCCGAACTGCTGGCAGGCGAGGACTCGGTTTGCAGCGCGGAGGGTTCGCGCACCGAACCAGACCCAGACCGCGCACCAGAAGAGGACGCAGCCCCACCGGACGAGCTGTCGGCTTTTGGCACATTGGCCACACTGTTTGCTGCGGGTGCGTTCTGCTGCTGCCATTCGGCTTCCTCCTCTCCGGCGACGCCGGGCGATGTGTTGATGCCCTCGTCGATGCCGGGGGCGGTGCTGGACGGGCTTCGCACCGCGTCCAGATCTTGCTTCAGCTCATTGCGCACCGTGCGCACAGCCCACACCCCGGCCGCTGCCGCCGCCAGCAGGCAGGCGGTGAGCACCAGCGCAAAGGCTTTGTCCCGCAAAAACTTTCTGAATTGCTCCATCGTTCGTTACTCCAATCCATTTTGTGTACGGAATCGTTTCTTTGGTGGTAGTTTGGAGCGATGGAGCGGGGTTTATTCATAAAGACGCAAAAAGGCCCCGGATGACCGGGGCCTTACCTGTTGCATTGTTCTTTTTATGCAGCGCAGTCCGGGAAATTCACCACCGTGATTTCCGCCACCGCCTTTTCCACAGTCTGCAAAATATGCTCTATCTTTTCTATTGTATCCGCTGACAGAACAACTTCTCCGCACTGCTCACACTTTATACAGGGGACATTTTTGATGACAACGACACAGTTTTTGAGCTGTACGGTATGAATGGTAGTATCAGGCTTCATTTCGCCCTTGCAGAAAAAGCAGGTCATGTCTTATTCCCCTTTCTTCTTTCGTTCTGTATAAGAGGCATTCCAGTGGTCCAGGTCAGGCCAATAGGCGGTCAATATCCACAGCGCATCCTCATGGATGCCGCACACCACATGGAGCCAGCGGCCCGCCAGATTGACGCCAAGTACCAGACAGGATGGACACCGGTAGTCGTCCGGGCGATATTCGATGATTTTTCCGCTCTGGATAGCCTGCCGAATATCAGCCAAACGGATGCCGCGTTCATAAAGCCGGGCCTGCGAGTGTGCTGTCAGGAATATCTGCCCACTGCAGGATAGTGTGCGCAGGTTTTCAATCGTCAATTCCACGCTCTACCGGCCTTCTTTCTTTTTATTTGATTATAGCATCTCCGTTTCATCAAGTCAATCACAGTGCAAAAGACCCCCATCCGGCGTTCCGGACAGGGGCCCAAAGTCCTATTTAGTTGTTGCGGCTGCGGCTGTTCATGCCCAGCAGGCGGACGACGTACAGGAAGATGTTGATGAAATCCAGATACAGGGTCAGTGCGCCGTAGATGGAAGCCTTCTCGGCCAGCTCGGCGTCGCCTGCATAGTAGGCGTAGATCTGGCGGAGCTTCTGGGTATCGTAGGCGGTGAGCAGCATGAACACCACCAGACCGATGCCGCAGTAGAGCACCGAGGCACCGAAGCCAAAGCCGAAGAGCGCACCCACGAGGCTGGTGACGATCATGGCCACCAGAGCCATCATGAGGCGGGGACCCCAGCCGGTGAGGTCTTTATGGGTGGTGGTTCCGTACACAGCCATCAGTCCGAAGTAGACCGCCGTGGCGAGGAAAGCCATGACCAGCGTACCTACCGAGAACATCAGGAAGTAGTAACTCAGGACCATGCCGTTCAGGATGGCGTATCCGAAGAACGCGGCTCTTGCTCCGTCGATGGACATCTTCTGCACCCGGGCGCTGAGCATGAACACCAGTGCCAGCTCACCGATAGTAAGCAGGAAGTAAAGCGAATCGACCAGATAAATGAGCGGCGTGGTCGCCGTGATATAGGCCATTGCGAAGGTGACGAGCAGGCCGCCGGCCATCCAGCGGTAGGTGCGGGTCATATAGTCCGATGCGCTCATCGAAGGCTCCGCATAGCCGCGGTCATAGTTGTTGTAATCCATAAGGAATCCTCCATTCAAAATCAGGGCATCGGTCTCGGCCTTGCCCCGGTCTACGAAATATAGTATACTGCATAGAAATGAACGATTCATGAAAAAGGCTGTGATATTTGATGTCCCTCGGACTTTATCTGCATATTCCTTACTGTTTTTCCAAATGCCGGTACTGCGATTTCTACTCCGCCCCCGGCCAGCGCGGCGTGCCCCGCGCCTATGTGGACGCTCTGCTGCGGGAGCTTTCCCGCTTTGCGCCGGACGCCCCCCTGCGGCCGGACACCCTCTATTTCGGCGGCGGCACCCCCAGCCTCCTCGTCCCCGACGACGCTGCCCGCCTCATCGACGCCGCCCAGCCCCTGCCGGGGGCAGAGATCACGCTGGAAGCGAACCCCGAGACGGTGACGCAGGCGTCCCTCCGGGCGTTCCGCGCCGCAGGCGTCAACCGCATCTCCTTCGGCGTCCAGTCGGCCCGGGACAGTCAGCTCAAGACGCTGGGCCGCCCCCACACGGCAAAGCAGGCGCGGGCCGCTTTCGCCGCCGCACGCCGTGCCGGGTTCGAGAACATCAGCGGCGACATCATGCTGGCCCTGCCCCATTATACGCAGGCCGAGTTCGACGAGACGCTGGATCTGATCGAGGATGGCGGCGCGGCCCACATTTCTGCCTACCTCTTGAAGATCGAGCCCGACTCCGCCTTTGGCCGGACGCCGCCCGAGGGTCTGCCCACCTCCGACGAGGCGGCAGATTTTTACCTCTACGCCGTCGAGCAGCTGGAACATCATGGCTACCGGCAATATGAGATCTCCAACTTCGCCCGCCCGGGCTATGAAGGAAAGCATAATCTCATCTACTGGGACTGCGGCGACTATCTGGGCATCGGCCCCGCCGCCCACTCCTGCATGGGCGGCAAACGGTTCTACTACCCCGCCGACACCGAAGCCTTTCTGCGGGACGAGGCCGCGCCCGTCATGGACGGCGGCTGCGGTGCGGAGGATTATCTCATCCTGCAGCTGCGTCTGCGCAAAGGTCTGAGCCTCGACGAATACAAAAAACGCTATGGCAGGGAGTTTTCCACCGCACAGCTGGCCTTTGTGCAAAACTGCGTGAAGAGCGGCTACGCCAACTTTGACGGCCACACCCTCGCCCTCACGCCCGCCGGGCTCATCGTACAGAACAGCATCCTTGCCGAGCTGCTGTGAGCCTCAGTGAACAGCAAAGCTCATCGCCGCCAGCACAAAAACACCGATGATGCTGGCAATACGGCTCCCCCTCTGCATCGCGTAATACCAGTCGGTGGGCTCACCGCCGTACACTTCCAGCCCGTGGCGGAGATTCCAGAACAGCAGCGGGAAGCGGAGGTCCAGAAACAGCAGCAGCGCCAGCGCCCCCATCGGCAGCAGGAAAGCCACGCTGCCCCGGGTCTCCCGCCGTCCGCCGACGGCCACATTATAGAGCCAGCCGCAGCTGGGCCAGAGGTCGGCTTTCTGGTATTCGCCATTGACGATGACCTTCACCTCGTCGGCCAAGTCCCCGTCGTCTTCCCGCCAGAGGATGGCATCCCCGGGGTCGCCCAGTGCACTCCCGGCAAAGATAAGCGCCCCGTCCTGATAGAGCTTTACCTCTGCGCTGTCCTTCGCCTCGATGCGGTAATGCCTCGTCTCTCCGTCCAGCGTGAACGCCGCCTCGGCTTCGCTCTCCGTCCCGGAAAGCTGCAGGGTGTAGGCCGCATAGGCATCCTTGCCCGAAAAGCTGCCGTCTGCCTGCCGGTACAAAAAGACGTCCCGCAGCCAGACCCCCGGGCGGAGGGCGGCGAAGAGGTAGACGCCAAGCAGTACGAGACAGACGATCCAGCAGGTGCTCGTCTGCATTTTGTGGAAGATCGATCCTTTCATACAGCTTTCTCCTTGACAATCCACGTTAAAACGCATATACTAGAAATACAAAAGGTGCTGCCCCAAAAACGGCTAGCTCCTTACCATACGCGAGCAAAAAAAGATTGACCGGCATACTTGGGGAAGTAGGTGGCGGTCAGTCTTTTTTGTTTTTATGATCTTTGTCGTCATGGCTGATTTTCCATGTAATGTCGAAGACACCATAGGCTACGCTGAAGACGAGCGTCAACAGCAGCAAAACCTCGG
>OHGO01000551.1_pt1 | contig 13685 bp, 19 predicted proteins | sample 1567891 | NCBI WGS metagenome assembly OHGO01 (sample SAMEA3879526, study PRJEB24766) | human gut metagenome | biome: human-associated habitat; feature: feces | place: USA | collected 1985/1987
AACTGAGCGTCTGAGTGCATACGACCCATAGTGTCTGTCATACCGTAAGAAGCAGCGACACAGCATCCCTGTAAGTCTTTGCAATCTGTTATTAATCAATGCTATAATAGCAATGGGTAAACTCCTTGTTAGTAAATAAAAGAACGAATTATCAAAAAGGGCTGCATCATGGGCAAATGCCTATGCGTTACCCTTTAGATGAGAGTACTCCTAATGGAGTTAAGACCGTAATCTAATCTGCGTGTCAATGAAGTATAAATCTCCGTCTATGCCATAAAGCACATTATTGGGAACTGCATCAAACACTTCATAATCCGAATTATGATATTCGTCGTAATAGTCCATTTCAAAACCTAATGCTTGCATATAGGTGGTTATCTCGTCTTCCGTAGCTTCCCGTTCAGCCAATATATAAGGTTGTGTGAGAACTGCACAAAATTCTTGTTGGCTGTTATAAGCGAAGCCTATCATTTGATAGGGGACATTACTAAAGAACTTATTATGTGCTGTAATGCGGATGAAGAAGTTCTCCAAATCATCCCCTGCGTACTCAAAGTTGTTTAGTTTTACAACAGACACATTACCATCATGGAACACTTCATTCTCACCACCTCTATCCATATAAGTAATGTTGAGGCGTGATAAGTCAATCCATAAACTGTTGTCATTGGCAAACTTTATCAGTTCTTCTGTTTGCCCTCTCTTATAGCCCTCTGTTGGTTCAGTTTCTCCTGCTGCTTCCTTACTTCTTCTGGTGATGCAGGCTGTTTGCTCCAAGAGGTTATTGATTGGCGGGTACGTTCTATCCATTCTTTGTGAAAATCGTTGATATATTCCATAATTTGCTTGATTATGAGTTTAAGACAAAGGTAATCATTCTTGTTAAAATGTAATAGCTTAGCTGCGATATTTTGATATTAAATTAATGAAGAGATAAAAGAAAGCAGCATAAGAGTTTCCTCAAATGCTGTTTCTTCTACTTTAGCGGAATATGTTGTCAATAACTTACCATCTAAATGATAATCTCCATCTCTAAAGTTCAACTCTTTAGTACCATAGTTCCAATAGAAATATCCATGCCAACCTGGAAGCATTAACACTTTACCAGTTATAGAATATAAAGTAGTTTGATTATAATTCATGGTTTTAGATTAAAATTATTATCTTTACCCGTGAATAATATTTTTCCCGGATGCGGAACAGGACATTTTGGGGTCTTGTGAGAGCAACTGCTCTCACCTTTTGAGGTATCTCTCACTTCATTTCTCACCCTTGAAACGGTGTATTTATCAAGGAAGTGGTGATAAAGGTGAGGGTATGAGAATGCTACGCCTTTCCTCGTCCGAAGTGTTCGGAATCCTGATGCAAGTTCTGTTGGATCTTGTATCAAGTTCCACAAAATCTTGTACCAAGTTTTGGTGTCACGCCCTGCATCTTTTGAGTGAGATGACTTGTTCCTTTTTTAAAACATACTTGTTTTTTTCGCAGAGAATAAAGATTTTCAGAACAATACGGAACCGTGTGAGAGGAAGCCGGTTTTTACACATACGTATGTATAAGGATACGTATACCCGGGCTTGAGAAATACCATCGTGGCATTGGAGTAGTCGTAATATTTGCGGCCGCAGCAATAACAGCCGTCCGTACATTCCTCGATAAGAGCACGGCGTAAAACTCGAATTTCACGGCCTCCTGTTCCAAATCCGGATGTTCCAGATTGATGATGCTTGCTTGGGGATGCAGTGTCTTGCATCCCAAACGGCGGTTGCATTCGCACACGTTCTTTATGTTCAACGTATCTTTCATCTCCTCTTTCATCTGCCCTTTCAGCTAATCATCCTTGCGCGGTATTCATTCGGTGTGCATCCTTCCCGTTTCTTGAACAGACGGCACAGGTGCTGCGGATATTGGAATCCCAATGAATATGCTATTTGGCTTACAGTATCTCGGGTGCCGACAATACGGTCTTTCGCTATTTCGATTACTTTCTCCTGAATATATTCCTGCGGCGTCTTACCGGTTTCTTTCTTTAGCATGTCTCCGAAATAGTTGGGCGAGAGACATAATTTGTCGGCGAAATATTTCACTGAGGGAAGCCCGTCACGCTCGGCAGCAGCCCCCTCGAAATATTCATCCAGCAGATATTCGAAACGGATCAGTACATCCCGGTTGCTTTTGCTGCGCGTGATAAACTGGCGTTCGTAGAAACGCATGCAGTAACCGAGCAGCAATTCGATATAAGTGGCAATCAGTTTTTTGCTGTGTTTGTCTATGCCATGCTCCAGCTCTTTCCGGATGATGTTCAGGCAGTCCAATATGATTGTCTGCTCCTCTTCGGATACGTGCAACGCTTCATTGACCTCATACGAGAAAAACGTGTAGCTCTTTATCGTTTTACTCAATGATGTGCCGCGAAGCAGGTCGGGGTGGAACAGGATTCCGTAGGCATTTGTCTGAATGTTTGTGACCGTGGAAGTCGTTTCGGCCGTTTGTCCCGGGGCGAAACAGACAATGGTTCCTTCTTCGTAGTCGTACTTCTGGCGGCCGTACTTGATGTCGCAGGACTTTTCCAATTTCAGGAACAGGGCATATAGACCATAGTTCAGGCGTATAAAATCCACCCCGCATGTCGCTTCATTGAGGTTGACCACGCTGACCAACGGGTGCAGGGTTTCGATACCGTACAATTGATTGTACTGGTCCACATTGTCTAAATTGAGTATTTTATCCATATCTCTGTATTTTCATTTTCTCTTTTCTTTCATCACACAAAATTAGAGGATTATACGGATTTTGCCATAACCTCAATTACTGATAATATAACCTCAGATACAGATTTCGCACATTCTCCCCGGAAATTATGTAATTGGGGTTATAATATCTGTAATTCATCTACCGTCCTGTCTTATGGTTCCCGCTATTTTTGCACTTGAAAAACAAATGAACAGATAAACCATGTCGAAGAATATTTTGATTTTATCGTCCAGTCCCCGTCGTGGCGGCAATTCGGACACGCTCTGCGATGAATTCATGCGCGGAGCCATAGAGAGCGGAAACCGGGTAGAGAAGATTTTCCTGCGCGACAGTAACATACATCCCTGCACGGGGTGCGGCGTATGCAGCCGGGATAAAAAGCCATGTCCGCAGAAAGATGATGCTGCGGAAATCATCGGAAAGATGCTTGCGGCGGATGTCATCGTAATGGGCACACCGGTCTATTTCTATGCCATGAGCGCACAGATGAAAATGATGATAGACCGTTGCTGCGGACCTTATACCGAGATGAGTAACAAGAAATTCTATTTTATAGCCACAGCCGCCGAAGAGGATGAAACGATTATGGATCGCGTTGTTGCCAATTTCATGGGATTCCTTGACTGCCTGGAAAATCCGACTGTGAAGGGGACCCTGTTTTGCGGCGGAGTATGGCATGTGGGAGAAATCAAAGGAAACCCGAAATTGCAGGAGGCATACGAAATGGGGAAACTGGTATAAGGAAAGGAGAGGATTATGACACTGGATGATTTTCTGAATCATATCGAGGCCGGCGGTGCGCTCAATACGCCGGAAATTTACCGGCTGATGGACGAAATGAGCGACGAAGCCCGGCGCATCACCTGCGATATAAACAACTCGTACCATTCACAGGAGGAGTTGCGTGTGTTGATGTCGCGTCTGCTCGGCAAACCCGTGGACGAGACCTTCAAGATGTTTCCTCCGTTCTACACCGATTTCGGCAAGAATATCACCATCGGGCGCAACGTCTTCATCAACGCCTGTTGCCATTTTCAGGATCATGGCGGCGTGACATTGGGCGACGGTTGTCTCATCGGGCATAATGTGGTGTTCGCCACGCTCAACCACGGCACGGCTCCCGAAGACCGGGGGGCGATGTATCCGGCCCCTATCCGGTTAGGCAAAAACGTGTGGGTCGGCTCCAACTCTACCATCCTGCGGGGTGTGACCGTGGGTGATAACGCCATTATCGCCGCCGGATCGGTGGTGACGAAAGACGTGGCGGCCAACACGGTTGTAGGAGGCGTACCGGCAAGGCATATCCGAAACATTGACAGGAACGAAAAGCAATAGCCTATGGAACCGGAATCAGTAACCAACCATACAGCCATCCCTGTCAGGTCATCCGAGCGGTATGTCATATTGGACGTGCTGCGCGGATTGGCCCTGTTGGGTATCGCGCTGGCCAACTTCCCTGAGTTTTCGTTGTATTCCTTTCTTTCGGTTGAAGCTGCGGATGTCATGCCTACGGCCGGAATCGACCGTATCGTGCGTTATCTGCAATACATCTTTATCGACGGGAACCGTTGCTTCAAAGTGACGGGACTGTTCCTGTTGGGCTTTTGTATTGGGCGTAACCGCCTTTATGCCGATTTGTCCGGTCTCATGCCGCAACTGAAACGCATCGCCTGTTACGGATTTATCGTCGGGGTGCCGCTGTCGTTCATCTATGCGTGGAGTGCGATGAATGGTCGTCCGTGGGGATTGGGCATGCACGCCGTACTCTATTTCACCAGCGTTTTTCCGCTGGGTTTCGCCTACGTGGCCGGTATATGCCTTTGTTACCTTCGGCGTCCGCAATGGAAAGGTTTCCGTTTCTCCGCCATGCCGGGACGCATGGCCCTTACCAATTATATCGGGCAGTCGGTATTCGGTATGTTGCTTTTCTACGGCATCGGGTTCGGTTTTGGTGCCGGTGTGGGATTGGTTTATGTAGTTCTGATTGCTGCCGGAGTATGGATTGTACAGGCACTGTTCAGTAGTGTCTGGTTGTACTTCTGCCAATTCGGTCCGTTGGAATGGATTTGGCGGATGCTCACTTACGGAAAGGTGTTCAAACTCATCAAAGAAGAGAACGGGTGAAGACACAGGTTGACAAAACAAACGCCCTGCTTGCGTCAATCCGTGACGGTAAACCGATGACGCTGCGGCAACAGCTACGCCTGACCGCGCTGCTCAGCGTTCCTGCTGTCATCGCACAACTTTCCTCCATTGTCATGCAGTATATCGATGCGGCGATGGTGGGACACCTCGGAGCCGAGGCTTCGGCTTCCATCGGGCTGGTATCGACGACCACATGGCTCTTTTGGGGGCTGTGTGTGGCGGCTGCCACCGGATTCTCCGTACAGGTGGCGCACAGAATCGGAGCGGGCGACATGCAGGGGGCGCGTGCCGTGTTGCGGCAATCAGCGGTATGCTTCCCGGTTGGTTAGGAGGTGATGTTTCCATCCACCGGGATGCGTCGCTCTACTTCTTTATCTTTTCGCTCTTCCTTCCTGCCTTACAGATGAATTTCCTTGCAGGCGGTATGTTGCGTTGTAGTGGCAATATGCACATGCCGAGTTTGTTAGGTGTGGCAATGTGCATACTGGATGTCGTTTTCAATTTTTTTCTGATTTTCCCTTCACGCGAATGGCACGTGGCAGGAGTCTCTTTCACGATGCCGGGTGCCGGATTGGGAGTGGAAGGTGCGGCGTTGGGTACGGCTGCTGCCGAAGCGGTGGTTGCCGGGATATTGCTGCGGTATCTTTGGATGCGTTCCGATGAATTGAAACTGACGGGAGAGCAAGGGAGTTTCCGGCCGAGAACAGCGACCTTGAAAAAGGCTATACATATCGGTCTTCCGATGGGTATAGAGCATATCGTCATTTGCGGTGCGCAAATCATGACGACGGTTATCGTGGCACCGTTGGGGGTCTTCGCCATCGCGGCCAACTCGTTTGCTATCACCGCCGAGAGCCTTTGCTATATGCCCGGTTACGGGATTGCGGATGCCGCCACGACACTGGTCGGACAGAGTATCGGTGCCGGTCGCCGGAAGCTGACACGTAGTTTCGCCCGCATCACCGTATTGATGGGAATGGGTATCATGGGATTGATGGGCGTACTCATGTATCTGTTCGCGCCCCAGATTATCGGATTGATGACACCCGTTGGGGAGATCCGGGAATTGGGCGTGATGGCCTTGCGCATCGAGGCGTTCGCCGAGCCGATGTTTGCAGCTTCGATTGTCGCTTACGGTGTCTTTGTCGGGGCGGCTGACACGCTTGTTCCGTGCCTGATGAATTTTTTCAGCATCTGGGCGGTGCGTCTGTCATTGGCCGCATTGCTCGCTCCTACGTTGGGACTGAAAGGCGTATGGATTGCCATGTGCGTCGAGTTGTGTTTCCGGGGTATGATTTTCCTTGTCCGCCTGAAACGGGAACGGTGGATGAAAAAGGTATGAAACGACCAGCTTCTGTAATTGGGGTTATAACATCTGTAATCCATCTACCAAGCCGCTCTGTAATCTCCTGTAACTTTGCAAAGAAAAAAGAGAACAAGAAACAATGAACATCAAAATCACAGCGATTATGAAACGCATGACAATTTTAACTGCCGCTTTCCTCTGCCTTTTCGGTCTGACGGAAAGCACGGAACAGAACAATCAAAGTAGCAGAAATATGGAAGAACTGAATTTGACACAGGAATGGGACAAGACGTTCCCGAAGAGCGATAAGGTAAACGAAACCGTGCTGCTTATGACCGCAGGAGACAATAACGAGCATATTTTCGACTAGGCTTTGAGTTGTTTCCATATCATCAGCGGCGTGTTGGGAGGAAAAGAGGTCGGAACTTATCTGGCAGGCGGTTGTACGGGGTGTGAGAATATAGCCCGTCAAATAGTACCTGAGCATCTTGAAAAAGCCTATAAAAGGGGATCGGAATTATAAATCTTAAAATAGAATAAGATATGAACAGATGTATTATTGTTATGGTCTTGCTGCTTGTGACAGCCACATCCGTACTGACTGCTTGCAGTCCTGACGATGAACCTATAACAGAAAATCCGGTGACTCCCGTTCCTAATCTCGAAGAACCGGGCAACAACGACAATTCCGGAAACGGAAATGACGATAGCGGGAATGGCAATGGAAATCATGAAAATAATGAAGGAGAAAACGAAATGAACAGAAACATTACAGTCCGTGTAGGCGGTCGCAGCTTCGCCGTAACACTTGAAGACAATGCCACGGCACATGCCTTTACCGCTCTGCTGCCGATGACGGTAACGATGAACGAGATGAACGGTAACGAGAAATACCATTACCTGTCAGAGAATCTGCCCACAGACAGTAACCGGCCGGGGACAATCCGGAACGGGGATTTGATGCTCTACGGTTTCAATTGTCTCGTTCTTTTCTATGAAACGTTCTCTTCGTCTTACAGCTACACCCGTTTAGGACGGCTTGATAATCCGTCAGGGCTGGCTTCGGCTCTTGGACGAGGCAATGTGACCGTAACTTTTGAAACCAGTAATAACTAAAACAATATCTCAAATGAAACTTATTAAAGATACTGAGTTCGGGGGCGAACGTCCCTTGTTCGAATCCCATGACCTCCGTTTGGAGAATGTGGTTATCCGTGCCGGAGAATCGGCCATCAAAGAGTGCAGCAACATCGAAGCGTTCGAATGCCGTTTCGAGGGTAATTATCCTTTCTGGCATGTACACGGCTTCAAAATCGACCGTTGTTATTTCGATGTCGGAGGCCGCTCGGCCCTGTGGTATTGCGACCACCTGAAAATGACCGATACGGTTATCGACGCGCCGAAGATGTTCCGCGAGATGAACGAAATAGACATCGAGAACGTAACGATGAACGATGCCGATGAGGTGTTCTGGCGTTGCAACGGCATCCGCATCAAGAACCTCAAACTGCATGGCGGCACTTATCCTTTCATGTTCAGCAACGACATTTATGTGGACGGACTGGAAAGTGACAGCAAATATGTATTCCAGTACGTGAAGAACGTGGAAATTCATAACGCCAAGATTACAACGAAGGATGCGTTCTGGGAAGTGGAGAATGTGACTATCTATGATTCCGAACTCAACGGAGAGTACCTCGGCTGGCATTCGAAGAACCTGCGTCTGGTCAACTGTCATATCACCGGTGAACAGCCGCTCTGCTACGCTCACGACCTCATATTGGAGAACTGCACCTTCGGACCGGATTGTGACCGGGCATTCGAGTACAGCACCTTGCAAGCCGATATTCGCGGAGCCATCACGAATATCAAGAACCCGATGTCGGGACGCATCGTGGCCGACGAGTTCGGTTCAATAACCATAGACGAGAATATCAAGGCTCCCGCCGATTGTGAAATCCGACTCCGGGACGAACGGACCTGTTTTACGGATTAAGGCGAAGATATGAAATACGACTTCGATAAACAGATTTCGCGACGGGGAACCGGTTCCTACAAATGGGACAGTGCCGAGAGTGAACATGTATTGCCGATGTGGGTGGCTGATATGGATTTCCGTACAGCCCCCGCCATCGTCGATGCTTTGCGCCGACGGGTGGAACACGGCATATTCGGTTATACCCGTGTGCCCGACAGCTACTATGAGGCTGTTACGGGCTGGTTCGCGCAACGTCACGGTTGGAAGATTGACCGTGAATGGATAATTTACACATCGGGCGTAGTGCCTGCGGTATCGGCAATCATCAAGGCGTTGACCGTGCCGGGTGACAAGGTGCTGGTGCAGACACCCGTCTATAACTGTTTCTTTTCGTCCATCCGCAATAACGGGTGTGAAATGGTGTCATCCCCTTTGCGCTTTGCCGACAATACTTACACGATTGAGTACGAAGACCTGGAGCGTAAGGCCGCTGATCCGAAAGTGAAGGTGATGCTGCTGTGCAATCCCCATAACCCTGCCGGAAGGGTGTGGAGGCACGAAGAACTGGTACGTATCGGAGAAATCTGTATCCGTCATGGCGTTACGGTCGTTTCGGATGAGATCCATTGCGAACTGGTTTTTCCGGAACACCGTTACACGCCGTTTGCTTCTGTCTCAGAAGATTTCCTGCGGCATTCCGTCACCTGCATATCTCCCAGCAAGGCGTTCAATATCGCCGGATTACAAATTGCAAACATCGTCTGCGCCGATGCCGGCTGTCGGGCGAAAATCGACCGGGCCATCAACGACAATGAGGTATGCGATGTCAATCCGTTCGGGGTAATCGCTACACAAGCAGCTTATAATGAAGGGGAAGAATGGTTGGACCAACTTATTGAATATCTGCACGCCAATTATCTCTATATGCGGGAGTTTTGCCGTGAGCATCTGCCGGAATTTCCTGTTACGGTATTGGAGGGAACCTACCTCGTCTGGATGGACTGTCGCAAACTTTGTATGTCCTCGGAGGAACTCGAACGGCGATTGGTTGCCGAAGCCGGATTGTGGCTCAATGCCGGAACGATGTACGGCGCGGAGGGTGAAGGGTTCATGCGCTGGAATATCGCCTGCCCGCGTAATACACTGACAGAAGGTTTGAAGTGTTTTGTGGATTTTATAAAAAATCTTCAATGGTTACATACGTAATCTTTCCAATAGTATTTAGGGGCAATTCGATGATTTTCTTTTTGTAATTGTTATAATGTTTAGAGTATTTTGTAATTATAAAAAAATGAGTCATGCTTGTAAATCAACAAAATAAATGATATTAATTCGAAGAATAATAGCTTCCGGTTATCTATTAATTACGTTATTAATTAGCTGTATCGTTTATATTTGGTATAATGAATGGCAGGAGATGGAAACCTTAGAATTCTATAACCTGTAAACTGATGCATTCTGGAAGGATATAAATAATATCTACATTCGGCTAATAGAGTTTTCTCTATTGGGTGAAACGGTGTTGGAATGGGATGATGAAGATTTGGAACATTACCGCGTTAGACGTATGGCAATGGACAGTATGCTCTGCCGTTTCAAGGCTATCTATCCGGCGGAGCATATTGACAGTGTACGCCATCTTCTCGAAGACAAGGAACAGCAGATGCGCGGTATAGTTAAGCTACTTGATGAACAGCAAGCCTTTAATGAGAAAATTGCCCACCAAGTACCTGCAATCGTGCAGAAAAGCGTACAGGAACAGCCCAAGAAACCGAAACGAAAAGGATTCTTGGGAATCTTCGGCAAAAAGGAGGAAGTGAAACCTACGGTGACCACTACGATGCTCCGTTCCCTCAATCGGAATATGATAGCAGAGCAAAGGGGGCAAAGCCACCGTCTTTCAGTACACGCTGACAGCCTTGCTGCACGGAATGCAGAACTTAACCGACAATTACAAGGCTTGATTCGCCAGATAGATAGTAAGGTACAAGCCGACCTGCAAAAGCGAAAAGCTGAGATAGCCGCCATGCGTGAGCAGTCATTTATACAAATCGGCGGCTTGACAGGATTTGTCTTCTTGTTATTGGTCATTTCATATATCATAATTCACCGAAATACTAACCGTATCAAGCGGTACAAACGGGAAACGACAAATTTAATCAAACAGCTATAACAAGCGGTAGAGAAAAACGAGGCACTGATAACCTCCCGCAAGAAAGCGGTACATACCATCACCCACGAGCTACGCACACCTTTAAACGCAATAATCGGTTATACCGCGTTGATGGGAAAAGAGAATGATACGGATAAAAAAGAGCGATATGTCCGTAATATCCGGTAATCTTCCGGCCGTATGCGCGAAATGCTCAACACCCTGCTGAGTTTCTTCCGTCTGGACAACGGCAAGGAGCAGCCGAATTTTTCTCCTTGCCGGATTTCGGCAATCACGTACATTCTTGAAACAGAGTTTACGCCTATCGCCATGAACAAGGAGCTGGCTCTTACTGTAACGAACTATACGGATGTTAAAGTCTATTCGTTTTTATTTATAGATACATAATTCTTTTCGGTTAATTATACTTTCGGATGTCTAATCCGATGAACTTATACCATCCGTATATATTTAGAAATAGGCATAATATCGTCTTGCCATAAGTGAAATAAATGAATGACAAAAGTTATGATTCAATATTTGGGATATACGGCATAATAACTCGGTATCAATATGAGATTTACGCAATATCTTATACATATTGCTTTTGTCTGTATGTAGTTAGTTGGGAACCGCCAAGCACCTTCGTCCATAAATAAGTACGAGCAGTTCACGCCCGATAGAGCGTGAACCTTCATCTACTTATTCTCAGGACTTCAAATTGGCGATTTTCAGATTGAGAGAATAAGAGCTAAAAGCTCAAATATCTTTTTTATAAGTATAGGAATGGAAACGCTTTTCCAAATGTTTATTGTTTTAAACTAAAATAGGAGAGTGCTCCCAAAGAAGCGCTCTCCTTATATAAAAGTAACTTAAATTACTTACTTAGCCAAAGCAGTAGCTACGTCTACAGCACAAGCCACTGTACATCCTACCATCGGGTTGTTACCGATACCCGGGAATCCCATCATTTCCACGTGAGCAGGAACTGATGAAGAACCGGCGAACTGAGCGTCAGAGTGCATACGGCCCATAGTATCTGTCATACCGTAAGAAGCAGCTACACTGCATCCCTGTAACCTCTTTCTAATCTCTCATAAATTATTGTGTTACAGTTAGATATTCAAGTATTTAAAAGAACTCTCCAGTTATTAGTTACTGTTATATTGTTAAGTAGTCGTGAATAAGTCACAAACCTTATGAATTTAGTAATGTAGTTACTTCATTTTTCAGTTTGGGTAAATGATTAATAATCATACTCCAAAGTATATCTACTGATAAACTGTCATACCCATGTATAATGTAATTTCTTGCATCTACTATTTTGCGAGAATTAGTAATAGCTATGTCTTTATCAGCTTTTAATATCCTGTTCATAGCTTCACCTATAATTTCGATGTTTCTTTCTACCGCACGTCTAAGGCAAAGATTACTGTAAAAATCATCATATAATTTTGGCTCACTGCCGAAGAAACTTTCTATTTCTTCAATAGCAGTCAGAATATCTTGTAGGTGTTTCTTTGTTAAATCATCCATAAATTAAAGTTTTAGTGGCATCCACATTCTTTTTCAAATATGGATTTTTGATGGTTTGTTCTTCCAATAAGTCTATTTCTCTGCCCAATAATTCCTCCAGAGAGTATTTAAAATCAAAGTAGTTATCAAAGTAATCTTCTACTTCTTTTTTATTGAAATCCACTACTAAATCAACATCGCTTTTATCATTAAAGCGGTTGGTAAGGATAGAACCGAACACAAACAGTTTGTGAACCTTATGCTTTTTGCATAGGTCTATAATTTTATGAATATTGTTCTCTATCAGTTGCATATGTTCTGCTTTTTAATATAGCAAATGTAGTGATTCTATTTGTATTAACAATACTGTTTGAGGATAAGTTGAACTTGTTTCAATCACTTTTTTATCTATGTAATGATATTGTATATACTGATATAGTATAGTTTTCCGTTTGTTCAATATTCAAGCATAAGCTATATTTCTATTCTGATATTTTATAGCGGTGCTAAAATTCAGAGTAGGTATATAAAGCAATTTTTGTGCGGAATTACACCTGTTAATATTCTGTTTCTTTTGCTTTGTATCATCTTTGCTAATGGTTATCCTTATATGTGTTAAACATTAAAATTTTATAGCTATGAAACATTTGATTCATGAGTTTTAGTTGCGCTCCAAGTAAGATTGAATTTCTCGCCTTCCGCACCATAATTATTTGCCCAACAAATCACAGTATGGTCAGAATTGAATGTATAGCATCTCTGTTCTTCTTCACTGTCAACTTCAAAACCAAGTTCCTATCAATGAACTTTCAAAATTCTCTTCATCATCATCACTACTGCAAGCTGTAAAGTTTACGCACATCATTATGGCAAATAAAGCCATTCCAATTAATCTAAATGTTTTCATTTTTAATCATTGCTTTACGCTCTGCATTGTGTTCTTCTAATACACTTAATAGGCTTCTTTCTTTTAAGCATGCTACTTTATCAAAGTAAGCATCATATAAAAGTTGAGCTGTAATAACGAATCCTCTGTCTAATAATTCAGCTTCTTTCCCATACAGTTTAGCTTTGACTGCCTTTAGGTAATTGTTGAGGCTTACAGTTTCTTCATCTTTGCCTCTTACCTGTTGTTTGTTCTTATCCCATTTTTCAATAGCCACTTGTTTACCTGTGGAGAAAGAGCATCTTTCACCATTTACAGTAATCATAGCTTCAATAGTAACACTACCATTTCTTCTTGCTTTACTTTCTCTTATAAAAAAGAGAATAGAAAATGAACTTCTTACCATTGTTTAATCATTTAAAATTAGACATTTGGAAGTCCTTTAAATGTGATGTATCTTTCTATTTATTAGTTGATTATCTATGATTTTGTGACCACTTGTCAGAAAACAAGAAAATGGTCACAAATTGGTCACAATATAACCTCGTTTTTACCCAATTTAGAGGATAATCAGCCACACCATCATCGATAAATTCAAGGTCAATTTGCCACAATTCAATCACCTAATCACCATGATTTATAAAGAGAGTAGAGAAGAAAACAAAGCAGTAGAATAGGGAAGAAGTATCATCTATTTATGCCATATAGATAAAATAAAAAAATCCCCATAACTTTATCAGTTACAGGGATTTATATATTAGCAATGTATTATATTACTTGCTCAAAGCAGTAGCAACGTCAACCGCGCAAGCCACTGTACATCCTACCATCGGGTTGTTACCGATACCGAGGAATCCCATCATTTCCACGTGAGCAGGAACTGATGAAGAACCAGCGAACTGAGCGTCTGAGTGCATACGACCCATAGTGTCTGTCATACCGTAAGAAG
>OHGO01000571.1_pt1 | contig 13160 bp, 8 predicted proteins | sample 1567891 | NCBI WGS metagenome assembly OHGO01 (sample SAMEA3879526, study PRJEB24766) | human gut metagenome | biome: human-associated habitat; feature: feces | place: USA | collected 1985/1987
CTGCACGTAGACGCCACCCAAGCCGTGGGCAAGATCCCCGTCTCCTTCGAGGGCGTGGACACCATGAGCCTGACGGCCCACAAGTTCTACGGCCTGAATGGCATCGGCCTGCTGCTCAAGCGGCGGCGGCTGGCGCTTGAGCCTCTCATCCACGGCGGCGAAAGCACCACCATCTACCGCAGCGGCACCCCTACAGTAGCTCTGGCGGCTTCCCTCGAGACGGCTCTGAACTCTGCGGTAAATGAGCTGCCGGAGCGTTCTGCCCGGGTGAAAGAGGCAAACCTGTATCTCCGCACTGCTCTGAGCAAGTACCCAAAAGTCCGCATCAACAGCCCGGAGAGTGCCATCCCCCACATCCTGAACCTGAGCGTTGAGAACGTCAAAGGCACCGTGTTCCAGCAGGAGCTGGACGCGGAGGGCGTCTGTGTCTCGGTCAAGTCGGCCTGCTCGTCGGACGGCCTGCCCTCCCGGGCGGTGTTCGCCGTCAGCCGCGACCGGAAGAACGCCCTCTCCTCGTGGCGCATCAGTCTGAGCCACCTGACCACGCAGGAGGAGCTGGACGGCTTTCTCCGCGCCTTTGACGCCTGCTATACCCGGCTGACCCAGCTGTGAGAAAAAAGAAAGGACAGAGCCATGAAACGCGAAATGGAACCTTACCAGCTCATTGAGCGGAGCATCATCAAAAAATACCGCAAGGAGCTGTGGACCCCCTTCATCGTAGCGGTCAAGCGCTACGAGCTCATCAAGGCCGGTGACAAGATCGCCGTCTGCATCTCAGGCGGCAAGGACTCGATGCTGATGGCAAAGCTGATGCAGGAGCTTCAGCGCCACAGCGATGTGCCGTTCGAGCTGGTCTTTCTGGTGATGGACCCCGGCTACAACGAGATAAACCGCCAGAAGATCGAGTCCAACGCCGAGCTGCTCCACATCCCTGTGACCATCTTCGAGAGCAACATCTTCTCTGTGGCCAACAACACCGACAAGAACCCCTGCTATCTCTGCGCCCGGATGCGCCGCGGCCACCTCTACAGCAAGGCCAAGGAGCTGGGCTGCAATAAAATCGCACTGGGCCACCACTTCAACGACGTCATCGAGACGACCGTTATGAGTATGTTCTACGGCTCCCAGCTGCAGGCCATGCCGCCCATGCTCCACAGCACCAGCTTCCCCGGCATGACCCTCATCCGCCCGATGTACTGCATCCGCGAGGAAGATATTCTGGCGTGGAAGCGCTACAATGAGCTGGAATTCATCCAGTGCGCCTGCCGCTTTACCGAAAACTGCACCATGTGCGACAACGGCGGCGGTGGCTCCAAGCGGCAGGAGACGAAAATCCTGCTCCGCCGCCTCAAGCGGGATAACCCCAACATCGAGAACAGCATCTTCCGCAGCATCCACGCAGTGGCGCTGGATACCATGCCCGGATACAAGTCTGAAGGCGTGGAGCACAGCTTCCTCGAGCGGTTCCATGCGCAGGAAGAAGCGTTCAACGAAGAGTAATAAAATACCCCCTTGGATGAGTCATATACCGGTTGGCGGTATCGTTTCCTTCCCGTTTTATCGCAAGTCAAGAAAATAACGCAGCCTGATAACAGCATATTTGCGATATGCAATTCAACGCTGTTGCTGTTGCATTAAAAAGTTGAATTGCTATAATACACAAAAAGCCCCGGTAAATGCATTTCTGCACTTACCGGGGCTTTTCCATGCCACCGGCGGGGCTTGAACCCGCACTCTGTCTCCAGAAAGGGATTTTAAGTCCCTCGTGTCTGCCAATTTCACCACAGTGGCTTCTGAATGAGCTGCCGCTCACGATCCTGCGAGCGGCAGCTCATATAATACAATAGAAATGCTGTTTTGTCAAGTTTACACTTTGCCGCCGTGCAGCTCTGCGTACATCTTGGAGCGGCACTCAGCCACAGCAGGGGTCATATTGACGTAGTGCTTGTGAGGCATCTCGATGCGCAGCTCGCTCTCCCAGGTCTCCTCGGTGAGCTGCTTGACGATATAGGCCTTTTTCTCCGCAATGGAGGGCAGCTCGATGGCCAGCTCACCGTTCAGGATATGCGGCACCAGCAGCTGCCTGACGCGGGTGGGAACGATGGTGACGGTGCGCTCGATGGCATCGGAGTCAAGGTTGACCATCGTGACCGGCTTGCCTGCCTCGATGACCTCGCCGTCCATGGCAATGAGGTCGCACTGCGCCTGGCCATTTTCGTCATAGAGACGCCACGGCATCTTCTTGCCGGGGATGATGGCCTTGCTGGCGGAGTCGGAGCACTTCATCTTGGGCTGATAGCTGCCGTCGGGGCGCTTGACCGCCACCAGCTTGTACACGCCGCCGAACACGGGGTCCGAGGCCGAGGTGATGAGGTTCTCGCCCACGCCGTAGGAGTCGAAGTGTGCGTGCTCGTACAGCTCCATGTTGGCGATCTTCTTCTCGTCCAGACCGTTGGAGGCCACCAGCTTGATGTAGGACTTCCCTGCTGCATCCAGTGCCTTGCGCAGGCGCTTGGAGCCTCGGGCCAGGTCACCGGAGTCGATGCGGGCGCTCTTGACGCGGCGGTTGGGGTCATCAGGATATTTCTCAATGAGGTAGTCGTCCAGCTTGATGAGGTTGGGCAGACCGCTCTCCATGATGTTGTAGGTATCCAGCAGCAGGCTGACGGAATCCGGGTAGGTATCGGCGAAGGCCTTGAAGGCATCGAACTCGGTCGGGAAGAACTCGATGAAGCTGTGGGCCACAGTACCCACAGCCTTGACCTCAGAGCCGTACTTCATCTCGGCCAGACAGTTGGCCGTACCGATGCAGCCGCCCAGAACGGCAGCATAAGCGCCGTCGTTGCCTGCGCTCTCGCCCTGTGCGCGGCGGGTGCCGAACTCCATGACGCTGCGGGGGGTGTGAGTGTTGAGGCCGGTGATGCGGGTGGCCTTGGTGGCGATGAGGCTGTGGAAGTTCATGGTCTGGAGCAGGTAGGTCTCGATGAGGATAGCGCCCACGAGGTCGCACTCGATGCGCACCATCTGCACATGGGGGTAGCAGACCGTGCCTTCGGGCAGAGCGTACATATCGCCCTTCCAGCGGTAAGTGCGCAGATACTCGCAGAACTCCTCACTCATGCCCTTGGTGCGCAGCCAGTGGACATCCTGCTCATTGAAGTGGTAGTTCAGCAGGAAACGGGTCAGCTTGCGCTGGCCGGCGCTGATGGAGTAGCCCTGGTTATCCGGGTTCTTGCGGAAGAACATATCAAACACAAGGGTCGTATCCTTAAAGCCGTTCAGAAACAGGCAGTTGGCCATAGTGAATTCGTAAAAATCAACGACCATTGCCGGATTGTCGTAGTCCTCATCCGGGATATACGGCACAACTTTGATCTCGCTCATGAAAAGTTTCCTCTCTTTTTTCCGCGCACCCCTGCGGCGGGTGCAGCCAAACAAACTCTGCGCTGCCGCGCGTTTCGTCCTGTCATGACAGGATGTTTGTACCACTATAGCATCTTTGACGGGCCGACGCAAGAGGTTTTGGCAGAAAATGACGGCAGAAAAGAAAAATGTTTTTTGCAAGTTCTTTACCGGCATTTTATTCCGCCGTTTCGGGGAGACTCTCCCCTGCTTCTGTGGATGCAAAAAGCACCCGCAGCGCCTTTCCGTGCTGCGGGTGCTTTGATATTTCAGATTCAGCCGTTGATGATGTTCGGGGTCGCATTCTTCAGCACGACGTCGTGGCTGCCGCCCTCCACGATGGAGGTGGAGGAAACGACGGTCAGCTTGGCCTTCTGCTGCAGTTCGGGGATGGAGAGTGCGCCGCAGTTGCACATGGTGCTCTTGACCTTGTACAGGGTGGTCTGGACGCCGTCGGCCAGCGGACCGGCGTAAGGAACATAGCTGTCCACGCCTTCCTCGAAGCTCAGCTTGGTGGAACCGCCGAGGTCGTAGCGCTGCCAGTTGCGGGCGCGGTTGGAGCCTTCGCCCCAATACTCCTTCATATACTGGCCATTGATGCGGACCTTGTTCGTGGGGCTCTCGTCGAAGCGGGCGAAGTAGCGGCCCAGCATGACGAAGTCAGCGCCCATAGCAAGTGCGAGGGTGATGTGGTAGTCGTGGACGATGCCGCCGTCAGAGCAGATGGGCACATAGATGCCGGTCTCCTTGAAGTACTCGTCACGGGCCTTGGCGACCTCGATGACAGCGGTAGCCTGACCACGGCCGATGCCCTTGGTCTCGCGGGTAATGCAGATAGAACCGCCGCCAATGCCGATCTTCACGAAGTCTGCACCAGCCTCGGCCAGGAAGCGGAAGCCCTCGGCATCCACAACGTTGCCTGCGCCCACCTTGACGGTATCGCCGTAGTGCTCACGGATCCAGCCGATGGTGCGGCTCTGCCACTCGGAGTAGCCCTCAGAGGAGTCGATGCAGAGGACATCCACACCGGCCTCCACCAGAGCAGGCACACGCTGGGCGTAGTCGCGGGTGTTGATGCCGGCACCGACGACGTAGCTCTTGTTCTTGTCCAGCAGCTCGTTGGCATTCTTCTTATGGGAATCGTAGTCCTTGCGGAAGACGATATACTTCAGGTTGCCCTCGGCATCCACCAGAGGCAGGGTGTTGATCTTGTTGTCCCAGATGATGTTGTTGCAGTCGTGCAGGGAGGTGTTCTCCGGGGCAGTGACCAGCTTCTCGATGGGGGTCATGAAGGTGGTGACAGGAGCGTCATCGGGGGTGTGGTTGACGCGGTAATCGCGGGAGGCCACGATGCCCAGCAGCTTGCCGTTGGGAGTGCCGTCAGCAGTGATGGCGATGGTGGAGTGGCCGGTGCGGGCTTTCAGTTCCAGCACATCGTGCAGGGTGGCAGTGGGGGCCAGGTTGGAGTCGGAAACGACGTAACCGGCCTTGAAGCTCTTGACGCGGCGGACCATAGCAGCCTCGTTCTCGATGCTCTGGGAGCCGTAGATGAAGGAGACGCCGCCCTGACGGGCCAGCGCGATGGCCAGCTTATCGCCGGAGACAGACTGCATGATGGCGCTGATCATGGGGATATTCATTTCCAGCGGGCAGTTCTCCTCACCCTTGCGGTACTTGACCAGCGGGGTCTTGAGGCTGACAGCCGTGGGGACATTCTCAGCAGAAGAGTAGCCCGGCACCAGCAGGTACTCGCCAAAGGTACGGGAGGGTTCTTCGTAAAAATAAGCCATATTCAAACTCCTTTTCTCTTAACGCATCCGCAGCGGATCATATCAAACAACATCAAAACAATTTCATGTTTTCGACTTAGGAATTGATTGTATATACTTTACCACAAACCCACGCGGAATACAAACCCCTGCCCCGCCAAACTTTATAAATGTCCTTTGCAGAAAAACAGGCAAATTGACCTAAGGTCATACTTTCCCTTGCTATGGGCCGATTTTTCCGGATTTTCGGACGCAAAAAAGCCCGTCTGAAACCAGACGGACTCTTTTGCACACGAAGCGGAATATCGCCTGTGCGGTGTCGGCCGGCAGCTGCGAAGGAGAACAGCCGGAGGAGGATGGCGGACACCCGATATTCCAAAAACAAGAAGAAAAAGATTTCATGATCCAGAAGGGTCTTGCCCTTTCTGTAACCATATTGTAACTCTTTTGAAGGACTTTTGCAATAGTTTTTTGTAATTTCTTTGTAATTATTTTTGTAAAGATTCTGTGACAGAGCTTCCGAATTCCAGATAGCACTCAAAGGCTGCGTGCTCCTCCCTCCGGCCCAGCAGATACCAGCCGTTTCCTGAGGGGGCATAGAACACCTGCACGGTCTGGCCCATCGGCACTTCACGGTGGTACTTGATGGAAGCGAAGGACAGCGGCGCAGCCTCCACGACCTCCTGCGGCAGGGCGTCACAGGCGATGTCCAGATAGAGGGAGTTGTTGATATGGCCGTTGAGGTCACACATGGAGTAGCTGGCGCGGCGCTCCCCTGCCGCCGTCAGCGGCTGGCTCTTGTGGACGATCTGGGGCAGTTCTTCGGGCAGGTCGTCGTTCTGGAAGTCCGGCATCGTCCAGCCGGGGGTGCGCAGGATGCGCCCTGTCTCAGTGTCCACGATCATCCAGCGGCAGTCCACGAGGGCCAGCTTCTCCCCTGTTTCGCTGGTGATGGTGGTCAGCCGCTTCATCGTGCCTTTCTTGAACGCCTCACAGGCCGTGGTCAGGTTGATCTTCTCCGCACGGCCCGGCATCCGCCAGACCCTGAGGGCCTGCTTGCCCACGAGGAATGCGCTGCGGCGCTCCCTGAAAAAGGCGTGGTCCATGCCGTAAGCCCGGGCATGGTCTGCCGACACCTGCTCCACATACCGGAACAGGGCGCTGGGCTTCAGGCAGCGGCGGAAGTCGCTGTCGCCGTCCAGCACGGTCATCTGCTCCGTATAGCTTCTGTATTCACTCATATTCTTTCCCTTTCCTTATAAAAAGGGGCTGTACGCCTCCGCACAGCCCCCTCAGGTTCAATACATATTGCGCGTTTTCCTGCGCACCTTGCGCCAGATATTGAAGCAGGCCAGAGCCAGCATCGCCGCCAGCAGCATCAGGAACAGATACCCGCTGCCGCCCTCGTCGTAGCTCTTCATCTCGCTCCACTTCACGTCCAGCTCGCTGTTGACCTCATCGCTCAGGGCAGTGAACACCTCTTCCTTGGCCGCAATGTCCTCAGAGGGGTACGCGATCTCGCTGTACTTGAGGTCTTCATCCAGAATCTCCCATACACAGTGCATGGGGGTGGTGTAGCCGATATACTCGATATTGGCCTTGCCGACGTCCGGTTCACACATGAAGTTGATGAACATCTCTGCAGCTTCCTCGTGCTCGCTGGTGGCGGGGATGGCCATGCTGTCCACCGACAGCACCGTTCCCTCCTCAGGGAACACCCAGGCCAGGTCGGGGTTGTCGTCGATCATGGTGATGGCGTCGCCGGAGTAGTAGACGCCGACGGCCGCCTCGCTGCCGATCATCTTATCGAAGATCTCGTCCATGACATAGGCCTGCACCAGAGGCTTCTGGGCTTTCAGCTCGTCCACCACAGCATCCACCTCCTCCGTGGTCTGGGGGTTGACGCTGCTGCCGCTCTTGAACGCACCGATGGCGTAGGCGTCGCGGCTGTTGTTGAACATCAGGATGTTGCCTGCATACTTCTCGTCCCACAGGTCTGCCCAGCTGGTGGGGGCCTCATCTACCATCTTTGTATTGTAGATGATGCCAGTGGTGCAGAGGGTGTAAGGCACGGTGTAGGCATTCTCGGGGTCATAGTCCCCGTTGCGGTACTCCTCGTCGATGTTCTGGAAGTTCGGGATGTTGCTGTAGTCCAGCGGCATCAGCATCCCTTCGCTTATCATCTTGGCGACCATGTAGTCCGACGGGATGATGACATCGTAGTTGGCCGCGCCGGACTTGAGCTTGGCGTAGAGGGACTCGTTGGAATCGAAGGTGGTATAGTTGACCTTGATGCCGGTCAGCTTTTCAAAGGCCGCCACCACGTCCACGCTGTCGTCGGAACCGTTGGAGATATACTCGCCCCAGTTGTAGACGTTCAGGGTGACGTTCTGGCCCTTGAAGCGGGTCCAGTCGTAGTCATCCGAAACAGAAATGTCCTCTGTGACCTCGATCTGTCCCGCGGCCAGAGCCGACAGCGGCATGGTCAGCGCCAGCACAGCCGTCAGCAGAAGAATGACGAAACGCTTCATTTGACATCTCCCCCTCTCAGTGCACGCTGGTCGCGGCGGTAACCGCGGCTCTCCATGGCGTTGGAGATGAGGATGATGCTCAGGATGACCACGAACATGATGGTGGACAGCGCGTAGATCTCCGGGCTGACCTTCTTGCGGGTCATGGAGTAGATGGCGATGGGCAGCGTCTCCACCGTACCGCAGTTGAAGTAGGAGATCATGAAGTCGTCGATGGAGTAGGTCAGGCTGATGAGGAAGCCCGACAGGATGGCCGGGCTGATCTCGGGCAGGATGACCTTGAAAAATGCCTGCCGGGGGTCACAGCCGAGGTCCAGCGCCGCCTCAAACAGCTTGATGTCCAGCTGTTTGAGCTTGGGCGTGACATTGAAGATGACATACGGCACGTTGAATGCGATATGGGCGATGAGCAGCGTGGGGAAACCCATGATGTTGCCGGGCAGGAAGTCCAGCTCAGACGCAAAGCGCTGGTATGCCACAAAGAGCATCATCAGGGAGATACCGGTGATGATCTCGGGGTTGACCGTGGTGATATAGGTGATATTCGTCACCAGCAGGCGGCTCTTGCGCCCCATGGAGGCGATGCCCAGAGACGCCGCAGTCCCCAGCACCGTGGCGATGACTGCCGAGAACAGTGCCAGATACAGCGACACCCACAGCGCGTGCAGGATGGACTCGTTGTGGAGCAGGCTGGTGTACCACTTAAAGGTAAATCCGGTAAAGAGGGCGTAGCCCTTGCTCTGGTTGAAGCTGAACACGACCATGTACGCGATGGGCAGGTACATGAAGCAGAAGAACAGGATGACGTAGGCGCGCTGCATCAGACGCAGATGTTTCGTTTTCATCAGGACACACCCTCCATCTCATCCTCGTCGAAGCTGGACGTAAAGCTCATGCAGAGCAGCACAATGACCATCAGCACAAGGCTCATGGCAGAGCCGACATTGAGGTTGTAGCTGTTGCCGAGGAACTGCATCTCGATCAGATCGCCGATGAGCAGATTGGAACCGCCGCCCAACATACGGCTGATAACGAAGGTGGACACCGCCGGGACGAACACCATCGTGATGCCGGTGCTGATGCCGGGGATGCTCATGGGGATGAGCACCCGGAACAGCGTCTTGGTGGTGGAAGCGCCCAGGTCCTGCGCCGCCTCCACGATGCTCTGGTCGATTTTGGTCATGCTGGTGTAGAGGGGCAGGATCATATACGGCACATAGTTGTACACCATGCCCAGCACCACAGCGCCGGAGGTATTCAGCATGTTGTAGGGTCCAAGGCCGAAGACGCCCAGAACGGCGTTCACAGGGCCGTTGAGGCTCAGCAGACCCATCCATGCGTAGGTACGGAGCAGGAAGTTCATCCACATGGGCAGCATCACCAGCATCAGCATGATGTGCTGCTTGTTGACGCGCAGCCGGGAGAGGAAATAGCCCACCGGAAACGCGATGATGAGGCAGATGACGGTGGAGATGAGGGCCAGCAGCAGGCTGCGGGCGAACACCGAGCCATAGCCGCTGACGGTCACCAGATTGTCCAGCGTAAAGCTGCCGGCGGAGTCGGTGAGGGCGTAATACACCACGATGAACAACGGCACCACCGTGAACAGCACCATCCATACAAAGTACGGACAGGCCAGTTTCTTATCGTAAATCTTCATGCGGCCTCACCCCTCCGAACGCGACATGATATGGATCTCGTTGGGGCCGATGCGCATACCGATGGTCTCACCGGGCGTGCAGGCGCGGGTGGAATGGATGAGCCACTCGCGGCCCTCGCACTCCACATGCATCTCGAAGTGGACGCCCTTGAAGATGACGTCATTGACGACGCCCACCAGCTGGCCTTCCACCGGGGAGACAACTTCGATGTCCTCGGGGCGGACGACCACCTGTACGCTCTCCTCCCGGGCAAAGCCGCGGTCCACGCAGGGGAACTCGACGCCCGAGAAGGAGACGAGAAAATCGCGGTGCATCACGCCGTCCACGATGTTGGAGTCACCGATGAAGTCGGCGACAAAGGCGTTCTTGGGCTCGTTGTAGATGTCCTCGGGGGTGCCGATCTGCTGCACCTTGCCGCCGTTCATAACGACGACGGTGTCGGACATGGTCAGGGCCTCTTCCTGGTCGTGGGTGACGTAGATGAAGGTGATGTTCATCTCGCGCTGCAGGCGCTTGAGTTCCAGCTGCATCTCCTTGCGCAGCTTGAGGTCCAGGGCGCCCAGAGGCTCGTCGAGAAGCAGGATCTCCGGCTCATTGACCAGGCTGCGGGCGATGGCCACGCGCTGCTGCTGGCCGCCGGACATCTGACCGATGCTGCGGCGCTCGAAGCCCTTCAGGCCCACGACTTCCAGCATATCCCGCACCTTGCGGCGGATGGTCTCTTCGTCCATCTTCTTGAGGCGGAGGCCGAAGGCCACATTCTCAAAGACGTTCAGGTGGGGGAACAGCGCGTATTTCTGGAACACGGTGTTCACCGGACGCTTGTAGGGCGGTACGCCTGTGATGTCCTCTCCTTTCAGCAGCACTTTGCCGGACGTCGGTTCCAGAAAGCCCGCGATGAGGCGGAGGGTGGTGGTTTTACCGCAGCCGGAGGATCCCAGCAGCGTCACAAACTCTTTGTCATGGATGTCGAGGTTCAGCCCATCCAGGATGCGCTGACCATCAAATTCCACTACGATGTCCCGCAGCGAAACGATCACCGAGTTGTTCATTTCTTTCCTATATCCTCCTTGTAACTCAGATACGAAAAAAGACAGGGGTTTACTCCCCCATCCTTCCATCGCATTAGGGTGACTTTGAGTCTGCTCCCTCGCCCATCCAATCTGTGCTGGCTGTGGGAGCAGACTCATCCCCGCACAACATCCATGACGACCGTAACATTGCGCAGTTATTCTGCCCTGTCTTGTCTATCTTAAACAATCTTTGTCAAAATGTCAATCACTCTGCTGATGTTTGCCGAAACTTTGACTCCGAGGGGGCTTTTCCCACCCGGGTTTTACATCAATTTTGCATATAGCGTTTCCTTATACAGCATAAAAGCACCTACAGTGCAGAACTGCGGGTGCTTTTGGGATAAATTCTCAGGTGTCGGCTTTCAGCTGCCGGGCCGTCAGGCAGAGGGCCTGCACGGTCTGGCCGTCCACGGTGTAGACAGAGCTGTCGCCCGACACCATCATATAATAGCCGTCGGTGCCGATGGCATACGTCAGGGTAACGGTGCCGTCAGCCGTCGTCACCTCTGCTGTCACCAGCGGGGCGTCAAAGCCGCAGGCGGAAGGGTCGGCGGCAGTATCCTGCCCGGTGACATAGCTGGCCAGTGCGGCCAGCAGAGCGTCCGTCTTGTCGGTGTCCAACGCAGCATTCGGTTCATCTGTGAGCTGCCAGATGGTCTGGTAGGTGGTGCTGTCGGCCTCCGTGGGCTGGGAGACAGATTGCAGCTTGATCGTCTCGCCGCTTTGGAGGGTATAGCGCACAGCCTCGATGTCCGAGACGGTGATGCCCGCCGGGCTGAACGCCCCAAAGAGCTCCGCCTTCGTCTGCTCCATGCAGCGGAACTTGGCCGCGTCCACGGTGTAGACAGCGTCGCCGCCCTCCCGCCGGACGTACACATCCCCGGTGACGGGGTTCTCCGCTCCCACGGTAAGGGTGGTACTCTCCCCCGCCGCCGAAACATTTACGACAAGCTGAGGCGCGTCGAAACCGTAGTCCTCGCCGGGCTGCGCCTCGAGCTGGCGCTTGGCCTTCATGCCTGCCAGCGCGGTGCGGATGGTGCTGCAGGCCGAATCATCCAGATGGTAAGCCGGGTCCTCGGTCAGCGTCCAGCCGTCGTCAGAGGGCCGGAGCGTCAGCGTCTCACCGCCATACTGGATGGAGACGCTTTCCAGCGTGGCGGTAGTCCCATCCAGCAGCGGGATGCTGCCGTCCTCGGCCTCACTGGCGGCCTGTTCGGCCTTCTGGTTCGCGTGGGTCAGCAGGGCCAGCGCCGCCCCGGCGGCGAGAACGAACACCAGCAAAACGATGAGGGTACGCCGTTTTGTTTTCATGGCGTGCCTCCTTACTTGCGGCGGCGCAGCAGCACCACCACTGCGCCCACGGCCAGCACAGCCGCCGGGAGGATGAGGACGAACACCAGACCCAGCACAGCGGCGGTGTGGCCCGAGATGGTGATGGGCGCAGCTTCCAGCGCCTTGGACTCCACGAGGGTGGTCCCCTCCTGCCCGGCCAGAGAGGCAGCGCAGCCCTGCAGGAAGGTCACGTTGCCGGGAACGGTCTGGTAAACGGCTTCGTTGTCCATGTTGCCGCAGTTGACCCAGATGACCTCTGCGCCGGTGCTGTTATTGGAAGCATAAGCTGCCAGCGCAAAGGGGCCGTCGGGGTCGCCGTCTTCCTGCTCGGCGGTGGTCATCTCATAGCCCGCCGCCTTGCTGTAGGAGCTCTCGGTACTGACCAGCAGGGCTTCCGAGGCGATACCCTCTGTCTCGGTGATGGTGATGCCCTGCGCCATCTGCAGCAGGACGCGGCGGCTGGTGTCGATGCCGTCCAGCGTGCCGCTCTCGGTGTCGGTGGCGTAATCCGGCAGCAGATAGTAGGGGTAGCCGTTCAGATAGTGGCCGCTGTCCCCTTCCACCACAAGGCCGGGCGTCCGGGTCAGGCCAAACTCGGCCATCAGGGCGTCAAGGTTCGGGGTGGAGTAATAGCTGTCGGTGGTGAGCATCAGATGTCCGCCATTTTTCAGGTAGGCGCGCAGGGCCGACATCTCATCCATGAGGCCGCCCGCCGATGCAAAGTCCTGCTGCGGGTCATTGATGATGAGCAGGTCGCAGTCGTCCGGGATGGTGTCCGTCAGCAGGTCGAGGGGGCTGACGGAGAGGTTCTGGCCTTCCAGCGCATCGGTCAGGGTGTCGGTGAGGCGCTGTTCGCCGTGGTTCGTCGTGTAGTAGGCGTGGAGCTCTTCGCCGCTGGTGATGCGGTAGATGGCAGCGGTGAGCTTATTTTCGCCGCCGAAGGTCACGCTGTAGCTGCCGGTGGTGTAGTAATCGGAGTAGTCATAATCGTAGAGGTCGGACGCCGCCAGCACGGCGCTCTTCTCCCCCGAGACGAGGACGAGACTGCCGTTCTCAGCCGACTGCACGCCGTACTGGGCGGCGAAGGTCGGGTAGACGGCGGGGTCTTTCGTCTCCCACTTGATGTGGCTGCTCTCGGAGGCATAGCGGTCCAGCAGCTTTGTGATGATGGCGTCCTCGCTGCCCGTCTCGGCCAGATAATAGATGGTGACATCCTGCGTCAGGGCGTGGGCGATGTCCCTGGAGCTGTCGCTGAGGGTGTAGAGCCCGGCTTCCGAGAGGTCGAACTCGGTGTACTTCGTCGGAACGGCCCGGACGATGAGGTTGAGCAGGACGGCCAGCACGACCACCAGCACCGTGACCGCCGAGCTGCTCTGCACCACCGCCGTGACC
>OHGO01000591.1_pt1 | contig 12821 bp, 6 predicted proteins | sample 1567891 | NCBI WGS metagenome assembly OHGO01 (sample SAMEA3879526, study PRJEB24766) | human gut metagenome | biome: human-associated habitat; feature: feces | place: USA | collected 1985/1987
TCATATTCATCGAATCTCTTAAAACTTCATATTGAATCTGGTTCTTTGCATATTCTTCCCAATGCTTTCTATCTTTCTCTAGTTCAGCCAAAAAATAATATGCTCCTGCACGAGTTTGCAACCTTGGACTAGCCACACAAATATTTAAATAATAGTATGCTGAATCAATTTTATTGGTTTTTTGATACAATTTACCAAATGCTAAATTTACAGGATCTAATACGGTCTTCTTCAAAGGGAAACATAAAGTAGACTTAAGGCACTCATATGCTTTAGAATAATCACCTTTGTTCATAAACAAATTCCCTAATTCTTTATAAATAGAAGGTTTGCTAGATTTATCACCTATAATCAAAGCCCTTTCATAATAAAAGATAGCACTATCATTCTCACTAAGAGCTGTAAAATTTCTTCCAAGATCCCTTAACACAAACGATTGCCCAATAGAATCTTTAAGTAACTCAAAGCTTCGCAATGATTTTTTCTGATAAAAAACCGCTTTTTCATATACTTCTTGATAGGTATAAAGCATCCCTATACTATTATATAAACGTCCAAGAAAAGCATAATCAGTAATCTCCATCTCATTTTGTAAAGCTTTTAAATAATAATCCTGCGCCCGTGGAGCATCTTTCAAATCATCAACAACACGTCCTCTATAATACCAAGCTTTTGCTTTTCTTTTCACATCATCTGTCTTATCAAAATATTCTGTAGCTATTGCAATTAATGAGTCTGACTCGTGCTTCTTATAAGTTTTATCTTCTGCTTCTGTCAAAAGTAGGTAGTACATAGCACGATCCTTTTCTGAAAGATCATTTACATCTTGTATTGTTGATAGCAATGTTAAAACGCTATCGGGATGTTGGGACATTATCTTTTCCGCATGTTCATATAGACCTGAGTGATGGCTACATGACATTAGTCCAGTAATAAAGAACAGAAAAAAGACGTATAGATTGTTTTTCATACTCTGTAACATTTTTATTTTCCACAAATGTAAGTAAAATCTCTAATCCTAAAAGTCTTGATTTTTACTGAATTAGACACATACAAGGATTTACGGGTATTTGTATTCCCCCATCTGTTTTGAAAATCAAAACGGATCAAACACCCCGCAAATAAGAAGTAAGTTTAAACTCTTTTACCTTTTAAATACACACAGAAGCACTAGAATACGCAGGATTACTCTAGTATTAGGGCAACAAAGACAACACAAGAGAGTGAACCTTGCCATTGCTGGCAACTACCTGTTCACCCGAAGCCCAGTTCTCTCCTCCATTGAAATCCGATATTTTTCCTCCGGCCTGCAATAAAATCAAGGCACCAGCAGCTACGTCCCAAGGGCCTAAAAAGGCTTCTATACGGGCATCAAAACGTCCTGCTGCCACATAACACAGTTCAGCGGCGGCAGATCCCATCAAACGGGTACCTCCCGCAAAACCATACAACCTATCAACCAAATGAGCGGCTACCGGACGATAAGCATCAGAGTTATAAGGGAAACCCAACGCAATGAAAGCGTTATCCAGTACTGAGACATCCGATACATGTATCTCATTCCCATCCAAGTAAGCCTTACCGCCTTTCACGGCATAGAAACACTCGTCCCTACACACCTCATAGACTACTCCTAACAATAACTCCTTCCGATTTCTTAAAGCGATACTCACGCAATAAGGCGCGATATCATGAATATAGTTTGAAGTACCGTCCAATGGATCAATTACCCAACAATATTCCTCATCGGTCAAACTTCCAGAGCCTTCCTCCGCGATAAAACCAGCCTCGGGTAGCAAAGTAGACAAAGCCTCTATGATCTGTCGTTCCGATTCTTTATCCACATAAGATACATAGTTATGAGCACTTTTTTCCTCCACTAAGTTCCGGTCAAACTTTCGGCGTTCTTCTTTTAAGAATGTCGCAGAAGCACGAGCTATTTCTCGAACCTCCTTACACAAATAGGCTAAATCTAATTCCATACCGTTCATTTTATTTTGGCAAATGTAATGATTTCCATTTATAGTAATCTCATTTTAGCGACAAATGAGACCACATAGAAACGTAAAAATAATACCTATTACGAATTTACCCTAAAACTCTGCCTTTAAGAAATATTATATTATCTTTGTGTTATGTTCAGCTAAAAAGATTGAGCTATGAAAACAATACATTATCTTTCAATCATCATCTTATTATTCAGCAGCCAAATACTTTTGGCACAGAATGATACTTTAGTCGGTGTATTGCGTGACATCAGCGATAAAATAATCAAACGCTATCCGGTCACGCTAGGCAGTCAGAATCCGATCACCGTGAAAACGAACAAACATGGCGTATTCACCATCCCGGGGGCTAACCTGAATGATACCTTGTTCGTCACTATTAAGAAAACAAGAAATGTAGTCAAAGTCCCGGTCAACGGATACAATTATATAACCATTACTTTAGAGAATAGCACATTCAACGCAAAGCGTAGTTTTGAACCGGATGAGGCCCTGAAAGAAATTATGGAAAGGGAACGAAACAAAATAGTAAGCTCAAGCGTTATGAATAAAGAAGAGATACAGAAAACCGGATGCCGGGATCTCTATTGCTTGCTACGAAGGATGAGTGGCATAACATTCGCCGATGGTTCCGTACGCATCCGTGCGAGCGTTTCCCTAAACAGTCCTAGTGACCCGCTAGTAGTGGTAGACGGTATACCGATGGACCTATCTGTTCTAAACACGATTCCCGTCGAAGATGTCTCGGAATTAAAAGTATTGAAAGACGCCGGTGAATACGGGGTAAGAGGCGCAAACGGAGCGATCGTCATAAAAACAGGCAAATAAACAAATAAGAAAAAGAGAAACGTATCAATATGAGAGTATGGATTAAACGGATAGGAGTGATATGCCTAATACCGATCGCATTGGTATTGTTACTCTCTATATTACTATATATACCTCCTTTCCAAAACTTCGCGGTACGGAAAGCGACCGAATATGCGGGAAAAGCGACTGGTATGCAAATCGGGATCGAGCAGATTAGGCTATCTTTCCCGTTAGACCTTACGGTTAAGGGTGTCGAGGTCGTAAATCCTCCCGCCGATACCTTGTTGAGTTTACAGAGCTTGACGGTACGGGTTCGTGCCCTTCCTTTTTTGCGGAAGCAAGTATTGGTAGAGACGATCGACCTCCGGAACGTAAAGGTTAACACCGGGACTATGATTGAAGGTATGGAAATCAAAGGATTCTTGGGAAAGCTTTACCTGCACGCCGATCGTATAGACCTGTCCGAGGAGAAAGCTACATTTAATACCGTAGATTTATCCGATACCGCCATTACCCTTCTATTAAATGATTCAACCTCGAAAGAAGACACGACTTCCACACCTCTGAACTGGGTACTCAAGCTGGATAAAATCAGTTTGGACCGGGTAGCCTTCGCCCTACAAATGCCCTCGGATTCCTTACGCCTTACGGCTTTCGTTAATAAAGCCGGGCTAAATAACGGCCTCGTAGATCTTGGAGCGGAACAATATAAGGCGAGAAACTTTGACATAACGAATTCTACATTCGCTTATGACGGGAATTACGCGGCACCCGAGCAAGGACTCGATTTCTCCCATATCAGTTTAACGAACCTGAACACTTCTATCGATTCCATCTTATATCAAGGAAAAGAAATAAACGCCCACATCAAGGAATTCTTCGTGGAAGAACGTTCCGGCCTCAAGGTTTCGGCATTGGCAGGAAATGTCCGGAGTGACCATGAACAGATAGACGTACCGGACCTACTTCTCCAGACACCAAATTCCGAAGTGAGATTGACAGCGACTATCCCTTGGAGCTCCCTCGAGGATCATCCGCAAGGTAGCATGAAAGCCCTGTTAAACGCCTCGTTGGGGAAAGAAGATTTATTGATAGCGGCAGGTTCCCTACCGGAGGATTTCAAGAAAGCCTATCCGGACAAGCCTCTCGCTATTACGGCTGGCGTAGAAGGCAACCTCTCCAGTATACGTATCACACAAGGCGATATCATGCTGCCGGGAGCGTTTCAGATGAACGTCACGGGTAGCATGGAGTCCGTGACGGATAGCATCCGGCGAACCGGTGAGATTCAGTTAAACGCTCGATCCGGTAATCTGGACTTTTTGCTGGCGATGCTTCCCGCCTCCCAACGGGATCAATTTGCCATTCCGGCAGGAATTCAGTTGAAGGGGGAAGCTACAGTCGCAAATCAAGAATACCGCACCGAGCTTGTTCTTACCCAAGATAAAGGTAAAGTAGGTCTGACCGCCCGCTATAATCCGGTAAAACTGGCTTATGAGGCTAATTTACGGATAGACAGTCTGGAACCTACTCATTTCATGCCCAAAGACTCTCTATTTTGGCTGACCGCCTCTGTTAAAGCAGAAGGCCGGGGCACAGACCCTTTCTCTGAACGTACATGGGCCAAACTGGACGGTAAGATATCGGATATACGCTATGGCGCCTCATCGGTATCAGACGTATCCATCGATGGCTCTCTGGAAAAGAACTTACTGAAAGTGGACTTGCTTAGCAAATACCCGTTGGCGAAAATGGATGTCTCCTTAAACGCGACCCTCCACAAGCACGAGGTGAAAGCGATGTTGATAGCGGATGTAGAGAACATGGATTTACAGGGTATGCACTTAATGGCAAATCCCTTCGCCACCTCTTTCCAGCTCTTCGCCGAGGCAGAAAGTAATCTGGATGAAGATAACACGATCGACGTTACGTTAGGAAACTGGGAGGTCGTCACCCCGAAACAAAGTTTCAAGCCGAAGACGCTGACCTTGCATGCCCGGACGGATATCGATACCACCCGTGTGTCTTTCCACGCCGGGGATTTAGGGATCATCCTCACGGGTACTGATTGCATACACCACATCACGGATAAGTTGACTAAGGTATCGAACGATATCACCCTCCAATTGGAACGGGACTCGACAGTCAATCTGGAGATCCTTCGCCCGCTCCTCCCCGATATGTACCTCGAGGTACGGGCAGGACAGGACAATCCGATCTACAACTATCTCCAAACCTATTACGTAGATTTCAAGAGCATCGCCATGAACGCCTATACCTCACCGGAAACGGGTATACGCATGGATGCCTCCATTTACGATCTGGCACGGGATACGATGCAGATCGATACCATCCGGGCAGAGATGCACCAAGATTCGCTCGGATTACTCTATAGCGCCCAAGTGATCAAGAATAAATACAGGCAGCAACAACCTTTCAGCGCCGGGCTGGACGGGCAAATACGTTATGGCTTCGGCGACGCCCGCCTTTATTTCAAGGACGGGAAAGGCGAGACCGGCTTGTTGCTCGGAATCCGGGCCGATAAGATACAGAACGGGGTCAAGTTCCATCTCTTCCCCGATGACCCGATCATAGCGTTCCGCCCTTTCAAGCTGAACCCGGATAATTACGTCGTGGTACGCAGCATGAAGGATATCGAGGCGAACCTACGACTCAGCGGAGATAATAACGCCGCCCTCTGGATACACTCCCAAGCGGAAAGTGACGAGATGGAGGAAGTCCACGCCGAGTTGAACCAGATCGACCTTGGGGTTATCTCCAACGCATTCAGTTATATCCCGCCGATGAAAGGTATATTGAACGCCGATTTCCAGTACGCTCCTTCCGACTCGGCCTTCATGGTCGTGGCGGATATGAACATTGATGATCTGTATTATGAGAACGAGCGGGTCGGCGAACTCATGTTCAACGCAGTCTATCTACCTTTAGAGCAGGGGAACCATCAAGTGGATATGCACCTTTTCCGGGACCGGAAAGAGGTGAGTGCCATTACCGCCTTATACCAGATGGGCGAGACCGACCATATCAGCGGTAATATCGAGTTCATGCACTTCCCCTTGGATATCGCCAACCCGTTCATCCCGGATGATATGGCGAAAATGGGCGGAGACCTCGATGGTACACTCGCTATCAGCGGACAAAGCGATAAACCCATGGCCGAGGGATATCTGATTCTCGATACCGCCTCCGTTTATGTAGGCGCCGCAGGTTCTACCTTCCGTTTCGACGATAAAAAGATAGAAATAAAGAACAACCGGATCTTGTTCAACCAATATGGTATTTACGCATACAACAAGAATCCGTTTATCATCAACGGAGAAGTGGATTTCAACAATTTATCCCGCATGACCGCCAATCTTAAACTAACGGCGAATAACTTGCAACTGCTGAACGTTAAGAAAAACGAGGAAAGCCTTGTCTACGGAAAGCTGTTCGTCAACCTGAATTCTACCGTACGCGGGCCGTTGGATGCCTTGACCATGCGAGGCGACTTGCAATTATTGGGCGGGACGAATATCACCTACGTGCTGAAAGACTCCCCGCTGACCGTGCAAGACCGTATGTCGGACATGGTAACCTTCACCTCTTTCACGGATACCTTACGCCGGCGCATGCCTCGTAAACCCCCGTTGCCGATGGGAGGCATGGACATGTTGATGACGATCCACATCGATCCCGCCGTACAAGCGAACGTGGATTTAAGTCCCGACCAGTCCAACCATATCAATTTGGAGGGTGGCGGCGACCTTTCCTTCCAGTATACCCCGCAAGGCGATATGTTCTTGAACGGACGCTACACGCTGACGGGCGGAACCATCAAGTACTCCATCCCGGTCATCCCGCTGAAGGAGTTCAACGTACAGGAGGGTAGCTACGTGCAATGGACGGGCAACCCCATGGACCCGACCTTGAACCTTACGGCTACCGAGCGAGTCCGTACGTCCGTCACCCTAACCGGGCAATCATCGCCCCGCTTGGTGAATTTCGACGTAGGCATCGAACTGACCCAACAACTGGAGAACCTAGGGTTGCAATTTACCCTCACCGCCCCGGAAGACATGGCGATGCAAGAGGAACTAACCTCGAAAGGTCCGGAGGAACGGGCGAAGCTGGCTGTCAGCATGCTCGTGACCGGTATGTACCTCGGCGGAGGCGGTGGTGGCGGCAAGGTGAACGTAAATATGGGAGACGCCTTGACCAGCTTCTTGCAAAGCGAGATCAACAACATCGCCGGAAGCGCCTTGAAGTCCGTGGATATCAGTTTCGGCATGGAGACATACGACGATAATGGCGACGCCGGAGGTGGTACCCGTACCGACTACTCCTTCCGCTTCGCCAAGCGATTCTATAATGACCGTATCCGTGTGGTTCTAGGCGGCCGTATCTCTACCGGCGAGAACATTAACAATGGACAGGCGCAGCCGTTCATCGATAACGTATCCGTAGAATATCGGTTAGACAGCAGTGGCTCCCGTTACGTCAAGCTCTTCCACGACAAGAACTACGAGAGCCTGCTGGAAGGCGAGATCACGGAGACCGGGGCCGGTATCGTGCTCCGCAAGAAAATGATGCACCTCAGGGAGTTATTCAACTTCAAGAAAACGAAAGTGAAACCCATAAATGATGAAAAGGAATGAAAAGCATTTTAATATATTTTAGGCGGGACGACTCCCTCGGGCGGGGGAGGATGTCTCCCTCGGGCAGGGGAGAGTGTCTCCCTCGGGCAGGGGAGGATGTCTCCCTCGGGCGAGGGAGAGCGTCTAACCCGAGCGGGGGATGGCACGTCGCCACCGGGAGCATCCTCCTATCCGTACTTCTTCTCTCCTCTTGCTCCACCACGAAGAACCTTCCCGAGGGAGCGGTCCTATATACCGGTATCAAGAAAATAGAGGTGAAGAACGAGGATAAGACCAAACCCGGCGAAGCCGCCTTGGAAGAGGTCGAGGCCGCCCTAGCCTATCCCCCCAACAACGCCTTGCTGGGAAGCTCCTCGATCCGGGTGCCCTTCCCCTTCGGGCTGTGGGTCTACAACGCTTTCGTGAACAAGAAAGGGAAGGTCGGCAAGTGGATCTTCAACAAGCTGGCGTCGAAACCGGTGCTGATCACCACCGTGAACCCGGATGTCCGCGTCAAGGTAGCCCGGAACCTATTGAACGAGTACGGTTATTTCAACGGAGAGACTTCTTTCGAGGTCATACCCGATCCCAAGAATCCCCGGAAGGCGAAGCTGGAATACAGTGTCACCATGAACGATCCGTATACGCTGGACAGCATCCAATACGTCCATATCCGTCACCGTGCCGACTCATTGATCGATGCCACGATCGGCGATCGTATCCTCCACAAAGGAGAGAATTTCAATGTCGTCCAATTGCAAGCCGAGCGGGAACGCATCTCGTCCTTGCTCCGTAACAACGGATATTACTATTTCCGTCCCGATTTCATCACCTATCAAGCGGATACCTTGTTGAACCCCGGGAAAGTGGCCTTACGGGTGGCCCCGAAGGAAAGCCTGCCTCCCTCGGCCCTCCGCCCTTGGAAACTCGGGGATATATCCGTCTGGCTAAACGGCTACCAGAATGAGACTCCCACGGACTCGATCCGCTATAAGGACCTTACGATCCATTATGAGGGCAAGCTAAGGGTTCGCCCCTCGGTCATTTACAACCGTTTATATTTCAAGCCGGGGGAACTTTATAACCAGCGGGCGCAGGAACGGACGCAAACGGCCCTGTCCCGCTTGGGTATCTTCCGTTATGCCGAGTTGCAATATTCCCCCCGTGATACCATGCGCCGCCAAGATACGCTGGATCTGCGGATCAATACGGTCTACGATCTTCCATTGGACGGCGAGCTCGAGTTGAACGTTACCGCCAAGAGCAACGACCAAGTGGGTCCGGGCGCCATTTTCAGCGTGACCAAACGGAATGTCTTCGGAGGGGGCGAGACCTTCGGCGTGAAACTCCGCGGCTCTTACGAATGGCAGACCGGAAACAAGCTGGATGGTAGCAACTCCAAGATCAACAGTTATGAGTTAGGCTTGACTACCACGCTGACTTTCCCACGGGTATTGTTCCCTACATTCAGCAAACGGGACATGAATTTCCCGGCCAGCACCACCTTCCGCCTCTATGCGGACCAGATGAACCGAGCCCGTTTCTTCAAGTTGCTGGCATTCGGTGGTGACGCCTCGTATGAGTTCCAGCCTACCGCCACGTCTCATCATTCCATCACCCCTTTCAAGCTGACGTTCAACTTGCTCCAGCATACCACGCATGAGTTCGACAGCATTACCAACGTGAACAAGGCCCTAAAGAAGAGTTTGCAAAATCAATTCATCCCGGCCATGAACTATACCTATACCTATGATGATTCCCCGATTACCAGTCGCCGGAACCATCTTTGGTGGCAGGCATCCGTTACCCAAGCGGGTCTTGTCTTGGATGGGATTTATGCGTTAGCCGGGAAGAAATTCAATAAAGAGGATAAGGAATTACTCGGCAACCCCTTCGCCCAATTCATCAAGGGAACCGCCGAGATACGTTATAATTACGCCCTCGGGCATAAGCAATATCTCGTAGGCCGATTAATGGCCGGCGCTATTTATAGCTACGGCAACGCCCGTACCTCCCCTTATAACGAGCAATTCTACATCGGCGGAGCGAATAGCATCCGTGCCTTTACGATCCGCAGCATCGGTCCCGGACGCTACTACCAGAACAGCGACAACAATAAATACGCTTACATCGACCGTACGGGTGATCTTAAATTCGAGGCCAACCTCGAATACCGCTTCCCGATCCTTGGCGACCTCCACGGGGCTACCTTCCTCGACAGCGGCAACATCTGGTTGATCCGAAACGATCCGGATCGTCCCGGCGGACAACTGAAATGGGGTAGCTTCCTCAAGGATCTAGCCTTGGGAACCGGCTTCGGCCTGCGTTACGACCTCACCTTTATCGTCATCCGTTTCGACGTGGGTATCGGTCTGCATCTCCCTTACGATACCGGAAAGAAAGGCTATTACAATATCCCGAAATTCAAGGACGGCATGGGTTACCATTTCGCTATCGGATACCCCTTCTAGCTGTTCCATTCCTAGGATTCTGTGGTCTTATCCAAGGTATTTCATTTTCAATAGGTCAACCCTAATTGGAAATGAGATACTTTTGCGCTCTCATTTTAATAACAAACAGATTAATTAACGAACAGAATCATGAAGAAGATTTTTTACTTAATGTTGGTAGCCCTTACTATGGGTATGTTCACCGCTTGCGACGACGATGATGAGAATACCCCTCAAATCAACAACCCGGAACCCAAGGAACAATGGGGCAAGACGCTCCGGGGCGACAATCAAACCCTACTGGCCTTTCCTGATATCTATGCCGATTATTGGGAATACACCTATTCTTACAAAGATAATCCAAACATCGGCCTTCGTCTGACTGGAAAGTTCCCGAAGTCACGCTTCTTCAATTTCACGGTTTATAACGACGAGACCCAAATAGACGTATCCAGCATTGAAGACGTAAATATCCAACCCGACGACAGCTCCATCAACCCTTATGTAAAGGAAACAGATGACTACGGAGCAAATGGCTATACGATTTACATCATTCCCGCTAACACCCCCGCCAGCGCACGTGCCTCGATGAAGAACATATGCGAGTTTCCGGAAGATGTCAATATGGTCTCCATTTTCATGCGTCTTTACTTGGCGAAACAATATAGCGGCGATGAGTATGGCGGCGTGGACATGCCTGCTATCCAAGCTTTCGATGTGACTACAGGTGAGGAAGTGGATTTCCCGAAGCGTGAGGTCTGCAACATCCACGAATCGTTGAACTTGCCGCCGATGGATTTCTCCGCCGACCTGCCGCAACTCCCGTTCATGCGTGCCCCGCTGAGCCTAATGTACCCGAACAGCCCGGCAGAATACCTATTCGCCCGCATCAAACTGAACGAAGGGGAGGTAGCAACTTTCCGTTTCATCCCTCCTACGGCTCCTAAAAGCGTAAGCGAATACGCCACCGCCGATGTACGATACTGGTCCATATGCCTTGGGTCAGCCGAGACCTACTCGTATGCCTCTATTTATGACGAGGAAATGCCTAAAGTGGACAAGGAAGGTTTCGTAACCTTTATCATAGCGGACGCCAACTCCGCCAAACTGCCCGATCTCCAAGCGAAGGCGGAAGCCAACGACGGTACATATATACTGACTTGGAACCGTAAGGAGCAAGGAGACGGAATCCTTGCCTTGTACCGCAACATGGTGATCAACGAAAACTATCAACACTCAATGCGTAAGTTAATGGAATCAGTTTCCCTTGCGGCGGCTAGCGGCGACATGAGCGAATTCAATCCAATGACGATGTTGGCTATGCTGGCCATGGGCAACTGGGGCCCTCAAGGCTATAAATTCAGCGAGGACGATTTCTTGAGCGATAGCTTCAATTACGCCAATATCCGAAGAATGAAATAAACCAATAGACATATCGTATTTTCAAGTCCCCTCGTATCCGGTCTTAACCGGAACAAGGGGACTTCCTTTTCACACTCTTATCATAAACCATGGAATTTAGATTCCTTATAGACGGGCGGTAATATAATCAATGATCTGCAGACAAAGGCTCGTAGTCTGCTCGTTCACATCCAATTCCGGATTCAGCTCTACCAGATCCATCGATTTAATCAAGTTTGTCGATAGCATATGATCCACGAAGTTATTAAACTCATCCGGCATCAGTCCCTCACACACACGGGTTCCCGTGCCCGGAGCGAAACGGGGGTCTATGCTATCCACGTCTATGCTGAAATGCACGTTGCGGATCTTCCGTTCCTTCAATTTCCGCTTGATATCCTCAGCTACGAAGCCGATGCCTTTCAGATGGATCGTCTCCATCGTATAGACACTCAGCTTCTCCCGCTCGATCAAATCCCACTCGCCCTCATCCAGACTGCGGGTCCCGACCAAGAATACGTTCTGCGGGTTCACCTTGTTCCCGGGAGCGTAGATATTCACCAGCTCCTCGCTTCCCATCCCCATCAACGCACTCAGAGGCATCCCGTGGATATTACCACTGGGAGAAGTCTCGCTGGTATTGATATCCCCATGAGCGTCCAGCCAGATAATACCGAAATCATCATAACATTTACCCACGCCCGAGGCGCTACCTAAACCCAGCGAATGATCCCCGCCAATCACCAAGGGGAACGCTCCTCCACGCAATGTATCATAAACCAACTCTGCCAGATTCGTATTCACCTCCACGATCGCATCCAGATATTTCATGCTGTTACCCCGTACGAACTTATCTGCCTCGCTGACAGGGGGGACATACAAATTACCCAAATCAAAGGCTTTATGCCCGTTCTTCCGGATCACTCCCATCAATCCCCGTTCCCGAAGGTGGTTCGGGGCACGCTCTACGCCTGCCCGGTCACATCCCAAGTTCAAGGGAACGCCTATTACATTTATTTTCATACCCTAGAATTTAGCGAACGTATCTCGTATAATGCCAATCGCTTCCATCATTTGCTCCTCCGTAATCACCAAAGGAGGCGTGAAGCGGATGATATGATCGTGGGTAGGCTTGGCTATCAAGCCGTTTTCCTTCAACGCCAAACAGATGTCCCATGCCGTCTTCCCATCTTTAGGTTCCGTCACGACAGCGTTCAACAAGCCCTTACCCCGTACTTTCTTTATCATAGGATTATTAATCCGCTCCATCTCACCACGGAACAGCTCACCCATCTTAAACGCATTCTCCGACAAATGCTCGTCACGTACCACCTCCAAGGCGGCGATAGCGACTTTCGCCGCCAACGGATTTCCACCATACGTAGAACCGTGCTCTCCCGGAGCGATCGTAAGCATGATCTCATCGTCCGCCAATACCGCCGAGACCGGACTGACCCCACCGGACAACGCCTTTCCCAAGATCAAGATGTCCGGACGAATCCCCTCGTAATCACAAG
>OHGO01000592.1_pt1 | contig 12815 bp, 18 predicted proteins | sample 1567891 | NCBI WGS metagenome assembly OHGO01 (sample SAMEA3879526, study PRJEB24766) | human gut metagenome | biome: human-associated habitat; feature: feces | place: USA | collected 1985/1987
ACAGATTAGCAAAGAACTAAGATAAGTAATTACCAATAGGTACTCCTTCTGAAGAATCTATTATTTCATCTAGTAACTATAATAGTTCTCTATCTGCAACTTTTATTCTAATTATTTGTTTTAATATATCATGATCTACTGAAAGATAAAACTTTCTAACATCTATTTTAAGACAGTATTTAGTATTCTCTCTATCTTTTAGATCATGCTATATCTACTTAAGAACTTTGTGAATTCCTCTTTTCTTGATACAACTATAAGTCTAAGGTATCATCTAATTAATCCACAAAGGTTCCATTATGTTCATAATAGCGTGATGTACTATACGATCTGGAAAGTAAGGTAGTTTGAATATTATTCTTTCTTTAGGTTCATATAATTTAAAAGTAAAATATTCAGAAGTTTTATAAGTATGATTAACCAACATATCCTGTATCTACTTACAAAATCCTTCTATGTCTGCATCTACTTTCTTTACATCGTTTCTATGAGTTTTATTCTTTCTAGCATTATGATGAGCTAGCTTTATATTATCTAAATCTGTTATCTTCTAATATAAATTCTTAAATTTCTTCATAGTCTGAAATTACAAAGAGCTTTCGATATTTCACTACTAACCCTTAATAAATTATTTATATTTTTTACCAAGTGGTAAGGTCCTTCTCAGTAGTTGGCTATTATATGATAAACTAAAAATATTATGATACGCAATTTCATTGAACTGATATTAGCATTGGAATTACTAACCTCATTATTGGAATTAAGATTGAATAGACCTGCTTTGCTGCTATTGTCAGAGTTACTACTTTTTTACTTAAAACTAATAATGCATACTCGTTCTAATTCTAGAGAAGCAACCTGTGGGTATTACTTAACTATACCGTATTGCATAATTAAGTCATTACTCCGCCCACGGGAGATATGTTAATCGAGAACCGATATAAGCATGGGAATAACCAACCCCATTATTGGAATTAAGATAGAATAGACCCGCCCTGCCGCCATCGTCAGAGTGACCACCTATTAACAAACAATGTAATGAACCATCCGTATTATCCCAATTATAGTCACACCAGTATGTTGTTTCTGAACCATTGTTGCAAGATAAAGCGAAAAAGTCACACGTAGACGTAGTTACTATTTTTGTTTTGTATCCAGTAACTACAGCATTTGCTGCTATATTTTTATAGTACTGATTATCATTCGAGATAGAATCACCGAAATGATCTGGAGAATCGCACTTATACCAAAATCTAGCGCCGTAACCAGAAATATATACACTAATAACATCGTCAGTGTGTTTCCACACATGCCCAAATGGATTCTCTATTCCTCTATATCTATTACACTTTCTTGTAGTAGTTGTAGTATTAGAGCCAGATGAATCTGTCTATTGTATAGTTACTGTAACTTCACCAGAACCACTACCTAAACTATCAGAACTTCCAGTAGGAATAAACGAGTAAGTTGTAGCTCCGTTGATAGTTACCGTACCTGTAGTACAACCAGAACCTAATCCACCTTGTCTAAATCCTTCAACTGTTAATGCAGTATTAACTGCTTTTTGACTATTTCTGGTAGCATATTCTACTAAGAACAAATGACATATGGCTCTATGTTCATTATATGTATATATATTCCACGAATTTCCTAAACCATTAGCTCTCGCTTTTGGTCTTACAGCAGATCTTGTGAAATTAACACTAGGTATTTTATTTTTAGAAGATCTATAATAATTCCCATCAATATAACCTTCATAAGCAGACACATAAGCTTCTTTATGATGATACCATCCTGGTTTAGCATGTGGACATATTTTTAAATTATGTGTTTCAGTAGATTCTGTATAATCATCTATCCACCAAAATTCAGGTATTTTAATCATTACATTTATGTTATTGTCTTCTAGTAAAGTATCTACATCTCTCCATCCTCCAGCAGAATAATTTTCACATTTAGTCCAACTATCGTTTAGCTTTAACATTCTATATAAAGGATTTCCGTTTTTAAAATAAAGATATCCTTTCATCATACTCTATATAGGCAGTGTTCTATGCATATCCATATTACCAATACGAGTACAATCTGGATTAGAAGATGTTTCTGACCAAGATACACCGTACCAATCAAATTCTTCTAAGTTCTAAGATGTTACATTAAATGTAATATTTCTACTTACCACATTATCAGGTAATGAATTTACAACACTGAATTGAACATATGGCGACTGTGGATCTCCATGTACAACTCCATATATTTTGATATTACTGTTTTCAGGTTGACGTATATATATATTTATTCCAGATTTTGTAGTTTCTGTATACCATCTAGTTAAATCATAAAATGATTTAATTCCTGTATGCACTTTTCCACTAATAAGCTAAATATCTGTAAATGTTGGAGCATAACCGTTTACTGACAACTAGTAAACATAAATATAACCATCTACATATTCGACAATTTTATAGCTGTTAGGAAAATACTTATGATTGACCTAAATTTTTAAATAGTTATTAACAGTTGACGATATATATAAAGTATGTTCGATATCCTTAACATTAACGCCATCTACCATATCTGCATTCAGATTGGTACATAGAGTAGTAGAATTAGTTTTAATAGGGGCTAGATTAGCACTAGTTGTTAATGATAACTATCCATCTCCAAATGAAGCTTTAGTAACAGTATTATAACCAAGATTGAGAGTCTAATTAGTTCCAACACCAAGATACCATTTATTATCTGTCTAATTGTTAGGATAGAATCTCATATACGCACCACCGTCAGATGCAGTACTGAATAATTCTAATTGAGCTCCTTCTGAATTCTTAATATTTAGTATACCAGTCATAGTATCACCAGCTTTCTTTACATAAGTAGTAGTAGGATCTACACCTAATGCACTAGTTACATTAGCCTTAGTTATACTAATAGTACCACCATTTGCTAATGTTATATTACTACCTATCTTAACACCACCTAATGCACTAGCTGTAGCAGCAGGTAATACATACTTATTAGCTTCAGCTTCTATAGCAGCTAGTTTATTCTTTTCAGGAGTAGTATAATCATTAGTACTAAGATCTTTACCTTCAACTTTATCTACTTTTTGAGTCTACAGTTGAGTAATATTACTATTCAATGTCTCTTCTACACCAGTAGCTCTTTCTACTTCATTTGCTATAGCTGTAGCATTAGCTGATTCAGCGCCTTTAGCTCTATTAGTTTCTACTAAGATAGCTGCATTTCTATCACTAACTTCTGTAGCAATAGCTTCTTTTCTATCCTGTACTTCCTTGTTTATAGCATTAGTATGTTGAGTATCTACTTGAGTAGATCTATTAATTTCATTCTGTAAATTAGTACCAATAGTCTATTCAGCAGATTGAGCTCTATTCTTCTCAGTAGCTATATCATTGCCTAATTTAGTTTCAGCAGCACGAGCAGTAGCAGCTTCTTTATCTATATTACTTTGTAAAGTAGCTAAAGACTATTCTAATGAATCTGAATCAATAGCAATACTAATCGTATTATCTTCACTAATACTAACATCTTTACCTGGCTTTAATTTATTAATTAAGTCATTATAATCACCAGATGTAGCTACTGGTTTAAAATCTGGTTTACCAGTAATATTATCCCATTGTACAGCTAGATCACCAGATGCACTAATCACATTAGTTTCTTGATCAATTTCAATGTTTAAACCAGCAATGAGTTTCTTCTAATACTTTGCACGTATATCAGCAAAGGTGTCAATCATCTCAGTATGAAGTTCCTATAACTGATGTTGTTTAACAAAGTCTAAGAAGTCTTTAGATGTGACAATACCAGCTGATCCAGTAGATGCTATGGGTAAAGATATAGAATCATTACTTCCATCATACTTAAACATTACCATAGTAATGCCATTAGGATTTGAAGTATTAAACTGTATATCTTTTATTACATCTTTTACCTCTTCATCATCTACTTTACTATCTACATCACCAATGTTTGCTTTATCATTAAGCAATTTGTTTACCTATGTTTTAGTATAGTAGTTGTTAAGGTCAGGTACACCTCCAGAGGCAGCTAGTCTTACCCATTCGGTTCCATTGAAATATTTAATGCTACCACCATAAGGATTATCAGATAAGTCAACCCAATAGTCTATTTCTTCTGGATTAGGTTGAACAGACGTTGCAAAAAATATTATCCTATTCGTTACCATATGTATTTGTTATATTAAGCTGCTGGAGTTTCTAATGCAGCAACTCTTGTAGTTAATGCGTCAATTAAATCTTTTAAAGCTTTGCCTTGAGCAGCAGCTAAAGCTTCTGTAGTACTAGTACTTGTTAAAGTGTTATTTATAGTCACTTTAGTATCTGCTGTAGGAGGTGTATATCCTAATGCACTAGTCACATTAGCTTTACTAAGACTAATTGTACCATTACTATAAGAAATATTTGCTCCTACTTTTACTCCACCAATAGTTTCAGCTGTAGCTGTTGGTAAAACATATTTATTTGCTTGTGCAGCAATACCATCCAGTTTAGTTTTATATGCATCCGTAAAGTCATTACTAGACAATTCTTTACCTTCTACTTTATCTACTTTACCTGATTCAAGTGCAGCAATCTTAGCACTCTGATCATTATCTGTATCATCATTTATTGGTAGCCATTTGCTACTACCTGCATAATACTTAATTACATTACCTTTTGGATCTGCTGCTAAGTCAACCCAGTAATCAAACTCTTTGGGATTTGGAGCTATATAGCTTCTTGTTATTCTTGTCATATACGTATATTTTAATTATTAATTCTAATGTATTACAAACTGTAATAACTTATGAGTTCCAGTAGGATCACTTATATTTAAAGATACTCTAGCCTATCTAGTAGCATTAGTATCATTAGGATCTAGTGTAATATCTATTCTATCCTACTTTACATCTATGTGCACATAATCTGATGAACTAAATCCTTTAATGATATACATAGTACGATTAATATCAATAGATACAGTTTCACCAGACTTAATAAATCTATGTGGAGTAAGATTCCAAGCATTAACTACTTCAGGAATAATTGTTCTTGCTTTATTATCCACATATAATATATTATATAAAATAGTTTCTTTTTCCATAACGCATTTTAAGGCGTTTTAAGCCATTTTCTTTATTAAATGATGCATTTATAAGGAAGGAGAGTTAAAAGACCATTTAAAGCCTCTTGCGTAGCAATTATTATGATTACAGCTAAGATATATTCCACTACTGTGCTTTAAACCCATTTCTTTAGTAGCTTCTTTTACAGATTCATATTCTTTAATGAATGCTCCATCTTTTGTATATTGATATACTTTCCTTCTATTTTTAGGATTTGCATTAAACGTTTCTAAACTTTTAGCTAATCTATTTTTCCAAACATTATTGTGTTGATAAGTACACCATTCTAAATTATCTACACAATTATTTAATTTGTTCTCATCTTTGTGGTTTACACAAGGCAGATTGTCAGGATTAGGTAAGAAAGCTTCTGCCACTAAACGATGTATTGATTTGTTGTAATACTTACCATCTTTACGAAGACTTACTCCATAATAGAAATAGTTATATATCCCTCTATCTTTATGATGGTACTTCTTTTTAGGATTTAACAACACTTCTTTTATATACAATTTATCTTCAATATTATCTCCAGTAGAAGGTCTATAATATTTTCTAGTAACATAATGTGGAACATTTTTAACTCTCCCTAAATTACTAACCATATATAAACTTTCAAAACCTTTTACGTCTTTCCAAATTTCTTCCATATATAATTTATTTTACACATTTATGTGTAACGTCAATGTATCTATATGGTTATAGTTTTATGCTGTAAAAATTACTATCTTTTCCTTAGAGTTATAAGGAACATAACAATCACAATGAGACCACCCGTCTGTATTAGCTTCTAATCTAATAGGATATTCAAATAATTCAGCATTCTATCTTACTATATTATTTACTGTATTACTATCTAAATCCTTTACATTAAAATCTATCGCTTTACCTAAACAGTGTGCAGATAAGTAAATGCTACTTTTATTCTTTACTAGTTGACACATATTACAACGTAATCCTCTCTATGAGAATTGCCCACCTGCTTTCCAAGTATTAATAGTAATAGGTTTATTGAATATCTTAGTACGTAGTATATACAAAGTACTAAGTAATTCAGTACTTATAAACTACCATGAAGATTCACCAAACTTGGAGTAGCAATGAGGGCATACTAATTCACTTACTTCAAAATAAGGTTTTAATTTATCTATTAATTCATTTCTGTCCATACTTCGCTATTTAATATTTCATTTAACTCATTGTTGTCGTAACGGTAGCTAAGTGATGATTATATTACAAGGACCGACAATATTACCGTTTCTGAATGACAGATTACCTTTTACAATTTCCAATGGCGGAATATCATAGGTTCCGTCTGATGTGATATTGACTAATTTCACATCAGCACTATATCCCCAGTATAATTCCTGACCGTCAACTATACCTTTCACTTCCACTTTCATTCCTGGGGAATTTTTTGTTTGGTCAGGAATGTAGCATTTTACTGTATCGTTCAGTGTAGCAAATCTAGTTATGACAAATGAGGTGCTTGTTATAATTATATCAGCATTTACAGAGGGATGCGGTCTTCAGTCATTAAAATTTACCGCATAAACATCTACAGGCTTTGACATATCGTCTCTATCAATTTCTCTCTCATCTACGATAACTCCTCTGTCATCAACATCATATTGCAATACTTTGTTGCCCAAGATATGGCGCATTGTTATTATTTTCATTTCTTTCTCTATTTCTATACATATTATCTACTAATAAATCAGCTATAACATTTATACCTAACTATTTACTATCGCTGATTAATTGTTCCTACATTACTACTAGGAGCATCTAATAGATGCCCTCTAGTAGTTCTCTATCACTCAGCTGTTTGATCTGATTGTGTAATTGATTGTTCATTCTTAATACTGTTTAAAGCATCTATAAAGAAAGGAGTGCCATATTGATTAGCATATTTAGCTATTAACTCTATTTCTAGATCATTATAATCTTCCTCACCTGTAGAATTATATATTTTTAATGCTAAAGCGTGACCATCTATACCTTGTGCAGTCTTGTATAAACCGTTAGCTAACTCTTTAGATATATCTAATATAATAGGTGTTGTTTTATCTAAAGTATCGTACACTTTAAATTTCTTAAAATCAATATTCATAATAAATACTATTTAAAATTATTGTCCTGCATAATCTGTTTCTACCCATCTAAAACTTGGATAATTAGTAACTAAGAATCCCATAGAGTTACCTGGATATAAATATACAGATTGATTTACAGTATTATTTGGTCTAAAGTAACCAGATATAGTAACACCAGAAGTATCTGGGTGAATCATAATTCTAACATGTATTGCAAAGTATGTAGGTAAGCTGTTGTACCCAAACATACTAGCTACTGCATTAGCATTTGGAAGGTTAACGGTATATTCTCTATTGGCTCTAATCATTATTATATTACCTTTACTCATATCTAATTTATAAGTACTACCAGTAATATTTACTACATTTATAGTATCACCATATACAGCAGCTGCTCTAACAGCAGCATTTGGTGAATATAATGCATAATTTTTAGTACCATTTGCAACATCTACATATAAACCATAATTAGCTGAATCGAAACCATAAGCCGTAGAAGCATTGTAATTATGATTTACAAATCTACCTGTGGCTGTAAAAGCACCACCAACTGTAGCAGGAACAGTATCGCTACCTATCATAACATATGATGTACTATTACCAACTCTAATGAAATCTGGATTTATACTGAGACCACCACCAGAACCACTCGCTGTTGCACTACTACCAATATGATTTCCACTTATTTCAAATCCAGCAATCTGACCACTATTTATTTTTACAGAACTAAAATTACCACCAGATGCATTTACAGTACCATTAAATGTACCAGAAGTAGCTGTTATGCTACCGGTAATATTAACGTCTGTACAAACAAACCTACCAGTATTACTATTCATTGACAGTTTACCATTATTAGAAGTAAATACACTTCCACTAAAGTTAAAGTCACCTAACTTAGCATTATTAGCTAGTAAGTTATTTACTGTTAGTATTTCTTGCTTAGAAGATATATTCCAATAACTACTAGTCATACTAGGTGTCTAACTAGTATTATTCCGTTTAGCTAAGTACACATTACCTTGATATACTACATAATCTATAATAGTTAAATTATTATAGTTCTAATACTAAGTATAATCATTCTAATATCTAGCTATTGCTTTCTTAGTAGAATTAGTACTAGTAGATTGAGAGTTACTATTAACATAATTAACAGTAAAGTATCTAAACAAATAAGGTTTATCTTTGTTTAATGCAGGCTTATTAGTAGACCAACTCTCACTAGGAACAGATGTATTAGTTGAATTTGCAAAGTATTGTGTAACAGATGTTACTCTAGAATTAGAATATGTTAATAATACTTCAGGTATTGTCTTAGTAATAGTACCATCTGAATATGTTATCTTACTATAAGAGTGTAATTTACCTTGAGCGTATGTGTTTGTAGGTACATTAGTAGACCAGTTAGTAGTATCATAAGATACACTTTGATCTGTTGAATATAAGTAATAATTAGTTACACTAGATACATCTTGACCTTTTATTGCATTTGATGCTTTATCATGATAGTATTGTACTCCAGATCTCCATTGACCTCTATCTCTCATGATAGTATAAGTTTCATCTATATCAGATACATCTCCATCAAATACTACTGGAACTTCAGCTGACCATACTTTATATTGACTAGTAGGACTTAACGAACTGTAATCTCCACTATCTGTAGTAAATCCAAACCAGAACTTTGTAGTAGATAGTGATGAATTCCATGTAGAAGTAAACGTAGTGCCAGATGTACTGTTGATCTATTGCCATGAACCAGAACTGTTTAAATAATAGCTTTTCCAATATCCTGATACAGAACTAGTAGCACTATCATCAACTCTAACTTTTATGGCACTTAATTTTACATTTGTAGTTTGTAGGAATCCCTCTGAAGATCTAATGGCAGAAGGACAACCATTAACAGTTATACTATAACCATTAGATCCTGGCTTACCTGGTTCTCCAGGTTCACCTGGTTTACCATCTTGACCTGGTCTACCTGGCTCACCATCCTTAGACCATTTAGCCCATAGTGCTCCAGTTTTCCAAGCATGCCATTTACTATTCTCTTTCTTTCTAGTCCAAACATATTCGTAAGGTATAGATTCAGTAGGTCCAACTGGATTATCATCCCATCCACTAGGTACATAATCATCAGCTTGGTATTCACTAGAATCTACATTTGCAGGTGGGTAATTAGAACCACCAGGACCTAAACTATCTCCACCAACATAGTTAGAGAATCTCTTATAGATGTATTCGTAACCATCACCATCTTTACCTCTTTCGGCATATCTAGACCATATACCAGGAGTAGACCAGTTACCCCATACTTGTGTAGCCTTATCTAAGTATCTCTGAGATACCCATTCATATACTAAAGATGCAGTTACACCCTGAGGATGATTAGACCAACCACTAGGTATATGACCAGCTTGATTTACACTAGCAGGAGTACTAGGAGTTTTACCATCAGCATTTCTAGTATAAATAAATTCAATGCTGTTACCATCTTTACCATCTTCACCGTCAGCACCAGTAAGACGTATAAGGTTAGACCATGCTGTTAAAGTACCATCTGGATTAGCAAATCGTTGAATCTACCAAACATATTGTCCTTCTGGTGGAACTATCTCACTATCAGTAGTCCAACCTGAAGCAGCTGTATCTGTTGGAATAGCAGGTTTAGTAGCAGACACTTTCCATCTATATTGATAATGACCACCTGATAAACCTTGTTCACCCCAATTAGACCATAGTGCTGGTGTACTAAAGTTAGACCATACTCCATCTGTACGTACACGTTTACAAGTCCATTCTGCTTTATAGTCTTCATTTACTCCCTTTGGATCATCAGACCAGTTATAGTCTTTAGAACCACCGTTAGATATAGTAGGAATATAGTCATTCTATTGAATAGATGAAGGAGTTTGTGGTACTCTATCAACGTCAGCAGTACGAGTAAATATATATTCATACCCATCACCATCCATACCTTTTTCACCCCACTTAGACCACAAAACTGGTTGTGTAAATTCTCCCCATACACCTTCTCCAATTTTAGCAGACTTCTTTTCACGTTGTGATACCCATTCGTACATTTTCTCTTTAGATACTCCTTGAGGACTATCTGACCAACCAAATGGTATGTAATCGTCTTGCTAAGATGTATCCGGTTTATCAGGAGCTTCGTTAACACTAGTTACTTGATAAATAAATTCAAGTTTAGTACCATCAGAACCGTCTTCACCTGTTTCCCCAGTAAGTCTAATAGGATCTGTCCAACCTGATAATGATTTATCTGGATATACAGTAGCTTGTATCATCCAAGTAAATACTTCTTTGCTTTCTCTCTTAGGTGGATACATGTACCAAGTATAGTTATCATCTACAGGAGGTATTTGTGAACTAGTAGGCTTAGGTGGTTGTACACTAGAATTAGTATAACAGAATACTGTATATTGCCCATCTGCTCCTTCTATTGAAGCACCACGGAATCTATTAGGATCGCCCCATTCTCCTTCATCTACTTTACGAGAACTCTTAGTAGACATCCAGATTGCTGAAGCTGTATAGTTTCTATGCCATCCATAAGAAGTACCATCACCAACAGGTCTATCTGGTGTAGCATCATTATCATTATAAGTTACCCACAATCCGTTAGCTTCAAGTTGGTAACTCATATTGTATCTTCTATTTACTGATATAGCACCTTCACAGTTAATAACTAAATCAATTCGCATGTCATTGATATTAGTTATCTTAGTTACTTTGAATACACCATCTTGCATAGTACATTCTACACCTGTTGGAGTATACTCTACAAAGTAACTACCTTCATTATATACTGTACTATATGTTAGTTCTGTTTTACCTTTCCAAGCCTATACAGCAAAAGTAAGAGATTTGGTTTGGTTATAATCTTCAATGATATTAAATTCATTATCTACAATTACTGTACCAAACTCACTACTAAGTGAAACAGCGTAAGCGTCTTGTCCATGTAATTGATCTAACTATTCTGGTGTAAACTCGATGATAGAACCAGTCATATAGACATTAGTTAAGTATGCGCCATCGCCTTGTAATTGACCATTATTAGGAGCTCCTGGTATAGTAAGACCGTTTAAGTTACCAAACTGTGAAGCTATGTTAGTATAGTTAAGAGCCCAAGTATTTACACCTTTTAAATATCGTTTATATGTACGAGTAGCATAAGCACTAGATCTTCTAGTTTCATCAGTAAAGTTACCATAAACAGCAAACTTCATTGCCTTACAAGGATGCTATGTAGTACCTTGCTTTAATGAATATCTAAATTGTTTACCTCTAGCATCTAGTACTTCTATAGGAGTAAAGTAAGCTGTAGAGAATCCTTGTACTTTATCAAAACCACAATCGTCAGTACCAGTTTCAGTATTATTAACTCCATCAAAATTATGGAATATACCTCTACATATATCATTTACATGTATACCACTATATTCACCTTCTTCTAGTTTCAATGTAACTATTTGGTTAACTAAGTCTACATCTTCAATAGTACCAAATGCTATTGAATTCCATAGTTCACCACTTACTACATCTATCTTATTAAATCTCAATTCTGGTACTTCTAAGAACTCTCTAAGAATAAGACTAGTCATTTCACCTCTACCGTCTTTATCTATTTGAGCACCAGTACCACCAATCATACCAGTAATAAAAGTACCCATCTAAACTCCTTGGTTTAGATAAGTCATTTTGTTACTTCTCAAACCACCGTTGAAAGTAATTATACCTGAAGATACATCATCATATAATTTACTTATAAATAGTTTACTACCTTCAGATTTAATCAAAGCTTTTACTACAGAAGTATCTACTACACCTCCACCTTCACCACCGCCAATACCTAACGCTGACGGTTGGATATTGTGCCATGTACCATCACTAGCATACTACAGTAAATCTCCTTCTGTAATATAAGTAATAGTAACGTCCTTAAGAGTAGCTAAATGATTAATTCTTTCAACTAATGTATCAAGCTCACCAACACTAGTATCTAGAGTCTATACATTACCCTACAATGTTCTTACTAATCCTGTGAGTTCATTTAATTCATCTTTAGTTGCATACTATGCCATATCTTAATTATTTTATTGTTATACAGTAGCTCCTGTAGCATCTACCCATTTAGATCCATCCCAAAAGATCGGCTTGTTTAATGTATTGTCAAAGTACATTGTGCCTTTATCTACATTACTTAAAGACGGTCGTTGATTATTTTCAGTTACAATAGTAGAATTGATAGCATATAAATTATCTCCATATCTATAATTTAATTTTTTAGTCTAACTATTATAAACAAAATATTTAAAAGTTGATGAACTATTAGTAGGTAAATTATCTATACTGTTGTCCTTACTAATTACTAATAAAGGAACATAAGCTTCTTTATTATCTAAAACTGTTAATTTACCAGTTCTATATTTTGTATATTCCAGACCTTCTAAATATTGAGAATATTTTATTATCTCAACTTGTTCTTTATTATAAGTACTATTATCTACGCCAAATTCTTGAGTGGATAATATTAA
>OHGO01000596.1_pt1 | contig 12614 bp, 10 predicted proteins | sample 1567891 | NCBI WGS metagenome assembly OHGO01 (sample SAMEA3879526, study PRJEB24766) | human gut metagenome | biome: human-associated habitat; feature: feces | place: USA | collected 1985/1987
ATTTTTTGTTTTTATGTAGCCGGTGGCGTATTCAGAAAAAAGAAGATGGACGTGCCGATGAGGATGACACCCAATACGCCGTAGAACAGGCGGGCTTGTCGCCGCCCTACATTTTGTACGATAAACTGGGTGTTTCGGGCAGTAAAGAACCAGTTCCAGTCCAATATGGCTGCCAGCAAGGCGATGATGCCTGCGACGGCAAAAATCCCTTGAACGATGTATTGGCTCATGGAGAACTAAAAATTATAAATTAAAAATTAAAAAGAGGGGGGAGGGGTTATTCAAAGTCTTCCAGGGTGACTTTCCGCTCTCCGTTCTCTATTTCCTCAATGGTCACTTTGATGGTATTACCCGGCAGAAGCTCCTCTACCAGCTCCGGCCATTCTATGAAGCAGAGGGCGCCGCTGTAGAAGTAATCTTCGTACCCCATGTCATACACTTCTTCCAGCTTCTTGATGCGGTAGAAGTCAAAATGGTAAATCAGTTCGCCGGCAGTGTCGGAACGGTATTCGTTAACAATGGCGAAGGTAGGGGAGGTCGGAAACGCCCAATTCCTCGCAAACGGCTTTGATGAAAGTCGTCTTGCCCGCCCCCATTTTTCCATAGAGGGCGAAGACGGTATTGTCACCCATTTCAGCGATGAACTGGCGGGCGGCTTCGTGAATCTGGTCTAATGACTGAATTTTGATTTCCATTGTGTCTTTTGATTTAGCGTTGCAAATATAGCCAAAAACTTTTTCCCGTCTTGCAAATGGCATAGATAATGATGGAAAAGAATATAATGGATGCACCCGAGGGGACATTCAAGTAGAAAGAAATCATCAGCCCGCCCAGGCAACTGAGGTAACCGATGCCGATGGAAAGCCAGATGATGCGGTGGAACCGGTGCGAGAACAAGTTGGCGGTCATCTGCGGAACGGTGAGCAGTGAAATAACCAGCACGATGCCCACCATGCGCAGGCATGCCACGATGGTCAGCGCAATGAACATCATCAGTACATATTCGAATACCTGCACCGGAATACCTTGCGAGCGAGCAAACTCCCGGTCGAAAGCCACGTAGATGATGGGATGGAGATACAGCGCGAAAAACAGTATCAGCAGGACGGCGAGCCCTCCCAATAGAGCGATGTCGCTCCAGGTAATCGTGAGAATGTTGCCGAAGAGATAGGCGGACAAGTCGGGGGCGAATCCCGGCGAGAGGAAAGTGAACATGATGCCCAGTGCCATGCCCAATGTCCAGAATACGGCAATGGCAGAGTCTTCCCGCATATCCTTCCGTTTGCTGAGCCACTCTACACCGAAAGCGGACAAGACTGCAAACAAGGCTGCCGACAGAATGGGGGAAATGCCGGTATACAATCCCAGACCGATACCGCCAAAAGATGCATGCGTCAATCCGCCGCTGATGAACACTAGTCTCCGGGTAACGATGTACGTGCCTATCAGCCCGCAAGCAATGCTTGCCAGCAGACTGCCGATGAGGGCATGTTGGAAAAAAGTGTATTGCAGTAGCTCCATTTATTCAATTAAAAATTAAGAATTAAAAATTAAAAGTTGGATGTGGAGTGTTAGGAATGGGGGGTGAGACGGCGTTCGCCGATGATGAGGAACACTTCATCCTTGATGTTGTCCGGCAAGGCTATGCCACGCAGTTGCAGGCTGCGTACCCATCCGGCTACGTCCGTGTCTTGCATGGTGTAGAACACGTCGCGGAACTCGTCTTCCTGCTCGGGAGTATAGGCATCGGGAGCGGTGCCGATGTATTTGTCCAGTTCCTCGTCATCGTAATATTCAATTTGTTTGCTGACGGCTGCCAGTAAGCTGTCACGTTCGCAGATTTCATGCTGTCCGCAGCATTCGGAATTCACTTCCTGCACTTCGGGCATGGCGTCCAGTTCGCCGCGGTCTATCTTCTTCTGCAGTTTCCGGTTGCGTATAATTCCGGCTGTGGCTGCCACGAGGGCAAGGACAATCAGGCTAATAATCAATATCCACATGGGCTTCCTTTTCTTGAAAAACATGTTCCATTAATAGAACGGACAAAGATACACATTGTTTTGTACACGACAAAATAATGAGTCAGATTGCAGGTAGGCAGATTACTTCCACCCGACGCAGGCATTACTTGCCTGGAACGCAGTATAAAACTACTTTGGATGCATCCTAATCTTAGAATGTATCCTTTATTCCTAAGAATAAAGGTTATATTCTTAAGAATAAAGGCTGTATTTCTAAGAATAAAAGCTTTATTCTAAGATTGCATTGCATCTTGGCAGACTTTAAATCCCGCCTTTTGCAAGTCTTCCCAGTAAGCAGGGTAAGATTTGGTAACGACCTGTGGTTCATTTATCCGTATTTGGGGCAGTACAAGGCAGGCGGGGGCAAATGCCATGGCCATACGGTGGTCTTCGTAGGTGGCGATGACGGGGTCAGCGTCTGCCGGGCAGCGTTCGCCATCCCACAACAAGATGCTGTCTTGCTCGGAGCGCACGACGTAACCCAGTTTGCGCAGTTCCGTAATGAGGGCGGTGATACGGTCGGTCTCCTTTATTTTGAGGCTTTGCAGTCCGGTGAAGCGGAAAGGGATGTCCATCAAGCAGCAGGTGACGACAAAGGTCTGCGCCAGGTCCGGGATGTCCACCATGTCTTCGTCGAGACGGGTGGCGGGAGTACCCTTCCGGGTCAGTTTTACTCCCCGGTCTGTATATTCGGTATGGACGCCGAGGCGGGTAAAGACTTCCGCGCCGCGGCTGTCGCCTTGATAGCTGTGGGCGAAGAGACCGAGCAGTTCGATTTCTGCCGTGTGCGCTTCTTCCTTCGTGCTGTCTTCACTTTCTTTTGCGCTACTTCTGTCTCCCCCTTTTATTTTTTCATTTTTAATTCCTTCTATTGCCATCATCTGATACCAGTAAGAGGCGGCGCTCCAATCGCTTTCTACGGTGAAAGGGGTATCCGTGTATCCGCCGGGGCTGACGGTGATGCAATCTTCGGAGACCCAGTCGGCTTGGGCGCCGAAGTCGCGCATCAGTTGCAGGGTCAGGTTGATGTAGGGGCGGGAGATGATGTCACCCGTCAAGTGCAGGCGCAGGCCTTTGGGAAGGACGGTACCAATCATCAGCAGGGCGGATATGTATTGTGAGCTGACATTGCCGGCGAGGGATATTTCGCTGCCGGTCAGTTCTGTTCCGGTGATGCGCAAGGGAGGGAACCCTTCGTTTCCGACGTATTCTATGCGGGCGCCGAGCTCTCGCAGGGCGTCTACCAGTATGCGGATGGGGCGTTGCTGCATGCGTTGCGTACCGGTGATGATTCGGGTGCCAGGAGTTACGCTGAGGTAGGCGGTGAGGAAACGCATGGCGGTGCCGGCGGCAAGGATATCTATATGTCCGGGATTTCCGTCGAGGGCGCGAGTCATCACTATGGTGTCGTCACAATCGCTCAGATTGCGGGGCAGGATATTGCCGTGGGCAAGGGAGTGGAGGATGAGTGCCCGGTTACTGATACTTTTGGATGCCGGGAGCTGTATGGCTGCGTGCAGTGAGGCAGGAGCGGAAACGGTATATCGCATGGTCGTATTTGTTAAGTTACGGTGGTAAGGAGTTTTTTTATTGTCACTGCAAAAGTAGGATAAATCTTTGGGAAATGGAAAAAAGGAAACTTGTTTCTGTGGTTTCAATCTTTCGTTTATCTTTGCGGAGGTAAGTCCTGCTATCGGGACGGATAGATATAATTAAGCATCATTCTTATGGAAATAGATTTAACCACCCCCGCCTTGCTGTTTTCGGCCATATCGCTGATTATGCTGGCCTATACCAACCGTTTCTTGTCCTATGCCCAACTGGTGCGCACCTTGAAGGAACAGTACATGGAGAACCCGTCTTCGGTGAAGGCGGCGCAGATTGCCAACCTGAGGAAGCGGCTCTACCTGACGCGTGCCATGCAGGTGGCGGGCATCGGCAGCCTGCTGCTGTGCGTGGTCAGCATGTTCTTTGTCTATATCCGTCTCCATCTGCTTTCGGCCTATATCTTCGGTTTGGCGCTGATATTGCTGATTATTTCGCTGGCCATATCGGTGTACGAAATATATATATCGGTGAAGTCTTTGGAGATACATCTCAACGATATGCACGAGTAGAGGCTCTACGGGATGATGTTCCGTACGGGGAGTTCCAGTTCTCCCCAGTCAATCATGGCATTGAACAGCCTGACAGTAGAGAATGAAGGCAAGTCTTCCGGTCTGATATCTTTTTCCTGCAAGATTCCTTCTTCCAGCAAGGCTGCCCGTTTGGTCCCTTTCAGCAGGGGATGTGCCGGCGTGTACCAGTGGGTACCGTCGGAAAGGGCGATGTTGGCGATGGAGGTGTCTGTCAGCAGGCCTTGTTTCACAATCAGAATGTCGTCGCATGCGCCGCGCAGGGCAAAGAGGCAGTTCAGCGGTTCGCGTCCGGCGCTTTTGTAGGTGTAGTCGATGGTATCGGCCTGCATCAGTGCCAGCGAATGCACGTGCCGCACGGCGTAGGGGGAGTAGCTGAGGTCTTCAATACCTTTTTCACCATACACTACGCGTGCCTTGACGATGCCCGCCCCAGTGATGCCTGCTCCACAGCCGGGAGACGACAGATAATCGGACAGTTGCAGCGGTGTGCTTTCCGGCCAGAAGTGGGCGCGGGTATCGTTCAGCCTCCGGTTGTGGCGGGAAAGGTTGCAGACCCTTCCGTGGTCGATGCGTATGGTTTCAATAAATAGGCACATATATTTTCTGTATTACTTCGTTGTATTCGCTTTCCCACCGGCTTTTGGCGGTGATGCCGCCTCCTGCCTTGAAGTGGAGCTGGCCGTTTTCCTGCTCGATGAAGCGTATCATGACAGCGCTGTCCAGCTGTCCGTCGGCATAATGCCCCATGATGCCGGTGTAGAAGCCCCGGCGGTAGTCCTCGGCCTGGGCGATGATTTCTACGGTTTTGGGCTTGGGGGCACCGGTGATGGAGCCGGCAGGAAGCAGGCGGAAGATGATGTCGCCCAGGTGTGCGGTGTAGTCTTCGGGCAGGGTGCCGCATATCTCGGAGCTGGTCTGGAGGATGGGGCCCTTATTGGTTTGCAGGCGGTCTATATATCGGTAGGAGGTCACTTCGACGTGTTCCGAAACCATGCTGAGGTCGTTGCGTATCAGGTCGACGATGGTGGCGTGCTCGGCTGCCTCTTTGGTGTCCTGCATCAAGAGCTGTTCCGCATCGGGCAGGGTAGCGTCGATGGTGCCTTTCATGGGGAAGGACTTTATCTTGCCCTTCTCTATGCGGACAAAGATTTCGGGGGAGAAGCAGACGAACCGGTCTTTCAGCCACAGCTTGTACAAGGCTTCGGAGTGGAGGAATATTTCTTCCAGTGTCAGATTGGTGGTGACGGGTACCCGGCAAGTGAGGTTCGTCAGGTAGCTGTTGCCTGCCAGCAGGTTTTGCTTCACGAGGTCGAACGAATGTCTGTATGCGGCGGGGGAAGGGGGAGTGATGTCCCACTGGATAGGGCCGGCGCATCGGGCGGCTGTGCTTCTGGCAAGGGCTGTTGCAGCCGTCTCCGTGTTGCCTGCCTTCGGGAATTGGAAAAGGCAGGTGGCGGGGTCTATCCGGTCGAGGGGCTCAATGTGCGACTGCTCTTGCGCGTAGTCTACGATGAAGAGGAAGGGCACATTGGCTCCGGCCAGTGCGTTCATGCGGGCGATGGTTTCTGTCCGGCTGTACGTCTTCATGCGTCAATAGACTGCGGAGGCTATCACCTGGATTATCAGAATGAGGAACACCATGGCAATGGGATATACCGTGGCATAGGCCACGCTCGGTATGTTGCTGTCCGTCATGGAGTCGGCGGCGGCAAGGCCGGGCGTACTGGTCATGCCGCCGGTGATGGTGCCCAGCAGGTCGAGAATGTTTATCTTGAACACGAACAGGCCTACGCATACTGCCACCAGCATGGGCACCAGCGTGATGGCGGCGCCTACGCCGAACAAGAGCCAGCCGCTTTCCTGGAACGTGGCCATCAGATTCCGTCCTGCCGATGTCCCTACTTCGGCAAGGAAGAGCAGCAGTCCCAGCTGGCGCAGCAGTTGGTTGGCAGGGCCGGACATGGACCACAGAATGGGGCCGGTCTTTCCGATGGCGCTCAGGAACAAGGCGACCATCAGGATGCCTCCCGTCAGTCCCGGAGAGAACGACAGACTGTCCGAGAAGGAGATGTTGAGCTTGCCGAAGAGCACGCCCAGCACGATGCCCAGGGCGATGGGGAAGAAGTCGGTGTCGGACAGTTGCTTGGTGTCGTTGCCCAGCAGGCGTGCCACTCCCTTGATGCCGTCCTTCTCGCCCACCACCATCAGTTTGTCGCCGAATTTTAGGGCCAGGTCGGGCGAGGGGGAGAGGTGGATGCCGCTTCGGCGGATGCGGGTGACGGTGCAGCCGAAGTTCTTCATCAGGTTGAGGTCGCCCAGCTGCTTGTTTATCATATCCTTCTTGGTGAGCAGCAGGGATTCAATCTCCTGCATGTCTACGAGTGGCAGTTCGCCTTCTTCGCGTTCGCCCACGAGGACGGCGAGCTGGTTTAAGGCCTCTTCGCTACCCACGGCTTGTATGTAGTCTCCCTCGTGCAGGATGGTCTGGGCGGTGGGGATGGCTATCTGCTCGTTGTGCTTGTGGCGTGAGATGACGGCTCCGGTCATGGCGCGCGCATTGATTTGCATCAGGCTCCGGTCGAAGACGGCGGGGTTGGTTACGCGGAACAGACAGGTTGTCAGTTCCGGGAACTGGCTGCGGCGTTCCTTCTCCAACCGGCGCGCCTCCTTGTCGAGGTCGATGCGCATGATACGGGGCAGCAGCTTAACGAAGAGAATCACGCCGATAACGCCGAAAGGATAGGCAATACCGTAAGCGATGGATGCCAGTGGGGAATGGGTGCTGTCAATGGCAACGGCGAGTCCCGGCGTACTGGTCAGGGCACCGGCTATCAGTCCCACGACACTGGGAGTATCGATGTCGAAGGCATATTTCAGTCCTACTGCCGTCAGGGCGGCGGAGCAGATGATGAGCAGGGTGATGATGATAAGCGTCTTGCCCTTGCTCCGGAAGGAGTCGAAAAATCCGGGACCGGCCTGGATGCCGATGGTGAAGATGAAGAGCACCAGTCCGAAGTTTCCTAATTCTTTGGGGATGATGACACCGAAGTGTCCGAACAGCAGGGCAATGAAGATGACGGCGGAGACGTCGAGCGAAAGCCCTTTAATCTTGATTCTTCCCAACATGAAGCCTAAAGCCACAATGAGAAAGAGCGCGAAATAGGAGGAGTTTAACAAGTCAGCAAACATAATCAGTTAAAGAGTTAGGAATTTATGTCACAAAGATAGTGCAAAAAAGTGAGATAGAAAAAGTATTGCTTCCTTGTGGCATATAAAAAAAGATGATGTGCCATCAACCGTTTTGACACATCATCTTAATATATATATCGGCCTATATGACCGGTATTCCTGCGTGGGGCAGGGCGGTACTTATTTTTCGAGTTCCTTCAGCAGTTCCTCTACGGCAGCTTTCAGCTGTGTGTCTTCTCCCTTCACGATGGTCTCGGGTGAATTGGCTACTTTGATGTCCGGCTCCAGCTGCGAGTTCTCCAGATAGCTGCCGTCCGACAGGCGGTAGCCCACGACGGGGATGCCGAATACCAATGACGGGTCTTGCAGGCGTTCCCACGACACGCTGGTCATGGTTCCCGGCACGGGCATGCCTACCAGCTTGCCCAGTCCGCGGTGGCTGTAAACCCACGGCGTGCCGTGCGCATTGGAGTAGTTGGCCTCGCACATCACCATGATGGAGGGTTTGTTCCAGCGGCGGCTGGGCATGTCGCACGTCTCGCGACCGCGCACCACTTGGGTGAAGTATTTTTGTCCACTGAAAAGTATTTCTATATCCTCGTGCAAGCGTCCACCGCCATTGAAACGGGTGTCGATGACGATGCCTTCGCGGTTGTTGTATTTTCCCAGGATGTCCGAGTAGACGGAACGGAAACTGTCGTCTCCCATAGACTCGATGTGCACGTAACCCAATCGGCCACCCGACCATCGGTCAACGTCTGCCGCACGCTGTTTCACCCAGCGGCTGTAGAGCAAATCACTGAACGCACCGTTCGTGATGGGGATAACGACCTCTTCCCAGCGTTCCTTGGTCTGTGGGTCGAAGAGGGAAACAAGTGTCTTCTTCCGTGCCTTGTTGTTGAGCAGCGTGTAGTAGTCTGCATCGGGGGTGATTTCCACGCCGTCTATCTTCTCGATGACTGTGCCGGCTTTCACCCGGGTGTTGGCTGTGTCGAAGGGGCCTTTCTCCACCACTTCGGCAATGAGCATGCCCCGGCCCGTGTAGTTCCAGTCGAAGAATAGTCCCAGACTGGCAGTAGGCTCGGACTGCCCTTTGGGATAGAAACGGCCACCGGTGTGAGATACGTTCAGTTCGCCCAGCCATTCGCTCAGCAGCTCGGCAAAGTCATAGTTATTGTCGATATGGGGCAGGAAGCGGCGATAGGCGGCGGTCATCTTGTCCCAGTCCACTCCGTGCATCGAGGTGTTGTAGAATCGCTTCTGCTGCTGGCGGTACACGTGGTCGAACATGTATTCGCGCTCCGCAGCCAGGTCCATCTTGGCATCTACCTGGAAGGTGATGGGGGTCAGCGCGTCGGATGAAGTGTCCATTTTCTGCATCTTGTGGCTGCCCAGCAGGAAGAGGCTTTTGCCGTCCTTGTCCAGCTGCATGTCCGCCCATCCGGCATCCATCTTGTGCAGCAGGCGGGTCTCTTTCTTGCGCAGATTCATCTTCCAGAGGTCGTAGCCGCCTTCGAAGGCTGCCAGGTAGTAGAGTGTCTCGCCATCCTTGGAGATGATGGTGCTGCCCATGTCGGAAGAATTCGGGGTGAGGCGCACCACACGGTCTTCGATGCCTTTCAGCTCTACGACGATGTCTTTCGGCTGGTCATCTTTTTCGTCAGCATTGCTGTCTTTCTTGTCGTCTTTCTTCTTTTTATCCTTGTTTTTGTCTTGGGGGGTGTCTTTTCCGGCAGACTTCTTTTGTTCCTTCTCCAGCTCCTTGCGCAGTTCGTAGTCTTCTTTGCTCAGGCAGTATTTGTCGTAGGCGTCTTGGTTGAGGAAGACGAGCATGGCGTCGTTCAGCGAGCCCCATGAGGCATGGGCACGCATGCCGTAGCGTTCGGTGGTGAAAAGGATGGCGTTGCCGTCCAGCGCAAAGTGGGGATAGCCGCTCATGTAGCCGCTATTGGTGAGGTTGATGATGTCTTTGCCTCCCTCTGCGCTGACCAGGCCGATGTCGGAGTAGGGGTCGTGCTTGTTACCCGTGAACTCAAGTGTAAACCATTTACCGTCCGGCGACCATGCGTAGTCAAATCCTCCGCCGGTGCTGTACCAGGTGGAGCCGTCCGTAATCTGGCGCACCTTCTTCGTCTCCAGATTGAGCACCATCAGCCGGATGCGGTCTTCGATGAAGGCGAGTTCCTTGCCGTCGGGCGAGAATTGCGGATAGGCACGTTCCACGGTGGTGGAGGGCAGCAGCACTTCTTCTTCAATCAGCGTGGCGTTCGGGAAGTTAGGGTCTTCCTTGCGGGCTATCTTGGCAAGGTAGAGCTGCCAGTTGCCGCCTCGCTCGCTGGCGTAGGCCAGGGTGCGGTTGTCCGTCGCAAAGGAGAGGCCCGCTTCGCGTGCCGGTGTGTGCGTCACCTGCTTGGTAGTGGCATAGTCTGCCGAAGTGACAAAGACTTCTCCGCGCAGCGTGAAGGCAATCTGTTTTCCGTCCGGGGACACAACGGCAGAGGTGGCTCCGTCGGAAGACTGCAGGTTGGCGAATTGCGGCCGGTCATCGCGCACCAGTTCTATGGCGACTTTCTTCGGGGTGGCATCCGGCTGCTGGGTATAGATTTCGCCGTCGTAACTGTAGCACAACGTCTCGCCGTCACTCATGGAGAGGAAGCGCACGGGATGTGTCTTGAAGCTGGTGATGGGCTTCACCTCTCGGGGCTGTGCCAGCGGGAAGGCATACACGTTGAATGAGCCGCCGTTTCTCTCACTCAAAAAGTAAACCGTTCTTCCATCGGGTGACAACACCGGGTTGCGGTCTTCGCCCGCGCGGTCGGTGAGGTTGGTATGGATACCCGTCTTTGCATCATACAGCCAGATGTCGCGGGTGATGGAGGAGGTGTGGTGCTTTCTCCATTCATCTTCAAATCCCTTGCGGTCTTGGTAGAGGAACTGATGGCCCGCCTTGTCGAAGCAGACCGCTTCGGCAGGGGTGCCCAGCACTTGCTCCGTACGCCCTCCCGTTGCAGGTACTTTGTAAAGCTCGGTCATGGCCGAAGTGGGGAAAAGAGCGCTGCTTGCCGGGTCCTGGATGGATGCGGAAAACAAGATATACTTTCCGTCCGGAGTGAATGTGGAGGGTATCTCACCGGTGGAGTGGGTAGTGAGCCGTTGGGCGGTTCCGCCGTCTGCCGGCATCACGAATACGTCGAAGTTGCCGTATCTGTCGCTGGCAAAGGCTATTTGTTTGCCGTCCGGCGACCATATGGGGGTACATTCGTAGCTCTCTTGGGTAGTAAGCTGTGTGGCGGTTCCACCTTTGGCCGGCACCTTGTAGATGTCTCCTTTGTAGCAGAATGCGATTTCCGTACCGTCGGGAGAGATTTGCACATCGCGCATCCAGAGCGGCGTGGCGGCATGTCCGGCAATGGCAGTAAGGCCTAGTGCAAGGATTGCAAGGGTTTTTTTCATAAGTGTGTGGGTTGATGTTAATATAGAATGTTTATAAACGTCATGATGCTGTCCACAAGGCAAGGAGCGAGGTACGTCATTTCATACCTCGTGCCTTGTATATCTGTTCTTTGGCATTGTTGATGCTTTGGAACTTCTCTTCTGCGGCTTTCTTGATGTCTTCGCCCAGCGTTGCCACCCGGTCGGGATGGTGTTTCAAGGCTAGGCGGCGGTAAGCAGCACGCACTTCGTCATTGGTGGCAGTGGGTTCAATTTCAAGTACTTTGTAGGCCTCGTTCAGTGAGCTACCGCCTAGGTTAAGCATGGATTCCACTTCCTTGACCGATAGTCCCATGTACATGGACACTTCTTTCAAGGCTTCTATCTCCTCGTTGCAGACGTGTCCGTCGCTTTTGGCAATTTCTACCAAGAATACCAGCAGTTGCAAGCGTTCCTCGTATGTCAGGTTGGCGGCAATCTGCGTTCCACAGTCACGGATGGTGTTTTTAAATGCCAGTGGGTTTTGTCTGTCCATCTGCTTGCGCTGTTCGAAGAGGTTGAGCAGTATCCGTTCTCCCTCGCCCACGGCAGCCTCACCGAATGTGCTTCTCAGAAAGCGGCGGACGAATTCCATTTCACTATGCATGATGCGCCCGTCTGCACGGATAATGTACGAAGCCATCACGAGCATGGAGAAGAGGAAACTGTTCCGTTGCCCGGTATAGGTAGTGCCGTGCGTTGGTTCTTCTCCATAATAACTGCCTGCGTCACTTGAATCGGTGTCGAACAGTGAACCGAATACAAAACCTGCCAAGGCTCCCAGCGGTCCTCCGGCCATGAAGCCGATGATGCCGCCTATCCATTTAGCTGCTCCCATAATTTTTCTTGTTTAAAGTGCAAAAATAGAGATTTCTTACGAGAATTCCAGTAATTTGATGAGCTATTCCCGCTGAAGCGAATAGGCACCGTCTTCTTTTTGTACATATTCAGCATATTTATGGCAGCAAGTCTGTCATTAAGAAATACTATAAAAATTAAGGAGTTAAGTCTTAGACTTAACTCCTTAATGCTCAACAGTCGGGATGACAAGATTCGAACTTGCGACCACACGCCCCCCAGACTTCGCGAGAGATAAACTGATAACGGCTGATTATCAATTGTATATACTCTATTGCATCTCTTTCGGTTTACACTATGGTTTACCTATAGTATAATGCTGCTTGTTAATACTAAATCTTTATTTGGAATTATTGCTAATTAGTTAATTCCTATATGTCTAATTCTCATTTGCAAAAATAATACTTTTATTATTAATCTGTGCCTTCTATCGAGTAATTTTTATAGTCAGTTTTCCTTTTCAAATCCCCTCAAACTCTTATATATGATAAGATAGCTTGGAGCATTATTCAGCACTGCAATGAAGAGTGCGTACGGCTTCAAGCATTAATGATAAAAACAATTACCGGGTCACACTTATTTTCAGAAGATGGATAAGCATGTAGATTCGATGATGCGTAGCAATTTCAGTATGTGGACAAGACATAAAGTTCCCCACGAAAGAATGTATGCCGCATGATAGGCCAAGTAAATGCGAGGAGCTATTTACAACGGTTCAACTATCACAACCAGTCGAAAGATTGGTCTATTTTTTTCTTCTCCCCTTCCTTGATTTCCCTTCAAAGCCTTATATATGAGAAAAGTATATAAGAGAAATAGAGAATAGAAACATAATTACTAACAATTTAAAACTAAGAGACATGGGAAATTTAATTAAAGGATTGAAGGTCGCAGCTTATGTGGCCGAGATTATCGTGGCAGGTTCCGTAGTAATCGA
>OHGO01000600.1_pt1 | contig 12581 bp, 7 predicted proteins | sample 1567891 | NCBI WGS metagenome assembly OHGO01 (sample SAMEA3879526, study PRJEB24766) | human gut metagenome | biome: human-associated habitat; feature: feces | place: USA | collected 1985/1987
AATCTATTTTAATATGATTATATTATTCTCTTTATCCGTCTCTTGTCGCAAGAATAGAGATTGACAAATAATCTCAACAACTTCCTCCAAGCTCTCTCTCAGGTCCAATTTTCCTGAAATAGGTATTTCACCTATCTCTTTGCCAAATAAAATAGTCCGGCCATAATAACGAGACAACCGATTTAAGACCTCTCCAACCTTACGATCATTTAACAGCATCAAGTTATCTTTCCAACAAATATGTTCAAAGACATCTACCTTTTTGATCGATATTTCTTTACCCTTTAACTCAAGCATATCATCAGGGCTCAGCACATTCTTACCATTATCGCCATTTTTCACCTCGACCTGTCCTTCCACTAATACAACGGAAGCCGCAGGTTCATCCCGATAAGCACACACATTGAATCGAGTGCCAAGCACTTTTACCTCGATCGTACTCGTTTTAACAATAAAAGGGCGAGAAGGGTCCGCAGCAACTTCCAAATAGACCTCTCCATCCACTAATATCTCCCGCTTATCTTTAGCAAAAACCGTAGGAAAAATCACCCGGGTCTCTGCATTGATATACATTTTAGTACCATCTGAAAATACGATATTCGCACGCCGTCCTTTCGGTACTATTATTTGATCCGGCTCATCAATTTTAGTTTCTTGCTCATTCTTTTCTATTTGGTGTTCCTCTACATTTGATTTGCCTACCGTATCATAAATTACCGTAGCTTCATCTTTCAGTTGAACCCAACCTTGATCCTTCACCAAGAGAATCTCATCCCCCGGCAAGGCGCCAACATTCTTTTCCTCCAACAAGGCCAAAGGCAATGAAGATTTATCATGCCCCATCATCCAAAAATAACATCCCACGGCAAGAAGCAACATGACGGCGGCCGCTACGGAAGAAACAAGATAGCGTATACGTAAAACAGAGGTCTTACGGGGAGCATTCAAACGTTCCTCCAGCTTCTGCCAAGAAGAAAGTGCCAGTCGCGAATCCACTCGCTCCTCTTCACGAACTTTACGCAACAAATCTTCTCCGGCTTGCCGAAATGACTCCTTCTCAACCATGTCCTGTTTCTTATTCACGAGATACCTGTTTACTCTTATTACGGATGGAATTCGTTTTGGTACTCACTTTTTACCGGGAAAAATAGCGAATCCGCCATTTTTTTCATTCTTACAACCTCTTTTGCCATCCCTAGGGCACGGCTGTGCCACCTTGATGGCACAACTATGCCACACCGATGGCACAGCTGTGCCACTTGGATGGCACGACTGTGCCATCAAGGTGAAAATTATTGGCACAATATATCTTTGATATACTGCGACATAAAGAGAGTCCAAGAATACATTAAAGCTCCAACGAGAACCACCGCCTTAACTTACGGAGTGTTCTAGACAATAAATTTTTACTGGATTGGTAATTTATGCCTAAAATACCAGCTATCTCATTATGCCCCAATTCATTTACATAATAAAGATAAATGATCTCTCGCTGATGGGGAGAAAGTTTTGTCAAGGCTTTCATCAAAAGTTTAACCCGGTCGTCCGTATCTGTCGTATCCAATGCGATACGGGAGAATAACTCATCCACTTGAAACACGTCCTCATATAAGGAGACATCCTCCATTTTCCTGTTTTTCTCGATCGTATCATACAGCTTATGTCTTAAAGCCTTAAGCAGATATCCTCTGACATTCGCCGTCGGAGAGAGGGAGGTATGGTTTTGAATCAAATTGATAAAAATATCCTGTACGCAATCTTCCACCAAGTTCTTGTCGGGAAGTAACTTGATTCCATAATTGCGCAGCAATGCGTAAAATCGGCAATAAAGCTCACGGAAGGCTTCCTTATCTCCCTTCAGACACGATTCCCATAGCTTCTCATCGGATATTCCCATATAAATAAACTCCCGAAGATTTCCCGCAAACATACACAAAAAACATTCAATTTCAGTTAAGAGCAATAAAAAAATACAAAAAAGCACGTACACCACCATGAATAACGATGTACGTGCTTCTAAAAAATCACATGGGAAAATCACTTATACCGTTTGCCTTGCCACGGTATCATACCCGTCTGACGGATATGCTCCATCAAGCCATTGAACAAGTTTTTATACGTATCCGAAGATCGTTCCCCGATCGGACTTTGTTCCTTCGGATCTTCCTTTATATTAAAGAATTGGATAGGCTCCCAAGGAGTATTTTGTAAAATCTTGAAATCCCGGTATTGAGATGCGTAATATGCCTGACCTCCATATCGGGAATTACCTTCCCTTCGTACCCAATGCACCATTCGATCTCCGGTATCTTGTTCCTCACCCCGTAAAAGAGGCAAGATACTGATACCGTCGATCTCATGCGATACAGGCACGGCTGTCAGATCGCATAAGGTCGGGAACATATCCGAAAGCATGACGAAATTATCACGTACCGCCGGACGGATCTGGTTCTTCCAATAAATACCTCCGGCTACCCGGATCCCTCCCTCATACATATCCTGCTTCGCGCCTCTGAACGGGCCGTTATTCGCACCCGCATCGTCCTGCCCTCCATTATCAGAGGTAAATATAATGATCGTATTCTCTAACTGGCCATTCTGTTCCAAGGCCTCATACACACGTCCGACGTTGTAATCCAAATGCTCAATCAAGGCGACAATCTTAGCACGCTTCTCCGGAAGTGACGGTTCACGCCTTTTCACCTTTTCCAGCCTTTCCTGAGGAGGTTGTATCGGGGTATGTGGGGCATTATAAGCTAAATACAAGAAGAAAGGTTCTTGTTTTTGCTTCATATCCGACAGGTAACGGATCGCCCAATCAGAGAAAACCTCTGTAGCATGTCCTTGTGGATCGATCTCTTTCAAGTTCTCACGCATATAATTATTCCCGAAACGACGATGGGTATAATAATCATCCATCATATCCCCTAAAAATCCCCGATAGAAATCGAACCCCCTTTCCGTAGGGGTATTCGGAGACTCCAATCCTAGATTCCATTTTCCAACCATCGCATTATGATAGCCTCTTTTCTTCAACATCTGGGGTAATAATACGGCATCCTCCGACAGATACCCCCAACTATCCTCTTTATGCGTACGAATAACTCCCGGTACGCCTACCATATCCGGATAACGACCGGTTAATAAGGAAGCTCTACTAGGAGAGGAGACCGGACAGTTCGCATGGAAATTCGTGAAACGAACTCCTTCTTTTAATAATTTATCGATATGTGGAGTTTGAATGTCCTTGGCGGCTCCTTGACAGGACAAATCGCCATATCCCAAATCATCCACCAAAATCAGCAGGATATTCGGGCTATCCGGCAAAGCCTTTGTTTGTGCGGAAGCTGCGGAAAAAGCCAATCCGCAAGCCGCTGTTAGTATATATTTATTCATCTAATCTAGTGTTTTTAAATGTCCCATTACATCATATCACATACGGAAGGCTTGATCTTCATTCCTTTCTTATGTTTCTCACCGGCCTCGATCAGTAATTTCACGATCTCCGGATGCTTATCCGCCTGATTGAATCGCTCTGAGATATCTGTCTCCACGTTATACAACAAGGGTTCTGCCGGAGTCTCGATCTTACAGGTTCGCAGATATTGGTCCTTGATCGTCTTAAAATAATACTTCCACTCCCCTTTACGGATCGCCATCAACTCGCTTCCCCACCAATAATAAACTTCATCACGGGCGGAATGCTTTTCCTCAAACAATAATCCGGTTTGATTCACGCCATCCAATACAAGATCTTTCGGTTGCTCGATACCCGCCATCGAGAGGAAAGTCGGATATAAATCCATCGAGGTCATAATCTCATCGTTGATCGCCGGATTGATTTTTCCCGGCATCCAACAAATGGCCGGAACCCGGAAGCCACCTTCCCACCAAGTACCCTTGCCATCCTTCAACGGACCTGCGGAACCACCATTCTCATGCTCCGTCAGCCAAGGGCCGTTATCGCTGGTAAAAATAACAAACGTATTCTCGTCCAAGCCATTTTCACGCAGAGCCTTCAACACCTCCCCAACGCTCCAGTCTATTTCCTCAACCACATCTCCGTACAGGCCTCGTTTGCTCGTTCCCTCGAAACGGGCATTCGTGTACAATGGGATATGCGGGAAGGTATGAGCGAAATAAAGGAAGAAAGGTTCCTTTGAATGATCCTTGATGAACGATACCGCTTTCTCCGTATAGCGACGGGTTAATTCTCCCTGATCCGGTTCCGATTCGATTTCCTTACCATCCAATATCAATGGAGTCGGTGGAAAATTCCGGGCATGCGCGCCTTTATTCTGAACGGGGCTCATATCATTGGAATAAGGTATGCCGAAATAGGTATCAAAGCCATGATCCGTCGGTAAATAGGGAGAGAACGCTCCTAAATGCCATTTGCCTACACAGCCGGTCGCATACCCGTTTTGTTGTAAAACTTTGGCGATCGTAACCTCGTCTTGCCCTAACCCTGCCTTTGAGTTAGGGAAAAGTACGGCTACCCGATCTCCATATAATCCATTTCGAACCGGCAAACGTCCGGTCATTAACGCGGCCCGACTTGGCGTAGAGACCCCAGCCCCCACATAAAACTGGGTCAGCTTCATTCCTTCACAAGCCATACGGTCTATATTCGGTGTGCGGATCGTGGGATTCCCATAGCAACTCAAATCCCCATATCCCATATCGTCACAGAATATGATTACAAAATTAGGCTTATTGGCCGCATCCGAGGCAGCGTTCAAGCTCAAGCTGTTCGATAATACCGCCGCTGTTAAAACAGACAATGATTTCAGTGTTTTCATATACGTATCTTTTTATTTAAGTAAACGGGGAAAAGGTTCATCTATGATACCGGCAGGACGCTGGTTCCGGCCTTCATATCCCCAATCTCCCATATCACTACGAACCTGTTCGATCCATTGATTCATCTTCGTCACTACTTCGGGATGTTTATCGATGACATTGGTTGTTTCCGACAAATCATTCGCCAAATTATATAAACGAGCTTCACCGACTTCCGTATCCGGGAAGTGAGGGCCTTTGATACGTTCCTTCAAAGGTAAATGATACTTCCAGTTTCCCCAACGTACCGCCTGTAATTGTTGTTTCTGGTAATAATAGAAAGTCTCCGTGGGCGATGCCATCGATTCTCCCTCCAAGATTCCAGACACATTATGCCCATCTATCACCCGGTCGGAAGGAACCGCATAACCGCAATAATGCGCCAATGTCGGTAAGAAATCCATCGAAGTCACCAGATTATCAGTCTCCTGTCCCGCCGGTATTTTAGCGGGCCATCTCATTATACAAGGCACCCTGAACCCACCTTCATACGTCGTACCCTTTTGGCCTCTCAACGGACGGTTCGTACCACCGAAGTGTTCATCCGCACCATTATCGGAAGTAAAGATAATCAAGGTATTTTGATCCAATCCTTCCTCCTTTAAAGTCTCAAGCAAGACTCCCATCGACCAATCCAATTCCTCGATCGCATCTCCATAGAGTCCATTCTGAGACTTTCCCTTGAAAGCGGGAGAAGCCGCTAACGGATTATGAGTCATATTATGGCACAAGTAAATAAAGAACGGAGATTCCTTATGAGACTTTATAAACTCCACAGTCTTATTGGTATAACGAATCGTCAAGGAATCATAACCGACAGGAGCCACTATTACCTCCTCCTGTTCCATCAAGGGTAACGGACAATACGGACGATCCATATCGTTACTATAAGGAATACCATAATAGTAGTCGAAACCCTGCCGGGTAGGAAGAAATGGCAATTGATCCCCTAGATGCCATTTCCCGATACAAGCCGTCGCATATCCCTGCTCCTTCATCAACTCGGCGATCGTTATCTCACCGGGATTCAAGCCTTTATGCGAAGCAGGAAATAGCACTTGCCTCCCTTTGGACATCAAAGGTGTAGGGTCCGCATTTACATGCATGGAGACTCGCCTTGGATAACACCCTGTCAATAAAGCCGATCTGGAAGGTGTGCTCACGCTCGAACCCACATAAAAATCGGTCAGTCGTATTCCCTCTTTAGCCATCTGGTCGATATGGGGAGTACGATGCTTCGTACTCCCGTAACAACCTAAATCCCCATATCCGAAATCATCGATAAATACGATGATCACATTTGGCCTTTCCGCCGCTTGAGTAGCCACGGCCGCTCCTGAAAAGGCTAATACCGATATTATGTTAGATATAAGTTTCATTTCATTTTTCTTTTAGTTGCACATTACCAACCCGGATTCTGATCCAAATTCGGATTCAAAGAACGCTCGCTATCAGGAATCGGTAATAAATCGTAATATTCCAAATAGCCATTTGGGAACTTCGTCTCGATCACGCTACCCTCATGATCCTTAATAATCATAGGGTAAAGTTCCTTACCGATTTTCCAACGTTTTACATCTGACCAATAACGTCCTTCTAATGCTAACTCAATCCGTCTCTCATGTCTCACTTTCTTACGAGCCTCCTCACGGCTCATAGATGTCGGCAGCAAAGAGATCTTAACGTCATCCCTTTCCGTACGGATCCGGTTGAGGATAGCGATCGCATCCGCTACATTTCCATTCGTCTCAATAATCGCCTCCGCTTTTGACAATAAGACATCCGCATATCTCAGTATGATATCATTGATATAAGACTGCCCGGAAGGAGGAAGCTTTGACTCATCCTGAATCCGATATTTACGGGTACTTAAATGTTTCAACCGATTACCGGCATGATTAAACGCACCTCCCGGATACAGGTAATTAGGGAAACGATAGCCCAAGAAATAAGAACCCGGAAGTACAGCCGTGAAACCTAAACGAGGATCCCGGTTCTCATAAGGATTCTCGGGATCTACAGGAGAGCCGTCGATCGTCTCATAAGCCGCTACCAAATCATCCGTAGGGACATAACGGCTTCCACGGGTCCAACTTCCGGTACCCGTTCCGCAATACTGGTCAATATAGGAACCTTGCGAATTCTCGCCTTCAATATATTGGATATCAAACAATACTTCCTTATTGTTCTCATTCGCCGGATCAAACAAACCCTCATAACTATGGAATAGACCATATTTCTTCAACGCATCAATTTGCTCGACACAAGACAGAACCTCCTTGTATTTACCTTGGTATAAGTAGGCTCGCATTTTCATACCTAAAGCCGCCCCCTTGGTAGCACGCCCCGGCTCGGGAGCATCCACTCCCAGATTGGTGATCGCAACCTCATAATCATCCAGCGCTTGTTGCCAAGTCTCCTCCAAACTCGCCCGCTTCAAGCTACGAGCTTCTTCCGTGGATATATCCGTCAATATAATAGGTACCCCACCATAGGTTTCCGCTAGCACGGAATAAGCCAGTCCCCGTAGAAAATGAGTCTCACCTGAATATTTGGCTTTCGCTTCTTCCGACAAATCCACTAAATCCATGCAGGCCAACAAATAGTTTGCCCGGGAGATTATCTCGTAACATCTTTTCCAACGATACGTTACGACTCCTCCGTCACTAGAGCTCAATCGCCCGGCACCCAACTTATTAAAAACCTCATCCGTTCCCCAGTTAAATGCGTTAGGGGTAGCTCCATCCGTTATGCCAAAGCCAAACAAGCCTTGATTATAAACCTCTTTTTCCCTCAATTGAGCATAGACACCATTTAAAAGGAGTTTGATATCCGATTCATTTTCCGGGAAACTCGCCGAAGTAATCTTATCCTCAGGATACAAATCCAAATAATTCTCCATACATCCCGTGAAAGAGACACATAGTATAATTGATAAGCAATATGCTAATAACTGTTTCATACTTTTAGAAATTAAGATTTATACCAAATGTAAATATTCTCGGAGTCGGGTAATAATTGGTACCCGAATCAAACGTATTTCTTTCCGGATCATATCCTTCATACCCTTTTTTCCACATAATCGTAAACAGGTTCTGGGCATTCGCATATACGTACAACCGTTGCATTTTTAGCTTTGAGGTAATCCATTCAGGGAACGCATAACCTAATTGTAAGTTCTTCAATTTCAAGAAATCGATACGATGCACCCAAAATGAGGAGTCATACGTGTCCCATGAAGAGTCAAACCGAAGCATCGGTATATTTGAGTCCGGATTCTCTGGGCTCCACGCATCCCGCCATTTATCAGAAATAGTCAGCCATTCGTATTGCATACGGGTCATGCCGCTCTTCGTAAACGCATTCGCCTGTCCCAAACCTTGGAATAAGATATTTAAGTCAAACCCTTTATAGCGTAAGCCGGCAGTAAGTCCATACGTAATTTTAGGAATCGTATTACCAAGTACTTGTTTATCTTGATAGTCTAATTTTCCATCGTTATTAACATCCTCGTATTTCAGATTTCCCATTTCCGGCTTAAGCCCATTGCTATGCATATGTTGAGCGGCTTCTTCGTCCGATTGATAGATGCCAACCGCTTTATAGCCATACAAAGCCTTATACGGATATCCCTCACGAATCAAATAAAGCTGGTCCGGAGAGTTTCCTCCTTGAAATTTCGTTACTTTATTATCGATATACGTAAAGTTTAGTCCTACGTTAAATCCAAGGCGATCTCTGCTCGTCTCAAGATTATCATAATTCACGACTAACTCAAAACCATTATTTTTCATCTCGCCCACATTCTCAAACGGTGCGGTCTTATCCCCTAATACATTTGGTATTGGCAATTGAACGATAATATCGGTTGTCTTTTTATTGAAGTAATCAGCTTCAATATTCAACTTATTACCTAAGAAGCCCAAATCCACGCCAATATCCAAGGAAGAAGTAGTTTCCCAAGTAATATCCTCATCCACCAAAGCGGTTACGGCAGCACCCGGAGCCAATGAACCTCCATAATTATAACTCAAGTCATAATTTTGGGAGATCACTGTTAAATAAGGCCAATATCCTTCAATGGTTTGATTACCTAATTGTCCCCACGACGCACGTAGTTTCAAATTAGAAAACAGATTCAGGTTCTTAATAAACGCCTCTTCACTCAAACGCCATCCTGCAGAGAAGCCCGGAAAAACACCCCAGCGATTTCCCCGTTTAAAACGAGAGGAGGCATCGGCACGGAGATTCATCTCAAATAAATATTTATCCGCAAAGGCATAATTCAATCGACCAAAATAAGATGCCATGCGTAGACCTTCAAAATTTCCCTCTCCCTTGATACCTTCCGTTCCCGCATCCACTTGGGTTAATCCTTCTTTGGGTGGGTTGGTTCTTCGGGCAAATACGTTCTTTATACTGTAATTCTCCAATTGGGTACCAAGGATAGCGGCAACATAATGCTTATCCGCAAATCGCTTGCTATAGTTTAATGTCGCTTGGAAATTATTACGCATAGTCGATACTTGCTCTCTACTCAACACAATACCATCACGATTGTAATTTTTCGGTATCGTCTCTATGCCAGAATCCGTATATCCATAAAGGGTCTCATTATATTTATCAACCATTTTCCAATTGCCATTAGAGGCCCATGTTACTTGTAAGTTCAAGTCTTTCGTAAAATCCACGGTAGCGAAAGCATTTACAGCCATATAATCCTTGGATGTTTTAGTCGCCCCGTTCGAAGCGTCTATAACCGGCTGATAAGTCGTATACAATAAAGTACCATCATCCTTAATCGCTTCTACCGAACCGAAACGGCCATCCCGGGTATATGGAGCGATGAAAGGAGCCGCACCTTGTTGCTGTTCGAATACACGGAACAAATCAAAAGGCTCTTGGGAATTCCTACGAGTATAATTCAAACGAGCGCCAACTCTCAACCATGAATTCACTTTATACTCCACATTTGCCCGGATACCGAACCGCTCCGCCTTAGAGTTCATCAAAATACCTTCCTGACTCAAATAGTTCAAAGACAAGAAGGAAGATAGTTTCTCCGATCCACCGCGAATGGATAAATTATGCCCTGTTATTAAAGCATTCCGATAAAGAGAGTCATACCAATCCGTATTCGGGTATTTATAAGTATCTGTTCCATTAGCGAAATTAGAGATCAATGTTTCCGAGAAAAGAGGGTTCTCTCCCCCATTCACCAAAGCTTGATTCGCCATAGTCATATGCTCGGCGCTATTCGTCACTAAATCAAAATGACGTCCGATCTGCTGCATTCCGACGTAAGAGTTCAACTCTACTTGGGTTTTCTCATTGTTCTTTCCCATCTTCGTCGTAACCAAAACGACACCGTTAGCGGCCTTTGATCCGTAAATAGCCGCACTAGCCGCATCCTTCAAGACTGTGATACTTTCGATGTCACTCGGGTTTACTTGGCTGAATACCCCTTCTACTCCGTCAATAATCACCAACGGGTCCGAATTATTCAATGTACCCCAGCCACGAATTCTCAATTGCGCTCCATCATCTCCCGGCTTACCCGAATTCTGGCTGATCCACACGCCGGAAACCTTTCCGGAAAGTGCTTGAGAAGCATCAGTGATCGGACGGTTCGCCAATTCCTCATCAAATTTGACTGAAGAAACAGAACCTGTCAAATTTACTTTCTTCTGAGTTCCATAACCAACAACTACGACCTCATCCAAAGCCTGTGTATCATCACGAACAGTGATTATTATTTCCTTATTTCCTTGAACCGGGATATCCTGCGGCATATAACCGATATAAGATACCTGCAAGACATCATTTTCCGAGGCCTCAATCAAGAAGTTTCCACCCAAATCGGTAATTGTACCATTATTCGTACCCTTCACCATCACATTTGCCCCGATTATCGGACTACCTAAGGCATCCACCACCGTACCTGTAATTTTATGAGGCGCTTTCCCTATCGGGGAACCAGCATTCTGCTTACTGAATAAGGCGATCTGCTTATTGGTGATCTCAAACGTAAGTTTCGTGGTCTTCAGCATAGAATGCAAGGCTGACTCAATCGGTTGGTCGGATACGCTCAAACTTACTTTCTGACCCAAGTCGATTTTATTACCGTCATAGAAGAACGTGTAACCACTGGCAACCTCTATTTTTAAGATCGCCTCCTTCAACGGTATATTCGAGAATGAAACGGATATTTTCTTGCCTGCAACCTCACCGGCTAACAAACGTAAAGAAAAGAATAGAAGAAAGAATATCGCACATAAACTGTTTCTTCCTTTCATAAATTGTCTTTTATTCTTCATATATTTGCATGATATTTAAAGTTAACATCTTTACGGCTTTACACAAACGGCCAAATTTGAGATAAGCTGTAAATAGATTTTAATTTGAATCAGGGATTTCTCCCGGAAGGCTTAAGTTTCTGCTTAAGCCTTTTTCTTGCATATTATCCGGTTTATCTCATAGGCATTATTTTTTAGAAGGTTCGACATGTGTTATTTTTACGTGATCATTCCCATCGAACATATAGGAAATCGGATTGATACGGGACATGATCCGCAAGATCACTTCCAGCGATTCATCCTTGATTGTAAAGGTATAGGCTTGCGAATCCGGAATGGAAGGATCTACCTCAATCTTCACGTTATACCATTTCTCCAGATAGCGGGTGATGTATCGTAATGATTTCGCCTCAAACCTCACACTCTCGCTTGCCCAGAATGAGTCATAGAACATATCGGCTGAGGTTATATCCAAAGTTCTGTATTTCTTGCTCACGGAGGCTCGCTCGCCCGGATGCAGATAAGCCTCTTGCCCTCCGGCCTCTAAGGATACAGAACCTTGGAAAAGTGTAACCAAGATATTTTCCTCCTTTGAGTAAGAGTTTACGTTAAAGCGGGTTCCATGTACCCTCACTTTCACCCCGGAAGTTGATACGACAAAAGGATGTCGACTATCTTTTGTCACATCAAATAAGGCTTCCCCGCTTAAATCCACCTCACGATTCTCAAAGAAGTTCACCGCATATCGCAAAGAGGAACCCGAGTTTAGCCAAACCACGCTACTATCCGGCAATATAATCTTGGATTTACCACTTAAAGAGGAATAAGACAATTTGCAGGAAGAGTCCGTCCAATATTCCGTCTTGTTATATAAAAAAGAAAAAGTGAGCGAAAGCACCAATAACACTGTAGCTACAGATACCGCCATCCAAAACTTCCACAATGGCACAGATTTCGGCTTTTCATCCTTCCGCAACATCCGGCTTTCCATTTGCCTCCAATAATAATCAGTATCTGGCGTATAGGTCGAAGTCTCCTCCCTAATCTCTCGCCACAATGATTCAAGTTCCCGGAACAGGAGCGTATTCCTTTCCTCTTGAAGCCATTCGCAGAACAGCTTCTCCTCCTTTTCATCCACATCGCCTTTCAAATGAGAGATAATGAATCGCCATGGTATATCTTTATTCATAAAGCATCATTATTCATAAAGCATCATTTTTATAGTATGACACTTCAAAAGAGGATAACCCTACATGCTTTTTAGTATTTTTGTTGAAAAGAGAATATCACCACAAATAATGATAGGCATCTCCCAAGTAAGCCCGGATATGTTTCAAGGCTCGCGAGATATGTCCCTCAACAGCTTTTACGCCGATATTCATTTGATCGGCTATATCCTTATTGGATAAGTTCTCCATGCGGCTCTTGTTGAAAATGTCTTGG
>OHGO01000613.1_pt1 | contig 12260 bp, 7 predicted proteins | sample 1567891 | NCBI WGS metagenome assembly OHGO01 (sample SAMEA3879526, study PRJEB24766) | human gut metagenome | biome: human-associated habitat; feature: feces | place: USA | collected 1985/1987
CCCCGCCGTTTTCTCGGCAGGCAACCTAGACAAATCCAACCTAACCTCTAGAGGTAAATACACCAAAGGAGTCCCATTATCTAACCGAATCGTATCACCATTGAGGTCAAACATCGTATCGGCGTAATAATTCTCATAAAATCGGGTATCGACCGAGTCCGTCCCATACGCAAATACCCGAAGGGTCTCTATCGTAGCGCAAGAGCCGTTCTCTCCCCCCAATCCATATGCTTTGGCATGATTATAGTGACGGGAGCGGAAAAGATATTGCATTTGGTTCGTATATAAGTTCTTATCCATCGGAATCGTGAAAATATTCTCTCCGGACGATTCATTAAATACAGAAAAATTATCCGCATAGTTCGGAGATAAGCTATAGTTTAAGTCCGTTATTGAATCACAGTACGCCACAACCGTTTGCCAAGCGTTCAACTTCCTCTCGCCTACCCTAAAATAGATTTCCCGTCCATTCGGACGCAGACCATCTGTCCAGTCGTTATCCGTAAACACTTCTGCGTTTAAGGCCAACTTCGCCAATAAAAAATAAACAACCGGTCTCGTAATCCTTCCATAATAATCGCCGGGCGAATTACTATGCGCCGTACTCAATAACAAAAGGGATTCTTGTAATTCTTTTACAACAAAATCAAAGACCTCTTTCCGGTCACTCTGCCGCACGTCTTTCACCGGAATGGAAGAAGAAACGATAAGAGGGACACGGCCAAACATATCGACTAAATAATAATAATACATCGCACGCAAGGCACGAACCTCCGCCTCATACCGATCTAAATCGTTATAATCCGTTTTTTGCCGCAACTCGCCTAATATCTCTAAAGATTGATTGCTTAATACGATTACTTTATACAGATATTCCCAAGTAGCTTGGATAGCGTCACTATTCGTTCCCCACTTATGCAAGAAGAGACCTTGCCAGAAACCACCGTCATACCAGTCGCCGCCACGAGTCGGGAGCATGGCCTCGTCAGTCGTAAAGGTATTCAAGTCGTAGACACCCCGGTACGTTCCCTGCAATCCTTGGCTATCGCTATAACCGCCGATATAATTATATAAGGAAGCAACCGTATTCAGATAGACATTCTGAGGGGTATCGTACGCATCCTCCGGATAAAGCTGATCACGAGGGTCCTCTTTCAGATAGCCATCGCACGACGATAACATCAAACCCGCAAATATATAGGATAAAATAGAAAGCTTTCTCATACGAACACCTTTTTAAAAATTAAAACTCAACCCCATCGTATAGGAACGAACCACCGGATAAGATCGCTTATCGTCTATACCTAACGTATTATTTACGATAGAGCTATTTATCATCGGAGTCAATCCCGAATAACCTGTAATTGTCGCCAAATTATTTACGGAAACCGAAAGCCGTACGTTTCTTACATATTTCCTTAAATTACCCAGAGGCACGTTCCAACCCAACGTCAAATAATCAAAATTGATATAATCCCCTTTCTCCAACCAATAATCCGTAGCCGTCTGATCTTGGATATTCCGGGATGGGGCTTCTCGCAACACGTTATAATCCGGGAATATATCCATATTCATATAAGTTAGCGATGTTCCATTATAAATCTTATGCCCAAAGGCTCCGTTAATCTGTACTGATAGATCGAATTGTTTATATCGGAAACTGATATTAGAGCCTAAAAGTGTTTTCGGCATGGCTTGTCCCGCAATATAACGATCCTCACCATCCTCCAAACTCACCCCGTTCCCGTTCAAGTCCTCAATCTCATACTTATAGCCACCATTCCCGTCGGAAACCAAACCTGTACATTTCGGTAAATAAAAAACCCCCAAAGGCTGTCCGACCATTTGATAAACGATATGATTATACCCTCCATGGAAACCAGCCCCATTTAAATCCGAGATGCTGGTATATTCCGGGGCGGACATATATTCCCCTTTATAGTAACCGCTCAAGGAGAGCAATTTATTCCGTTGGAAAGTTACGTTTACGTTTATATTCAATTCCATATCTTTCGTACGCAAGGGTGTGACGCCAATACCCAATTCCACGCCACTATTTCGCATCGATCCCAGATTCGCCAACATTTTATTATAAGCGAAAGGCGGAACGCTTACATCGTATAAATACAACATATCATCCGTCTTGGAATTATAATAATCTACGGCAAGAATAAAACGATTGTCGAAAAACCCGGCATCGATACCGGCATTGAACGTACGTTTTACCTCCCATTTCAAGTCCGGATTCGCATTACGGATCGTACCCAAGGTAACGGTGGGCGCACCATTTACGGAAACAACCCCATTAGGCTTCATCAATCGCAAAGAGTTGTAAGAATCGATCGCGTCTTGATTACCGGATAGGCCATATCCCGAACGAATCTTTAAATTCCTTACCCACGAGACACCTTCCATAAACTCCTCTTCGGTCAACACCCAAGCGACAGAAGCCGAAGGGAAAAAACCCCATTTATTATTGGCCCCCACTTTCGAGGAGGCATCCGCTCGGGCATTCACGGTAGCGATATACTTTCCATCATAAATATAATTCACACGTCCAAGGAAAGAAGCCAGATGAGGAGCCTCATAGTAAGAACCGGTCCCCTCCCATAAACGTACCGCACCTGCCTGTAAATTATCATAACCAAAACGATCGGTACTGAAATTCGTCGCAGTCGTATAAAAACCTCTCGTTATCATTTTCTGAGCTTCCGCCAATCCCAATACATTTAGCTGATGCAAACCAAAGTCTTTTTTATAGGCCAACATGAAATCTCCCAATAAAGATTCTGTTTTCCGCTCCCCCCGATAAGCCTGCCCATGTGCCCAAACCGAAGTAGGGAGGTATTGGGCGTTATCTACCACATTATAGGTATACGAACCGAAAGCCGTAAACATTAAATGCTTACTCAAGTTAAAAACCAGTTTTAAGTGCGTATTTATATGAGCATTCGAATCATCATCCTTCACCTCCAACCAAGCCAAAGGATTCGTGATCTGGCTAGCGTTGGTTATTTGATCCCAGCTACCCGTCTCCATATTCTTATGATTCGGAAATGTCGGGTTGAAAGTAGCGGCGGAATAGAACATCTTCTGTACATCATTTAAATAAGCATTTTTTAGCAAGGAACCAAATATGCCTAAATCAAAGACCAGAAGATCATTGAACGCATGCTGCGTAATATTCAACTTGGTCGTAAAATTACGTGAGTTCGTATTTCGGATAACCCCTTCCCTTTCCACAAATCCCAAGGAGGCACGATAACTGGAAGTCTCCGAACCACCCCCAAAAGCGATATGATGATTCTGCACCAGCCCCAACCGGGTAATCTCATCCTGAAAGTCCGTATTATTCCCTAAATCTAAAATACCGATATTACGTTCCTCCGCCAGTTTCCGGAAACCATTCGCCGATAACATATCCAAACTTTTATAAGCCGCCTCCACACCGAAACTCCCATCATAACTGATACTAAAAGCTCCCTGCCGCCCTTTCTTAGTCGTTACCTCGATAACACCGGAAGCACCACGAGAACCATATTGAGCAGTCTCAGAGGCATCTTTCAAGATCGTGAAGTTCTCGATATCCGCCGGATAGATCGAGCTAAGCAAATTAAGATCGGCAAAAACCCCATCAATAATCACCAACGGATCATTACCTCCCGTCAAGGAAGTTGTACCCCGGACCCGGACGGCAGCCAAGGCAGCGGCGCTATTTCCTCCAACCGGGATACTAACGCCGGACACCCTTCCCCTAAGAGCGTCCAAGGGTGTAGAGATCAGTCCCTCATTCATCCCCCCTTCATTCACCCGGTTTACGGAACCGGATAAAGTACTACGATTGCCCGTAGCATATCCGACAGTGATCAACTCATCTATCAAATTGGAGTCCGACAAGAGAGGCTTGATCGTATCCGGCAGAAGCGGTAGCTCCTGACCGTAGCCGTAAGAGAAAGACAAGGCCCCGCAGAGAAACAAAAACAGGACTTTTCGGATATATATAAGAACTTTCATAAGTACGTTGGATTTAAGATTAATAACCCATGTAAATAAAACTTCCCTCGGTTAAGTTTTGTTCGCACCCAAGATACAACATTTCCTCAAGATCTTAAAAATAAAAGCGTACCAAGTTGTCAAGAAGCCTCGACAAGGCTTTAGCGATATTTAATAATGTCCCTCAAAAATATATACGGAAATATTTCTTTATTCCGTAATAGATTGTACCTTTGCCATCGTTAAAAAACATAGCGTATTATTAAGTAATAACATACTAAAACTTATTTATTATGTCAAAAGTAACAGTTGTTGGTGCCGGAAATGTAGGCGCTACTTGCGCAAATGTTCTTGCCTTCAATGAAGTGGCAGACGAAGTTGTAATGCTAGACGTAAAGGAAGGCGTATCCGAAGGTAAAGCGATGGATATGATGCAGACCGCTCAATTGCTAGGTTTCGATACTAAGGTTGTAGGTTGCACAAACGATTATGAGAAGACAGCTAACTCTGACGTTGTAGTTATCACTTCTGGTATTCCTCGTAAACCGGGTATGACTCGCGAAGAACTGATCGGTGTTAACGCTGGTATCGTTAAGAGCGTAGCTCAAAACATCTTGAAATACTCTCCGAACGCAATCTTGGTAGTTATCTCTAACCCGATGGATACAATGACTTATTTGTCATTGAAGTCTTTAGGCTTGCCGAAGAACCGTATCATCGGTATGGGTGGTGCTTTGGACAGCTCTCGTTTCAAATATTTCTTGTCTCAGGCTCTAGGCTGTAACGCTAACGAGGTTGAGGGTATGGTAATCGGTGGTCACGGTGACACTACAATGATTCCGTTGGCTCGCTTGGCTACTTACAAAGGTATCCCTGTTAGCAAATTGTTAAGCGCAGAGAAATTGCAAGAGGTTGTTGCTTCCACAATGGTTGGTGGCGCTACATTAACTAAATTGTTAGGTACTTCTGCTTGGTATGCACCGGGTGCTGCTGGAGCATTCGTTGTTGAGTCTATCATCCACAACCAAGGCAAGATGGTTCCTTGCTCTGTTTACTTGGAAGGTGAGTACGGTGAATCTGATCTCTGCATCGGTGTTCCAGTTATCCTTGGCAAGAACGGTATCGAGAAGATCGTTGAGTTGGAATTGACAGCTGAGGAGAAAGAGTTGTTCGCTAAGAGCGCTGCCGCTGTTCATAAGACTAACGAGGCTTTGAAAGAAGTGGGTGCACTTTAATTTGAATTTCTATTAAAGCGATAAAAGAGGCTGGTCCTTCGGGGTTGGCCTCTTTCTTTTTATGTGGATACGGACAGTTACGACGGAACGAAGATAATATTCGTATTTTTCAATCTCTGAAGATACATACGTATCTCCATTGATTTATTTCAAAAGATCACGGTAAAGCATTTATGACAAAAGTACAGTTTTTGTTTGAATATGAAAAGCCTTCACTAGTTCAATACGAGCTTCACTAAGTTTATTCGTTTCATCCCAAACCGGTAATCACTACTTCAACTTTCCAGCCTCATTCAATACTTTCAGGAAGTTGCTCCAAGCTTTCTCTATCTTTTGCATGTTTTCGTCCCTTTCCTCTTGGTTACTTACCTCATTTTGTAGAACATCTACAACAGGATATCCATCATATAAATAATATCTCTGATAATCCCCTAATAAGACTGGGGCATTATAGATAACGGAACTTATCGAAGAGATACTGCCTACCGTGAAGTGACCGTTTCCAGCTATCCGGAATTCAACCTTCTCATTGCCTAGCACGTCTTGCTTGATAGAAATATTCTTCTCGAAAACGATTTCTTTTGTAACTGAATTAAAAGATTTGATATCATCCGGGACTTTGATCACTTGTCCGGTAGTAGCCGTATCAAAATTTTCCTCATCATTATCGCAAGCGCAATAACCGATGAGAAATACAGACATGATAAGATATAATAAAAATGACTTTTTCATATTAAACCTCCTTTATTGGATTTCATTGCGTGTTGTCTTTTAGTAAGACACTTAAAAAGAGACAAATGCTGCACGTTTACCATTATTTAACAAACATTATTAACCAAACCGTCCTTCCATTACATAAAAAAGCCGGAGGAAATGATTTCCTTCGGCTTTTACCTATCGTTTGTTATTGGTATTTATTTGACAATACCTAATTTAGACTCACCAACGAAATCTATAATATGTTGGATCTCCTTACTCATCGGAACCTGATCCTTGATCATTAACAAGGCATCCGTAAGGCTGCTGTTTCCTTGGAAGATGATCCGGTACGCATGACTGATGTGCTTGATAACCTTTTCACAGAATCCCTCATGAGACATGATGAAAGAGTTCACGCCATAATACGTGGTAGGCTCCTTTGCCGCTACGATAAAAGGAGGGATATCCTTACGGAAACGACAGCCGGTTTGAATCATCGCCCAAGCCCCAACCCGGGATCCTTGGCTCATCAACACATTGCCTCCGAAGATCACGTAATCTTCCAAGATGCAATTTCCGGAAATCTTACTACCATAGCCGAATACACTACGATTTCCGATCCGCGTATCATGAGAAACATGTACCCCCTCATGCAAGAAATTACCATTACCGATACTAGTACGTCCTTCCGCTGTCGAGGAACGGTTAATCACCACATTCTCACGAATCACGTTGTCATCTCCGATTACGGCGATCGTATCACCTCCCTTATAAAAGAAATCCTGAGGCTCAGCAGCGATAACAGCTCCGTTAAATACACGGTTGCGATTTCCCATGCGTGTACCGCTCATCAAGCTGGCATGAGGCATGATCTCGCAATCATCCCCGATCTCCACGTTCTTATCAATGTACGCAAAAGGATGAATCGTAACGTTCTTCCCGATCTTTGCGCTTGAATCTACATATGCTAATGGACTAATCATAACTTTACTACATTTAAAGGTTATTATTCTCTACCACCACCGATGGCACTGTATAAACTGACAAGCGCTTGCATACGTTGCACATTGTCGGATACTTCCGTCAACTGAGCGCTCAAGAGGCTCTGCTGTGCGGAAAGGATTTCCAAATAAGTAGATTGAGCCGACTGGAACAAGGCGCTGGTATAAGCCACCGCTTTCTCTAGCTGCTCGATCTGCGCTCTATCTTGGACAAGCTTCTTGCTCGTGGCATCATACTGATGTAAAGCATCACTCACCTCCTTACCTGCTTCCAGAATTGTCTGCTGATAATTCATTTGAGCGATCTTCTCTTCTGCCTTCGATACCTTCAAGTTAGCGACCAACTTACCATTGTTGAAGATCGGTTGGGCCAACGAAGCCAAAGCTTGAAACATAAATTGGCCCGGATTGGCGACAGAGATGCCTGAACCATTCGTCCAGCCTGCTGTCGCCGTGATATTCAATCCCGGATAAAAAGCGGCACGGGCTTTGTTCGTCGTATAATAGGCACTAGCAAGTGTCATCTCCGCGATCTTCACGTCCGGACGATTCTCTAACAATTGCAAAGGCACACCCACCATGATATCCTCCGGCATTACTTGTTCCTCCAAAGTACCCCGATCAATCTGTTGAGGGGCCTTAGCCAATAACACGGACAATGAGTTTTCCACGCTACGCACCTGGCTCTCCAACTCGATCAACGAGCCGGAAACCTGATGGTAAGCGGCACGCATTTGCGTCACGGCAGCCTCGGTAGCCATACCCGCTATCTTCATAGCCTCCATGACACGAACATTCTCTTTATAGATATCAACCGTCTTAGCGGTAATTTCCACCTGCCGATCAAGCATCAACAAGGTATAATAAGTATTCGCTATACCACCGATCAATTGAGAGCGCACGGCCTGTCTTGAATACTGGCTCTGTAAGTAGGAGGCTTTTTGGCCACGGCTCGCGTTCAAGAGCTTTCCGAATAGGTCAACCTCCCAGCTAGCGGCCAAAGGCGTTGAGTAAGCCTTTACGTATTCGCTATTTCCAATCGATGTAATCGTCCCTTGGGGAGCGAAATTAATAGAAGGCAAGAAAGACAGACGGGCGGAAGTCAACAATACTTTCGCTTCCTCTACCCGAAGAACAGCTGCCTGCATATCTACGTTATTAGCTAATCCCTCCTCAATTAACGCCTGTAACTTCGGATCACGAAAAACTTCCTTCCAAGGAAGGTTTCCCATATTGGTCGTATCCGCGGAGGCTAATGTATCAGTCTCGGAAACCGGATCACGATAAATTCCCGTCGCATCGATGGAATCCGGACGCTCGTATGCCTTATAGATATGGCAACTGCTTAACAAAGCAGTCGCACATACCATATATATAATTTGTTTCTTCATTGTCATCTCTTATTTTATTTTAGCGTACTGTTCTATTTCCGTACTCATATCGCTGTTATCCAAATCTTCCCATTCGATCGGCTTGAATTTCTCCTGTAAGTACTGGAATACCACGAACAAAACCGGAACAATAAAGATCTGGAAGATCATACCGATGAACATACCGCCGATAGCCGCTGTACCCAATGTACGGTTACCGTGCGCTCCTACTCCGAACGCGAACATCATAGGCAACAATCCGACCACCATCGCCAATGAGGTCATCAAGATCGGACGCAAACGGGCGGCGGCTCCTAATACGGCAGCCCATGTGATACTCATACCCATACGACGACGTTCCAAAGCGAACTCTACGATCAAGATAGCGTTCTTCGCCAACAAACCTACCAACATGATCAAGGCGATCTGCATATAGATATTGTTAGACATGGTTCCTACGATCATCTTCAACGCCGGGATATTTCCCAAAGCGGCCCAACCTTGGACGAACAAGAAGCTACCCATCAAACCGAACGGCACGGAGAGCAATACGGACAAAGGAAGGATGTAACTCTCATACTGCGCGCTCAACAGCAAGTAAACGAATACGAAACACAACAAGAAGATCAAAGCCGTCGTGCTGCCACTCGTACTTGCCTCCTCACGTGCCATACCACCTAACTCATAGTCGAAACCTGCCGGAAGCGTTGTCTTAGCCACCTCGTCAATCGCTTTCAACGCCTGACCACTGGTATAACCATCCGCCGGGGCAACCATGACCTTGATGGCGGTATACATATTGAAACGGCTGATGATATCCGGGCCATATACCTTCTTCATCGTAATGAACTGGGAAATCGGAGCCATATCGTTACCGCTCTTTACCTTGATGTTCTTCATGGACTCCATATTCTTACGCAAATCAGGATCCGCTTGCACCATTACACGGTACATCTTACCGAAACGGTTGAAGTTAGAGGCATATAAACCACCATAATATCCCTGCAAGGTAGACAGGATATCCTTCGGACTGATACCGGCCTTCTTACATGCGGCGGCATCGATATCGATCTCGTATTGCGGGAAGTTCGGGTTAAACGTAGTTTGAGCGGACTTGATCTCCGGACGTGCCGTCAAAGCAGCCATATATTCCTTGGAGATATCAAAGAAACGATCCAAATTACCTCCGGTCTTATCCTGCATATTCAACTCAATATCACTGGACGCTGAGTAACCGGGGATCATAGGAGGCGTAAAGAACAATACTTGAGCGTCCTTTACGATCTTTTGGGCACGCATGAACAAGCTACCATATACGATATCGGAATTTTGCATCATAGAACGCTCCTCCCAATCTTTCAGCTTGATGATGAATGAACCGTAAGAAGGTCCCTGACCACCGATGAAACTAAAACCGACAACCGCCGTACGAGACTCAACGGCCGGATCGGCAGCGATCAAGCTATCCACCTTATTCATTACCTCAAAGGTACGCTCCTGGGAAGTTCCCGGGGGTAACGTAACAGCACCCATAATCGTACCCGTGTCCTCGTTCGGCACCATGCCTGTAGGAGTAACCTGCATCAAGAACACCAATAACGCAATACATGCGGCAACAATACCGAATGAAAGCCATTTTTTCTGAATGAAGAATACGATACTTTTCTTGTATTTAGCCAACAAAGAATCATAAGCCGCATTAAACGAAGTATGGAATCGGGAAACGAAGGTCGTTTTCTTTTCCTTATGTTCCGTATCGTGTGGTTTCAGGAATATCGCACACAAGGCGGGACTCAATGTCAAGGCGTTCAAAGCGGACAAACCGATAGCGATCGCCATCGTCAGACCGAACTGGCGATAGAACGTACCGGCCGTACCTCCCATGAAACTTACGGGAATAAACACGGACATCATGACCAACGTAATGGAGACGATAGCGCCACCCAACTCACTCATGGCATCGATAGAAGCGAGTTTCGCCGACTTGTACCCTTGGTCCAACTTGGCATGGACACCCTCGACGACGACGATCGCATCATCGACCACAATAGCGATGGCAAGCACCATAGCACAAAGAGTCAACAAGTTGATACTAAATCCGATCAAGGATAACATAAAGAAGGTACCGATCAAGGCAACCGGGATAGCGATAGCCGGAATCAACGTAGAACGCAAATCCTGCAAGAACACATATACCACGATAAACACCAATACGAACGCCTCCAACAAAGTCTTGATTACCTCGTGAATAGAAGCGAACAAGAAGTCATTGGCATTCATGGAAACATTCACCTTCATTCCGGGAGGCATTGTCAACTGGGTTTCCTCCAGCAAGGTTTCAATGTTACTAATTGTTTCCGTAGCGTTGGTTCCCGGCATCTGGTAAACGATACAGGTAACGGCGTCGTGACCATTTACACGGTTGATAAAGTTGTAAGTCAAACGCCCCAACTCGATATCGGCGATATCTTTCAAACGCAAGACCTCACCATCCGGCAAAGCCTTTACAACAATCTGCTCAAACTCATTAGCCTCTTGCAAACGTCCTTTATAGCGGATCGTATATTGGAAAGACTGATTTCCTTGTTCGCCGAACGAACCCGGAGCGGCCTCAACGTTCTGTTCAGACAAGGCAACGGTTACGTCGCTCGGACTTAATTTATATTGGGCCATCACATCCGGCTTCAACCAAATACGCATGGAGTAGTCCGTACCCAACACGTTGGCATCACCGACACCCGGCACACGCTGGACTTCCGGGATCAAGTTAATCTTCGCGTAATTCTCAAGGAACTCTGAGTCATAACGATCATCTTCCGCATATACGGAGAAAACCAACAACATTGAGTTCTGACGTTTCTGGGTCGTCACACCAATCTGCGTTACCTCGGCAGGCAACAAACCTTGAGCCATAGACACACGGTTCTGCACGTTTACAGCCGCCATATCCGGGTCTGTTCCCTGCGTAAAATAAATGGAAATTTCCGCGGAACCGTTATTCGAGGCGGTAGAACTCATGTACATCATGTTCTCAACACCATTGATCTGGTCTTCCAAAGGCGCGATCACGCTATTCAATACCGTTTGCGCATTGGCACCCGTATAAGTTGCCCTTACCGAAACGGTTGGAGGGGCGATATCCGGATATTGTTCTACGGGCAAGGTGAAAAGCCCGATGATACCCGCAACCATAATCGTGATGGAAATTACGGCGGACAGTACGGGGCGTTCTATAAATGTGCTAACTTTCATTGTGCTTAATTTTGTTTTACTTCAATCGGTGTTCCTTCACGCAATAAGCCTACGCCTTCGGCTACGATCACGTCGCCGCTATTCAATCCGGCGTTTACGATATACTCTTGTCCTCCGTTCACACGGGTAACTTCTACAGGAGCGGATTGCGTCTTTCCGTCTACTACCTTGAAGACAAATACCCGGTCTTGGATTTCGAACGTGGCGGCTTGGGGAATTACTACGCAGTTATCGTATGTAACCGGAATGATCACATTCCCGGAGCCTCCGCTATTCAATGATTGCTCCTCGTTCGGGAATGCGGCACGCAAGCTGACCGTTCCGGTGTTTTGATCGATAACGCCGCTGATCGTCTCGATCTTTCCCGTTTGGGGATAAAGCGATTTATCGTTCAGTTGAAGCTCTATCTCGGGCATATTCTCCAAGGCTTTGTCTTTCGAGCCGTATTGACGGGTCAAGGCCAATAGCTGATTCTCGGTCATGGAGAAATACACATACATCTCGGAATTGTCCGATACCGTGGTGAGCGGTTTGGGCAGGTTTGCGCTTACTAATGCGCCTACACGATAAGGCAGGGTTCCGATGACGCCGTTCGAGGGGCTTTTCACTTCCGTGTAAGAAAGGTTGTTACGGGCGTTTATCTCTTGTGCCTCCGCTTGGGCTAATTGGGCTTTTGCCGAGAGTAGAGTGTTGTAGGCGGTCTTTAGGTC
>OHGO01000628.1_pt1 | contig 11879 bp, 7 predicted proteins | sample 1567891 | NCBI WGS metagenome assembly OHGO01 (sample SAMEA3879526, study PRJEB24766) | human gut metagenome | biome: human-associated habitat; feature: feces | place: USA | collected 1985/1987
AGTCACAGGGTCGGTAGCCATGAACACGGCACCGAAGCAGAAACCACCCAGCACGAGGTGTTCGTACCAAGGCATCTGTGCCATCGGAGTGTCGGGACCGATTGCATTGAACACCCATGCCATGAAGGCACCGCCTACGAATACGGAGAACATCGTCTTCCAGCTTGCAATACCCGTCCACAACAGCAGAATGGCACCCAGAGCGATGGCGATAACGCTTGTCTCACCGATAGAACCCGGAATAAGGCCGGTCACCATGTCCCAGGAGAACTCCGGAACGGCGCCCGAGGTAGCGGCTGCACCCAACGGAGTAGCTACCGTCAGACCATCTACCGACTGTCCCAGACCGAAGATACTGTCGCCCGATACCCAAACGGCATCACCGGACATCTTCGTAGGATAAGCAAAGAATAAGAATGCACGGGTAATCAAAGCTACGTTGAACACGTTCATACCCGTACCACCGAATACTTCCTTAGCAAAAATTACAGAGAATGCAGTAGCCACCGCCAGAATCCACAGCGGGCAATCTACCGGAACAATCATCGGAATCAAGATACCGGAAACCAGGAAACCTTCCTGAATCTCCTCCTTCTTCCACTGAGCCACTACGAACTCAATGCCGAGACCTACTACATAAGATACAATGATTTTTGGCAATACAGCCAGAAAACCGTAGATGAACATTTCCCAGAAGCCTCCGGCAGCACCGGTAGCGTGGAAATGCTGGTAACCTACGTTATACATACCGAACAGCAGCGCCGGTACTAACGCAATGACCACCATCGACATGATGCGTTTGCTGTCAATGGAGTCGTGAATATGCGTTCCCGATTTCGAAGTGGCATTGGGCACGAACAGGAATGTTTCGAAGCCATCAAACACCGAACGAAATGCGTGGAATTTGCCGCCTTCCTCAAAGTTCGGCTTTATCTTGTCGAGATAATTTCTTAACGCTTTCATTAATATATTTACGATTTTACGATTTACAATTTACGATTTGCCATACGCCCCGATTATGCCATTTCGGCACGAAGCATATCGAGCCCTGCACGTACGATGCGCTGCACTTCCACTTTGGAAGAACATACGAATTCGCAGAGAGCGAAGTCTTCGGGAGCTACTTCGTAGATGCCCAGAGCCTCCATACGGTCGATGTCACCTGCAATGATTGCTTTCACCAAGTATTCGGGGAAGATGTCCATCGGAAATACGCGGTCGTATTCGTTGGACATAATCATGTGACGTTCACCACCCTTGATACGGGCATCTATCACATATTCCTTCTTGCCCATCAACCAGCTGAAGTAAGAGCGGTTGACGCTGAACTGATTGAAACGCGGCATAATCCAACCCAACATTTCATGGATTTCATCTCCTTCGGGAATAACGGTCAATTGGCTGTCGAAAGAGCCGAGGAAGCCGTTCGGAGAAACTTTCTTACCGGTCAGCACGTTGCCGCTGATGTAGCGGAGGTCTTTGTCGGTAGTCACGTTACCTTTGAAAACGTTCGTCAATAGAGCGCCGACTTTCAGCTTGCAATAAGCGGGTTTCAACACTTCGGAACCCGTTACAGCCACCGTACGGGTCATGTCCACACGACCGGTATTCATCAGACGTCCGATGAAGAGTACGGCTTCGGCACTGATGGTCCAGACCGTTTCACCCTTCACTACCGGAGAGATGTGGTTAATCTGTACACCCACGTTGCCTGCCGGATGTGGTCCGTCGAAAGCTGTTACGGTAACGTTCTTTGCCTGCACAAGAGCAGCAGACTTTTGTTTTACACTAATACCCAGATACGTCTTTGCCATCTTTGACAAAGCGTCGAGTCCCGTCTGGAAGTTTGCTTCTTCTCCCTTCAGCGCGAATTCAAAATCGGGAGCCAGCGGATTGCTGTCGAAAGCCGAAATGAAGATAGCTTTCGGAGTTACCGTCGGATCAGCGATAACGTCGTACGGACGTTGGCGGATGAAAGCGAACATACCTGCTTGCAAAAGAGCTTCTTTTACTTGCTGGCCGCTCATCTTGGACGGGTCCATCTTGCCGAATTCCTCATAGTCTTGCTCAGTGGCAGCCTCTACGACGATGTTCAGCACCTTGCGGCGTGCACCACGCTCCACGCTTGTCACTACGCCGCTAACGGGCGAAACAAATTTCAATTCAGGATGATTCTTGTCGATAAACAAGGGTAGTCATCGGGAACCAGCGAATAGAATCCCGGTTCCTTAACAGACACAAGTTCCTGGGCAGCAGCGCCTTTCAGGTTGATGTCAAGGCCTTTACGTAACTTAATTACATTTGCCATGCGTTTATTTAAAATAATGGTTTCATTAATTTGCCGCAAAAGTAGCAAAAAAGAACGTGAATAAAGAGTAAAAAAGAAAGGAATTACGGAGAAATTTCCGTAATCCCTTTCGTTAACGAACACGAGAACAAGGATTAGGGGTTAAGAATTAGGGATTAATACCCTGCGGAATCATAGTGCAGCCCACTAATCCTTAATCCTTAATCCCTAACCCCTAATCCTTATCATCACTTTTCTTCAGCGAACATCGGGTCCCATGCCGGCAGGCAGACGGGCTTTTGTTTAAACAGTTCCATCACTTTGGCGGGAACATACTTTGTCTCCACTACCAGACGGAACATGTATTCATTGAACCACTCGTCGGTCATGATGAGATGTCCCTGATAACCGGAAGCGGCTCCCCAACTGTTCTCTACCATCCATTTTACGGGCTTTCCGTCTTTGTTCAAGTCAACGGCCATCAAGGTCATGGCGTGGGAAGAGCCACTGGAGAAAGTCTGGATACGTTGCTTCTTGTCCATCCCGAAGGTGGTGCCCATCAGTGATTCGTAGTCATAGTTTTTCACATCGAGCAGACCGCGTTCGGAGTTCAGGAACTTGCCCACATCGCAAGAGAAGTACATCATGGTGCTGTCCTTCAAGGAGGCAATGGCCATCTCTTTGATGTCCTCTACGGGCAGGTTGACATAAGTCCAGTTCTTGCCGTCGTAACGGTGGCGGTCATAGTCTATTTCATAGCACTTGTAATACTCGCGACTGGGGTCGTTCATCAGCATTACGTAGTTGGTCAGCAGTTGTTTGTCTCCATATTTCTCAAGGAAAGACATGGGAGTGTGATGCTCTGTCTCCACAGGATTACCCTTGGCATCGTGGCGGACATAGTCGAACTCCGTGGGAGGTACACCGAGGTTCAGCACCAGCATGCGGTAGATGGTTCCGAGCATCGTAGTTTTCTCCTTCTCCAGAGCTTCGGGCTTGGCACCGGCGGCAGCCATGTCACGCAGTTGCAGACCATACTCTTTCAGCTTCAGAGAGATGAGGTTGGCCATGCGGGAGGTATTTTCACTGCTGTTTGTTTCGGGCATGGCATCTTTGGGAACAAGGCCGTATTTGGAAACAATGTCGGCCACACCGGTAAAGGTACCCCCATCGCTCAGCGGATGCTGGAAGAGCCATTCTACGGTCTTATCAGTCAGGGGACTCTTGGAGGTGTCGATGATGCCTTGCAAGAAGAGGTTTGCCTTCTCCAACTGGTCCCAGAAGAAGGGATAGACTTCGGAGAACTCGAAAGACTGGAAACCGTATTCGGCAAGAGTCTTGGCACGCATCACATTCAGCCCCGTAAACAGCCAGCAGCGGCCAGACGACTTCTGGTCGGTGATGCCTTTGGATTCTACCTTGATGGAGAAGTGGGTATCCATGCCCTGCATATTCTCCTGGTTGAGTGCCAGTTTACGGATGTCATTATTGCCTATGGCATTGCGGAGCGCCTTGTCGGCAGCCGTGCCTTGATAACTTTGCTTGATTTGTCCAAGCATTTCGGGGCTGATACCCCCTTTTCCCTCTTGTGCCTGCACAGAGAACAGTGCGGCACTCAGAACAATTACAGATAAAAATCGTTTCTTCATTCAGATTATGTGTTTTTAGTTATTGATGTCTTGCTTCGTGAAGCAGACAAAAGTAATGTCTTTTTTGATAATTTTAGTGACATCTTTAGATTTATTATCTATTACAGTGAAAACTATTCGGGATAAAATAGTTTCCTTTGCACCCACATTTCGTACGACATGAAAAGATATATACTAAGCATTATCGCACTGGTGCTGTTCGCCACCACCTTTTATGCCCAGGAACAGACTGCGGCCGCCACAAACGACAGCGTTCCTGCACTGACCAAAAAAGAACTACGCAAGCAAAAGGTAGCGCGTCGGAATCTGCATTACAATATTCTGGGCGGACCCAGCTACACCCCCGACTTCGGTGCCGTGCTGGGAGGAAGCGCCCTAATGACCTTCCGTATGAACCCCAGCGACACCACGCAGCTGCGCTCCGTAGTGCCCATGGCCATCGCCTTCATGTTCAACGGTGGCATCAATCTCTTCTCCAAACCGCAACTCTTCTTTAAGGGCGACCGTTTCCGTATCTTCGGAAAGTTCAGCTATAAAAATACGGAAGAAAACTTTTACGGCATCGGCTATAATACCAATAAAGATTATGTACGAAGCGACAGTACCAGCAAATACCGGTACAGCGGCGTGCAAATCAACCCCTGGTTCCTTTTCCGACTGGGCAACAGCAATATCTTTGCCGGACCTCAAATCGACATCAATTACGACCACTTGACGGAGCCCGGCAAGTTCTTGGTGGACGAACCCTCGTACAAAGAGGCAGGCGGTACGGCTAATGGCTATAACAACTTCAACTCCGGCCTCGGTTTCCTGCTGACATACGACAGCCGTGACGTCCCTGCCAACGCCTACCGTGGTATGTATCTGGATTTCCGCGGCATGATGTACGCCAAGTTCATCGGCAGCGACCAGACCTTCTACCGCCTAGAGATAGACTACCGCCAATACAAGTCACTGGGCAAGCGCAGGGTGCTCGCGTGGACGGCACAGACCAAGAACGTGTTCGGTGACGTCCCTCTGACGCAATATGCCCTCACCGGAACGCCTTTCGACCTGCGCGGCTACTACATGGGGCAATATCGCGACAAGTCCTCGCATGTGGTCATGGCAGAGTACAGACAGATGCTCAATACCGACCGCAGCACTTGGGTGAAGCGGATGCTCAACCACATAGGTTTTGTAGCCTGGACCGGCTGCGGCTTCATGGGCCCCACTCCCGGCAAGATAGAGGGTGTACTGCCCAACTATGGTGTAGGTCTACGCATTGAGGTACAGCCACGCATGAACGTCCGCCTGGATTTAGGCAAAAACACGGTAAACAACCAGATGTTGTTTTACTTCAATATGACAGAAGCGTTTTGAGTAACGCCCTGCCTACCTGCCCATCCCTTTCCTATGGAGAATGATGATTGAAAGCCTTTAATCGCCTCTCACTCACAAGGTTATTCAAGCTCACCTCTATAGGAAGCCCACTTCCTTATAACATCGGAACACCTTGAGAAACAAACATTTTATTTTTCTTTTCTTTTTCTTGCATCGGTAAAAGATTATCCATACTTTTGGCAATCACATTTCTTTTTATCAAAAAAGAAAGCAAACGAGCGGATACATGAAAGCCCTTGAAGTACTCTTCTGGATAAGTTTATTCATAGTGTTCTATACTTATATAGGATATGGTATACTATTATATATCCTGGTCAAGATAAAAGAATGTTTCCGTAAGCCTGCGCCCCGTCCGATGCCTGCCGACGATGCTTTACCCCCATTGACGCTATTTATCGCCGCCTACAACGAAGAAGATGTAGTGGATGAAAAAATGCACAACTGCCTGGAGCTGGATTATCCCGCCGACAAGCTACGCATCCTCTGGGTGACCGACGGCAGCAACGACCATACCAACGAACGCCTCTCCCACTGGCCGCAAGCCATCGTCCTCCACCAACCCCAACGCCAAGGCAAGACAGCCGCCCTGAACCGCGGTATACATTTCGTAGAAACGCCCCTTGTCGTGTTCACCGATGCCAATACTCACCTCAACCGCGAAGCCCTGCGGGAGATAGTGCACGCCTTCACCGACCCTAAAGTGGGATGCGTGGCAGGCGAAAAACGTATCGCCGTGCAAAGCAAGGACAATGCTGCCTCGGGGGGAGAAGGGCTATACTGGAAATACGAATCCACCCTCAAAGCGCTCGACGCACGCCTCTATTCGGCAGTAGGCGCAGCGGGTGAACTGTTTGCCGTGCGCCGCGAGCTGTTCGAGGAAATGCAGACAGATACGCTGCTCGACGACTTCATACTCTCCCTGCGCATCGTCATGCAGGGACACACCATTGCCTATTGTGCCAATGCCTATGCCGTAGAAAGCGGCTCGGCAGACATGCGCGAGGAAGAAAAGCGCAAGGTGCGCATCGCTGCCGGGGGCTTGCAGTCCATCTGGCGGCTGCGTCCGCTGCTCAACCCATTCCGTTACGGCACATTCTGTTTCCAATATATTTCCCACCGGGTGCTGCGCTGGTCGCTCACTCCTATCCTATTGTTCCTATTGCTTCCCCTCAACACAATTCTCATCTTTACGACAAGCACGCCATTACTGTATGCCATCATCTGGCTGTTACAAGCTCTTTTCTACCTCATGGGAAGTTGGGGGTACTACCTTTCAATGAAGCATATAAAAAACAAGATACTTTTCATCCCCTACTATTTCCTCTTCATGAACGTCAACGTCATACGAGGATTCAACTACCTGCACAAGCGCACAGGCAATGCAAGCGGCGCATGGGAGAAGGCCAGAAGGGCATGAAACTAATACTGTAAGAATGAAAAACATTTTGAAACAAGCTGAAAACGCTGAGAGACTGTTGAAGCTGACGTCCGACACCATGATTCTTCTGGACAAAGACGGTATTTGTGTGGATATTGCAGTTTACAACATCAATCTCTGGTTCTTGAAGGAAGACCAGTTGCTGGGCAAGAATCTGTTCCAACTAATGCCCTTATCCACTTATAACCAAATCTATCCGGACTTTAAAAAAGTACTGACGCACAAAATACGCTCTATCCATAACTACGAAATGGCCCTAAACGGTACCAATTATTTTTTCAAGTGCATCATGTCCCCTTTTGACGGAATGGTACTCTGCCAATACCGCGACATCACGGAACGCAGCCAGCGCAAGCTGGAACTCGAAAGAAAAAACCAAGAGCTGAATGAAATCCAAAAAGCTGCGCTTATCGGAAACTGGCAATACGATTCAGACACCAAGAACTTCAAATATGCCGGACACACCAATATCCTATGCACAGAGGAGACACAAGAAATCAATCTGAACGACTATCTGAAACTGATACTTCCCGAAGACCGGAAATCTTTCACCAACTGGCTGAAAGAAAACCTGAAAGGGAAAATGGAAAACAGTGTGGACTATCGCATCCTGCTCCAGGAAAAGATTTTCTATATACGTCTCAAGGCCTTTGCACGCGAATATCATAAAGACAAAAATACCATTCTGGAAGGATATATACAGAATATCACCGACATTCAGCAACGGCGCAACGACATCAACCTGCTGACGCATGCCATCGACAACTCCACCGAAGATATTTACTCGGCACACGAAGACGGTACACTGATATTCGGCAACCGCTGCTTCAAGGAGCGGCATGGCATCGGCAATACCCAAGACATCACGAAACTGAAAATATACGACTTGCCTTCGTATGGAAGAGACAAAAAATCGTGGAAAGAATTTGCAGAATGTGTCAAACGCGGAGAAACCTCCCAAGGCTATATTGTTCACAATCCGTTGCCACTGCGTCCGGAAGTACTCGCCATAGAAGGAAACGCCTATTGGGTGACGAGTGACAAAGGCGAAGGGACGGTCTGGACTTTCGGAAGGGATGTATCCACACGCATCCGGCATGAGCAACAAATCAAACAGTTCTACCTGATTTTGGACAAAATCATCGAAAACCTCCCGGCAAGCATTGTTGTGAAGGACATCAACAACAACTTCAAGTACCTCTACCGCAACCGCGAATCGTATAACCGCGAAATCCCCATACAAGAGGCATTGGGAAAGGACGACTTCGATTTTTATCCTCTGGAGACTGCTCAGGAAAAGAGGGCGCAAGACATCGAAATAGCCAGAACCGGCAAAGAGATGCACTGGATTGCGGAAGAACGCGACGGAAACGGAAATCCCATCTATCTGGACAAACGGAAGATGAAGATTGAAAGCAACGACTTCTCCCCCATCCTGCTGAACATCGAATGGGACATCACGGAAATGGAACAGATGAAACGGGAACTGCTCGTAGCCAAGGAGAAAGCCGAGACCTCCGACCGGCTCAAATCTGCCTTTCTCGCCAACATGAGCCACGAGATACGCACACCGCTCAATGCCATTGTAGGCTTCTCACGAATTATTGCCGAAAGTACCGACGAGGAAGAACGGCTAGGCTATTACGAAATAGTGGAATCGAACAACGAACGCCTGCTCCAGCTCATTAACGAAATCCTCGACTTATCAAAAATAGAATCGGGCATCGTGGAGTTCACCATCACGCCCGTACGCCTCCATCCACTCTGCAAGGAGATACACGACGCACATATTTTCCGCTGTCCCGAAGGAGTGGAACTGATATACGAACCCTCTGACGAGAATATCGTGATTGACGGAGACAAGAACCGGATTTTCCAGGTCATTTCCAATCTGATAGGCAATGCCTTCAAGTTCACCACCAGCGGGCACATCAGTTACGGGTATCGCCGGGAAGGCAAGTATGTAGCATTCCACGTCACCGATACGGGTATGGGCATTGCACCGGACAAGGTGGACCGGGTATTCGAACGTTTCGTCAAGGTGAACAACTTTGCCCAGGGCACCGGATTGGGACTTTCTATCTGCAAAACCATCATCGAACGTCTGGGTGGCAACATATCCGTCACTTCAGAGGTGGGTAAAGGCACCACATTTACTTTTGTTCTCCCGCTGGAATCCACCAGCAAAACAGAGGCGGAAAAGAAAGAAGAGGACAACCAGGAAACGACAGCAGAGACACACTCCACAGAGCAGAGGGGCAAAAATGCAGCCCCCGGAGATTCCCCGAAGAATGAAGAGGTCGGAGCACTCCCTACCCCTCCTTTCAAGACCATCCTGATTGCCGAAGATACAGAAAGCAACTTCATCCTAATTAACGCCATTTTAGGCCGACTCTATCGGCTGAAACATGCCAAAGACGGCATGGAAGCCGTAACGATGTTCGAGGAAGTCCACCCCGACCTCATCTTGATGGACATGAAAATGCCCAACCTTGGCGGAATCGACGCCACTCGCATCATCCGTGAACTGGTACCGGACGTCCCCATCATCGCCCTTACAGCCTATGCCTACGAGCACGACAAGCAAGCTGCCCTGGAAGCAGGTTGCAACGACTTCCTTACCAAACCCTTCACTCAAGAAGTGCTGAAGGAAACCATCAAGAAATGGCTGGATGATAAAGGATGACTGAAAAACAGTCATCCTCCACTTTATGCAAAAATATCACTTCGCTGGATATAAGCAATCACATCCCCTTTATTGACCACATCCCCTTGCTTGGCACAGACTTCCACCACACGTCCGGTAAATCCGGTCCATATCTTCTCGTATTCGCCCCACGGCGTAGAGATGTAGCAGAACACCTCATCATGCTGGTACTTGCGTCCGATGAAAGGAGCAGAAGAAGGACCTTCGACGGAAACCTCCCAAAGCACTTGCCCCTTGGAAGGCGCGATTATCGGGTCTGCCTTGGCACGCTTCAGCTTCTTGATTTCTTCTTCCGAGTATCCGTTTTTGGCCATTGCCGCATCCTTGGCACGCTGCAGGTCATCCTCAAAACGTTTCTTGGCAACGCCGGATTTATAGTCGCGATACTGTCGGTCGTGCATGGCAAGCTCGAAGAGTTCCTCGTCATCATCGCCATATTCCCAACCGTTTTCGTCCATCTCTTTCCGGTATGTATCCAGAGCATCCGGGTAGTTCAGCTGCGGGTCCGTATCCACGAACTCAAAGCCTTTGGACTTGGCCAGTTCCACTATCTCGGGCGCTAAAGTACCGGGGAGGCGTCCGCTCTTGCCCAAAATCATGTCCCACGTATGGTTGTCTATCATCGTCCAACGCTCCTCTCCCTTTACCTGCTGCATGAGGTTCATCAAAGCCACATTCTTCACATACTGGCTGAAAGGAGTCACCAAAGGAGGATAACCCAGCTTGGGCCATACATATTCCACTTCGTCGAACAGCATGACGAGCAGGTCGTCCAGACTGAGTTCCGGCTCGTTCTTACCGCGCAGTATCATGTTGATGCCGGAATGCACTCCCTTCAAGTCGGCCATCATGGAGCCCATCATGCCACCCGGCAAACCGCACTTCAGCAAGAGTGAGGACATATGTTTATTGGTGGGGTCCATGAAATAACCCAAGAACTCGTCAATGAACTCCTGCGTCATGGCACGGGCTTTCATGTAGGCTTTCATGTTTATGTCGGGCACTTGGAAACCCAGGTCTTTCAGCATGGCCTGCACGGAGATGATGTCCGGATGAACCTTGCCCCACGACATGGGTTCCATCGCCACATCGATGATGTCGGCACCGTTCTCACAGACTTCGAGAATGGAAGCCATGGAAAGTCCGGGACCGCTATGCCCGTGGTATTGTATCAGCACATCGGGGTGCTTCTCCTTAATGGTTCTGACAAGCTGTCCCAGCATACCCGGACGTCCGATGCCCGCCATATCCTTCAAGCAGATTTCAGGTGCCCCGGCTTCAATCAACCGGTCGGCAATACTGGCATAGTATTCCACCGTATGGACGGGAGAATACGTGATGCAGAGCGTAGCCTGCGGTATCATGCCCGCTTCCAGAGCATATTTGATAGAAGGAATTATATTCCGCGTCTCGTTCAATCCGCAGAAGATACGGGTAATGTCCACACCCTGGGCATGCTTCACCTTGTACATCAGCCGGCGCACATCTGCCGGAACGGGATACATGCGCAGTGCATTTAGCCCGCGGTCGAGCATATGCGTCTGTATGCCTGCTTCCCTAAAAGGTGCGGTAAAGGCGCGTACAGCCTTGTTGGGATTTTCACCATACAGAAGGTTTACCTGCTCAAAAGCTCCTCCGTTTGTTTCAACGCGTGCAAAACAACCCATTTCAACTATCAACGGAGCAATACGTACCAACTGGTCTACCCGGGGTTGATACTTACCGGACGACTGCCACATGTCCCGGTAAACAAGACTGAATTTAATTTCCTTTTTCATCATAGTCAGTAATAAGAGATTTTTTCCTTCGGTTAACTTAACATATACAAATATAAAGGATTATTCTGACATATAGTCAAGAATAACCCTTAAAAATTCATCACTGACAATATGTTATATATCATATTGCTACTATCAAATTATTATCAGATGAAATCTTTCAGTTCATCCTGCAACTTCTGGCGTGTAAAGAAGATGCGGCTTTTCACCGTTCCGAGCGGAAGGCCGAGGCGTTCGGCAATCTCGCGGTACTTGAAACCGGACACATGCATGGAGAAAGGGACTTTATAGTCGCGTGGAAGGGCATTGACGATGCGATGCATTTCTTTCAGGTCGTAGGCACCCTCGGTACTGGCAAAACCAGAGTCCTGGGGCATGCTGAGGTGATACTGATTGTCCGTCTGGTCCACAAAAGTCTGTTCGCGAACTATTTTCCGGTAATTATTGATAAAGATGTTGCGCATAATGGTATACATCCAACCTCTGAAATTGGTGTCGGGTTCAAATTTGTCTTCGTTATCCAAAGCCTTGAGAGATGTCTCTTGCAACAAATCATTCGCTTCTTCCCGGTCGGCTGTCAACTTGTATGCAAAGCGAAGCAGTTCTTCTTGCACGGCAAGTAAATCTTTTCTAAAAC
>OHGO01000669.1_pt1 | contig 11340 bp, 9 predicted proteins | sample 1567891 | NCBI WGS metagenome assembly OHGO01 (sample SAMEA3879526, study PRJEB24766) | human gut metagenome | biome: human-associated habitat; feature: feces | place: USA | collected 1985/1987
AAAATAATCAGTATATAAAATAAGAGTACTAATCTATGGAACTTTTCATTCTTACCGTAAAGCCTATCGAGAATAAATACGCCCGGACTCTAATCTTTTTTGCCTATTTTTGTAACAAACAAATCCCTTATCCCGTCTTCTTTGTGAAAGCCCCACTCTAAGGCGCACGGACAAAGGGCTATCCAAAAACATAGTATTAACGAAAAAGTCAATTACAATGAAAAGATTACTAGCGTTACTGGCCATCCTCCTTATCAGCCAAGTAGGATACGGGCAGCAGAAGATGGATCAATTATTCAATGCTTTCCGGGGTGAAAGCGATGTTACTTCCGTAAATATCGGAAACATAACGATGAAGCTAGCCAGCCTGTTCACCGAGACAATGGGAGTAAACGGTATAGAGATCCTTGAATTTGATAATTGTGCCCAAGAGGTGAAAGACCGACTGTCTACCGCCATACGGAACCTGAGAGATCCTGATTACGAGACGATGGTCACGGCAAATGAAAGGGACAGTCGCACGAAAGTTCTTGTCAAAATAAAAGAGGATATGATCCGTGAACTGGTCATATTCACGACAGGAAGCGACAATGCGTTAATCCGTATCAAAGGAAAGATCAGCCCGTCCGATCTAGACCGGGTAATCAATGAGCACAAAACTGGAAATCATTAAGGGCGATACCGATGGACGTTGATGTTTTTAAACAACGGTTCCTTCCATTTCATCCTAAACTCTATCGAATCGCTTATGCCTTATTAGACAATAAAGCGGATGCGGAAGACATACTTCAAGATGCCTATTGCAAATTATGGAATAAAAGGGATGAGCTGGGAGATATCCAGAATCCGGAAGCATTTTCCATAACATTGGTCAAGAATCTTTGTCTGGATTTCCTGCGCTCGCCTAAAGCAAGCCGAAGAGACAATGAAGAGGCATTGGAGACCGTTCTATTAACGACCGACTCCTCGCCGGAAAAGGAACTGGAAGAAAAGGAGGATATCCGGCATATACAGGAACTGATCGAGCAGCTTCCCGAGAACCAGAGGCAGGTAATCCGCCTGCGTGGTATTGAGGATTGCTCCTATGAGGACATTGAACAGATTACGGGGCTTAGCTCCTCTAATATAAGAACATTACTTTCCCGGGCACGCAAATTGATCCGGGAGAAACTAGAAAAAGCAAGTTGTCATGGATGATAAAAAGATAGATGAACTAATAAACAAGGCACTCCAAGAGGATTTAGCCTTACCGGAGGGACTTTCCGAAAGGCTGGAACGACGAATCGACTTCCTAGCCCAAGAAGAGGTATCTCCCCGAGTCTCACGAAGACGTTCCTTCTATTGGATAAGCGGAATCGCCGCCGCTATTCTTGGCGCCCTATTCCTCATCTTCACGGAGACAAATCGTCCGGCTCCCGTTATGGCCGATACCTTTACCGATCCTGAAGAGGCAGCTGTCGTAGCCCAAAATGCCTTGGCGTTCATGTCTAGGAATTTAAACAAAGGTCTCGGGCAGGTCAATGAAGCCGGTCAAGAGATCACAAAAATAAACAAGATCGTAAATAAACATTTAAATGATTAATACAATGAGACTCAAATATCTATATACAATACTGCTTCTCTGTTGCGTGAATATCTGTTTTGCCCAGAACAAGCTTTTCGACAAATATGCGGATATGGACGATGTTACTTCCGTATATATCTCCAAGAAGATGTTTCAGATGATGCCGGTCATGGAAACCGCCGGACTCAACCTTGCCAACCTGAAAGGGAAAATAGAATCCCTGCAAATACTCACCACCCAAAAAGCGGATTTGAGGGAACGAATGCGAGGGGAGTTTAAAGCCTTGATCGGAAAGGACCATGAGGAACTCATGCGAGTAAAAGACGGAAAGACCAAAGCCAATTTCTACGTCAAGCAACAAGGAGAACTGATACAGGAGTTGATCATGATAGCCGACATGGACGACGGGAGCTTCAGCGTCATGCAATTGTTAGGGCGTTTTACGCTCCAAGATGTGCAGGAAATTACCAGTGAGATCAACAAATAATAGGATAATTTCGTGAAAACCATCGGCTTTTTATAGTATCTTCACCACCATAAGTTAAACAAAAATCATACGCGTATGAAAAGATTCATTTTTACAGGGATAATCATCCTGTTTGTAATGGCTGGATGTGGAGGCGGCCATTCATCGACCGATGGTCTTATAACCGTGGATGTAAACGATAGTTATTCAACCAAAAAAGAGTTGGTCCTTCAAGACTTCATGGATGTGGAGTATATTCCGCTGGAAACAAACGATGAGTTTATCAATCGGGCATGCGTGCAGGCGGTTGGCGAGAAATACATAATCGTGACAAACTTTTACGATGATGGCAATATTTTCGTATATGGGCGGAACGGAAAAGCTATTCGCAAAATAAATCGCAAGGGACAAGGTGGAGAAGAATACGTGTCTATGAGATCGGTTTCGTTAGATGAAGAAAACGAAGAGATTTTCGTAAATGATTTTCATGCGAAAAAGATAAGGGTCTATGATTTGGAAGGAAATTTCAAACGAAGTCTGAATCAAAGAAGCGAGAAAAGTTCGTTTTACGTGGAAATGCTTGATTATGACAAGGACAACTTGATTTGCTATGATAAGTTTAATTTTGAGGTACCGTTCTTGCTTGTGTCGAAGCAAGATGGAAGTATAACGAAAGAAATCACGGTTCCATATAAAGAGAAGCAATTATTCCATATCGTTGAAAGACTTTATGATAAAGGAGAAACAAGAGCAGCCGGACCAGGTCCGTATAACAGTATAATTCCTTTTAACGGTAATTGGATTCTATTTGAGGCCTCTGCAGATACGGTCTATACCTTAATGCCTGATTACAGTTTGCGCCCGCTTATCGCACGAACACCCCCTATCCACACCATGGATCCGGGCGTTTTCGTCGTCTTAAGATTGATTTCCGATCGTTATTATTTCATGGAAAGCGTAACGAATATATATGATTTTAACACAGGAGAAGGTTTCCCGAGAAAGTACTTCGCATACGATACGCAAGAAAAGAAATTTTTCAACTATATCACATACAACGATGATTATTCTTATAAGAAAGAAATCTATATGGTGACATTTCCTCCCATCAATTCAAAAGGCGAATTGTGTTCTACCATCAATGCTTCCGATCTTTGCCAGGACTATAAAAGGGGAAAGCTGAAAGGCAAACTAAAAGAGGTGGCCGCGACATTGGAAGAGGATGACAACCGGGTGGTAGTGTTGGTGAGACCTAAAAAGTAAACGATTACCAATCATCGGTAATACGATCAAGCGGATTATTTCCCTGTAATAATCCGCTTAATCTCACTCAGTTTGTTCAAGGCTTCCAAGGGGGTAAGATTATTCACCTCCAAGTTCTTGATCTCATCCCGTACTTGGCTCAACACCGGATCATCCAACTGGAAGAAACTCAGCTGATACCCCTCGGCGGCAGAGGCGATCGCTTTTACAGGCTTACCCCCGATGCCTTCCTGACGATTCTCGGACTCCAACTGCTTCAATATCTCATTCGAACGCTTCACGATGCTCTTGGGCATACCGGCCATTTTCGCCACGTGGATACCAAAGCTATGCTCGCTTCCTCCCGGTATCAACTTACGCAAAAATATCACCTTATTCCCTACTTCCTTGACCGATACGTTATAGTTCTTGATCCGCTTAAAGGCACGCTCCATCTCGTTCAGCTCGTGGTAATGGGTAGCGAACAGCGTCTTCGCCTTCGCATTAGGGTGCTCATGGATATATTCCACGATCGCCCAAGCGATTGATATGCCATCGTAGGTACTGGTACCCCGGCCTAACTCATCGAAAAGCACCAAGCTCCGGGAAGTCATATTATTTAATATATCGGAGGCCTCATTCATCTCTACCATAAAAGTAGACTCACCCACCGAGATATTATCCGAGGCGCCTACACGGGTAAATATCTTATCCACGATACCGATATGGGCGCTCTCGGCCGGAACGAAGCAACCGATTTGCGCCATGAGCGTAATCAAGGCTGTCTGACGCAATAAGGCGGACTTACCGGCCATATTCGGACCCGTGATAATGATGATCTGTTGTTTCTCGTCATCCAGATAGACATCATTGGCGATATAAGGTTCTCCCAAGGGCAGTTGTTTCTCGATTACCGGGTGGCGACCTCCCTTTATGTCGATCTTGTCGGAATCACTCACGACCGGACGGATATACTTATTCGCCTCCGCAGCCTTAGCGAAAGATAAAAGGCAATCGATACGCCCGATCAAGTTCGCGTTCATCTGGATAGGCGGAATATACTCCGTCAAGGCCAATACCAGCTCATTGAAAAGGCGAGTCTCCAAAGCAAGGATCTTTTCTTCCGCCCCTAATATCTTCTCCTCGTATTCCTTCAACTCCTCGGTAATATAGCGCTCGGCGTTCACCAAGGTCTGTTTACGGATCCAATTCGCCGGGACTTTATCCTTATGGGTATTACGTACCTCTATATAATAGCCGAAGACGTTGTTGAAAGCGATCTTCAAGCTTGGGATACCCGTCAATTCGATCTCGCGCTGCTGTACCTTCAACAAATAATCCTTGCCGGAATAAGCGATGGCACGCAAGTCATCCAATTCCTCGTTGACACCCTTCGCTATAATTCCTCCCTTATTGACCAACGAAGGGGGATCGTTATTAATCTCTTTCTCAATCCGGTCGCGGATCAAGGCGCAAACGTTCAACTGCTCCCCGATCCGGCATAAGCTAGGCTCCTCACTCGCCATACATGCCTCCTTGATCGGCTCGATCGCACGAAGCGCGACCTTTAGCTGAACCACCTCACGAGGAGATACACGGCCGACAGCCACCTTGGAGATAATACGCTCCAAGTCGCCGATCTGCTCCAACTGCGTATCCAGCAACTCCTTTGTCTCCGGTTCACGGAAGAAATAATCCACGACCTCTTGGCGTTCTTGGATCGGTTTTACATCCTTTAGCGGGAATAGTATCCACCGGCGAAGCATACGGGAACCCATCGGCGAGATCGTCTTATCGATCACGTCCAACAAGCTTGTTCCCTCATCGTTCATCGTACCCACCAGTTCCAAGCTGCGTACCGTAAACTTATCCAAGCGGACGTATCGATCCTCCTCGATACGGGATAAAGCGGTGATATGGGAAATATGCGTGTGCTGGGTCTGGTCCAGATAATACAGAATCGCCCCGGAAGCGATAATACCTAATTTCAAGTGTTGTACGCCAAAACCCTTCAAGTTCTTCGTCTCGAAATGCTTCAACAGGCGATCCTCGGCGGCCGAGGTCGTAAAGATCCAATCATCCAGCTCAAAGATAAAGAAACGAGGACCGAAAGCCTCCTCGAAACGTTTCTTGTTTCCCCGTTCGATCAACACTTCCTTCGGGGAAAAATTATTGAGTAATTTGTCGATATAATCGATGGAACCCTCCGCTGTCATGAACTCGCCGGTAGAGATATCCAAGAAAGAAATACCACATACCTCCTTGGCGAAATGGATAGAGGCCAAGAAATTATTCTCTTTATGATTCAGTATATTATCATTGATGGAAACACCGGGAGTCATCAATTCCGTAATACCCCGCTTCACCAGTTTCTTCGTCAACTTAGGGTCTTCCAGCTGGTCGCAAATAGCCACACGCTTTCCGGCCCGCACCAACTTCGGCAGATAAGAATCCAAGGCATGATGTGGAAATCCCGCCATCTCAACATGCTGCCCTACGCCATTCGCACGTTTGGTCTGTACGATACCCAGTATTTCCGCGCCAATCACGGCGTCCTCGCCATACATCTCGTAAAAGTCTCCAACCCGGAATAAAAGGATAGCGTCCGGATGTTTCGCTTTTATATCGAAATACTGCTTCATCAAAGGGGTTTCCACAACTTTTGCCACGATAGTAATCTTTTAAATGCGTTTACGAATTAATCCGCACAAAGGTACTATTTTTTTTCTATCCGTTTACTTTCTTATAATCCGCTAGAAAAGTAGCCAGCCCACTATCCGTTAACGGGTGTTTCAATAAGCCTTTAATGGCGGACAAAGGACAAGTAGCCACATCCGCCCCGGCCTCCACGCATTGGATGATATGCTGGGTGCTACGGATAGAAGCCGCCAATACTTGGGTATCATAATCGTAATAATCATACATTTCCACGATCTTACGTACCAGCTCTATCCCGTCGCTGGCGATGTCATCCAAACGCCCGACGAACGGCGATACATACGTAGCCCCGGCCTTAGCCGCCAATAACGCCTGACCGACAGAGAAAACCAGCGTACAATTCGTACGGATGCCTTTTCTGGTGAAATATTTTATCGCTTTAATCCCCGCTTCGATACAAGGTACTTTAACGACTATATTAGGATGTAAAGCGGCCAACTCCTCCCCTTCTTTTATCATGCCCTCTAAGTCGGTAGCGATTACCTCGGCGCTTACATCCCCGCCCACGATCTCGCAAATTTCCAAATAGTGTTTCCGTTGATTTTCCACCCCCCGGATTCCCTCTTTCGCCATTAAGGACGGATTAGTCGTCACGCCATCCAATACTCCCAATTCATTCGCTTCCCGGATCTGGTCCAGATTCGCCGTGTCAATAAAAAACTTCATAGCTTTAAACTTTAATGTTACGTATTTGTATAACCCTTCTGATTCGCTATTAGTTCTAAATCAACCGTCTCAATCCCCAACTAATTCCATATACAAGTCGTTAAGCCGTTTGCGGAGATATAAGTTTCCAAATATCATTAAGCCAGACCTCATATCGGTTAGGCAACATAAGTTCTGGACGGAATTCCGATATAATTATCTCTTTTTAAAATACAACGGCCATAAAGTCTGTATGCGATTCGCTATATGATACGCTAATACTGGAGGAACCGCGTTACCGATCACCTTATAAGCGCCTGAGGCACTTAACTCAAAACGTGTACTGTTCTTTTTATGGGAGACAAACGTATAATCCGGCGGAAACGTCTGTATCAAAGCACATTCTCGAGGAGTTAAGCGACGTTCTTGTAAACCGGCGTCTAATTCTTCCGTAATAATGCCCCCATGCTCCCGGGATAAACGACGGTATTCTATATTTCCATGATGCTCGGAACGAATCGTCGGGCCAATATTATCCAGCGCGATCTCCTTTTGACCTTGACAATGAGTTCCCATATATTTCGCCTGTGAATAATACCGCTGGGATGGATCTTCTGTCCTATCCGGTTCCTCCAATCCTACAAATACATCCCGACAAACCACCGGTGGCAATAGTTTCTTATCTTCCACGGTGCAAGCATGTGTCGGACTCGGATAAGGATCGTAAGCTTTGGGTACCTTCTCCTCTTGAAGCGCTCTTAAAGCCTTAACCTTTAACGCGGACTTACGTATCCCGATAAAAATCACACGCTCCCTAGACTCCGGAACCCCATAATTGCCCGCATGTAAAACTTGAGGATCTAAAACAATATATCCATCCCCAGCCGCATGGGCGAAGTCTCTCTGAATAATACTTTTCACGTCTCCCAGATTCACTAGTCCCTTCACGTTCTCCGCGATAAACAGCTTGGGTCTCGTAATATCGATCACCTGCTTCATCCAATAGTAAAGTTTACCCCTCGTCTCTTCCGAGGCCTCATCGTCCTCACGCAATTTCCCGGTATGATCCTTATTCGACTCAAACCCTAAACGTTTACCGGAGACACTGAAATCCTGGCAAGGAAAACCTCCCGTGACGACATCTATATTTTTAGGGAAGACTTTTTTCCCCGCTCGATGCTCTTTCACCAAGTCTACGATACTCTTTGTATTATAAACGTTTTTATCATATCCGAATCGATCCATATATTGAAGCCAAGCGGTTTGTGCCTCTTTCAATATATCATTCGCAAAGACCGTTCGAAAACGATTCTTCTGTAAACGAACCCAGTGTTCATCGATAACCTCTTGAACCCACGTATTTTGAGGAGATATAGACTTACGATGACATATAAAATCCCCCTCGAATCCTAAATCCATGCCCCCACATCCGGAGAACAGGGACAAGACCCGTAAGCTATCCAACGATTCAATATCCTTTCCACCTCTTTTCATTTCCGATCCTTGCTATATACTATTTTTTTATCAAAAGAATCGCAAATCTACAAAAATCACGGGAAAAGCACTAGAATTTATTAGTCTTTGCTCAAAACAATCTTATGCAGGAAATTGTCCTCATAATAATCTACCATATAGATTATCGAATTATCTTCTGTCGCACATCCAGTGTATAGGCCTCTTCCTTTGGGTAACGAATAACGAGCTACCGGATTCCCATCCCAATCAAATTGCTCCAGATACAAGGGATTCGTTTCATCCGTATCTTTCTTTGATTCCCGGTAAACGGCATAGACATACTTGTCACTCGCGAAACAACTGTAATAATAGAGAGGATTATCCGGCGAAGAGGTAGTTTGTAAGGTTTTATCTCCAAATCGGCACATCTTCACATGGTTACCATCAAAGTCAAAGAAAACGATCCGGTCATGAAAGGTAAACGCAAATGCTTCTCGTTTTCTTGAAAAGCTATGCGCCAAATTTCCGATATAGAAAAACCAACCTGCTCCTTCAGCGAACAGGAAAGGTACGGTTCCCTTCACTATAGTATCATTCAAGCTTACCAATCCTATTCCCATTCCATCATTTGAACCTAGACTAACCTGCATCTTGCCATCTCCCATATATAAAGGCTTATCAGGGACTATCTTATTTTCAGGGATTTCAGCCAATTGATCATACTCCTCTAGTTTAAGGGTAGTGGACAAGCTAAAGATCCGATTATTACGTATGTTCCAGACGTAGCAAAGCTTATCGGTCTCTTCCGTGGGTATCATGCGTATATCATTGAACTCATCCGGTCCCTCGCCAAAAGGGGCTAATTGAGCAACCGTTTTATAATCGGGCAAAGAGAGTACATGCAAAAGATAGGCTCCCTCCCGCCACTCAAGGTGTTTAACGATGAGGTAGTTGCCTTTAGCCAATATATTCACTTCCCGAAGCTCGATCTCCAAGTCAATCGGTATCCGCTCAATAGAACGGATCTCCCCTTTCGGGAAATCAGATTTCTCTAGCTGAATGATATTCGACTTCGGTATTTCCGGATACTCCACTCCACCAAGTTGAACTAAATTAACAACTTGAGAATTATTTGATTTCTCATGTCCACATCCTGCCAATAGCAGAATAATTACGGCAATAGCACTAAAAAAGGCAACAATACGCATATCCCTAACTATTATAATATTCTACTTTCAATCCTATTCCCCCGGTTCAAGGCCCGTGACTTACCAAATTATTCCAGAGTCAATACCTAAAGCTTTCATTTTTTTTGGCATTAGCCTTATATTGAATAGTTTGTCAAAGATAGTTCTTAATCACGAAAGAGACAATATCGCAAACAAAAAATGCCTCAATAATTCTTGAGAATCTATATACATTATACAAGCAAAAGCCATGCATAGAATTATCTCTCTACACATGGCTCTTTTTCACGTACTCTTTTCTTATAGGCAGTTATTCATCTTTGTTTTGGTTCTAAATAAAACATTATGTGTTTCTATATTTTATTATTCCATCATTTCAAAACAAAAGGAACATATACAGAGAGCATCAAATCCGAAAGATGTCCACGACGGCCATTAGCCGGTCCGTTATTGAAATGCTTCAAGGTATTGAAACAGCCATACTGATAAGAAAGGCCGAACTCACAATGCTTGCTTAAACGATATCCCACCTTCGCCATCACGGACAGATCAAACACGGCTTGTGGTTGTACATAAAGCGTAGGAGCGATACCGGCACCCAAATGGAATTTCTTGGCAAAACGCCAATTCCAACTAGTGGCTACGGAGATAGGCATGACAAATTCATCAATCGTCTCAGTACCACCTTTGAATATATGTGAACCACCTTCTATACCTTCGTAAGAAAGATAACGAGAAGACTTGACAGTTTCCATCTTTTGAAATCCCATCGTAACATCCAAGTCATAGAAGAATTTCTGTTCCGGAAGGAATCGGAAGCGATAACCGATCATACTATTCAATTTATAATCGTTCCGATAATCCAAATTCGATTTATCACCCCAAGTAGTCTCCTTCCAACCATCCTGCAAAGGAAATCCAACACCAGCACCTACTAATAACCCATGCTCTACTTGGGCAAAAACAAAAGCTGAAGTAGAAACAAGTAATAAGAATAATAAAATCTTTTTTCTCATAACAATTGTGTCGTGTATTTATATTTGAAAATCAACTTTTGATGTTCCTCTTTTGCTTTCTGGTATTTCATCTGACCAAATTTCCATCCTTCCTGAAAGAGACCACATAGGTACACCATTACCATACCTATCATTTTTTCCAAACACACCTAGATTATAAGTTTCCTTACCATAAGGATCTACTATATTCAGAATAACTTGATTATCATGACTTATAAAATATCCTCCTTGAGGAGCAGGCGCACCAAAGCCCAATCCAGAACCTTTCAATTGATACCGAAAGTGAACACTTGCATGATGTCTCTTCCAAAGAACCTTTTTTCTTTGACTAAGTAATTCACACTTTACTTTCTTATATTCTTTACCGGCAATCCACATTGTTCCATCTTCCAATGCTGGCATAGCTCTAACTTTTACGAAAGTACCATCCGACTTCGTATATTTTACTTCTGCCTTATTTGTACTAGTAGCTTCCGATGTTGACATATCATCTCCATACAATGATATCCCTGGTCCGAAATATTCCTCTAAAGATTCATACACAGAAGCATGCACAACACTATCTCCAATTAAAAACAATCCTTGCCTATTTACAAAAGGACTATACGTGGAACCTTTTAATTTATAATGCGCAATAAAATCTGTAGAATCATAAGGTTCAAACATGAAAACATCATCATATTTTTGTTTGAATTCTTTGATTTGATGAGCAGGCCAAGGTTGGCTAAGATCTTTCTCATAATTGTCTACAATAAGCTCCTGTTCTTGATCTGCTTCTTGCATAAGTTGCCATTGACTTACGAAACCTGCCCCCGAGAAAATATTATTTCTCTCTTCTTCTGACATATCATTCATCTCCCAAAGCATCGCATTAAAGACGGAATCATTCTTGAACTGAATACATTTATCTCCCGCATAATCTACAATTTGAAAATCTGCTTCACCAACAAAAGCCTTTGTTTGTAATCCTGTCGTTTCAGCAACATTAATCAATTCCGCATCATTACTACATGATATCATTAATAAAGTACATGCAGATGCTAAAAG